>Ga0306920_100002853_pt1 | contig 21851 bp, 15 predicted proteins | sample flu12Cox44000170_FD_204666 | JGI IMG/M metagenome (GOLD analysis project Ga0306920, IMG submission 204666) | Lab enrichment of tropical soil microbial communities from Luquillo Experimental Forest, Puerto Rico - flux4day.12C.oxic.44.000.170 (v2)... | ecosystem: Environmental > Terrestrial >...
GTACTGCGTGATTCCCTTCGTCCGAGGCCGCAGCCGTAGCTTGCCTCCAGACCAGGTCATCGGGGAAGTCGACTCGCTAGTCTCGGCGGGCGCCAAGGAGGTTGTGCTGAGCGGAATCAACCTCGGAAGCTACGGCCGCGACCTCTCGCCGCGCGCGGCGCTGGCCGATGTTGTGCATAGAATTCTCGAGGAGACCGCGCTTGATCAGCTTCGCTTCAGTTCCATTGAACCGCAGGATGTCACGGAGGACTTTGTCCGGCTGGTGGCTTCCTCCCAGCGGATCGCACCGCACTTTCATGTGCCCCTGCAATCCGGCTCCGACCAGATCCTGCGCGCGATGCATCGCTGGTATCGCGCCAGTCAGTACGGGGAGCGGGTCAAGCTGATCCGCCGTTTGCTGCCCGACGCCGCGATCGGAGCAGATGCGATCGTCGGCTTCCCGGGTGAAACCCGCCAGGAGTTCGAAACGACGGCGGCACTCATCGCCGACCTGCCTTTTACCTATCTTCACGTCTTCTCTTTTTCGGCGCGTCCGGGCACTCCAGCCGAGCGCTTGGGCGATCCGGTGCCGCCCGCTGAGATTCGGGAGAGAGCCCGCACGCTACGCACGCTCGCCGAGGAGAAATCCCGATCCTTCCGCGCTTCGCAGGTAGGGCACGTCCTGCGTGCGCTGACGCTTCACCGCTCCGGCGATAACTGGACCGAAGCTCTTACTGGAAACTACTTGAAGCTGCGTATTCGAGGTCGACATAGGGCAAACCAATGGCACTTTGTCAGGATGGAGAGCCACGAGGATAGTGATTGTCATGGCCAGCGAGCTCGCCCGCCTTTTGCTTTTCTGACCGATGGCGGCTGCCCGACATAATCAAGGCGTGCGATTCGCTCGCCGATCGTCTTTTCGGATGGACCCTACTTTTCCGAACCGCTAATCTTCGAATATCACCTGCGCCATTGCCCAATTTCCGCTGTGGGTGATCGATACGCTGATATGTTTGACGCCCAGTCGATCGGCGAATTGGCGTGCAACGCCCTCCAGATGCACCCCGGGTTTGCCGCTAATCTCGCGGGTGACTTCAATGTCGCGCCAGCGCACCCCGTGGCGCCAGCCCGTCCCCAGCGCTTTCATCGCCGCTTCCTTTACAGCGAAGCGCGCAGCGTAACGCTCAGAGGGGTTCGCGTGGCGCTCGCAGAAAGAGACTTCGCTCGGGGTAAACAATCGTTCGATGAATGGCCTACCGTGGCGGGTAATGGCCGCTTGGATACGGTCGATTTCTGCGATATCCAGTCCCATCCCCACGATCATGGTCGAAGCCCGGTCCTCGCCGCGGGATTATACCTGACCATCGGACACCTGGTTCGAGCCAGGCGGCGAGCCTTCAGCTGACAGCAATCCTGGGATGGGGCGTCTCTGGCCTGCTGGCCCGCTGGAAAATCTCTTCCAGCATTAGGGGAATCTCGAAGATGGCGCGATTCCTAATGGCCCGAACATTCGCGCGATACCGGGCCAGCGCAGCCGGCTCGATCATCTGCCTAACCGCCTGCGCTACCGTTCGAAAATTCGGCAGCACGACGCCGACCTGCTTGTCGACGATCCACGTGGCGTTGTAGCGCTCCTGCGGCAGCGTCCAGGCATTGCATTCGACAATCACCGGAAGCTCGATAGCGATTGCTTCGCTGACGCTGCCGGGACCGGGCTTTCCTATGAAAAAATCCGCGAGCTGCATGTAGTAATTCACCCGCGTGGTAAAACCCTCGACGAAACGCGGCAGGCGCGATTTCCGCCTCCGGATTGCAGCGGCGAGCTTCTCGTTTTTCCCACAAATGTAAATCATCTGCACGCTCAAGCTGGACGCCTCAATGAGCCCGGCAATCTCGAGCATCGCTTTCGAACCGTGCCCCCCAAAAAGTACAAGCCCGGTCGGCAGGTCGCGCTCGAGTCCCAGATGCTCGCGTTCGGCCGTTCGATTGGCGATCGGCGCCTCGTAAAATCGAGGATGAAGAATCATCCCCGACGCGCGAAAGATCCGCTCATCGGGATGCCCGAGCGAACGCGCCTGTTCGACGGCACGCTCGGTACCGCAGATGAAGTACTGCCGTTGATTGGGCTCGATCCAGAAATGAGGCGGATAATCTGCCAGGTCGGTGAGAATGGTTACGAAGGGGCGTTCCGGGAAGGGGTCAGAAAAGCTCTCATAGAGCGCGCGATTGAAATGCGGCACAAAGGAAACCAACATGTCTGGCTCGGTCTCTCTCCAGTGCTTCTGCATCAGGCCGACCGCGGGACGGTGATTCAGCCGCACAACAAGCTGCAGGATCTTTAGCAGCTCAGCGCTGCCGAGCGTCCAGCCGTTCCGCAGCAGGGAGTTGTAGAAGTCCTGGATGCGCAGCCCGAGATACTTCTTCAGTATGTCCAACGGATCGAGCAGCTCCTGAAGATTCAGCAGGCGGGTCTCCCAAGAGCGCTGTTCGGCCTGGATGGCCATCTCAAGTGCTGTGGCTGCAGCGCGATGCCCGCCCCCAGCATCGAAAAAGCCAAACTCAAGTCGCTTCATGCGGGCCAGATTCTGGCATTGGAAAACTCAGCCATTCTTACAGTTCTGTTAAAATCGCACATCTCGTGTAGAATCAGTTAACTACCTTTCTTTTCAAAATCTTAGCGCGATTGTCATCTGTGGGTAATGTTGTGGATTTACTGTGGAAATCGTGAGATGCGACATGCACGTTCACTCTTACTACTCCGGAGCATGCACTACTCGTTTGCTCTCCGCTTTCTGCCGCGAGAGCTATAGTGACCCCCGGGAGGTTTACGAGCAGCTAGAGCGCCGTCAAATGACTTTGTTCACGCTCACCGATCATGATGCCATCGAAGGGTCCGAAAGGCTTCGTCGCTATCCCAACTTCTTCCTGAGCGAGGAGCTGACGTGCCGGATGCCCAGCGGTACGGAGGTCCATATAGGTGTCTACGACATCCATGAGCGCCAGCACGTCCAGCTCCAGCAACGCCGCAGCGATCTCGTCGGGCTGCTCATGTATCTCAGCGAGCGCAGGATTTTCTTCAGCGTCAACCACGTCTTTTCGAGCATAACCGGCCGGCGGGAACTAGAGGACTTCCTTTGGTTTCAGGAATATTTCCCGGCTGTCGAGACGCACAACAGCCACATGCTCGATAGCGCCAACCGGCATGCCACGACTCTCGCGCGCCGATGGGGAAAGATTGGTGTCGGCGGCAGTGACGCGCATGCGCTTCCCTCGGTCGGAACGGCTTATACGGAAGTCCCCGGGGCGCGCGACAAGGAGGAGTTTTTTGCGGGCCTCAAGGCTGGCAAGGGCCGCGTGGCAGGGGAATCGGGTTGCTCCTTGAAGCTGACGCGCGACGTTCTCCTGATCGCTTTCGAGATGATCCGCGAAAAGGCCTGGACGGCACTTCTCACGCCGCTGGCGATGCTGGTCCCGGCGGCCACCTATTGGAATTATCGCGACGAGCGCGAGTTCTGTCGCAAGTGGGCGACGGAAGTGCTTGGTGAGTCGGAGCCATCGGGCAAACGTTTCCGCTGGGTCTCGGTGCCGCAGCCGGCGGCCGAGGAGTTGCTATGACCGTGGGCAAAGCGGTGTGGAGCCAGATTCAATCGAACGACCATCGTCTGATGCACCGGGTGCACCGCTGGCGCGCGCCGCGATGGTTTCGCATTCTGATGATTGTTGCTACCCGGGGAGGCGATGGATGGCTTTGGTACGCACTCGGTTTGATTCTGCTGATCTACGGTGGAGAGCAGCGCTTCGCCGCAATTGGGGCGGCCGGTTCCGCCGCCGTGACGGGGATCTTCTTGTTCCGCGCACTCAAGCGTACCAGTCGCCGCAAAAGACCGTGCGAAATCGAGCCGCACTGCTGGGCCGCGATCCTGCCGCCGGACAAATATTCGTTTCCTTCCGGCCACTCGATCACCGCGTTTGCGGTGGCCGTTTCCATTAGCCTGTTCTATCCCTTCCTGCTGCCCATCCTGCTGACTTTGGCGTTCCTGATCGCGGCTTCGCGCATCATTCTGGGCATGCATTTCCTCAGCGACGTGCTTGCCGGCTCTGCACTCGGCCTAGCTCTGGGCTTGGCCAGCTTCCGCATCTTCACGATATTCTAAGCAGGGGGATTCGGCCGCGCTCGCGCGCCTTGGCTGCGATAAAATCTTTCGGCCAATCGGTCGCAACTGGAAACACGAAATGATCGGGCATGAAGCACTGACCGTACTCGGACCTACGACCAAGCAAAGAATGGCCGCAGGCAAAGCTCTGCGCTCAAAAGTGCCGCGAGGTTCGCACGCAAGATTCGAACCGCCGGCCAAGCGCACCGATCCGGTGGAGCTGCTGCGAGCCGTTGACCGGGGCAGGCTTGCCGAGCTTCTGCCGATCCGTTACGCGCGCATGTGCGCCTCGCCATTCGGATTTTTCCGCGGCGCCGCCGCGCTGATGGCCTTGGATCTGGCCACCACGGCGGCCACGGGACTGCGCGTGCAGGCCTGCGGCGATTGCCATGTGGCGAATTTCGGAGGTTTTGGCAGCCCCGAGCGAAATCTGGTCTTCGACATCAATGACTTCGACGAAACGCTCCCCGCGCCGTGGGAATGGGACGTCAAGCGCTTGGCCACAAGCGTCATTCTCGCCAGCCGCGAACTGGGCCTGAAGGAGCGCAGCTGCGCGGATGCCTCGCGCGCCGTTGTTGAGAGTTACCGGGAACACATGCGCGAGTACGCAAATATGCCTGCGCTTGAGGTTTGGTACTCGCACCTCGACGCCGAAATTCTCGTCGACGAAGCAAGAACGGTCGCCGCCCAAAAGCGTTGGCGCCAAATCGAAAAAGCGGCCAAGCACGAAACCGCCGAACACGTTTTCCCGCAGATCACGACGGTGAAGAATGGCCGGGCACGAATCCTTGATCATCCGCCTCTGATTTATCATCCTCCCCAGTTTTCCGCCACGGGCAGGCGGGTCGAGGAACTCTTCGAGCGCTACCGCCGGACTCTACCCGAGGAGCGGCGGGTGATTCTCGATCGCTATCATGTTCGGGATGTGGCGCGCAAAGTGGTCGGCGTGGGCAGCGTCGGAACTCGCTGTGCCGTTGCCTTGCTACTGGCGGGCAAGCACGATCCGCTGTTTCTGCAATTCAAAGAGGCCCGCGAATCGGTGCTCGCTCCGCATGCCGGCAAGAGCCGTTACAGCAATCAGGGAGAGCGTGTCGTCACTGGACAGCGCATGCTGCAAGCCGCGAGCGATGTCTTTCTCGGTTGGACCCGCGACGATGACGGCCGCGATTACTACTTCCGCCAGCTCCGCGACATGCGCATGAAAATCGACGTGAGCAAGATGTCCCGCCAGGACTGGCTCGAATATATCGGATTGTGCGGATGGGCTCTGGCCCGCGCCCACGCTCGTACCGGAGATCCCGCGCGCATCTCGGGGTATCTCGGCAAGAGCGACGCGTTCGATGAGGCCATTGAGGAATTCGCCGTGGCCTACGCGGATCGGACCGAACAGGACCACCGAGCGTTGGCCAAAGCAATTCGCACGCGGCGCCTGCCCGCACGATCCGACGCCGCCTGACATAGCGCAGTTGCCGGGAAGCACGGACGGTCTTTGACGTCTTCGCGTAAGTAACGCCGCCCGGCCAGCAGCGAAGGGGGCGGACCGCACCTAGGAGCGATCGGCGGTAACTGGCGAGGGCCCCAAGACGGAGGAGCCAACAGCGTTCCTCTTGTGCAGCAGCTCGACAATCGCGCGGTACAGACGCGCCCGGGTTTCGAAGCGTTCGTTCGCTCGGGTGATATAACGCAGCACGACGGTCACGCCCGCCCCCGTTGGGCGCACGCTCAGAGACGGCGTCGCATTGAATGATCGTCCCGCGATTACGCGATTCCACTCCACTCCTGCGAGCTGCGCGTTCTTGGACGTTTCGTCGGCGGCGATTTTCTGAATCGCTTCGGCCATCGCGTAAGGCTCGGCGCTTTCCGGCACCTGCACTTCGATTTCATCCCACAACCATTGCCCGGAGGTCGAAAAATTGAAGTAGTGGCCTTCGATCGCGAAACTGTTCACGAAGGAGACTTTGCGTCCAGTTGGGTGTCCCGCGTCGGTCCAATTGCCCGTTTCGAGCACGACCGTGTGCAGCGCTCCGACCTTCAGCACTTCGCCTCCCACCCCGTTGATCTCGACCCAATCGCCCACGCGGATTCCGTCTTTGCCCATCAACACGAACCAACCCAGGAATCCAACGATGAAATCCTTGAGCGCAACCGTGAGTCCTGCGCCTGCGAGTGCCAGGACTGTCGCGAAGTTACTCGGGATTCCGAAGATCACGAGCAGGACGAGAATTACGCCCACGGCCTGCAGGACGAGTAGGGTCACGGTGTGCGCCGTACGCATCTCCCGGCTGTCGCGAGCGATCTGCGTGAAGAAGCGCTTGAGCCAATAATTTGCGGTCCACACGCCGAGGACGATGGTCACGATCCACAGCGCGGAAACAAGCATCTCGTGCACGAAGCTTTTGGCCCGCGCGTTTACTAAATCGGCCCAATTCGAGTAGACGCCGGCCAGCTGCTGTTCGGTCTGAATTCGTAAACCGAATCCGGCCAGCCTTTTCTTCTCTAGCGTCTGCTGCTGCAAAACGGCCAGCGGGGAACTGAGAGAGTTTGCAGAACCAGCTGGCGTTCCTTCGTCGAGTTGCTTTTCAAGCGTGCCATGCTGAGCGGAAAGAGCGGCCGCCCGCGCCAGCGCTTGCTGCTCGGCTTGTCCCAGGCTGGCCTCTTTGGCGTAGAGTGACGACCAGGCCCGATATTCGGCAACGATGTTTCTGGCGCGCGCGCGCTCCGTATCGGCAACTGCCGCAGAAGCACCGACCTGCGTCGCGGCACCCAACAAATCGGAAGATTTGTGCTGATCGAGCAATTGCTGGATGGTCGCCCGCTTGTTACCGCCTGCGGCGATGAGCTGCTGCTGGGCGTCTTCGAGATCGTCCTGATCGAGTGCGAGCTGTGCCTGAGCGATAGCAATCAGCTGCTGGAGGTCGTCCTTCGAGCTCCCCTGTGCACGAGTGAGAGCGGCCGTGAATTGCGTAATCCGATTTTGATCCGCCCCCACGGCAGCTTCGCCACTTTTGACGCGCGCCGTAAGCTTGCGCAGGGTGGGGTCAAGGTGCGGCGGAGTTTCGCTGGCTTCTTCAACAGCCGCTGCGAACGCCAGATCAACAGCATGATCCGCCAAACGCAAGGCTTGCTGGGCGTAGTCTTGCTCCGTATGAGTTACGGCTTGCTGCGCCAGCTGCTGGGCTGTTTCGAGCGGTCGCATATCCACCGGCTGGGACGCGCGGTGCGACCCCAAATGCAAACGGTTGCGGTAATCCGCCCAGCCGCGGGTCATGAGCGCGGCGCCCAGAGCTGCCGCTAGCAGGGCCAGCAAACCTGCCAGGATCGCTGTATCGGTGCGTTTCATCGAAGGCGGCCGGAGGCGAAATTGTAATACGGCGCGGGAACTTGGCCATGAGAAATTGGTCCGCTGGTGCCGCACCCTTAAAGATCGAGCGGCAGCGGGCTCTGGCCGGTGATCAGACGCGCGGAGCGATCATAGGTGAAGTAGAACCAGCCCCACTGAATGAACACCAGCAAACGATTTTGAAATTCCACGATGTAAAGCAGGTGAATGAAAATCCAGATGAGCCAGGCCGGCCATCCCCAGAGTTCGAATCGGCTCAACTCGGCAACGGCATCGCCGCGGCCGATCACCGCCAGATTGCCTTTGTTCCAATAATGAAAGGGCGCCATTTTTTCGCGCCGCAAACGCTTTTCGATCAACCGAGCAACGTAACGGCCCTGCTGAATGGCAGGCTGTGCAACGCCAGGTAGTGGCTTTCCGGTTTGATGGCTAAAATTCGCAAGGTCGCCGATGACGAAAATTTCAGGATGGCCGGGAATCGTGCAGTCCGGCTCAACGATGACCCGCCCCGATTTATCGAGTTGCGTTCCGCAGGCTTCGCAGAGGATGCGGCCGAGCGGCGAAGCGAGAACGCCGGCGGCCCAGAGAATCGTACGCGTTGGAATGGTTTCGGTGCGCTGGCCGTCGCGAATGGTCACGCTGTCAGGGTGCACATCGATCACAAAAGCGCCCACGCGGATTATGACCCCGAGCTGCTCGAGCATGCGGCGGGCCGCCGCTGACAATCGCGGCGGATACGTCGGAAGCACGCGGTCCGCGCCTTCGATGAGAATGATCCGCGCCTGCGACGGATCGATTTTGCGGAAATCGTGGCGCAACGTGTCGTTGGCGATTTCACCGAGGGCGCCGGCAAGCTCAGCGCCTGTGGGCCCGCCGCCGACGATCACAAAAGTGAGCAGGGCGTGGACTTTCGCGCCATCGGGCTCGCGCTCGGCGGTTTCAAAAGCAAGCAGAATCCGGCGCCGCATATCCGTCGCATCATCAACGGTTTTCAGGCCCGGCGCGAACTGCGCCCACTCTTCATGACCGAAATACTGATGGCTCGAGCCGGTCGCAACGATCAGCGTGTCGTAGTCGAGTGTTCCATCGCTCAGGATCACGCGCCGGTTTTTGGCCTCCAGGCCTACTGCTTCGGCGAGAAGCACACGCGCATTGGTCTGTTTTTTGAGGATGTTGCGGAGGGGAGAAGCGATATTCGCGGGCGACAGCGCGCCAGTCGCTACCTGATACAGCAGCGGCTGGAAGAGATGGTAGTTCGAGCGATCGATCAGGGTGACGTCGACGGGAACAGATTTCAGTCTGCGCGCGGCGCTCAGTCCGCCGAACCCTCCGCCGATGATGACCACTTTGCGCCGGGCGGACACAAATCGCCTCGATTTCATCGTACACCATGAGGAGCAGTTTCAGCTCCCTCCATGGCGGGTAGGGAAGGCGTCTTGCATTGTTTTTACTTTCGCGCTTGCCGTGAGAGCGGATCGAGGTTGCTTCGCTCGCTTGCAGGTCGCTAGGCTCCTGTTATCTTGTCCGGGCGGCTCGAACGGGCTTTTTCGCGTGGAGGGTCAAAGCGGTAGCCGACCCACGGCTCGGTATGGATGTAGCGCGGGTGCCGCGGATCAGGTTCTATTTTCTTCCGCAGTTGGTTGATGAAAACGCGCAAATATTCGGTTTCTTCACCGTAGTCTGGCCCCCACACGGCTTGCAAGAGCCGGCGGTGAGTTTCAGTTTTTCCCTGATTGGCGACCAAATGGTGCAGGAGTTCGAATTCTTTCGGCGTGAGACGCACCGGCTGATCGTTCACCGTCACCGCTCGTCTCTCAAAATCGATCTTCAAATCGGCAGACACAAAAGGCGGCAAGGCCTCCGATGGTGTTGTGCGGCGCAGCGCTGCACGAATGCGCGCCAGCAGCTCCTCGGAGCCGAAAGGCTTCACCACGTAATCATCGGCGCCGGCATCGAGCGCCTGCACTTTGTCGCGCTCCGAGTTGCGAACCGTAAGCATGATGATCGGCACGTCCGAAGCGAGGCGGATCTCGCGGCAGGTTTCGAGACCCGAGCGGCCAGGCATATTCACGTCCAGCAAGATCAAATCGGGACGCTCGGCGAGGATCACATGAAGCGCTTCTTCCCCGGTTTTCGCCTCCGCCACCGAATAGCCCTGCGACGTTAGCGTCGTGCGCATCACCCGTCGGATTTGCGGTTCATCGTCGACAACGAGTATTTTGGCGGCACTCATAATCTAAGGCTCACGAAGTCCTGCTGCGCGTGCGGGGGTGGCGAGCTGAGCCGCCCGGCTGTGCTCGACCGGCAACGTGAAGGAAAAGACGGAGCCGTGGCCACGTTGGCTGGTCAAGCTGATCGTGCCGCCGTGCGCCTCGACGATGGCTTTCGCGATCGGCAAGCCCATGCCGGTTCCCTCGACGCTGTAGCGCTGGTCCCGGCCACGGTAGAATTTATCAAAGATCAGTGGCTGTTCTTGATCGTCGATGCCCGCGCCGCGATCTGCCACGCTAGTAACCACAAAATCGCCGGCCTCCTCGGCCGTGATGGTGATGGGTTGATCTGGCGGAGAGTAGCGGTTTGCGTTTTCGATCAGTTGCACCAGCACCTCGCGGGCACGTTCAACATCCACACGAACCGGCGACAGGCCCTCGGTGATTTGCACTTTCACTTGTCGACTTCCGAGCGAGGTGCGGCAATATCCGAGCGCCGCATGGATGACGTCCTCGATCGGTCGCGGCTCGGTCCTGAGTTCTACTTCTCCCGCCTCGAGACGCGCCATTTCCGCCGCCTCGCCAACCAGGTGGTTCAGGCGGTCGCTCTCTTCGTTGATGATAGTCAGTAACTCCTGGCGCTGCTCTGGCTTCAGCTCAGGATTCGAGAGAAGGTTCGTCACGGAGGCCTTGATGGAGGTAAGGGGCGTGCGAAGCTCATGAGTCACCGCGTCGAGTAATGCCGTCCGCAGCTTTTCCGCCTCACGGGCCGCTTCTGTTTGTCCGACTTGCTCCATGGCCCGCGCATGTTCCATGGCAATCCCCACCAGGGTACCGATCGCCTGGAGCGTTTGCCGAGGAAGAATCTGTCCTGAGATTCCCAAACTGCCGATCGGGCGCACACCCAGGCGCACGGGAAGAAAGCAGGTGCTGTTCGCTAGATCGATTACCGGTTCCTCGCGCGCCATGATCGCTTTCAGGGTGTCGGTGTCCAGTTGAGGAATGACCGGTCCGGAGCGATAAACTTTTTGCTTGTCGGCTAAGAAGATCGCTGCCGCGCCAACTTCGAAGGCCCCCACGATCTGCGCGGGAACGCGGTTCAGCAGTTCCATCACATTGCGCGCCTGCAACAATCCTCGGCTGAAGGAATACAGCCGTTCGATCTCGTGGCGCCGGGCCGACGCGTCTGCCGCCTTTTGGCGCGCGCGATTGGCCAGATGAACTGCCAGGAAAGCAACAATTAGAAACATCCCTAGGGATGCCCAATTGCGCGGGTCCGCGACGGTGAATTTTCCGGTTGGCGGCAGGAAAAAATAGTTGAGCGCCAGTACTGCGGCAATCGACATGGTCACCGAAACGGCGCTGTCCCAAAAGCTGGAAATAGCTAGAATAACCAAGATGAAGGTCAGCGCGACCGTGGTGTGATTGGCGTGAAAAACCTTGAGGTAAAGGGCGGTAATGCCGGCTACCAGCGCAAGCGCTCCCGCCAATTGCAGAAGACGATTAAATGAGAAAAAATGCACCCACTTATTCTAGCCAGCTTGTCGGATTTGTGTAAGAGATATGGGCGCGCGCAAGACTCCTGAGCAACTGCTGGCGGAAATCTCTCCGCCGCCGGAAAAGACGAAAGGGACGCTCAAGCTGTTTCTGGGCTACGCTCCCGGTGTGGGCAAGACCTACAGCATGCTGACCGAGGCGATTCGCCGCCACAGCCGAGGCGAGGATGTGGTCGTCGGAGTCGTCGAAACGCACGGTCGAAAAGGAATTTCCGAATTATTGCCCCAGCTCGAAATCCTACCTCGCAAGAAGATCGAATATAAGGGCACCGTGTTTGAAGAGATGGACGTTGACGCCATCATCGAGCGCCATCCCCAGGTGGTCTTGGTCGATGAACTGGCCCACACAAATATTCCAGGCAGCAAGCATCGCAAGCGGTATGAGGACGTTCTCGAAATTCTCGCCGCGAAAATCGACGTGCTATCGACCGTGAACATCCAGCACATCGAAAGTATCGCGCCGACGGTGACCGCTTTTACGGGCGTAGTCGTTCGCGAGACGGTGCCGGACTGGGTTTTGCAGATGGCCGGCGAAACGGTCATGGTAGACCTCACTCCCGAAGCGCTTCAAAACCGGATGAAGCGCGGCGACGTGTACAGCAAGGAAAAAGTCGAGCAGTCGCTCAGGAACTTTTTCCGCCGCGGCAATTTAATCGCTTTGCGCGAGCTCGCGCTGCGGCAGGTAGCCGAGCAGGTTGACCGTAGCCTTTCATCCTACATGGACGAGAAAGACATTCAGGAGAATTGGGCGGTGCGCGAGCGCCTGGCCGTCTGCATCAGCTCGAACCCGCGTGCGCAGTATCTGTTAGCCAGGGCCGCCCGCATGGCCCGACGCATGGATGCCGAATTCTATGCCCTGCACGTGGACCTGGGCAATCACCCGAATCCAGAAGACAGCAAGTCACTCGAAGCGAACTTGAAATTCGCCGAAAGCTTGGGCGCCAAGATCATACGGCTGGAGGGCGACAGCGTCCCTGATGCCGCCGCAAAATTCGTGCGCGAAAAGCACATCACGCAAGTCATCTTCGGCAGGACGGCCACGGAAGGACTCAACAAGCTGCGCTACATGAATGCAATCAGCCGGTTTTTGCGCGATGCTCCCGCCGTTGACGTGCATATCGTCACCCAGGAACCAGACTGACCCGTTTCATCCTTCGCCCGCCGGTGCTTCGAAGCGAACAAGCGCTGCCCGAAATCCACGCGTCTTGATGGCCCCCTAGATGATCCCCACCGCCATCCACAAGGTTCCGGCAATTTTCGCCGGCCGGCTCAAATTCAGCCAAACGAAGCAGCAGATCGAGAACCCCAGCAGCGGGCAGAGGAGATTCATCCATGTCCTCGGTTTCCGCGGCGAGCGAAAATAATGCACGAAACAGGCCAGATTGACTCCCATGAAGGCGATAACTGGACCATCACCATGCCGATGATGGTTAGGTCCCACAGGCCAAGGCTGCGCTTGAGTGTCGGCGAAGGTGAGGGGTCGCGGCCGCCGAGGCCGTACCGGCGAACATTTAGCGCGCTCCGCCGGGTTCCGCCGGGTGCGACTTGGCTTGCTTTAGAGGCAAAGCAGAGCGCTCAATATTCCAACCATCGACGGTCAATTCTGAAGCGCCACGGAGGGCATCGGAGGACAGAAACTGAGCGGTGAGCGCGCGGGATTCGCCCGGCATTAATTCGATGTAATTGTCCTGCCAGAGGACGGGCAAGATTTCCACGTCTTCGTTCTGGCGGCGGACTGCGAGGCGAATTTGAAAGGCAAGGTGATCGCTGGGGTTAGTGATTTTCACGAGCACGAGCGGTCCCTCCTGGGATTCGCCGACCGTCGCTGAGACATCCATCTTGCCGGCGCTGGGAAGGGATTGAACTGCGGTCAAGTCCTCATAGGAGGAGATTTCTGTGTACGCGTCGGTATGCGCCCAGTTATAGACGTTCGTTTTGCCTGAAAGCCAGTAGAAATTCTCGTCGATCCTTTGGCCAGTCGAGTCTTCCAGGGTAAGTTCGACAAAACTCACCGGCGAGGCCGACGAGAACGCCTCTGCTGGAAGGGTGAGAGCCTTGCGGACGCCGTCTGCATCCACCTCCGTGGCCGTTTGTTTCTGGTACTGTGGTCGCAACCCGGCGTCGTAGATGGTTGCAGTCAGATGCAGGGGACCGCTCTGTGCGTACGTGCTGTTCACCACGGCGACGCTTTTATCTTCATATGAATACTGCACGTGAATTGGCCTACAGGCCTTCTTTGTTCCAAAATAGCTGCCCGCCGGCTGCAAGTAGTAGTCATAGAGATGCCAGATTAGAGAAGGCCAGGCGTTGTTGAGCATCCACTGGATCACGCCGGTTGAGCGATATTTGTTCCGCGAATAGGCTTCGAACAGGGCCCTCTCGGCGTCATACGCCATGGCCTGCGCTTTGCGGTCGTAATCAGCGAGCGTGGTGGGCGGCCCATAAATGGCGTTCATCGCCTCGTCAAAGTGAGTCAAGCGCGTAAACCGCTCGCCGCCCGCGTGATAGTTCCATGCCGTGCTGTTGGGGGTGAGGTCGGCAGGCGCGAGAAATTTTCGCAAGCTGCTTTCGAGCGGGATTGCGGGACCGGGCGAAACTTCCGATGCGAATCCGAAGGCGCCGCCAAATTTCGCATCCTTCAGCCAATAATCGGGTGGCGTGTAGTCATACGGTCCCCGCATCTTCATTCCCGACGGCTCGCCCAGCGAGACCTTCTGGTCCGATGCCGACGCGAGATGCGGGTTCGCCCAATCGAGCGCCTTCAACTCAGCAACATAAGCTTGCTCGATTGCGGGCGGAGGTGCTTCGTCGCTCCCGTTCATCCACACGATCACGCTCGGATGGCTGCGCATCTCGAGAATCTGCGAGCGAAGCGAAGAGCGCGCGATGGCCACATCGGCGGGCGTCCATTTTTTCCAATGCATCCAGTAGTCGCAGCAGGTCCAGCCGGCGAGTAGCAAGACACCCTGCTCATCGGCGAGGTTATAGAAGGACTCGGAAACCATCGGGCCTTCCAGACGGATGGCATTCAGGTTCAGATCGCGGAGGTAGCGAAATTCGGCCTTGAGGCGCTCGGGATCGCTGCGAAGCATCATATCGGGCGCCCAGCCGGCGCCACGAATCAGAATGCGTTTGCCATTTACGTGAAATAGCCGGTGACCCTGCGCATCGAGTTCGGAAGTGACTTCCCGAATGCCGTAGCGCACCGAGGCCACATCGGAGAGATGGTCATCAGTCGATACCCTTAGGGTGAGCCAGCGGAGCTCGGGAACGCCCATTTGGTGCGGCCACCACAATGGGGGATTTCGAACACGGAGACTCGGAAAACGGTCGGGCGTGAAACGCACGATGCGAGTTTCACGAGGGGAGACGGAGATCGATTGTGTGAGGTGCGATCCTTCGAGGTCTGCTTCGATCCAGGCCGTGAGGCCGTTTGAACTCCCGTTGCGGACCTGGGCCTCGACGGTGAGATCTGCTTCCTCGAGAGATTTCGCCGGGAAATGCGTGATCACTTGCGGAGATCGAATGGTGACAGCCCCCGTCAGATGAAGACAAACACCGCGCCACAGGCCCATGTCTTTGTCGGGAGGAGTCGGATTCCAGTCGTTCCAATTGATGCCAAGATCGTGCTCTTCTTGCGCAAACACTTCCACTGCGAGCGCATTCACGCCGTGGCGGGCCAGAACTCGGCTCACGTCGAACTCATAGGCGCGATAGGCACCCGCGACATCGTCCTTTGAGGCGATCTGGCTGCCATTCAGCCAAACGTTGGCGCGGTTGTTGATGCCATCAAACTCAAGCCACGCGTATGGACCTCTAAAATTGTCCGGCACGTGGATTTCGGTCCGATACCACCAGGGGCAGCGAAAAGGGCTGTCTTTGGGCAGCGGTATTTCGGAAAAATTCTTGCCGATTGGATAGGTTGTGCCTGGGGTGGAACGAAGATTCATGCCGAAGTAAGGATCGGGAAAGGTTTTGTCGGCAACGAGAGCAGCGAGCACCGTAGACGGCACCTTGGTTGTGTGCCAGTCATCGGTTGGAAACCCAGGTAGGGAAATCTGCGCGCCTGTGGCGGTGATCTGACAGGACGACTGGAGCATCCAGTTGCGATCCAGCACGATAAAGCGGCTCGGTGTGGACTGAGCTACCCCCCCTGCAGCGATTAAGAATAAGGTAAGGCCACAGGCGAGCCCACCGAAGACAACTCGTGTGATTTTGCAGTGAAGAATCATCGCGCGCCGAGACCGACTCGGCAGCATACTACCGCGAAGCGTTGAGGATTTGGGAGGCGTTCCAGCCGCCGCCGAGAGCCTTGATTAAAAGGACGCTGGCAACGACGCGCCGGGTGAGGATGTCGACCGCGGTGACCTCGTCGCCGAGGGCGGCAAACTGCGCCGTGGTGACTTCCAGATAGTTAGCAACGCCACCTTTATAGCGATTGTTCGAGAGATCGAGAGAATGCTGCGCGGCCGCGACCGCGCCTTCCTGCGTTTTCGCTTCTTGTTCCAAAATCCGGAGCGCGGCTAGATTGTCTTCGACATCCTGAAAGGCACTCAGTGTGGTCTGGCGGTAGTTGTCGACCGATTGCCGATAGGCTGCGCGTGCTTGCTCGCTGACGCCGCGGCGTTGGCCTCCATCAATAATCAATTGGGCGGCCGACCCTGCCAGCGACCAGAAACCGCTCGGCCCAGTGAGTAGCATGTTGATGGCCTGGCTTTCAAAGCCGCCCGCGCCCGTCAGGGTAAAGACGGGGAAATAGGCCGCCTTGGCCACGCCAATCTGAGCATTCGCTGCCTCAACCCGCCGCTCCGCCGCAGCAATGTCGGGCCTACGTTCGAGCAATTCAGAGGGAAGCCCCGGCGGAATCGCTGGCGGCGGGCCAGTGAGAGGCAATTGTGGTTGGCTGAATTCGGCGGGAGGCTTTCCAATGAGCACAGCGACAGCGTGCTCGAAGGCGGCGCGTTGAACCTCCACATCCTGATCCCGCGCCCGCGTCGTTTCCAGTTGCGTTTGTGCCTGCGCGACATCGACGGCCGACGCCACCCCTCCCCTGAAACGGCTTTCGGTCAAGTCCAGTGCTTTTTCATAGGACGCGACTGTCGAATCCAGCAGGTGTTTTTGCGAGTCGAGCCCGCGCAACTGGAAATAATCCAATGCCAGTTCCGCGTGAAGACTCAAGCTGATGTTTGCGAGATCGGCGGCGCTTGCCTGGACTTCCGAACGCGCCGCTTCCACAGAGCGGCGAACGCGGCCCCATACATCCGGCTCCCAAGAAGCATCCACGGGGATGAGATAGTCCGAATAGGTAATGACGCTCGGCTTAAAAACCTTGGTTTGGGACTGACGAATGCCCGTGGCTGATGGGCTGACTGAGACGTTCGGATAATACCCAGCCCGCGCAATGCGCAGCGCGGCGCGGGCCTCTAGGAACTGCTCCTGAGCAGCCTTGAGCGATTGGTTGGAGACGTTGATTTGCTCTTCGAGGGCATTGAGCTGTGGGTCATTGTAAATCTCCCACCACTTGCCCTTGGCGATTGCATCGCTCGGTTGCGCCTCTTTGAACTGACCGGCTTCCTTGTAGTCCGCCGAGATTTCCGTGGTGGGTTGCGTGTAGTTTGGTCCCACAGCGCAGCCTGCGAGCAGAAGCGTGGTGGCGCCGAAAGCCGCAGCCCGGCGAGCGCGCCGAAGCGACCCATAGGGCGAAAGCGTGCTGATTGACGCCGAACTATTTCTTCGCGTACGTAACTCGCCAGATCGAGTTCGTGCCGTCATCAGTCACCATCAAGGAACCATCCTTTGCAACCGCCACTCCTACAGGGCGTCCCCAGCAATCGCCGTTCGGAGTCACGAATCCGGTCAGGAAGTCCTCATAATCGCCCAACGCATGCCCGTCCTTTACCGGCACCATTATGACCTCATAGCCCGTGCGTACCGAACGGTTCCATGATCCATGTTCCGCGGCGAAGAGCTGCCCATCGTATTGTTTGGGGAACATCTTTCCTTCGTAGAACGTGATGTTCAGCGAGGCGTTGTGCGGCTCGAGCAGCACATCCGGCACAATAGCTTTGTCCTTCAGTTCCGGATGCTTATCCGGGAAGCGCGGATCTTGGTGACCGCCCGTGTAATACCAGGGCCAGCCATAGAAGCCGCCCTCCTGTACGTGGGTGATGTAGTCCGGCGGAAGATTGTCGCCAAGCTCGTCGCGCTCATTTACGGAAGTCCAAACCTCGCCTGTTTTGGGATTCACAGTTATGCCGGAACCATTGCGAATTCCCGTCGCGTAAACCCGCAAGTCGGAGCCGTCGGGATTGGCTACGAGAATGTCGGCCCGATGATACTCGCTCGTGTCCGTATCAATGTCGGTGACGTTTGTGTGCGAGCCAACTGAGATGTACATGTGCTTGCCGTCGAGCGAGAAAGCCACGCCGCGCGCGAAATGGTTCGGGCCTGCCGGCAAATTGGGCACAATCGTTTCCGGCGGGGCATTGGCCTTAGTGTCTCCTGCCTTGTAAGGGAAGCGCAGGATGGCGTCCGTATTGCCAACATACAAATATTGAGGATTGGGTCCCGGCGGATAAAACGCCAGGCCGAACGGCAACTTGAGCCCCTCGGCAAACACATCCATTTTTTCGAATTTTCCATCGGCGGTCATGCCGTGGAAAACCAGAATTTCTCCCCTATTGGTCGAGGCAACAAAGAAGTCGCCGTTGGGCGCCGTAAGGACGGTTCGCGGAGCGAGCGGTTTGCCGTCATCTGTTTTCAAGTCCTCGGCGTAGAGCGTCACCTTGAAACCTTGGGGAGCTTGCGGCCAGGCATCGGCGGGTCTGGCCACCGGCCGGGAGAAGATTGCCGAGGATTTCGTGGCATATGGATCGGGCAGGTCTGCCGCTGTGATGTGATGCACCTTCCCGGGCTCTTCGCCCTTGAAATCGGTAAAGACACCCGGGGTCCCCGCTTTCGCGTCGGGATCAACGGGATGGCCCGGCGGCATCGCGGGCCGGCCGCCTTGCCCTTGGGCCCCTGCGAGACCAGCGCGCCAAACACCAAATAATACGAGTGCGAGCCCCAAACAGATCAGAGCTTTCTCCAGCGTTTTCATCGAGTTCCCCCTCGTGAAGGATTGCTTTCCCTTGGCTAGTCTTGCAGAACGATAACTTCAGTAGTCCGCATTGGGTGCTGGGGTGCCCGCCGGTCCCTGGTTAGTTTCGACGATTCGCACTTCCTCTCCGTCGATGAGCGAGTCAGGAGGATTGGTAATCACCATGTCGTCGGGCGAGAGGCCCGAAACGACTTCCGCTGTGCTTCCCATGTCGCGCCCGAGTGTGACGCTCCTCAAAACAGTGCGATTATTGTGGTCGACCGTTCCCACTTGCAGTCCCTGCGAGCGGAATATCAGCGCGCTTACTGGCAATACGAGCGTCCGCACGGTTGTAGGCACCTTGAGATGAACCTGCGCATACGCGCCAGGCAAAAGTTCGCCATTTCGATTATCGACGTCCACTTCGACAAGCAGCGTCCGCGAAGCAACATCGATCGCGTCTGCCGTGCGGACCAGCGTGCCTTGAAAGCGCCGGCCCGGAAATTCCTGAAATTCCAAATCGGCTTTCAACCCCACGTGCGCGGATTGCGAGTAATCCTGCGGTACATTGACATAGACACGAAGCGTCTGGATCGCGGCAATGTGAAACAACTCTGTGGCCGGTGTCCCCGCGCCGGAATTGATCAAGTGCCCGATATCTGTGTTTCGGGCCGTGATCACGCCATCGAACGGCGCATAAACCTTCTCGAATGATTGGAGCTCTTGGAGTCGCCGCACGTTGGACTCGGCCGATGCGACCGTGGCCTTTTTCGCTTCAAAATCTCCATTGGCGTTGTCGACATCCTGCTTGGAGACCGAATCCGTCTTCAGCAAATCCGCGTACCGTGCGGCCGTGATCTCAGACAGCCTGTAATTGGCACGCGCTGTGTTCAGGTCGGCCCGCGCCTGATCGAGCTCCTGGTCAACCTCCGGCGTTTCGATCTCCGCGAGCAATTGCCCCGCTTTCGCCCGCCCTCCGATATCGACGTACCACTTCTTGAGATATCCGTTGGTCCGGGCATAAATCGGCGAGTCAGAATAGGCTTGCAGGTTGCCGGGAAGAACGATTTCCATCTGGGGCGCCCCGGGTGTCGGGCGCACCACCGCAACGCTCGGAATGGCCAGTTCCTTTGTCTGATTGGCAAGCTCGGCTCGGGCTCTCCGGCGGGGCACAATACCGGCGATGACCACCACGGTGATGATCAGCAAGGCGATGAGCACGCCCAGCAGACCGCGGCTACGCCCGCGCCCGGGGGCGGCGTAGTGCGACTCCGACGACAATTGTCCACTTTCCTGTTGACGCGTCATGCGTTTCTGGCCAAAGGCTTGTCAGTTCATGAGACGATCAGAGACCTGTGTTCGTTTCAAGCTGCCGCCCCCGTCCTATCCTCTTGGCCCGAGCCGTGGAGAACGCTGAAAACCACAGGGACAAAGAAAAGGGTGGCCACGGTAGCGAACAGTAGGCCCCCGATGACGGCCCGCCCGAGCGGCGCATTCTGCTCCCCGCCTTCGCCGAGCCCCAGCGACATGGGAAGCATGCCGATGATCATGGCCAGTGCCGTCATCAGAACGGGGCGGAAACGTGTGTATCCGGCATCGAGAGCCGCTTCGATCGAAGTCTTGCCCGCTTGCAGCCTTTCTTTCGAAAAACTGATCAGCAGAATGCTGTTGGAGGTCGCTACCCCGATGCACATGATCGCGCCAGTAAGCGCCGGGACGCTGATCGTCGTTGCCGTGACGAATAGAAACCACAGGATACCCGCCAAAGCAGCCGGCAGAGCCGTCAAGATAATGAAGGGGTCGAGCCATGATTGAAAGTTTACGACGATCAGCAGATAGACTAGCACGATCGAGAAACCCAGCCCGGCCAGCAGGCCCATAAAGGAGGCGTTCATCGTCTGAATCTGCCCCCTGACAAGGACAGAGGATCCAGCCGGCAACTCTTTCTTGCTTTGCTCGATGATCGGCGTGATGTCTCGCGCGACTCCTCCCAAATCGCGGCCGTCCACTCCACCATAAATATCGATCACCGGCTGAATGTTGTAGTGGGTGACTTCGGCGATTTCAGCGCCGCGTGTAAAGGACGCCAGAGCGCCAAGGATTTGCGGCTGCGCCGTGCTGCCGCTCGAAGCAACCGGTATGTTCGCGAGGTCCTGCGGCGACTGGATTCTGTATTGCGGCGTTTGTGTGGTGATGCTGTAACTCACGCCCGTCTTGGGATCCAGCCAGAACTGAGGCTGCGTTTGGAAACTCCCGCTTAGCGCGATCAGCATGTTCTGCGCCACGTTGCTCTGGGTGAATCCGACCTGGCTGGCCTTGGTGCGATCGACATCGACGTAAAAACGAGGGTAATCGAAGGGCTGCTGGATGCGCAGATCGGTTACCCCCGGCACGAACTTGAGACGATTCATGAGCCGGCCCGCGAACTCATGATTTGCGTAAATGTCGCGTCCGATCACTTGAACATCGATGGGGGAGGGCAGGCCGAAGTTCAAAATTTGGGTTACGATGTCAACCGGCAACTCATAGAACGTGACTCCCGGAAAGTCGTGTCGCAACCGGGCCCGGAGCTCGCGAACGTATTCCTTGGTTTTGCGGTGCTGGCGCGCCAGTTCAACTTGAATATCGGCATCAGCGGGCCCAATCGGAGCGGACGTGCTGTAGGAGAGATTCAAGTTGCTGTAGGGCAGCCCGATATTGTCAATGATCGTGGTCAGCTCCGAGGCAGGAATCACCTGCCGAATCTCCTTTTCGACGTTGTCGCAGATCGCCGCGGTGTCTTCAATGCGCGTCCCCGTCGGCGCCCGCATGTGGAGCTTGAATTCTCCGCTGTCGACGCTGGGAAAAAAATCCTGCCCGATGATTGGCAACAGGGCAAAAGAAAGAACGCAGAATCCCAGGAAACAGGCGACGAACAAAAAGCGGTGGCGCATGACCGCGGCGAGAAGCCGGTGATAGTGCTCGCGGAAATGCTCAAATCCGGTCTCGAACCTGGCCTGCATACGCACCAGCGGATTTCGCGATCTCTCCGTCTGCTCCCGCCGTTCTTCTTCGGTTTGTTCGAGCAGAAGATACCGCGCCATGGTGGGCACCAGTGTGCGCGACAAAAGATAGGAAGCCAGCATCGCAAAAATCACGGCTTCCGCCAACGGGACGAATAGGTATTTGGGCACGCCGGTCAGAAAAAACATCGGCACGAACACGATGCAAATCGAAAGGGTCGAAACAAGCGCGGGAACGGCAATTTGCGACGCACCATCCAGTATGGCCTGAATGATTTCTTTGCCTTGATCTAGATTGCGGTTGACGTTTTCCACCTCTACTGTCGCATCGTCGACGAGGATGCCGACCGCCAAGGCGAGCCCACCGAGTGTCATGATGTTGATCGTTTCGCCGAGCGCGCTCAAGAGCGTGAGCGATGTCAGTACTGATAGCGGAATAGAAACTGCAATAATGATCGTGCTGCGCCAGCTGCCGAGAAAGACGAGAATCATCAGCCCGGTCAGGCACGCCGCGATGGCACCTTCACGAACT
>Ga0306920_100002856_pt1 | contig 21842 bp, 22 predicted proteins | sample flu12Cox44000170_FD_204666 | JGI IMG/M metagenome (GOLD analysis project Ga0306920, IMG submission 204666) | Lab enrichment of tropical soil microbial communities from Luquillo Experimental Forest, Puerto Rico - flux4day.12C.oxic.44.000.170 (v2)... | ecosystem: Environmental > Terrestrial >...
CCAACGTGATGGTGGTGCATCCGGACGTGCCGGCCAAGACCGTCGCCGAGTTCATCGCTTACGCCAAAGCCAATCCGGGCAAGATCAACATGGCCTCGTCGGGCAGCGGCACGTCGGTGCACATGTCGGGCGAATTGTTCAAGGCGATGACCGGCATCAATATGCAGCACGTGCCTTACCGCGGCTCGGCGCCTGCCATGCAAGATCTGCTCTCCAACCGCGTCCAGGTCATGTTCGACAACCTGCCTGGCTCGGTCGAGCACATCAAGGCGGGCACGCTGCGGGCGCTGGGCGTGACGGCGGGCAAGCGCGCGGCCGCGATCCCGGACGTGCCGACGATCGCCGAAACAGTCCCGGGCTACGAGGCGGTGGTGTGGTACGGTATCGTTGTGCCCAAGGGCACGCCGCTCGAGATCGTCGACACGCTCAACACGGCGGTGAACGCGGTGCTCGCCGATCCGAAGCTCGAGGCGAGGCTCGTGCAGCTCGGCGGTGTGCCCATGCCAATGACCCCGGCTCAATTCGGAAAGCTCATCGCGGACGAAACCGAGAAGTGGGCGAAGGTGGTGAAGTTCTCGGGCGCGAAGCCGGACTGATCAGCGAAAAACCGCGCCGATTTTCCATATCGTCCGTTCCGCGAATTTCTCCCCGGCCGGCGCAGTGTCGGTTCATCGCCGCCGCATCACGGCGCTCTCCAGCCAGGAAATCGCGAGATGATCGCGGTGGCTCAATGTGTGTGATCGGCATGCCGGCTCGGCTCCGCCGACCCCGTTGCCGGATCGAAGGCGATGGTGCGACGGCCGAGCGGCGCCGTCGCCGGTGAAATATCGCACTTGAGGAAGCGGCCTTTGCCGGCGGCGCCGACGAACTCGCCTGCTTCGGCGACCACTTCTCCGCGCACCAGCGTGGTGATCGGCCACCCCCTGATCGTCTTACCCTCGTAGGGCGTGTAGTCCATCGCGTCGTGGATCATCGATTGCTGGATGGTCACGTCCTTGTCCGGATCCCAGATCGCGAGATCGGCGTCGCTGCCGATCGCCACGGTGCCCTTTCGTGGATAAAGGCCGTAGAGCTTGGCGGCGTTGGTCGCGGTCAGCGCGACGAATTTTGGAAGATCGATGCGCCCCTTGCCGACGCCTTCCGAAAAAAGGAGCGCAGCGCGCACTTCGAGGCCGGGAACGCCATTCGCCACCTTCTTGAAGGGCGCATTTCGGCCGTGCTTCATCTTCCCTTCCGGATCGTCGTAGCGGTAGCCGGCGTGATCGGACGAGAAGACGTCGAACACGCCGGTCACGAGCCCTTGCCAAATCACCTCCTGGTTCGCCTTGTCGCGGGGTGGGGGACTGCACATGTATTTCGCGCCCTCGAAACCCGGCCGGTCGAGATCGTCCGTGGTGAGGAAGAGGTATTGCGGGCAGGTCTCGCCGTAGACCTTGAGCCCGCGCGCCTTGGCCAAACGGATTTGCTCCATCGCCTCGCGCGCAGAGACGTGCACGATCAGGATCGGCACGTCGACCAGCTCGGCCAACGAGATCGCCCGCGACGTTGCCTCGCGCTCGGCGATCGGCGCGTGCGCCATGCCATGAAAACGCGGCGCGCTGTGCCCGGCCGCGAGCAGTTTCTCACTCAGCCACGAGATCACGTCGTGATTCTCCGCGTGGACCATGACCAGCGCGCGCTCGCGCCGCGCCGTCGACAGCACCTCGAGAATCTGCCGGTCGTCGAGCTTGAGCGCGTCATAGGTGGTGTAGATCTTGAAGGACGTGTAGCCGGCCTTGATCAGCGCGGGCAGCTCCTGACCGGTGACCTGCTCGGTCGGATCGGAGATGATCAGGTGGAAGGCGTAGTCGAGCGCGGCCTTGGGCTCCGCGCAGGCGTGATAGTCCTTGACCACCTGCCGCAGCGACATGCCGCGGTATTGCGCGGCGAAGGGAATGACGGTGGTGGTGCCGCCGCAGGCCGCCGAGCGTGTGGCGGTGAAGAAGTCGTCCGCCGTCATGACGCCCATGGACGATCGCTGCTCGATGTGACAATGGCTGTCGACGCCACCCGGCGTGACGATGCGGCCCTCGGCGTTGATCTCCCGGCGGCCGGTGCCAAGCTTTGCGCCGATCGTCGCGATGCGGCCGTCTATGACTCCGATGTCGGCGCGGAAGACGTCGGACGCGGTTGCGAGCGTTCCGTTGCGTACGACCAGATCGTAGTCGGCCATGATACCTCCGCCTCGAGATCAGATCGCGTGACGATTCCTGCTAGGCGACGGCGAGTCGGCGGCCGTTGACGCTTTCCCTCAAGCGTGTCTCGAGGCGGGATAGCAGCCGGTCGAGTTCGGCTAGGTCGAGGGCGTCGAGCCTGGGACCGGGGGCGCGCACCGCCGCCGAGCGAATGGCGCCGCGCCGGCGCAAAATCTCCTTGCGCACGGCAAGCCCGAAACCCGGCTGCTGCTCGTGACGCACGAGCGGCAAATACGCATCGAACAAATCCTCCGCCTCGTCGCCGCGGCCGGCCGCAAACAGGGAGGACACGGATACCAACATCTCGGGATAGGCAAAACCGGTCATGATGCCGTCGGCGCCGCGGGCGAGCTCCTGCGGCACATACAGTCCGCCATTGCCAACCAGGATGCTGATATATCGCCGCGCGACGCCGTCGCAGGCTTTGCGTATCTGCGTGAGCTTCTTCAAGCCGGGACAGTCCTCATGCTTGAACATCACCACGCTCGGATGCGCGTCGACGATCTTGAGGAAGCTTTGAGCGGAGATGTCGGCTTGCGTCGACTGCGGATAGTCCTGGTAGACCACCGGAATGTTCTCGCCCAGCGCCGCGATCACGTCCGCGAAGTAGGCGACGATCTGCGCTCCCGTCTTGAGGCCGGTGAGCGGCGCGATCATGACGCCGCAGGCGCCGGCGTCCATCGCAATCTTGCCGAGCTTGACGAGATTTGTGTTGCCCGCGTTCGACACGCCGACGATGACAGGCACACGAGCGTTGACGCCGCGCAGGAAATGGCGCGTGAACTCAGCCGACTCCTCGTCGCTGAGTTTTTGCGCTTCGCCCATCATGCCCAGAACGGTCAGCCCCTGTACGCCACATTGCAGATAGAAGTCGACCAGGCTGTCGACGCTCGGCCAATCAATGTCGCCGGCATCGGTGAACGGCGTTGCCGAGATCGTGTACACGCCCTTCGCGGATGCATCGAGCAGTTGGCTCATGGTTTTGACTTCTCTGGGATCGCGATTTTTGCCGAGAATGTCGTTGGAACAAATCTATACCTGACGCGTGCCGCAGGGCAACCAATCCAGCGTCGCTTGCATCGGCATTGAGCACGCATCTCGGCATATTGCCCGCGCATTCGTCTTGTCCGGTTCGATCCGGTTGCTATAGTCCGATGAATGCTCGCTGGGCCGGGTTTGAGGGTAGCTCCATGATTCGATATGTGGTTTCGACCACCGGTGCCGCACTGCTTCTAGCCACGTCCGCCTATGCTCAGGAGCCGCCGCCGCTGCGCGCGGCCGTCGATGGCACGTTCGCACCGCATGCCTTTCCAAATCTTTCCGGCGGTTATCAGGGCTTCAACATCGATCTCGCCAACGAGATCGCCAAGCGGCTCAAGCGCAAGATCGTGATCGACGCCGCGCAATTCTCCGGCCTCGTGCCGGCGCTGCAGGCAGGAACCTACGACTTCCTCGCGGCGCCGACGACCGTGACCAAGGAGCGCGCCGAGAGCATGCTGTTCACCGAGGGCTATCTCAACACCGACTTTCAGTTCCTGATCAGGAAAGGGTCGCCAAAGGTGGCGCAGCTCGAAGACCTCAAGGGTAAAACAATTTCCGTCAACAAGGGATCGGCCTACGACTCCTGGGCGCGCGAGCTCGAGGGCAAGATCGGCTGGAAGGTCGAATCTTTCGGCACGCAGACCGACGCGGTGCAGGCGGTTCTGGTCGGGCGGGCCGACGCCAATGTTGCCGGCAATACCGTCATCGCATGGGCGGTCAAGAACAACCCGCAGCTGGAACTGTCGTATGTGTATTCGACGGGCCTCGTCTGGGCTGCGCCGCTGCGCAAGGACTCTGGCGAGCTGCGCAAGGCGCTCGACGTCGCCGTCGAATGCATGAAACTCGATGGCACGATCGCGAAAATGCACGAAACGTGGTTCGGGGTGCCGCCTGCGGCGGGTTCTGCCGCGGTAACGGTTTTTCCCGGTTACGGCGTTCCCGACATGCCAGGCTATGATCCAACTGCGCACACGCCCTCGTGCAGCTGAACCGGGCGGCGTGATGCCTTGTCGCGGGCGCCGTGGACGCGCCGATTGGCGATGACGACCGGCGCGCCGCCCATCCTGGAAATCCGCGGCCTGCGCAAGAGATTCCACGACGTGGAGGTGCTGCGCGGGATAGACCTTGTCGTGCAGCCGCAACAACTGGTTTTTGTCATCGGACCGTCCGGATCGGGCAAGAGCACCTTGCTACGCTGCTGCAACCGCCTGGAAGAGGCCTCGGCCGGCTCGATCCGCGTCGACGGCGTCGATATCACGGCGCGCGCCACCGATATCAACGCCATGCGGCGCCAGATCGGCATGGTGTTCCAGTCGTTCAATCTCTATCCGCACATGACGGCGCTGCGAAACGTCACGCTCGCTCTCGCCAAGGTGCTGGGCAAGCCACGTGCCGAAGCGGAGCGAATCGGGATGGCCGCGCTCGCGCGCGTGGGCCTTGCCGACAAGGCGCGATCCTATCCCGGCGTGCTTTCGGGCGGACAGCAGCAGCGCGTGGCGATCGCTCGCGCGCTCGCGCTCGAACCCAAGGTGATGCTGTTCGACGAGCCCACCTCCGCGCTCGATCCCGAGCTCGTGGGCAGCGTGCTCAACGTTATGCGCGAGCTCAAGCGCGGCGGCATGACCATGCTGGTGGTGAGCCACGAGATGCGCTTCGCGCGCGACGCGGCCGACCGCGTGATCTTCATGGATCACGGGGTCATCGTGGAGGAGGGGCCGCCGCAACAGATGTTTTCGGCGCCCGGCGAGGCGCGCACCCGCGCCTTCATCGCCGAACTCGCGCGCTGAGACCGCCATGGAGGCTTGGTCGCGCTTTCTCGACACGTTCTTCAACTGGGCCGTGATCGAGCGCTATTTCCCCGCCATCATGAAGGGCGTTGTGGTGACGGTCGAGATCGCGGCGGCGGTGGTGGTCACCGGCACGCTGCTCGGGCTTGCGCTCGCGATCGTGCGAACGTTCCGCCTGCTGGCGGTGAATGCGCTGATCGTGGTCTTCGTCGACGTGTTCCGGGCACTGCCGCCGCTCGTTCTCATTCTTTTGGTCTATTTCGGCCTGCCCAACATCGGCATCAATCTGCCATCCTTCGCGGTGCTTTGGCTTGTGCTTGCGCTCGTGTTGGCGGCCTTTGCCGAGGAGATTTTTTGGGCCGGCATCCTGTCGATCCCGAAGGGGCAGTGGGAGGCGGCGCGTTCGACGGGCTTAGGCTTTCTCGGCACGCTCGCCTATATCGTGCTGCCGCAGGCGATCCGCCTGACCGTTCCGCCGCTCACCAACCGCACGATCGCCATCACCAAGAACACGGCGCTCGGCACTGTGATCGGGGTCGGTGAAATCCTCAACCAGGCCACCACCGCCCAATCGTTTTCCGGCAATGCCACGCCGCTCATGATGGGAGCGATCGCCTATGTGATCCTGTTCATCCCGGTTGTCGTGCTCGGCCGCTTCCTCGAGACCCGGTTCGTCTGGCGCAGGCTGTGATGGAATCGATCGTCCAGCAGTTCTTCAACCTGGCCATCATGGAGCGAGCGCTCCCGCTCGTCCTTGCCGGCCTCGAACAGACGATCGTTATTTGCCTCATCGTCATTCCGCTCGGGCTGGCCGGGGGGCTCGCATTCGCGATCATCTCGCTTTCGCGCCTGCGCAGCGTGCGCTGGGCGGCGATCGCGGGGATCGATTTCTTTCGTGCCATTCCACCGCTCGTGCTCCTGATCTTTATCTATGCCGGATTGCCGTTCGCGGACCTGCGGCCGTCGCCCATGACGGCCGTCGCCATCGCCTTCTTTCTCAACACGTCGAGTTATTACGGCGAGATCTATCGTGCCGGCATCGAAAGCGTCGGCTACGGTCAATGGGATGCCGCGCGCTCGACCGGGCTGAGGGGCTACCAGACGCTGGCCTATGTCGTGCTGCCGCAGGCGGTGCGCAACGTGCTGCCCGATCTCGTGTCCAATACTGTCGAGGTGGTAAAGCTCACGTCGATTGCGAGCGTGGTAGCGCTGCCGGAGTTGCTCTATTCGGCCGACATGGCGCGGTCGGTGACCTTCAACTCCTCGCCAATCGTGCTGGCCGCGGCGATCTACCTTGTTATGCTGTGGCCGATCGTGCGTCTGATCAGCCGGCTGGAGCGGCGGGTCGCCGCGTGAGGAGCAGGAGAACTTCGTGAGCCGAGTGCTTCGGATTGGCGGCGCCCAGATGGGCCCGATCCACAAGGCGGACAGCCGGCAGGCGGTCGTGCGGCGGATGCTCGATCTGCTCGATCAGGCCAAAGCCCAAAAGTGCGATCTCGTGGTCTATCCCGAGCTTGCGCTCACCACCTTTTTCCCGCGTTGGTACATGACCGAGCCGGCGGAAGTGGACGCCTGGTTCGAACGCGAGATGCCGAGCGCTGCGACGCGTCCGCTGTTCGAGCAGGCCGCTGACGATCGCATCGGGCTATCGTTCGGTTATGCCGAGCTCACCGCCGACGGCCATCATTTCAACACCTCGATCCTGGTCGACCGGGACGGAAACATCGTCGGCAAGTATCGCAAGGTGCATCTGCCTGGCCATTCCGAGTTCGATCCGGAGCGTGCGTTCCAGCACCTGGAGAAACGCTATTTCGAGCCGGGCGATCTCGGCTTTCCGGTCTGGCGCACCATGGGCGGCATCGTCGGGATGTGTATCTGCAACGACCGGCGCTGGCCCGAGACCTATCGCGTCATGGGATTGCAAGGCGTGGAGCTGATCGTGCTCGGCTACAACACGCCCGCGGTCAATTCGCAGAAAGCGGACGAGGGACCGGAAAAGCGCATGTTCCACCACCGACTGACGCTCCAGGCCGGTGCCTATCAGAACTCGACCTGGGTTGTCGCGGTGGCAAAGGGCGGCGCGGAGGACGGCTTCCCCATGATCGCCGGCAGCATCATCGTCAATCCCGATGGCGAGATCGTCGCCGAGGCCAAGACCGAGGGTGACGAACTGATCGTGGCCGACTGCGACCTCGACGCCACCATTTTCGGCAAGGAGACGATCTTCGACTTCAAGCGCCACCGCCGCATCGAGCATTACGGCCGCATCACCAGCCAGACCGGCGTCATTCTCCCGTCGCGGTCTTGAGTCCGCGCAGTTCGAGGCGGATTTTCACTGTGCCGTCGGCCAGGATAAGCTTCCGCACCCGGTCGCTGGAGCGTGATGCGGCAGACCGATACCGAGTGGCTCGTCGCGCGCGGCGTCAAACGCGGCTGAACTGTAGCGCTCCGAACGCCATGGTCACCGCGGCCTGGGTCGGGTCGATCACCGGGATGCCGAGTGCCTCTTCCAGCGGGCGACGGTGGAGCGCCATTCCCGCACAACCCATGATCACCGTTTCCGCGCCGTCCTGTTCCTTCAGCTGGCGCCCGACGTCGATCATGTGCCGCAACGTGTGTTCGCCGCTCGCCGTCTCAGCGACCGACATTTCGAGCGGACGTTCGCCAGCGAGGCGGTCGGTAAGCCCCATCTGAAGCAGATAGCGCCTGTGCCGCGCGATCGAGCGCTGGCTGATGGCAATGACGCCGAAGCGGCCCGCGCGCGCGAGCGCGGTGAGCACGCCGCATTCGGCGATGCCGAATACCGGCCGCACGGTGCCCTCGCGGCAGACGTGCAACCCCGGATCGCTGTAGCACGCGATCACGAAGGCGTCGGACGAATTGTCCGCCTCGACCATGCGCCGCAACGGCATCACCACGCTTTCGACGTCGGCCTGGGTCTCGATGCCGAACGGACCTTCCGCGAGGGTGGAACACACGATCTCCGGACCGTTTGGAAACCGCAGCGGCTCCAACGCTGCGTCGAGACCGCGGGTGACGTCCTCATTGGAATTCGGATTGACGACGCGAATGCGCGGAGGAGGATCGCTCATGACTGCTCGCGGATCTGATGTCGACTGAGATCAACACGATGTTGGTCGTGTTGCAAGCAGTGATTGACGAGTGCGATGCGGCTATGACCGACCCCGATGTCAGGTCTGCGAAATCAACCTCCGACGGTCGCAAGTCCGGCGCGGTGCTCACGAGGCCTGCAATCTCCGGAGTGAGTTTCCCGCGCTATGCCTGCAGGCGCCATGGCTGTTGTCGAATATCGCAGTCGACGGTCGGACGACCAGATTGAGCCGCAGCACGGCTAAGCGTAGCATTCCACCCGAACATCGCCCAAGGACGAGGTGCTGCCGTGAAGGTCTGCATGTTCCACCTGATGCCCTACCGGGACCTGCCAGCCGATTTCGAGCGGCGATACAACTCGGCCTATATCGATCCCATATGGTTCGACGTGGCCGATTCCGACAAGGTCGGCCAATACTACAACGCCACGCTCGACGAGATGCTCTTTGCCGCCAAGGCCGGCCTGCACGGGCTCTGCACCAACCAGCATCACCAGAACGTCTATGGCTTCATGGCAAATCCAAGCATCATGGGCGCGGTGCTCGCGAGGCAGACCAACGGCCAGAATATCGCAATCATCCAGCTCGGCTCGACGCTGCCTTCCACCACGCCGCCGACGCGCATTGCCGAAGAATACGCGATGCTCGACTGCATCAGTGGCGGACGGCTGGTTGCGGGATTTCCCACGGGGCTACCCGCCGACGCCACCATCTCGAACGCCGTCATCCCGGTCGAGCAGCGCGAGCGTTTCCGCGAAGCGCTGGCCCTGGTGATCAAGGCCTGGTCCGCGAGGGACATTTTCGCCTGGAACGGCAGGCACTATCAGCTCGGCATGGTGAACCTTTGGCCGCGGCCGATCCAGCAGCCGCATCCGCCGATCTGGATTCCCGGCTCGGGCATCTCCTCGACCGCGGAGTATGTGGTTGGCCAGGACCATTGCTTCTGTCATCTGAGCTATTACGGCGCCAAGAACGCGGAGCAGGTGAGCGACCGGTATTGGGAGCTGGTCGCGCGCAAGGGGCGAGACGACAATCCCTACCGCTTCAGTTTCTTGCAACTCATCGGTGTGGGCGAGACCGACGCCGAAGCCGAAGACCTATATGCCGAACACGCCGAGTATTTCTTCCACAAGCTGCTCTACACGCCGACCTACTATCAGGCGATTCCGGGCTGCCTCGAATACGAGGCGCTCGTGCAGTCGCTGCGCCACAATCCCCGCGCCAGCATCAATCTGCGCGAACTCAAGGCCAAGGATTTGTTTGGCCGCGGCTTCGTCGTGGTCGGAAGCCCGAAGACCGTGCGCGAGCAGCTCATCGACGGCATCAAGCGCTTGCGCATGGGCCATCTGCTTGCGCTCCTGCATTTTGGCTCCATGCCGACTGCGCTGTGCAAGAAGAACATCGATCTGTTTGCGCGCGAAGTGCTGCCGCATCTCGCGGACCTGTGGGACGACAAGTACGAGGACCGCTGGTGGCCCGAACGCCTTAAGGCCAAGCATCCTGCCGCCGCCTTGGCCGCCGCTTCTTAGAAGCTGGCGGGAGAGTGGACATGGCCGCCCCGGAGGTACGCAGGCTCAGCCTTTGGCAGGATCGAATCCAAACCGAGGTCGAGATCAGCGGCCGCGGTCAGCCGCTCGTCTACCTGCACGGGCCGTGGGGGCTTGCCCCCGACCGCGCATTCATCGCCGGCCTTGCCGACGGCCATACGGTCTATGCGCCGAAGTTTCCAGGGACCACTCGCGGCAATCCGGACGCGGTGCACGCACTCGACAACTGGTTCGACCTGATCCTCTATTACGGCGAACTGTTCGACGAGCTGGAACTATCCGCGCCGGCGGTCGTCGGCCATTCCTTCGGCGGCCTCCTCGCCGCCGAATTCGCGGCGTCGGCTCCGAACTCGGTCGGCCGGCTGGTGCTGATCGATCCGGTCGGCTTGTGGCGGGATGACGCGCCGGTCAAGAACTGGATGATCCTCAGCGACAAGGTGCGCCGGCCTTCGCTCTTTGCCGACGGCGACGGAGAGGCGGCGCGGCGCTTTTTCGATGTTCCAAGCGATTCCGCCGAACGCATCGACACGCTCGCGCAGTTCATCTGGGCGCAAGCCTGTTCTGGTAAATTCGTCTGGCCGATCGCCGATCGCGGATTTAGCAAACACGCTCACCGGATTGCGGCGCCGACGCTCATCGTCTGGGGCGCGGCAGACGGCATCATCGCGCCGGCTTATGCTCAGGAGTTTGCTCGACGAATCGCCGACGCCCGGGTCGAGCTCATCGACGACGCCGGCCACTTGCCACACCTCGAACATCCCGAGGCTGTGACGAAGGCCGTGCGCGCCTTCCTTGGCAGCTGAGAGCCAACAGCACTCCAGAGCGTCGTACCTTGACGGCACGGCTGCCACGAGAGCAGGCTTGACGCACCCGCCCGAGAGCGGGGCCGTAGGGAAGGAAGCGGGAGATGTCCACCGCCTCAACAGCGTCGGTCGCCGTGACGCCGCCCGTCGCGGTGAGCGACCGATGGACCCGTTACAACGCTACCGTGCTGACGATCTGCATCCTCGGCTGGGCGTTCGACATCTACGAAGCCACCATCATGCAGCTCGTCACGCCGATCCTCATTAAAGAATGGGGGATCACGCCGGCGACCATGGGCACGGTGACCACGATCTCGCGCTGGATCGGGCTCATTGGCACGTTCGCCTTTCCTGTGCTTGCCGATCTATATGGGCGCAAGCCAGCGCTGATCTGGGCGATCCTGGGCTATTCGATCTTCACCGGCCTCACCGGCTTCTCGACCGGCTGGATCATGCTCTTGATCTTCAGCTCGATCACGCGGATTGCGCTCGCCGGCGAAAACCCAGTTGGCATGTTGATGGTCACCGAGACGGCACCAACCAAATGGCGCGCCACCGCCTTGGGCGGCCTCGTCGGCGGCTATCCGTTCGGCTACATGCTGTGCTCGCTTGCTGCCCTTGTCGTGGTGCCGCTATGGGGATGGCGCTCGCTCTACTTCCTCGGCATCCTGCCGGCGTTGCTCGTGCTCTGGATCCGCATCGGCATCAAGGAAAGCCCACGCTACGAACGCGTCACCGCGCAGATGCTCAAGGAGGGGTTGAAGAAGCAACTCGATATCCTATCGCCCGCGCGCGAATACCCGCGCGAAACGCTGATCGCCTCGCTCGTCTACTTCTTCTATCTCTTCACCTGGCTTGGCTGGTCGGCCTGGATGCCGTTCTATCTCGCCACCGAAAAGAAGCTCGGCTTCCAGATCATGGGCGGCTATCTCTCGATCTGGATGTTCTGCGCCATCTTCGCCTATTGGATTTGCGGCTGGCTGTGCGACGTGTTCGGGCGACGCTGGGTGATCCCGGCTTTCGCGATGCCGGCGGCCGGTCTCCTCATCGTGATGGGCCATGTTGACAGCCCCTCGAGCCTGTTCTGGGTGGGACTGGCAACAAACTTCCTCATCACCGGCAGCTTCGGCACCGGGCTCGGCTATACGGCCGAGCTCTTCCCGACCCAGATTCGCGGTACCGGCGTCGGCGCATCCTTCACCTTCGGCCTCGGCGTCGCCTCGCTCGCGCCGATGATCATGGGCTGGATCGCGACTGCCTATTCTGTCGCCGCAGGCCTGCCGCTGCTGGCATGCTCGTTTCTGCTATTGGCACCGCTCTTCGTCTGGTTCGCGCCGGACACGACCCGCAAGGAACTCACGGATTTCGTCGGACAGAAAGCTGGCTGATCCCGCAATTGCGACGTTTGGAATCGCCGTCAGACGCGACGCTATGAGCGTTCTGGTTCGGAGCATTTGAATGGTACGGTTGCTTCTCCTTGCGGCCATCGCGGTTCTCGGCGATGCACAAAGCCTCACGGGTGCGCCAGCGCAGATCTATCCGACACGGACCGTCCGGTTCATCGTGCCATTCGGAGCCGCCAGCGGAACGGATATTGCGGCGCGATTGTTCGCAGACAGATTGGCCGCCCGCTGGGGCAAGCCGGTGCTGGTGGAAAATCGTCCGGGCGGCGACGGCCTGGTCGCAATTGCCGCTTTCGCGGCCGCCAACGACGACCATACGCTTCTGTTCGCGCCCGCCGGAACCTTTACGGTGCATCCTTATGAGCATGAGAAGCTCCCGTATGACGTGGAGCGCGACCTGCTGCCGATCGCAAGCGTTTCCACAATCATCCTCGCCGTTTCGACCTCCGCGGCGCTGAAAGTCGAGACGCTAGGCGAATTGGTGGACCTTGCGCGCGCGCAACCTGGAAAGCTCAACGCGGCGGCCGCCAACGGTAATGCCGATTTCCTGTTGTTCGGCTTCCTCAAGAGCACCGGCCTGCAGATGGCAAAGGTTCCCTATCGCGACATCCTGCAGGCGCCGAACGACCTCGCCGAGGGACGCATCCAGGTTTTGATGACATCGTTTGCCGTGGTGCAGCCGCAGATGCAGACCGGCAAAGTCAAGGTGCTGGCAGTGACGAGTCGCAAGCCTGCTCCCACCGCGCCCGAAGTTCCCACCGTCAAGGAGGCGGGCTACCCGGCGCTGGAACTGGAGAGTCTTGTGGGATTGTTCGGACCGCGCGGTATGCCGAGCGAATTGCGCGAACGCATTGCCGCTATTCTTGGCGAGGTCGCCGCGGCCGATCCGGTCATTGCCACGCGGCTCGCAGTTACCGGTCAGATTGTCAACGTTCGCGGGCCCGCCGAATTCACCGCCGCAATCGAGCAGCAGCGCGCCAAACTCGCTGAAATTGCCAAAATCCTCGGCATCAAGTCAGCTCAATGAATGTGACGTCGAGCTCCCCTTACGGCCAGGCCGGCATGGCGACCGCAGAACACAGCTGATGACCGCCGATCCAGCACTCTCGATCGTTGTCAACAACATCCGCGTCGAATTGATTGAACGCGGACACGGCAAGCCGCTGCTGTTCCTGCATCCGGAAATCGGCATCGAGCCGGCCGCGGCGGTGCTCGATCAGCTTGCGAATCGCACGCGCGTGCTGGCGCCCGTCCACCCGGGCTTTGGACGCTCGGAACAACCAAAGTCCTTCGATACCGTAGACGACCTTGCGTATTTCTACCTCGATTTGTTGGAGCATCTCGATCTACGCCAAATTATCGTCGTAGGCGTATCATTCGGTGGCTGGATTGCCGCCGCGATCGCGATCAAATCCAGCGAGCGGCTATCGCACCTCGTCCTTGCGAATGCGATAGGCATCAAAGTCGGCGACCGCGAGACACGGGACATCGTTGATATCTACGCGATTCCCGAGAGCGAGTATGTTCAGCTTGCGTATTTCAATCCGAAAGTCGGCACCCACGACTACAAGACAATGCCGGACGCCCAGGTTCTGGCCGCAGCGCGCAACCGAGAAGCGACCGCGCGTTACGCCTGGTCGCCCTACATGCATGATCCCAAGCTTCGCGGACGCCTCCACCGTATTGACATTCCGACACTGGTGCTGTGGGGAGCGAGCGATCGCATTGTGTCCGAGTCCTACGGGCAGGCGTATTGTGCAGCTATTACCGGTGCGCGCTTCGAGTTGATCGAACGCGCGGGCCACTTTCCCCATCTGGAGCAACCCGAGATATTCGCCGATCGCATCTTTTCCTTCGTCGAGGAGACATCGCAATGAGGGTCTATCAATTTACCGAGCAGCCGTATCCCGATGCCTGGAAGGACCACGGGGGCTCATTGCGCGTGAGTCTTCCCAACCGCAAATGCGACCCGAACATCGCCGCCGATCTGTTCCATCGTTATTACGACGAATGGCTGCTGGCTGATGAACTCGGCCTCGACATCATGCTCAATGAACACCACCAAACCGCGACCTGCATGTCATCGACCGTGATCGTGGGGCTGTCGGTGCTGGCACGGCAGACCAAGCGCGCGCGTCTGCTCGTGCTCGGCTACCCGATCGGCCACCGGCAGGATCCATTGCGTGTTGCCGAGGAGCTTGCGACCATCGACGTCGTGTCGCGTGGCCGCCTCGACATGGGTTTCATCAAGGGCGTGCCGTACGAATTTCCCTGCTCCAACCAAAATCCGGTCGGCGTGATGGATCGCTTTTGGGAGGCCCACGACTTCATCGTCAAGGCTATGACGAGCCATGACCAGCCGTTTAATTGGGAAAGCGAACACTTCCACTATCGGCAGGTGAACATCTGGCCGCGCCCCTGGCAGCAGCCGCATCCGCCAATTTGGAGCACGACCGGCAGCAAGGGCAATGCGCGTGTCCTCGGCGAGCGCGGATACGTCATCGCAACGCTGGGCACCGGCTACAACACGCGCGCGCTGTACGACGTCTACCGCGAGGGATACATGTCCAAAGGGCGGCCGGCGCCGGCGGCCGATCGGTTTGCCTATCTGGGGCTCGTTGCCGTCGCATCGAATGAACGGGAGGCGCGCGAGCGGGGCGAACGCGTGGCGAGCTATCTGCGCTCGGCCGCCATCGTCTTTCCGCCGTTCCGCAATCCGCCCGGATTCCTGTCGGCTGCCGATAACGCGAGGCTTATGCGTGGGGAAACGCCGCCGCGTAGCTACACCAAGGATCGCCGCGTTATCGATATGCGCAGCGCGAGCGTGCAGGAACTGATCGATGCCGCCATCTTGTTCTGTGGCACGCCCGCGCAGGTCTACGACCAGATCGTCGATTTTTGCGAGTATTGCGGCGGGATGGGAAATCTCCTGATGATGGGCCATGCGGGCTCCATGTCGCACGCCGACACGGTCGAGAACCTAACGCTGTTCGCCAACGAGGTTTTCCCGCGGCTCAAGGAATATAAGCAGCCGTCGGCAACCGCGACTGCTGCCTGATCGCGAAAGCCGTGCGGCTAAGACAGAACAACGCCGCGGCAACAATGCCAAATATTCAACGCTGGATACCATTCGTATCAGAGCGCTTCTTTTTATCTACAACAATTCGAAACTATGAACGCTCGTCGAATGTATTGATCCGCACAGCAATTACCCTATAACGAGCAGAACTCGTCGAAGTCATTGCGGGACCCCGCGCGGTCTCAGTTCGACGGCGCGACACATCGCGTCGTCATCCTGGGCGAACTGCACGCGGGAGGCGGTAGGCCCGGTGGGTAGCCGGAAAAAATCACTCTCGCGCCAGCGCGAGCCGACGCGATCGGCAGGTTGGTCACCACAACTTGGTAATGTCACATTGTAACGCCATCCTAACTGCGTGATAAGAACGAGGATTGGGCGAGTATGCGACCGGCCGGCATGGAACTTTGGCAAGCGCGTAGACGACGGGTTCGAGCCCTGCACGGGTCGGGAGGCGTGAGCGCTGCGACGCTGCACGGTGCGACGCCGCTCGCATGGCTCGCCATGCCCGTGCCGGCGCTCGCGCAGGACAACGTCGTGGCCACCGCTACGCTGCCGCGGGACCTGAGCCCCTGGGGCATGTATCTCAACGCCGATCCGGTGGTGAAGGCGGTATTGATAGGCCTTGCCTTGGCTTCGGTTGTCACGTGGACGGTGTGGCTCGCCAAGTCAATTGAGATCTTTTTCGCCAAGCGGCGGGTGCGAACGGCGCTGAGCAAACTCGCCGGCGTGCGCTCCACACTCGAGGACGTCCAGCAGCTTGCCGAAATCCAGGACGAGGTCGCGCAGTTCCTCGACGCGGCCGCGACCGAGCTGAAGCTCTCCCCCCGTGCTACCGATAACGAAGGCATCAAGGAACGAATCGCGTCGCGCCTCGAGCGCATCGAAGCAAGCTACGGGCGACGGATCTTGCGTGGCACCGGCGTGCTTGCCACCATCGGTGCGACCGCTCCCTTCGTCGGCTTGTTCGGCACCGTCTGGGGCATCATGAACAGCTTCATCGGCATCTCGAAGTCGCATACCACCAACCTCGCGGTGGTCGCGCCGGGCATCGCTGAAGCGCTGCTGGCGACCGCTTTCGGGCTTGCGGCGGCCATTCCGGCCGTGGTGATCTACAACGTGTTCGCGCGGTCGATCGCGGGCTATCGCGCCGGGCTTGGCGACGCCGCGGCGGAGGTCTTGCGGCTCGTCAGCCGCGATCTCGAGCGTGTTGCTGTCGCACCTCCATCGCCTGCGCGCCGAGCAACGCCGTTGTCTGTCGCGGAGTGAGCCTGCGTTTGCGCGCGCGGGATCAAGAGGGTCGTCATGAGTATACGTCTTGATCACGGCGAGGATACGCTTGATGAGGTGCACGAGATCAACGTTACGCCGTTCATCGACGTGATGTTGGTGCTGCTGATTATCTTCATGGTGGCCGCGCCGCTTGCCACCGTGGACATCCTCGTCAATCTGCCGGGATCGACCGCCGACCCGCAGCCGCGGCCGGAACGGCCGCTCTATCTCACGGTAAAGTCCGACCTCACGCTCGCGCTCGGTGATGACCCCGTCAGCCGCGATCTCTTGCCCGGCACGCTGGATGCGGTGGCAAAGGGCGACAAGGACACGCGTATCTTTTTGCGCGCGGACAAGGCGGTACCGTATGGCGAAGTTATGGAGGTCATGAACCTCTTGCGCGCGGCCGGTTACTTGAAGGCCGCATTGGTAGGGCTCGAGAAGCCCCCCGGACCATGATGGTATTGAGCGCCGAATACGTGGCGGACCTGCGCCGCTGGCTCATCAGCGGCGCGATCATCGTGTTGGCGCACGGCGGGATCGCCGCGGGAATGGTGAACTGGCGCGACGAGATCGAGCCAGCGGAGCCCGCTGCCGCGGTCGTGATCGAGTTTGCGCCGATGCCCGTCGCGCCGGCCATGCCGCAGACGAACATTGCCCCGGGACCCGAGCAAGTGATGTCCGACGCCTCGCCCAACAAGCCGGTCGAGAGCCTCGAGGAAAAACAGAAAGTCGAAAAAGTCGCATCGAAGCCGGTGGAAGAGCCACCACCTGAGGTCAAGCCCGCGCCCAATCCGGAAGTCGCGGTCGAACCGCCCCGGGAGGTTCAGCACGAAAGCCCGCGTCAAGCGCCGCACCTGCCGGCGCCCACGACCTCAGCGCCGCAGGCAATTCCCGAGCGGACCGCCGCGCTTCCGGCCGCGCGCACGCAGGGTCGGATCAATCCCCAAAATTCAAGCGCGCTAGCGACTTGGAGATCACAGATCGTGGCGGTGATCGAGCGCAACAAGCATTATCCCGAGACTTCGGCGCGCCGCGGCGAACAGGGGGTCACCCAGGTCTTCTTCAGTCTCGACCGGCAAGGCCGCGTGATCGATAGCCGTGTCGTGCGCTCATCGGGAGCGAGCGCGCTCGACGAGGAGGCGCTGGCGCTGTTGCGGCGGGCGCAGCCTTTCCCGCCGGTGCCGCCGGAAATCCTTGGCGATCGTGTGAATTTGATTTTGCCGCTTCGCTTCGTCAAATGAAGCTTCTCGTCTGAGGAGTAAATACCCATCGCGCAGGCCGGCAAGCTGTTTAGTGGTCAATGGCGCTTGGACCTATTGTCGGCTGCCGTGATTGGACCTATCTGGTAAGCATTCGGCCGAACTCCTGGCCGGTCGAGCCTAGGGATATCGATGCCTGAGACCGTTTCTGCAGCCGCATCCCTGCTTTCGCGTCCGCTAGTGCTCATCGCGGCGGCCGTCGGGATCGTGCTTGCAGCAACGATGGCGCTCTGGGCCCACTACGGCACCGCAGTGTTCTACGAGATGATCGTTGCAGGGATCGCCGCCTGCTTGTGAACGCTCATGGCAAGTCAGCGGAATCCGATATGACCGCACGCAGCACCCGCATTCTTGTCATGGCCGCGGCATTTCTCGCCGGGCTGGTGCTTTGCTTCGGCGTCGTCCTGATCGTGACTGGGCGGCTATCGTCTCCGGTCGCGCAGCAAATCGCCGCCATCGGCGGACCGTTCAAGCTCACCGATCAGAATGGGCAAATGGTCACCGACCAGGATTTGAAGGGCCGGCCGTTCCTGGTGTTTTTCGGTTTTACCCATTGCCCCGACGTCTGCCCGACGACTCTGTTCGAGGTCTCCGAGATTTTGCGCGCGCTCGGCCCCGATGCGGATCGCACGCGCGCGCTGTTCATCACGGTCGATCCCGAGCGCGACACGCCCGCGGCGATCAAGGACTATCTGTCGAGCTTCGATCCGCACCTTTCGGGTCTGACCGGCGATCCTGCCGCGATCGTGGCAGTGGCAAAAGCTTACCGGGTCTATTTCAAAAAGGTCCCACTCGATGGGGGTGGCTACACCATGGACCACACGGCCATCGTATATCTGATGGACAAGGCGGGCCGGTTCGTGTCGCCGTTCAATCTCAAGCGGACGACCGATGCCGCAGCCGCCGACCTGCGCCGCTATCTGTGAATCAGCCGAAGCCTGGATGAAAAGGGGTCGGCGCGCCGGCAAGCACCCAAGGTCGCCGCCGTCGGAGAGCGGCCGGATGTGGCCGCGTTAAGTCTTGAGGATTGACGACGGTGTCATTGCCACTGATCTGCCTTAACCGGCTCGTCTATAAGCAGGGTTCAACCAGCGCTTCTGGGCCTAAAGTCGGTTAGAGGTCACCCGTGCCGGAACATTCCTTGCGAGCCCCCATCGGGCGGTTGGCCGTCTGCCTCCTGCTGATGGCGACGTTTCTCGGCGCCGGTCAGGCGGCGGCAGCGCCGGCGGGCGGCGACCCGGGCGTGCGGGTGCCGGGATTTTGGGACCCACGTCGTCGGCCGGAAAAGCCCGATCTGTCTCGCATCAGCGTGATCCGGTTCCTCACCGAGACCGACTACCCGCCCTTCAATTTTGCCGGCCCGGACGGCAATCCGCAGGGCTTCAACATCGATCTGGCGCGCATGCTGTGCGAGGAACTCAAGCTCGCCTGCACCATCCAGATGCGCCGCTTCGAGACCCTCATTCCAGCGCTCAACGGCAACCAGGGGGATGCCGTGATCGCTTCCATCGCGGCCACGGTGGAGATGCGTGCCAGGGTCGATTTCACCGATTCCTATTACCGCACGCCGGCGCGTTTCGTGGCGAAGCGCGATTCCCCGATGGAAGATCCGCTGCCCGAGCGGCTCGAGGGCAAGAAGGTTGCCGTGGTCGCCGGCACAGCGCATGAGGCTTATCTTAAGGCCCTGTTTACCGAGGTTGAGGTTCGCCCCTATCCGAGCGCGGACCTGGCGCGGCTCGCGTTGCGGCGCGGCGACGTCGATCTCCTGTTCGGCGACGCGATCTCGCTCGCGTTCTGGCTCAACGGCACCGATTCCGAGAATTGCTGTGCCTTTCGCGGCGGGCCGTACATCGACAGCCGCTATTTCGGCGAAGGCATCGGAATTGTTGTCAAAAAGGGCAATGACACAATCCGGCTGGCGCTCAATTGGGCGCTGTTCCGGGTCTGGGAGCAGGGCCGTTTTACCGATTTGTGGCTGCGCTATTTTCCGATCAGTCCGTTTTGACCCCCGGGTGCCCGCCGGTCGCCAGCGAGTTTCGGACGCCCGCTCCTGGGGCCGAAAAGAATGAATTGCGCTCAATTTTAGCGAACTGCGCAACGATATCGAAGCGCGCCGATGATTGACTCGCACCCGTGTCAAATGGCCGCCGGAGTTCCGCATCATGATACGGCTTCTTGCGCGTTTCGCGCGCGAGGAAGGCGGTGCCACGGCCATCGAATACGCGCTGATCGCGGCCGGCATGTCGGTCGCCATCATCACCGCGCTTTCGGGGCTCGGCTCGAAGCTGAATATGGCCTTTACGTCGCTGCGGGCCGCCCTTCAGTGACCTCGGGAGAGCCTGTTGGCCTCGAGGGCATTTTCTTTTGCGGGGTGGTTGCACCGTAGGTGTTTTGATTGACGCCAGGGGGTGTGGTTTTTAGTGTCCGCGGCCGGAGAGCCATTGATGTCCACGGTCGAGGCCCACGTCCCAGCCCTGCGCGAGATCGCCGAAAACTCCAACGCCTGGCCGTTCCAAGAGGCGCGCAAGATCGTCGCGCGGCTGAAGAAGCATCTCAAGGACGAGGTGGTGTTCGAGACCGGCTATGGCCCTTCGGGCCTGCCGCACATCGGCACTTTCGGCGAGGTCGCGCGTACCACCATGGTGCGCCATGCCTTTCGCGTGCTCACCGACGACAAAATCAAGACCCGGCTGATCGCGTTCTCCGACGACATGGATGGGCTGCGCAAGGTGCCGGAGAACGTCCCGAATCGGGAGATGATGGCGCGGCATCTCGGTAAACCCCTGTCGCGCGTGCCGGACCCGTTTTCGAGCGAATACGCGTCGTTCGGCGCGGCCAACAACGCGCGGCTGCGTGCGTTCCTCGACCAATTCGGCTTCCAATACGAGTTTTTATCGTCGACCGATTGCTACACGTCGGGCCGGTTCGACGCCACGCTCTTGCGGGTGCTTGAACGCTTCGACGCGGTCATGGACATCATGCTGCCCTCGCTGCGCGAGGAGCGCGCGCAGACCTATTCGCCGTTTCTGCCGATCTCGCCGCACAGCGGCATCGTGCTGCAGGTGCCGATCCTGGCCCACGATGCCAAGGCGGGGACGATCACCTATGAGGATCCGGACACGAAAGAACGTGTGACGACCCTCGTCACTGGAGGCCGTGCAAAGCTGCAGTGGAAGCCCGACTGGGCGATGCGCTGGGTTGCGCTCGGCGTCGACTACGAGATGGCCGGCAAGGATTTGATCGATTCGGTCAAGCTTTCGGGCGAGGTTTGCCGCGCGCTCGGCGCCACGCCGCCTGAGAGCTTCATTTACGAGCTCTTCCTCGACGAGAAAGGCCAGAAGATCTCCAAGTCCAAGGGCAACGGACTGACCATCGAGGAATGGCTGCGCTACGCGTCGCCGGAGTCGCTCTCGCTGTTCATGTATCGCGAACCAAAGGCCGCCAAACGTCTCTACTTCGACGTCATTCCGCGTCACGTCGACGAATACCAGCAGTTCCTGGAGGCCTACGAACGGCAGGACCTTAAGCAGCGTCTATCCAACCCGGTCTGGCATATCCATTCGGGCAATCCGCCTAAGCCGGACATGCCGATCTCGTTCTCGATGTTGCTCACGCTAGTGGCGTCATCGAACGCGGAGAACGCCGAGACATTGTGGGGCTTCATCGGCCGCTATCGTCCCGGTGTGACGCCACAGACGCACCCGAAGTTCGACGCTCGCGTGCGCTATGCCATCCACTATTTTCGCGACTTCGTGCTGCCGCAGAAGAGGTTCCGCGAGCCGAGCGAAAGCGAGCGCGCGGCGCTGCTGGACCTGCGCGAGGCGCTTGCGCAGCTGCCCGCCGATTCGACCGCCGAGCAAATCCAGCAGGTGGTCTACGAAGTCGGGCGGCGCGAGCCGTTTCTCGACAAGACCGGAAAGATCAAGAGCAAGGACGGCAAGCCCGGCGTTGCACTCGATTGGTTCAACATGCTCTATCAGGTGTTGCTCGGTCAGGAGAAGGGTCCCCGCTTCGGCTCGTTCGTGGCGGTGTACGGGCTTAAGAACACGATCGAGATGATCGACGGCGCGCTGGCGAGATCGGCATAATCGGCGTCGTCGTCATTTTATGCCGACGTGCGACAGGCGCTGCTAGCCGCCAGCGGCGAGGCTGCGCAGCGTTTGCTGCCGGGATGATTGCCGGCCGACTGTCCTTGCAGGAAGACGGCGGGTGAGGGACACTGCGCCGTTGCCCTAAGCTCATCCCGCAATGGCCCCTTCCGTCCTGGCTCTTATCGGAGCCACCATCGTCTTTTCTTCATTTCTCTC
>Ga0306920_100002857_pt1 | contig 21835 bp, 14 predicted proteins | sample flu12Cox44000170_FD_204666 | JGI IMG/M metagenome (GOLD analysis project Ga0306920, IMG submission 204666) | Lab enrichment of tropical soil microbial communities from Luquillo Experimental Forest, Puerto Rico - flux4day.12C.oxic.44.000.170 (v2)... | ecosystem: Environmental > Terrestrial >...
TCGAGCCCGCCGATGCTTTCGGCCCATTTGAGCGAATCGAGCGCATCCTCGACGCACAGCATCGAGGGCGTGTTGATGGTTTCGCCGCGAAACACGCCCTCGATCAATTTGCCCTTGGCGGTCAGCCGGAAGAGCTTGGGCAATGGCCAGGGCGGGGTGTAGCTCTCCAGCCGCTCGACCGCGCGCGGCGACAATGCCAGCATGCCGTGGGCCGCCTCGCCGCCCAGCGATTTCTGCCACGACCAGGTGGCGACATCGAGCTTGTCCCAGGGCAGCCGCATCGCAAAGACCGCCGAAGTCGCGTCGCAAATCGCCAGCCCTTTGCGGTCGGCGGCGATCCAGTCGCCATTCGGCACCCGCACCCCGGAGGTCGTGCCGTTCCACGGGAAGACCACGTCGCGCGCCGGGTCGACTTGCGACAGGTCCGGAAGCCGGCCATAGGGCGCCTTCAGCACCCGGACATCGGGGAGCTTCAGCTGCTCGACATCGGTGACCCAGCCTTCGCCAAAATTCTCCCAAGCCAGCATGTCGACGCCGCGAGCGCCCAACAGCGACCACATCGCGATCTCGATCGCCCCGGTGTCCGAGCCGGCGACGATGCCGACCCGCCAGTCGGCCGGGATGCCAAGGATCGCGCGCGAGCGGTCGACGACCTCGACGAGCCGCGCCAGCCCGACCGCCGAGCGGTGCGAGCGCCCGTTGAGCGCCCCGGCGAGCACGGCCGGCGACCACCCCGGCCGCTTGGCGCAGGGGCCGGACGAAAAGCACGGGTTGCCGGGGCGCCGGTTCGGCTTCATCGCAGTGTTCCTCGAAGGTTCGCCGGCCGGAACTTATGGAGGCGGCCGCAACGCGTCAATGCGGCCGGCCGGCGCGGCAACGTTCCGGCGCCCGGTTCCCTGGTCAACGGGAAGAAACTGTGAATCCGCCGGTTCTGCCGCCCAAAACCGCCGCTACGAGCGACGCAAGACGCTGTAATTCAAGGGTTTGCCGAGCCAATTCCCTAGATGAGCGAACAGGGATTTAATTCGGCCGATCAGGGAGCCCTTTCGGCCGATCACCGAAGCACCAGGGATGCGACCGCCGACGTCCGATCCAAGCACACGCGCTCGTCGAGAGCTCTCCTTGCCCCGGGGTGGGGACGGGCGGCCGGTCGTCGCGGCTGTTTTGAGCGCCTCGCAAAACTTCACGCCGAACTCGGCCGGGTCGTCGTCTCTGGATTTCAACGTCGGTGACCTTGCCGGCGAGGAGGCAGAGCATCGGCCCGGTCGCCTCCCCGGTGCCCGGATCCGTAGCCGAAGCAGATCAGGCGGGTTCGACACTTACGACCAATCTGCGCCCCAGCACGGCGAGGACCGCCTCGATCTGCTCGAGCCGCGTCTTGTGATGAATGCTGAACAAGCGGTTGATGTCTTTCGGCGCAGCGCCGAGGCGACGAGCCAATTCGGCCTTGTCAATCCCCGCCCGGCGCATCGCTCGATACAATTCGGCCTTGGCTGCGACGAGCGGCGCCAGCCGCACAAGCGGCCGCCCCCGCGCCGGCGACGGGTCGGGCAGGTCCCAGCCTTCGGCCATATAATTGGCGACCATCGTCTCGAGGAGATCCGCCGCCTCCACGAGCGCCTCCTCCCGGTCGTTCCCCTGGCTCCACCCCTCCGCAAAGTTCGGAAAGTTAACGATGAAGCCACCCTCTTCGGCAGGCTCGAGCCTCACGGGGTAAAAGAGGACAAAGGGTGGGCGCGCCATCAAAACGTCCTCACTAAAGATCCTGTCGGCTCAGACTGAGTGCTCTGAGGATACCCAGCAGTGTGCCCCTCTTGATATCACCACTGCCGGCGGGTACGAACGAAGTAGGGGCACAGCAACCCCGTTGTCGCGATCGGCAACCATTTCCGCGGCGAATTCGCCGCGGCCTCATTGAAGTGCTGGGGTCGGGCTCGCTGCCATTGTCAGCGCGGATGCGCTCAATTGCGTCGAGGGTGGCCGAGATCCGGTCGAGCGCGCGTCTTGTGACGAATGCCAAACAAACGATCGACATCTTGCTTCCGATATGATCTTGAATCCATATGAACTGCAAGCCATAATTTCGTGGTGGAATGGAGCGTTACTCTCGCCGACGAGTTCGAGCCGGAATTCGCTGCGTTGCCAACGGAAGTCCAGGATGAATTGTTGGCGCAGGCTCAAGTGTTGGCGCGATTCGGACCAATGACGAGGCGCCCGGTGGTCGACACCCTAAAGGGATCTAGGCATGCCAACATGAAAGAGCTTCGCTTCGATGCCGCTGGCGGAGTTTGGCGTATCGCCTTTGCGTTCGATCCTCGGCGCCGGGCGGTTTTGCTCTGTGCCGGCGACAAGTCGGGCGGATCTCAGGCGCGGTTTTATCGACGGCTGATCGCAACAGCCGACCGCCGGTTTGACGCACATCTGATGCGGCAACGGTTGCGAGGAGCGTGAAAGATGGGACGAACGATCGACGAAGTGCTCGACACGCTGCCCCCCGACCGCCGGACCAAAGTCGAGGCTAGGGCTGCCGAACTGATCGCGGAGGAATTGACGCTTCAGGAGCTCCGCAAGGCGATGCGGCTCACCCAGGCGGAGCTGGCCCGGCGGCTCGGTGTGGGCCAGGACACGGTCTCGCGCGCCGAGCAGAGGGCCGACATGCTGCTGTCAACCTTAGAAAGTTATGTCGAGGCGATAGGCGGCCGGCTTGCTCTCGTCGCCGAGCTCCCGAACCGCCCGCCGGTGCGGATCAAGGGATTCAGCACGCTCACTGGCGATATCGACGACCTCAGCAAGAACGAGCAATCCTCGCCCAGCCGGGACAGCGCCGCCTAGAGAATAGAAAGCGATAAGTGAAGCATGCCATCTCGCTCCAAAAGGTTCAGCGCAGGTAAAATTCCTGAGACGGTTGAGGCTGATGCGCCGTGGCTCCCGCACGTGATCCACGCGGCGAATTCGCCGCGGCCTCATTGACACTCCCGGCCTCACGTCGAGCCGGAGGCGACCTCGACGAGCCGCCGGGTGGCGCAATGCCCGGTCGGCGACCCGTTCTCGAAACCGGTTGCCTCGGAGACCCCGGCCGGCGAACAATGCCTGCCCGGAGGTTTGGAGCACCGTCGGCGTCGACGGTCGTGAGGAACGAGAATGGCGGGCAAGAATTGGCAGATCGAAGGTCGGTACGTCGAATATTGCAGCTGCGACCACGGCTGCCCGTGCGAGACCATGGCCGACCCGACCCATGGCGATTGCACCGGCCTAGTTGGATTCAAGATCGACAAGGGCCATTGCGAGGATGTGCCGCTCGACGACCTGGCCGTGGTCGGCACCTTCTATTTCCCGCGGGCGCTTCATCACGGCCACGGCGTCTTTCAGCCGATCCTCGACGAGCGCGCCGACGAGGCCCAGCGCAACGCGCTGTTCTATATCCTCTCCGGCGAGGATCAGCCGGTCGGCACGATGTTCCAAATCTTCTCGGTCGCCATCGAGACGATCAAGGACCCGCTGTTCGCGAAGATCGAGTTCGAGTGGGATCTCGACAAACGCCGTGCGCGGGTCGAGGTCGCCAACGTCGTGCGGGCGCACAGCGAGCCGATCCGCAACCCGGTGACCGACCGGGAAGAGCAGATGATTTTGGTGTTGCCCAAGGGTTGGGTGTTCCACGATGCGGAAAACGCCTCGGGCTTTGCCAAAGGCTTGGGTGCAATCAAATTCGATTTGCATGGCCGCCACAGCTCGTTGGCACATATCGCCTGGAACCAGAACGGTCTGCTCCACACCTATGACGAGTACAAGCGCAAGTTTGGTCGACCCTGATCGCCGGAGCGAGGACGTCGTTGGCGGTTACTGAGCCGACCGTTCTCGAAGCCGTGCTGCGGCGCGACCGTTTTGTCGTGATCACGGCCCTCGTCGCGGTCATCGTCGCCGCCTGGGTGTGGATCGCGCTGGGTGCGGGAACCGGGACGAGTGCGGTCGCGATGACCCAGATGGCCGGCATTCCCGGCATGGACATGATGATGGCGCGGGCGGTGTGGACCCCGGCCTACGCCGCTCTGATCTTTGCCATGTGGTGGGTGATGATGGTGGCGATGATGCTCCCCGGTGCCGCAGCGATGCTGCTGCTCTTCGCCCGCGCCAACCGTGCCCAGAAGGCCCGCGACCGGCCGTATGTCGCGACAGGCATCTTTGCCGCCGGCTATCTCGCCGCCTGGGGCGGGTTCAGCGCGCTCGCTGTCGGATTGCAGTGGGGCTTGGAGCAGCTCGACCTGCTGGGGCCGATGATGACGGCGACGAGCTGGTGGCTCGGCGGGGCGATCCTGCTTGCCGCCGGCCTGTGGCAGCTCACCCCGGTAAAAAGCATCTGCTTGCGACATTGCCGGTCGCCGTTGAGCTTTCTCGCCCACAAGTGGCGGCCCGGCCGGCTTGGCGCCTTCTACATGGGGGTCGAGCACGGCACCTTTTGCCTCGGATGCTGCTGGTTTCTGATGGGCCTGTTGTTCTTTGGCGGCATCATGAACCTGTTCTGGATCGCCGGTCTCGCCGCCTACATCCTGCTCGAAAAGACGATCCCGATGGGCCATTGGCTGGCCCGGATCGCCGGCATCGCGGCTGCGGCCTGGGGTGTCACGATGCTCGCCGGCGCTGCGAGCGGCTGACAGCCGTACTTGCGGACGTGGCGCGGGTCACGGCAAGCCGCGGGACAGCACGCAAATTCCCGGAGGAGAATGATGCGATGTCTCGTCATCGAAGATGAAGCGGATACCGCCCGCTATGTCTGCAACGGCCTCGAAGAGGCCGGCCATACCATCACTCTGGTGTGTGACGGGGTCAACGGGCTCCATCTGGCCGCAAACGAACGGTGGGATGCGATCATTCTCGACCGCATGCTCCCGGGCGGCGTCGACGGATTGTCGATCGTCTCCACGATCCGCGACCTCGGTAAGACGACCCCGGTGCTGATTCTGAGCGCGCTGGCGAGTCTGGACGAGCGCGTCCGCGGGTTGCGGGGCGGCGGAGACGATTATCTAACCAAGCCTTTCGCGTTTTCCGAATTGCTCGCGCGAGTGGAGGCTCTGCTCCGCCGAGCCACGACAGGCGAAGACAATCGGGAACTGTCGGTTGCCGATTTGCGGCTGGACCTACGCACGCGGCGAGCGGAGCGCGCCGGCAAGCCGATAGCCCTTCAGCCGCGCGAGTTTCGGCTTCTCGAATACCTTGTGCGGCACCGGGGGCAAGTGGTCACCCGAACCATGCTGCTCGAGTCGGTCTGGGACTATTATTTTGACCCGCAGACCAATGTCATCGATGTCCAGATCAGCCGGCTGCGCCGTAAAATCGACAGGGACTTCACGCCACAATTGCTCCATACCGTTCGCGGCATCGGCTATATGATCGCTGGCGATGCCTAGGCTATGGGGCCACGTCGCATTCCGGTTGGCGCTGGGCTATGGGTTGCTGGCGCTGGGCTCGATCTGCGTAGTGTCGGCGGCGTTCTATTTCGGCACAGTCGGCGTTCTGGCGCGCAGCACAGACAGCAATTTGATTTCCACCTCGCAGCGGCTTACTCGCCACTACGAGAGCCGCGGTAGTGAGGGACTACGGCAGGAAATCCGGCAACTCCTGGCGGACGGCATCGAGCAGGATACAGAGGTCTACCTACTCGTTGCGCCGGACGGACAAAAGATTGTCGGCAACATATCGGGCTGGACGACGGCAATGATGCCGCTCGACCGCCTGACCGACCTCAAAGTGGTTCGTGACGGCCGGCCGTCCGTCAGCCGGCTGCTGCCGCGCCAGTTGCCGGATGGTTCGATCCTCGTGGTCGGCCGCGACATGCAGGATCGGCGCGAGATCGAGCAGCTCGTCTGGCGGGCGCTATTGGCCGGCGGAGCAGTCGCGCTGTTGCTTGCAATCGGCGGCGCTCTAATGTTTCGCCGACAGCTCGAGCATCGGGTTGGCGCCATCCGCCGAACCGCCCTCGAAATAGAGGCCGGCGACCTCACTCGGCGGATCCCGGTTTCCGACGTGGACGATGAATTCGCTCGGCTCAACCGCGACATCAACCATATGCTCGACCGCATCGAGCATCTGATGGATGGGGTCCGGCACGTATCAAATGCGATCGCTCATGATCTCCGAACCCCGCTGGCGCGCATCCGCAGCCGGCTAGAAGAGGCTCTCCGCCCGACAGAGACTATGCCGCAGCTCGCTGGAACGGCACGGTTTGCCATCCAGCAGATCGACGAGCTGATCAAAATGCTCGACCGGCTGCTGCAGATTGCCGAAGCCGAGTCGGGGGCCCAGCGCCAGTCGTTTGCGCCGGTAAGGCTCGCCGCGGTGATCAGCGATGTGTTCGAACTCTACGACGCCACGGCGGAGGCCGAAGGAATCACCCTCGTCAACGAGAGCGAGGGCGACGCGGTGACGCTCGGCGACAGAAACCTTCTCGCCAGCGCGACCGCAAATGTGATCGACAACGCTCTCAAATATGCCGGCAGCGGGGCGACGGTGCGTATCAAAACCGCCAACGAACGCGACACCGTCTCCATCGTCATCCAGGATGACGGCCCCGGCATCTCGGCAGCTGAGCGGCCTCGGGTTGTGGACCGGTTCTATCGTCTCGACCAGAGCCGGAGCCTGCCTGGAAACGGTCTTGGTCTTTCGATCGTCAGCGCGATCGCGTCACTGCATTGGGGCACGCTCTATCTGGAGGATGCCCGTCCCGGGCTGCGCGCGCGAATCGTCCTCCCGCGCGCCGATGCCGCCGTTTCCGGGAGCGGAAGGCTGAGCGAAGATACGCTCGTTCGGAGCCGTCGATTAGGGTCGGCTCCCGCCCGCTCATAATTTCATTGCCAAATGGTAATCCGGCGGAAAGACCGGGGAAAGCCGCAAGGGTCTACCTGAGCGCGGCCAGTCTCCCCGGTCTTCGAGAGTCGATGCCGCTCGAACGCGCTTGATCATGACACCGAACACTCGGCCCGCGATCACGGCGACGGCCAGACGGGTTTCGCCGCGCCTGCAGTTGATGATCGTGGCGGGTGGCGTGCTTATCGCCGGGATCGGAGGCGTGGTAGGCCTCGCCGTTGCGCCAAGGCTCGTTAACAGGGTCGCCGAGCAGCCCTCGGAAGCAGCAAGGCCGGCGCCGGGAACGTTCAAGCCGACAAAGGAACAGTGGGCAGGGTTCAAGATCGAGCCGGTTCGCCTCGTCAGCTTTCGTCCCGAGCAAGTGACGGAAGGCAGTATTGCGATCGACGACGACCTGACGACGCCGGTCTTTTCGCCCTACTCCGGAAGAGTCGTCAAGCTGATTGCCAAGCTCGGCGATCACGTCGAGCAAGGCGCGCCCTTGTTCGAGATCCAGGCAAGCGAGTTTGTGCAGGTGCAGAACGACCTGATCACCGGGCTCGCCAACCTGCAAACCGCTCGTTCCCAGCTCACAATGGCGCAAACCACCGAGAAGCGCACTCATGAGCTGTATCTGGCGCAGGGCGGCGCCCTCAAAGATTGGCAGCAGGCGCAGACCGAACTCGTAACCGCGCAGAACACCGTCCGCGCCGACGAGATAGCCCTTCACACGGTGCGTCGCCGCTTGCGCATCCTCGGCAAAGACGACGCGGAGATCGCAGCACTCGAAGCCCAGCCGACGCAGAAGCTCGATTCGGTTACCGCCGTGCGGGCGCCGATCGCCGGTATCATCACGCAGCGGCAGATCGGGCTCGGCCAGTTCATCAACAGCACCGCGGGTGGCGCCTCCAATCCCGTTTACACGATCGGCAATCTGTCGATGGTTTGGCTGATCGCCAATGTACGCGAGGTCGATGCGCCGTTGATGCAGGTGGGTCTGCCCGTGGAGGTGCATGTGCTGGCCTTTCCCGGTCGCACCTTCAAGGCGAAGATCTCATGGGTGGCGCCGTCGATCGATCCGACCACGCACCGGCTGTCGGTCCGCGCCGACGTAGAAAATCCCGATCGCGAGCTGAAACCGGGGATGTTCGCCAATTTCAGCATTATCACCGGGGAGGCCGCGACCGCCCCGGCGGTGCCACAGCAGGCAATCGTCTACGAAGGCGAAACGGCGCGCGTTTGGGTGGCCGGTGAGGACGGCACGATTGCCGCCCGTTCCGTTCGGGTCGGCCAACTCGCCGATGGGATGGTCGAGATCCTTGGCGGCCTAACGGAAGGCGAGAAGGTCGTGACCAGCGGGGCGTTGTTTATCGACCGCGCCGCCGGCAGCAGCTGAGCGCTCACGGCAACCAGATGAATGCCGTAATCGCCTTTGGACTGCGCCAGCGGGTGCTAATGGTGCTGCTATTGCTGTTCATGTTCGGCGTCGGAATCGTCAGCTTCATCAAGCTCAACATCGAAGCCTATCCCGATCCGGTGCCGCCCCTCGTCGATGTCGTCACCCAAAACCCTGGCCAGTCGGCCGAGGAGATCGAGCGCTACATCACGATCCCGATCGAGATCCAGATGGCCGGGATCCCGAACGTCACCGCGGTGCGGACGATCTCGCTGTTCGGATTATCCGACGTCAAGGTGCAGTTTACCTACGCGTTCACGTATGACGAGGCGCAGCAATGGGTCATCAACCGGCTGTCGCAGCTCGCCCCGCTGCCAAATGGCGTCACCCCACAGATCTCACCCGACAGCCCGATCGGCGAGATCTATCGATACCGGGTGATCGGTCCGCCCGGCTTTAGCATCACCGATCTCAAGACTATTCAGGACTGGATTCTCGAGCGCCGCTTCAAGGCGGTGCCGGGGGTCATCGACGTCACCGGCTGGGGCGGCAAAACCAAGACTTACGACATCACCGTCGATCTCGACAAGCTGCTCTCCTACGGAATTACATTGCCGCAGGTATTGCAGGTGCTCAACAACAGCAATATCAATGTCGGCGGCCAGACCGTCAATTTCGGGCCCCAAGCGGCGATCGTCCGCGGCGTCGGACTGGTCCACTCGATGGGGCAGATCCGCGACACGATGATCACCGCGCTCAATGGCGTTCCGGTGAAAATCGGCGACATCGCGACCGTGGGCGTCGGTCACCATCCGCGTCTCGGCATTGCCGGCCAGGACGATGACGACGACATCGTTCAGGGGATCGTGCTGATGCGCCGCGGCGAGCAGAGCATGCCGACCATCCGCCGCGTCGAGGCCGAAGTCGAGAAGATCAACAGCTCGGGCATCCTGCCGCCGGGTGTCCAGATCGAGCGGATCTATGATCGCAGCGATCTGATCAATGTCACTACGCGCACCGTTCTGCACAACATGGTCTTTGGCATCGTGCTGATCTTCTTCGTGCAGTGGCTGTTCCTCGGCAATCTTCGCAGCGCCGTGATCGTCGCGACGACCATTCCATTCGCCTTGTTTTTTGCGATCACGATGCTGGTGCTGCGCGGCGAATCGGCCAACCTCCTATCGGTCGGGGCAATCGATTTCGGCTTGATCGTCGATGCGACGGTGATCATGGTCGAAAACATTTTTCGCCATTTCGCCGAGGCGCCGACACCGTTGCGGCAGCGGGTTTTGACCAATGCGCGACGCACAACACGTCTGTCCGGCAGGCTCCTCGAAATCTACGCCTCGGCGAGCGAGGTGAACCAGGCGATTTTCTTCTCCGCGGCGATCATCATTGCCGGCTTTGTCCCGCTCTTCACGATGTCGGGTGTCGAAGGCCACATCTTTGCTCCGATGGCCAAGACCTATGCCTACGCGATTGGCGGAGGGCTCATAGCGACCTTTACAATAACGCCGGCCTTGAGCGCGATCCTGTTGCCGGAGCGGCTCAACGAGGTCGAGACGCTTGTCGTGCGCGGCCTGCGGCGCCTCTACCGGCCCATACTCGAATTTGCACTGGCGAACTCTATCGTCACCCTCGGCGCGGCTACGCTGCTGCTCGGCCTCGCGGTGGGCGCGCTGCCATCACTCGGTCTGGAATTCCTACCAAAGCTCGAGGAAGGAAACCTGTGGATCCGCGCGACACTCCCGCCGTCGATCTCGCTCGAGGAAGCTAATGGTTATGTCAACCGCATGCGGCGGGTGATCAAAAGCTTTCCGGAGGCGATCACCGTGATCTCGCAAAACGGACGGCCGGATGACGGAACCGACGCCACCGGGTTCTTTAATGCAGAATTCTTTGTACCACTGAAGCCGTTCGACCTTTGGCCCCGCGGCCTCGACAAGGAGAAGCTGACCCAGCAGGTCAACGCGGCGCTCGAGGCCCAATTCCCTGGGGTCGAGTTCAACTTTTCCCAATATATCGAAGACAATGTCGAAGAGGCGGCCTCGGGCGTTAAAGGCGAGAACTCGGTCAAGCTTTTCGGTAACGATCTCGGGGCACTCGAGAAGACAGCGGCCAAGATCAAAGATGTGATGAGCACGGTGCCGGGAATTTCCGACCTTGCGGTGTTCAATTCGCTCGGCCAGCCGACGGTGCAAATCGACATCGACCGGGCTCGGGCGGCGCGGTACGGGCTCGCACCCGGGGACATCAATTCGACCATCGCCGCGGCGATCGGCGGGCAGGCGGCCGGCAATCTCTACGAGGAAGGCAGCGACCGCAATTTTCCGATGATCGTGCGTCTGGCGCCGAACTACCGCCAGAGCCTAGACGCCATCCGCCGCATCACGATTGGTGCGCCAAACCCGGGCGGCAACGGCGTCGTGCCGATTCCGCTGACCGACGTCGCCAGCGTCCGGCTCGTTTCCGGCGCTGCTTTCGTCTATCGCGAGAACCAGGAACGCTACATCCCGATCAAGTTCAGCGTGCGCGGGCGCGACCTCGGCAGTGCCGTCGCCGAGGCCCAGCAAAAGATCGCGCAACAGGTGCAGCTGCCGGCCGGCTACCGTCTCGAATGGGTCGGTGAGTTCGGTGAGCTGCAGGAAGCGATCGGCCGGCTCGCAGTCGCGGTACCGCTCGCGCTGGGCCTGATTTGCCTACTGCTGTTCCTGAATTTTGGCTCGGTTATTGAGATGCTGCTGGCAGCGAGTGCCGTGCCGATGGCGTTGATCGGCGGCATCTTCGCGCTGTTTCTGACCGGGACCCCATTCAGCGTCTCGGCCGCGATCGGCTTTGTCGCGCTGTTTGGCATCTCGGCGATGGATGGGATCATCGTCATCGGCTATTTCAATAGGCAGATCACCGCCGGGATCGAGCGGAGTGCGGCGCTGCTGCGCACTTGCAATGTGCAGATGCGCCCGGTAGCGATGACCTGCATCGTCGCCTGCGTTGGGCTCTTACCCGCCGCCTTGTCGACCGGCATCGGCTCACAGGTGCAAAAGCCTCTCGCCATCGTCGTCGTCGGCGGCAGCCTGCTGGCTCCGATCTTGATCCTGCTGGTATTGCCGGTGCTGATCGACCTGTTCGCGCGGCGTCACCAGGCAGTCGAGGGGGCGGAGCCGCACCCGGCACCGGCAGAATAAGCGACGGATGGCTCGTCTTCGCCGATTTTCGCGTGCCTTCGCAGTCGCCGCGACAGCGCTGCTCGGCAATGCATGCGCGGTGGGACCGGATTTCGAGCGTCCCGCGGCGCCGCGCCGCGGACCGTGACGCTAGGTCGGTAATTTGATGCACTTTCTGCGGTCCAGTGGTATCTATTCGGTCGGGGACTGCCTAAGGCCGCCGCAAACATGGGTTGGGTTCGATCGAACATCAGGCTGGGATCGTGGTGCGCGCTCTTAGCGCTCACGATTCAATTTGCCCTGTCGTTCGGGCACGTCCATCGGGCGGAATTTCCGCAGGGATCGGTGTCCGCGAGCGGGTCCGCCGTCGGCACAGGTGCGGCATTACCGGGGTCGGATGTTTCTTCGGCACCGGCAAAACCGATCGGCCTAGCGGCCGATTATTGCGCGATTTGCGCCGTCATGGTCTTGGCCAATTCGGTCAGCCCCGCCGCGTCGCCGGCGCTGCCAATGCCAGCCGTCGTTCGGCGGGAACGATCTGAGAAAAACGCCGAGATCATACCGTCTGCATCACCACATCTCCTTTTCCAGGCACGCGCTCCACCCTCCGCCTGATCTATTGAATTCGCCGGCTCCGGGCAGTGGGATCAGACACCCGGCCCGACACCATTTCTGCGACTGGCCTCGACCACGGTCGCCGCGCGAGCGATTGTTTTGAGATGCCCCAAACGACGCAATCCGACACGTCGGACGCCCAGCACGACCCAGCATTCCGGCGCAGCTACATGCGCCCCGGCATTGTGCTGATACTGGTCTTGTTGACGGCAGGTGGCGGACTTGCCGCCTACCGGTTGCTTCTAAACTTGTCAAATCTACCGTCTCCCGCGCCTGCAGCGATGCCGCAAAGGGCGGCGCCCAGTCTCGTCAGAGACGGCTCGCGGATCGTGGTCCCTGAAGGCTCGCCGCTGCGCAGCAAGCTGACCATCGGCGCGGTCGCGCAGAAGCAGATAGAACGGAAATTGCAATTGCCGGCTATCGTCGAAGCCGATCCGGCGCGCACTGTGAAGGTGTTACCGCCGGTCGCCGGCCGCCTGATTGATCTGAAGGTCCAACTCGGCGAACGCGTCGAGCGCGGACAGGAACTTGCGGTGATCGATTCGAGCGATCTCGCCCAAGCCTACGCCGATAGTGAAAAAGCGCGCTCGGCGCTCAAGCTCACCAAGCAAACCCTCGACCGCGCCATAGCGCTGGAAAAATACTCCGCTGGCGCCGTCAAGGACCGCCAGCAGGCCGAGAGCGATCATGCTCAGGCGGAGGCCGAGTTCGAACGGTCTCAGTCGCGGCTGAGGGCGATCGGCGTCTCGGCCGATCCCAGGGAAGCCGGGCGCGTCCTGTCGCTGAAAGCACCGGTGTCGGGCAGCGTGATCGATCTGCAGGCGGCCAAGGGGGCTTTTCTCAATGACCCCACAGCGGCGATCATGACAATCGCCAATCTCGGCGAAGTCTGGGTCACCGCGAACGTTCCCGAGAACGACGCCGGCCTGGTGGCACAGGGTCAGGCCGTCGACGTGGTCTTCACCGCCTATCCGGGCGAAGTCTTCAAGGGCCGGGTTCTCTTCGTCAGCGATATTCTCGATCCAGACACTCGGCGTATCAAAGTCCGTATTGCTTTTCAGAACCCGGACATGCGCCTGAAACCGAACATGTTCGCCACCGCCACGTTCATGACTTCCAAGCAAATGGTGGGAGTCGTCCCGGTGGCGGCGCTGGTGCTGAGAAACGAAACCGATCAGGTGTTCGTGGAGATTGCGCCATGGACATTCGAGCCGCGCCCCGTCGAGATCGATTTCCAGCAGGGAGATCAAGCCGTCATAGCGCGCGGCCTCAAGGCCGGTGAGCACATCGTCGTTCGGGGTGCGGTGCTGCTCAATGATTGACCGGCTCGTTCGCATCGCCCTGCAAAAGCGCCTGGTCGTGGCGATGATCTGCTGCTTTGTCGCGATTTACGGCTACTACTCGTGGACCGGGCTCGCCGTCGAAGCCTATCCCGACATCGCCGACGTCAGCGCCCAGGTCATTACCCAGGCGCCCGGCCTCGCGGCCGAGGAAGTCGAGCAACAGATTACGGTCCCGCTCGAACGGGAGCTCAACGGCACCCCGGGCATGCTCTTCATGCGCTCGAAGAGCACGTTCGGATTGTCGCTGATCACGCTCGTCTTCCGCGACGGCATCGACGATTATTGGGCGCGCCAGCGCATCAACGAGCGCATCCAGAATGTCACCTTGCCGCCCGGTCTGACACCGGGGTTAGACCCGGTGACCTCGCCTACCGGGCAAATTTTCTATTACACGCTGCAATCTGACACGAAGGGCCTCAGAGAGCTCTCCGAGATCCAACGCTGGACCGTCATTCCGGCATTGAAGCAGGTGCCCGGGGTCGCCGATGTCGAGAATTTCGGCGGCATCACGACGCAGTTTCAGCTCGAACTCGATCCCGAGCAGCTCGTGCGCTTTAACCTGTCGCTGAAGAACGTCACCGATGCCATCAGCGCCAACAGCAGCAGTGCCGGCGGCAGCGTCGTGCCGCGTGGCGAGCTCGGCTTTGTCATCCGCAGCTTGGGGCTGGTGCAGACCCTCGACGATATGGGCGCCATCGTCGTGACCCAGCGCAACGGCACGCCGATCTTTTTGCGTGATCTTGGCAAGCTCAAGCTCGCCAGCCAGGAGCGCCACGGCATCCTTGGCTACAATGACGGAAGCGACGGGGTCGAGGGCACGGTCCTGCTGCTGCGCGGCGCCAATCCCTCGCGGGTCATGGACGGAATCCACGATAAGGTGAAGGAGCTCAACGAGCGCCTAAAGGCCGAGGACGTGCAGCTCGTGCCTTATCTCGACCGCTCCGACCTCGTCGATGCAACGATCGACAAGGTCTCGCATACTATCCTGCGCGGCATTGGACTCGTACTCCTTGTTCTCATCCTTTTCCTCGGCAGTCCGCGCAGCGCGCTGATCGTCGCCGTTACCATCCCGTTTGCCCTGGTGACGGCGTTCATCATGATGAAGCTGGCCAATATCCCAGCCAATCTCTTGTCACTCGGTGCTATCGATTTTGGCATCATTGTCGACGGCGCCATTGTGATGACCGACGCCATCTTACGGCGCCGCGAGGCCAAGCCCGACGAGCCTCTCACGGAGGAAGACGCGATCGCTGCCGCCCGCCAGGTCGCGCGCCCGATCTTCTTTTCGACGTTGATCATCATCGCTGCTTACCTGCCGCTGTTTGCGTTTCAGCGGATCGAGGCAAAGCTGTTCTATCCGATGGCGTATGCCGTGGGATTTGCCCAGTTGGGGGCACTGTTATTGGCGCTGACATTGGTGCCCGGCTTGGCGTATCTTGCATACCGCCGGCCGCGGCGTATGTTTCGCAATCCTGTCCTCGGTTGGCTCGAGGCGGGATACCGGCAATTTCTGCTGGGCTCGCTACGCCGGCCGCGCATTGCCTATCTGCTGAGCGCCGCAGCAGCGGCGGCTGTGGTGGGCCTCGGCCTGACGGTATGGCGCGAGTTCCTCCCGGAGCTCGACGAGGGCTCGATCTGGCTCCATGCCGAGATGCCCGGCGGCATTTCGCTGGCGAAGGCGGCGGAGATGGACGCCGATTTGCGCAAAGCCGTGCTTGAGTTTCCCGAGGTTTCTAGCATAGTTACCCATGTCGGTCGCAACGACGACGGTACCGATCCGTGGACGCCATCGCACCTTGAGGCCGGCATCACGCTGCGCCCTTACGCCACTTGGCCGTCGGGCGGCACCAAGCAGGACCTCGTGCGGCGCATGGCGGCGCGGCTCGCCCGACTGCCGGGCTACGAGATTGCCTTCAGTCAGCCGATCATCGACAGCGTCCTCGACAAGGTGTTCGATCCGCACAGCCAACTTTCGCTGAAAATATTCGGCGACGATTTCGACGAGTTGCGCCGGATTGCGGAGGAAATCGCCGAGGTCCTCCAGAGCGTGCCTGGCACGGCCGATGTGATGGTCGATCAACGGCCGCCGCTGGCGCAAGTCGTGATCAAAATCGATCGCGAGGCGGCGGCCCGATATGGCATCAATGTTGCCGACATTTCGGCCCTGATCCAAACGGGAATCGGCGGTGGCGCCGTAAGCCAGGTGTTTATCGGCGAACGGCACTACGACGTCACCGTCCGCTTCCTGGAACAAGCCCGCAACAGCCCCGAGGCAATCGGCGCTCTGCCGCTGACCTCGAGCAGCGGCGCGCTCGTGCCGTTGGCGCAGGTTGCTCATATCCAGTTGCAGAGCGGTGAAAGCACCATTGATCGCGATATGAACCACCGTTACCTGATGGTGAAGCTCAACTATCACGACCGCAGCTTGCCGGCATTGCTGGCAGAAGCCAAGAAGGCCATCGCCGAGAGGGTTTCGTTCGACACGAGCCGCTATCGGCTCGAATGGGGCGGAGAATTCGAGAGCGAAGAGCGCGTGGAAGCGCGTTTTGGGCTGATCTTTGGCTCGATCTTGGCGCTGATGATTGTTTTGCTGTATGCGGAGTTCGGCGCCTTTCGCCAAGTGATGCTCATTCTCGGCGTCGTTCCGCTAGCAATGCTCGGCGGGTTGAGCGCGCTCCATGTTACCGGCGTCACCCTCAATGTCGCCTCCGGGGTCGGCTTTATTGCGTTGTTTGGCGTCGCCGTCATGAACGGGGTCATTATGGTGGCCAACCTCAATCGGGTCCGCGATGTCGATGTTCCGCTGATCGATGTCGTCCTGATCGGCGCCGGCGAACGCTTGCGGCCGGTGTTGATGACGGCCACCGTTGCAACAGTGGGTATGCTGCCGGCGGCGCTCGCAACCGGAGTCGGCAGCGACGTGCAGCGCAGCCTCGCCACGGTCGTGGCCGGCGGACTATTCCCGGTGACATTGCTGACTCTGTTCCTGATCCCGACCTTCTATTTCGTCATCGAGCAGATGGCGGCAAGGCGCGCCGGCTCAGCCGCAACCCGGATGATGGCGCCACCGGGCGGTCGAGGGGGCGGAACCGCACCCGGCACCGGCGGAATAGGCGGAGCATGACTCCGCATCGCCGATTTTCGCCTGCCGCTGCCATCGTAATGACTGTGCTGCTTGGCGGCGCGTGCGCGGTGGGGCCGGATTTCGAACGCCCTGCGGCGCCGGACGTCAGTGGCTACACCTCGGCGCCGCTGGCGCAGCAAACGGCCTCATCGGATGTCGCCGGCGGTGAAGCGCAGCGCTTTGTGCAGGGTCTCGATATTCCAGGACAGTGGTGGACGTTGTTCCACTCAGCGGCGCTCAACACCTTGATCGAGGAGGCGCTGAACAACAACCCGACCTTGCCGGCCGCGGAAGCGGCGCTGCGCCAAGCCTGGGAAAACGTCTATGCAGAGCAGAGCGCGTTCTTCCCAACCGTAGGATTGAGCTTCTCACCAAGCTACAACAAGACCGCGACCGGCGCGCTCTCGGTTGCGTCGTCCTCCGGCAGTCCGTTCTTCAGCCTCTACACTGCTTCTGTGGCCGTGAGCTATGTGCCCGACGTATTCGGCGGTACGCGCCGGCAGGTCGAGTCGCTGATGTCAACTGCTGAATTTCAGCACTACCAGCTCGAGGCTGCGTATCTGACTCTGACGTCGAACATCGTGGTTGCGGCGGTCCAGGAGGCGTCCTTGCGCGGCCAGATCGCAGCGACCGAGGAAATCATCAAAATCCAGACCGACTCGCTCGACATTCTGCGCAAGCAATTCGAGCTCGGCCAGGTGGCAGGGGCGGACGTTGCCGCGGTAGAAGCAACATTGGCGCAGGCACAGGCGACATTGCCGCCATTGCAGCAAAAATTGGCGGTGCAGCGCGACCTGCTAACGGCGCTGATCGGCCGCTTGCCGAGCCAGGAGCCAGCCGAGAAATTCGAGCTCGCCTCGCTGCAGCTGCCGCGCGAGCTACCGGTCAGCCTGCCCTCGCAATTGGTTGAGCAGCGTCCGGATGTGCGTTCGGCGGAGGCGCAGCTGCACGCGGCGAGCGCCTCGATCGGCGTCGCCGTCGCCGCGATACTGCCGACATTCACGCTAACCCCCAGTGCAGGCCTGGCCTCCAACCAGTTCGACCAAATGTTTATGACACCCGGCACCGCCTTTTGGGCCCTGGTCGGAACCGCGACGCAGACGATCTTCGACGCCGGCGCCTTATTGCACAAGAAGCGCGCCGCCGACGCCGCCTTCGACCAGGCAGCAGCGATGTATCGCAACACCGTGATCACGGCTTTTCAAAACGTTGCCGACAGCCTCCACGCGCTGCAATCCGACGCCGAGACGCTGAAAGCCGCCTATGCCGCCGAGCGCGCCGCCTCGAAGAGCCTCGAAATCGCCCGCCGCCAGTTGCAGCTCGGCGCCATCGGCTATCTCGGTCTGCTGACCGCCGAGAACACCTACAATACGGCGCTGCTCGCGCTGGTGCAGGCGCAGGCCGCCCGCTATGCCGACACCGCGGCACTGTTTCAGGCGCTCGGCGGCGGCTGGTGGAACCGGCAGGACGTCGCCCCGGCCAAGGCATCGGACTTGCAGCTCGTCCCATGATCTCCTTCAACCCAATCTCGGCTCGCTGTCGGCTTGTGCTTGTTACTGTGGCGATGTTGCTCGGCTGTTTTGACCCCGTTATCACATCCCCGTTCGCATCCTCGACTATGCTGGAAGTCGGAGCGGCTGGGGGGCTGCCGGGGTTTCAAGAAAGCGAGCTGGCACTCTACTTAGCGCGGCACATGACCGATGCCGGTTTGACCGAGTGGCGGTACGAGCCGGCCTTTGGCGAAGGTTTGCCGGCGAACTACGTCCAATGGCGGTTCAGGCTCAAACCGTACAACGGGGGCGAAGTTTACAGTCACCACCCCTTTCACCCGTCGAGGGAAACATTTGGCGAGCTCTATTCCGTCACGCTCGAGGCCCGACTTTATCTGAACGGCGAATATCAGACGCTCGTTGAGGGGCAAGCGCTGATGGACGGCCCACATGATCCGCGTCTAGCTCTGGCTGTCACGGAAATCACGAAGAATCTGCTGGGTCCCTCTGGCGCCTACCGCCATATCAATGCCGAGCGGCACCGAGCCGATCCGCGGCAATAGCCTATCCCGGATTTCTCAAACGAGCAGATGCATCGGGGCGCTGGTGCGAACCTTGACCCTGCCGACGACGAAACCACGTGCTGAAATTTCGATCGTCCGCGGCCGTCACCACTGGTAAGAAAGCGCTGATGCAGTGCCCGTCACCCAGTCCTTCGTTGATGAGCCGTGTCAATACTGCAGATGAACCTGCAGGGTGAAGACCGATACCGGCCCACGGTCGCGGTTATACGCGGGGTTGTTGATGAACTGATAGTCGATACCGAAGTGCGCCCAGCCGAGCACACCGACTCGGTAGAAAGTTTCGACTATCTGCTCCGGACCGGCGTTGGGCAATCGGCCGTCACCGATGATGCCGCCCAGCCCCCCGGCGGCGAGATAAAGCTTGCCCTGATGCGAGATCCGGTTGATGGCACCGGCCAGTCCGAACGTGTCGCCGGGCCGGCCCCATCGCGAGCCGGCCAACGACAACCCGCCCGAGATTGATTGATTGATGTCGGTAAAATCGATCTCTTCGACCGTCCCTTGCGATAGGCCGGCGCGGGCAAAGATGCCGAAATCGGGGGCGATCTGCTGGGCGAAGTTGAGGCCGACCCCATCCTTTGTGCGCTGCGTGCGCACCGCCGCGGTTGAAGGTGGCTCGCCGAGCGCCTCGCCGAACGAAACCGCGTCGAGATAGGACCCGAGATTGCCTCGCGAGATCCAATAGAGAAATTTGAGATTGCCCGGCTGTCCCCACAGCTGGTGCCGCTCCTCGACCTCGGTGACAAATTGCAGCTGGGCAAAGTTTGGCGACAGATTGTTGCTGTTCGGCACAACAGACAGGTCGAACATGCCGGTCCGGAGGGTCCACCAATTCTGATACCACTCGACCGTACCGCCGTAGGAATAGCCCCAGGAATTGGCGGCATAATCGAACGACCCGATATCGATAATCGACCAGTTCAAAAAGTCGTTGCGCGGATCGTGTGCGTATATGTTGGTGTCAAAGATGTCGACGACCGAATACTTTCCTACCGTCGATACGACGCGGTTGGCGGTCTGGATGCCGCTTAACTGGTTGAGGTCGGGTTCGAGGGCTTGCGTTTGGCCGCCGAGATCGATGGTCTGGCGCAGGAAGCCGCGCTGGACCAAGACATACGGGGCATTCTTGCCCAATTTGAAGGCCTCGCCACTCGGGTAGCCAGCGACGCCAAAAGTATTGCTGAGACCGAACCCTTGATCGACCTCGGGGTTGACCCAGATTTCGCCACCGGGCCACGGCCGAAAGCCGGCGTAGAGCGTTGCGTCGAACGTCTCGCGGCCGTTGGCGTCGGGCTGAAGGCTTTGCGGTCCGGTGTAGGGCGCGTGAAAGGCGGGCTGCAGCATCCAAGTGAAGGTCGATTGGCCGTGCACCGCCCAATTTTGGGTTTCGATTTGCTTGTTCCGGGGTGATCGGCACGCCCGGCGGTTGCGGGGTCGGTGCCACCAATTGGGCGACGGCGGCGATTGGCCAGCCGCTGCCAAGCAGTGCCGCGATTACACGCAGCGTGCCGATACGGCGGCACCTCGTCGCGCATCGCCAGTCGGCCGGCCGAACTCTGCTGCCGTCCACCGTTACAGACCGCCGGGTTGCAGGCTTCGCTTAGCGGCGGGGCCCCTCGGCTGCGCCCTGCGACCTGCCCGGCACAACGGGCATAAGGGTCAGCGCTCTTGGCCGAGGGAGTAGCCGCTATTCCGGAGCAATGCGCTCCCAGGTCAGCTCGCGGTACTCCTCGCTCCCGCCCGCGCGGCGCGGCGGCGACAGGATCATGCGGCCGTCCTCGAAGCGCACGCCGCGCATCTGGTCGCTGCCGATGCGGCTCGGGTCGGACGCCGCGTCGACCCGGGTGACGAGTCGCGTGCCGTCAAAAGTGTAGTTGCCGCAATAGGAGCTGTATTCGCGGGGCGTGCCGGCCGGCAATTCCGGACGCCCATCGCAGACGACCGACATCATGCGCCCGTCGGCGGTAAACGTCACCCGGCCGATCCCCTTCCCGCCATAAGGCGCCGGCAGAGGGGCGCCGGCTGTGTCGCGCGCCGCCGCATGCGCCAATTTCCACGTGCCGACGATCGACGACATCCGGAGAGCCTCCGCTCTACTTGGCCGCCGCGCGCACCGGCTCCCGGCGGTGGTCCATATAGTCGATGCTGACCGGCTGGTTGGTCTCGAACGGGCTCTTGAGGTCGAATTCCTTGGCCATCTCGCACAATGCCGGGAAGACCTCCTGCCCCAACAGCCGGATGCAGGTCTTGGCGTCCTCGTGCGTGACGGTGCCGTCATTGCCCCAGACGCCGAGAATGCCGGGCCGCGTCTCTTCGAGCAGGATGCGCAATTTGGCGATCACCTGCTTTGGCGTGCCGGCGATGATCATCAGATCTTCGAGCTGTTTTTCGAGTTCGGGGCGGTAGCGCGGGTTCTTCGACCGGCCCGAGGCGAACTCGACAAAGGCGCGGCGGTTTTCCGGGCTGCCGTAACCCGAAGGCGTGCTCCATACCGGGTGTGCCAGACCGGTGAATTCGCCCTGCATCCAGCGGAACTGAGCGGCGTTTTTGAGCGCCTTCTCCTCGGTCTCGGCGACATGGATCTGCTTTAGCATGCCGTGATAGTCCGGGCCGCCGGTAAACCCGGCCTCGGCCGCTACACCGTCGTAGATCTCCCAGATACGCTTGGTGCGGTCGATCGGCGTGTTGAGTGCGACATAGGGATAGCCGCGCTGCGCCGCCCAGACCACCGTCTCCGGGCTGATCACACCCGGGATCCACACCCGCGGGTGCGGCTTTTGCAATGGCACCGTCCACGGGTTGACGACGCGGTGCTGGTAGTGGGTCCCCTCCCAGCGAAACGGCCCTTCGCGCGTCCATGCCGCGACGATCAGGTCATGCGCCTCCTGAAAGCGCTCGCGGTTGAAGGCCGGGTTCACGCCGGCGGCCAATTGCTCCTGCCCGCCGCCGCGGACAAAGCCCGAAACCAGCCGGCCCTTTGAGATCATGTCGATCATCGACAATTCCTCGGCGAGCCGCACCGGGTTGTCGGCGAGCGGCAACGGGTTGCCGAGTAGGATGATCTTTGCCTCTTTGGTCACCGCGGCAAGGATCGAGGCAAAGATGTTGCACTTGGCCTGCATGCAAAACGGCGCATTGTGGTGCTCGTTCAGCATAAAGCCTTCGATGCCCATCTCCTCGGCATAGATGTAATGCTCGAGATATTCGTTATAGAGCCGGCTGCCGGCGACCGGATCAAAGTATTTGTTCGAGAACATCAGCGCGGTGGCGCCGAATTTCAGA
>Ga0306920_100002858_pt1 | contig 21834 bp, 19 predicted proteins | sample flu12Cox44000170_FD_204666 | JGI IMG/M metagenome (GOLD analysis project Ga0306920, IMG submission 204666) | Lab enrichment of tropical soil microbial communities from Luquillo Experimental Forest, Puerto Rico - flux4day.12C.oxic.44.000.170 (v2)... | ecosystem: Environmental > Terrestrial >...
CGCGGACGACGTCGAGCGCCTCGCCGCCGGCGAGCGCGCCGGCGACGGGCTGGCGCGTCTCGCGCTCGCGTCGCTCGAGCGCTGGGAAGACCGCCTGGCGGCGCGCCGCCGTGTGGCCAGCGCCTACTCCGCGGAGCTCTCGCGCTACGACGCCTTCCGCGTGCCGCCCACGCCGGAGAACGCGATCTCCGCGTACTCGGGCTACCTGCTGCGTCTCACACGCTTCGCGCGCGCGGCCGCCGACGATCTCGCCAAGCTCCTCGCCGAGAGCGGCATCGAGACGCGCCGCCTGCGCCTGCCGCTCAGCGACCGCGAGCTCGCGAGCCTCCCCGCCGCCGAGCACGCGCGCGCGACCGGGGTGCTCCTGCCCGTCGACGAGTCCCTCACGGATTCACAGCGCGACCGCGTGATGGACGAGATCTTTTCTTACGCGATCGGCTGATCCGATTGACTTCGTTCGGCTGCGCCTCACTGCGCGCGCCTTCGGCGCTTGCCCTCGGAGGCTCGCTCGGGGCGGCCCTCGCTCGCCTTGGGAGACTACACTCTCGTCAGCCAGCTCTCGTACTTGCGGTCGCGGCCGTGAACGGCGTCGAAGAACGTGGTCTGGATGGTGCGCGTGATCGGGCCGCGGGCGCCGGCGCCGATCTTGCGGTCGTCGACCTCGCGCACCGGCGTGATCTCGGCGGCGGTGCCGGTGAGGAACATCTCGTCGGCGCAGTAGACCTCGTCGCGCGTGATCTGCGTCTCGACCACCTCGATGCCCTTGTCGCGCGCGATCCGGATCACCGAGTCGCGCGTGATGCCCTCGAGCACGGACACCAGCGGCGGCGTCTTCAGCACCCCGCGGCGCACGATGAAGATGTTCTCGCCGCTGCACTCGGCGACCAGGCCGTTCGTGTCGAGCATGATCGCCTCGTCGTAGCCCATGCGCGTGACCTCGCGCTTGGCCAGGATCGAGTTCACGTAGTCGCCGCAGGTCTTCGACTTGGTGAGTGAGACGTTGGGGTGGTGGCGCGTGTAGGACGAGACCTTCGCGCGGATGCCGCGCTCGAGCCCCTCGTCGCCGAGATACGCGCCCCAGGGCCAGACCACGATCGCCACCTGGGTGGGGTTGTCCTTCGGCAGCAGGCCCATCGCGCCGGCCCCCAGGTAGACGAGCGGGCGGATGTAGCCCTCGCTCATGCGGTTGGCGCGCAGCGTCTCGAGGATCGCGGTCTCGATCTCGTCGCGGCCGTACGGCATGTCGATCTCGACGATGCGCGCGGAGCCGAACAGGCGCTCGACGTGCTCGCGCAGGCGGAACACGCTGCTCGAGCCGTCCGCGCCGCGGTAGCAGCGGATCCCCTCGAACACGCCCAGCCCGTAGTGCAGCGTGTGGGTGAGGATGTGGACGTTCGCTTCGTCCCAGGCCACGAACGCGCCGTTGTGCCAGACGCGCTCGGTCTTCTCGACGCCCAAACTACTTCTTCTTTCTTCCGAAGAGCCGCCCGGAGACCGTTTCGTCGCCTTTCGCGCGGCGCATCTGGATCAGGCGGAGCTCGCGATTGGCCTCGATGTGGTCGGGGCGGAGCTCCACGGTCTTGCGGAACATTTTCTCCGCTTCCGCTTGATCTCCGCAAGCCTTGCGGATCTGCGCCAGGTAGTAGAACGGGGCGGGCGACTGGGGCGAGAGCGTGATGGCCTTCTTGATCTGCTCGAGTGCCGGCTCGGTGTTGCGGTTGCCCTGGTCCTGCTGCTGCAGGAACAGCACCCAGCCGCGCAGCGCGTAGAACTCGCCCTCGTTCGAGTCGAGCTCGAGCGCCCACTTCAGAGCGTCGAGCGCGGCCGTGAAGTCGCGCCGCCGCACCGCCTCCTCGGCCCGCTGGAACTGCTGCTCGGCGGTGAGGATCCGGCTCACCTCCGAGCGGTCGGCCTGCGCGCCGCCGCGGCCGCGCTTGAGCTGCGAGACGTAGAGCTGGCGCTTCTCCGGCGAGGCGAGCACGTCGTGCGCCTCGGAGACCCGCGCGAACACCTTGCCGGCGAGCTCGACCAGCTCGGGCGAGCGGCGGCCGACCTTGTCGGGATGGAACGTCTTGGCCAGCGTCATGAATGCCTTGCGCACGCCGTCGGTGGGCGCGTCGTCGGGCACGCCGAGCACCTCGAAGTGGCTCTGGCTCTTCTGCTTCGCGAGCGCCTCGCGCAGCTTGCCTTCGAGCGCGAGCGCGGCGGCGGCCGAGCCCACGCCGGGCAGCGTGCGCGGCGTCGAGGCCTCGTCGACGTGCACCGCCAGCGCCCCGATCAGCCACAGCGCATAGAGCGTGCTGGCGTGGGTCTTGATGTGCGCGCCGAGCGGCCGGGGCTCGCCCAGCGCGTCGAACAGGAGCTTCACCGCGTCGACGTTCTCGCCGTCCTCGAGCGCGAGGCTCTCCTGGGAGATCTCGCAGGCCTGATACGGCTCGAGCCGCTTCGCGATGATCGACGGGGAGACGCGACCCGCACCGCGCAGCACCGTGAGCCGCGGCGTCCAGCCGACCAGCTCGGTGGAAAGGCTCACCGCGCGCACGCCGGCCTGTGTCCAGGTCTTGCCCTCGGTCCAGGAGAAGATCTCGGTGAGCTTGTCCTCGGACTGCTGCTCGAGCACCTCGCGCAGCTGGGCCTCGGTGATCGCGGCCATCTGGATCAAGATCTCGCCCTGGCGCTTGCCGGTCGCCTTCGAGCGGCGCACGGACTCGCTGTAGGCCAGCTCGTCGATCCGGCCGGCGTCGAGCAGCCTGCGGCCCAGTGACTCGCGCGCGAGGTTCGAGCGCACCGCGAGCGGCATCCCGTTCTCGAGCACCACCACCTTCTTGCGCTTGCCCGACTCGAAGTGGACCGCGCCCGTGGTGCCGGCGCGCATCGCGCTCCACAGCACCTCGATCGCCGGCTCCTTCACCAGGTCGACGCTGTCGGCGGGCAGCGCGAGCTCGGGCGGGGTGGGCTTCCCGATCAGCCGCGAGACCTTGTCGATCAGCGTGATCGGCTCGATCGGCTTCTCCAGGAACACCTTCGCGCCCCCGGAGAGCACGCTGCGCATCGGGTCGGCGCCGCGGAACACGCCGCTCATCGCGATGATGGGGATGGTGCGGGTGCTGTCGGCGGCCTGCAGCGTGGCCATCACGGCCTGGCCGTCCTTCTTCGGCAGGAGCAGGTCGAGCAGCACCAGGTCCGGCCTGGCCTTGCCGACCTCGGCCAGCGCGGCGATGCCGTCGTGCGCCTGACGGCACGAGTAGCCGGCTTGCTCGAGCGCGCGCGCCAACGTGCGCGCGAGCGCCCGATCATCTTCGACGATCAGGACTTCCAAGGCTGCGATACCCCGAGTTGCACGGATCCGTGCCCTCCCGAGTCATCGGCTGCGCCCGTGCGCGCTTTGAGCCGCAAGTCCGGCTGCAAGCGGTGGCCGGATCACGCCGCGCTCGGTGATGATCGCGGTCACAAAGTTCGCGGGAGTCACGTCGAAGGCCGGGTGGAGCGCTACCACCCCTTCTGGCGCGATGCGGCGGCCCGCGACGCTGGTGACCTCGGCGGCGCTGCGCTGCTCGATCGGGATCTCGCGCCCGCTCGCGAGCGAGAGGTCCACGGTCGACCACGGCGCCGCGACGTAGAAGGGCAGGCCGTGCGCGTGCGCCAGCACCGCCAGGGTGTAGGTGCCGATCTTGTTGGCGACGTCGCCGTTCGCCGCGATCCGATCCGCGCCCACGATGACCAGGTCGACGTCCTGCTGCGCCATCAGCGCCCCGCCCATCGAGTCGGTGCACAGCCGCACCGGGATGCCCTCTCGTGCGAGCTCCCAGGCGGTGAGCCGCGCGCCCTGCAGGAACGGGCGCGTCTCCTGCGCCACCACGTGCGCGAGCCGCCCGGCGCGCGCGGCGCTGCGGATCACCCCGAGCGCCGTCCCGTAGCCCGCCGTCGCCAGCGCCCCGGCGTTGCAGTGGGTGAGCACGCGTGCGCCCGGCGGCACCAGCTCGGCGCCGGCGTCGCCGATCGCGCGGCAGCTGGCCACGTCCTCGTCGGCGATGCGCTGCGCTTCCCGGCGCGCCGCCTCGCGCAGCGCGGCGGGACTTGCGCCCGTGGCGCGTGCGCGCCCGAGCGCAGCGGACATGCGCTCGAGCGCCCAGCGCAGGTTCACGGCGGTCGGCCGGGTGCGGCCCAGTCGCTCGATCGCGCGGCCGAGCGCCGGCTCGAGCTCCGCATCCGGCGCGTGCGCGAGCTCCACCGCGACGCCCATCGCTGCGGTCACCCCGATCGCCGGCGCGCCGCGCACGGTCATGTCCTCGATCGCGCGGGCCACGGCCTCGCCGCTCTCGAGCCGCACGTAGACCTCTTCGCCGGGCAGCCGGCGCTGGTCGAGCAGCACGACGGCGTCGCCGTCGAGCCGCACGGTGAAGAAGCTCACTTGTCCTTCTTCTTGCCGCCGCCGCCCAGCAGGCCGTCGAGCACGCCCTGCACCGCATCACCGCCGCCGGGTCCCAGCGCCTTGTCGAGCTTCTTCTTCACCTTGGGATCGGACAGATAGACGGAGCCGACCGCGGCGAGCGCCTTCTCGTCGAGCTCGAGCTTCGGCGAGTCCCAGGTTCCGCCCACGTGCGTGATCGGAATGACCCGCTCCTTCGCCTTGGCGCCGCCGCTGCTGGTGAGCGTCGCGTCGGCGTTCTTGCTGATCACCACGCGCCCGGCCAGGTCGAGCGTCCGGTCGAACAGCCCCACCGACCCGTGCAGGTAGGCGGTCGCGTCCTGGTAGGCGAGCTCGAGGTTCTCGGTGTGCACGCGGCGGTCCGCGATGGTGTAGTCCGCGGACAGGTGGTCGAACTCCTCCTGCTCGTATTTGGAGATGTCCTTGCCCTTCGCCGCGAGCGCGAGCGCCGGCACCGCGGCGAGCGACCCCATCACCTGCTTGGCGAGCGAGAAGCCCTGGATGCGGCCGGGGTGGATCACGAACTTCCCGGCGCCGCTGATCGTGTCGAGGCCGGCGGAGCGGGTCTCGAACTGCCCGTTCGAGTCGAGCGTGCCGTCGAGCTCCTTGCGGCCCGAGAGCGCGTTCACGAGCTCCCCGACCTGCGCCTTGGCGGCGTCGTAGCTGGCGTGGAGCGCGCCGCTCTCGAGCGTATAGCTCGCGGACAGGCCGAGCTTCTGGCCGCCGATCAGCACCGTGCCGTTCTCGAGGCCCACGCTCTCGCCCTTGCCGCGCACCGGGCCGTTCAGCGTGATCGGGCCGTGCGCGAAGTTCGTCTCTACACCGGCGAGTGTCGCATCGCCGGTGACCCGCAGCGGCTGGAGCTGCACGTCGAAGCCGTCGACATTGACGCGGCCCGCGAGCGGCGGCTTGTCGGGCGGCATGAGCTCGCGCAGCTTGGCCAGGTCGAGCGAGGTGCGGTTCAGGTGCACGCGCATCGGCTGCTTCGCCAGCGCCAGCGTGAGCGGCAGCTCGTTCGCGCCGATCTTCACCAGCGCCTCGCGCAGCGCCGCGAGCGACGGCTCCTTGCCCAGCTTCCCGGTCACCGACAGCGTGGTGTGCTTCGGCTTGGCGAACAGCCCCGTCTGCTCCACGCGCGCCTCGGTGAGGTCGAACGAGAAGCTCTCGCCGAGCACCGCGTGTCCGGTCGCCGGCCCCGCGATCACCAGGTTGCCCGAGCGCACGCCGATGTCGGGGATGTCGAGGCTGGCGCTGGCCGAGCGCAGCTCGCTCCCGGACAGGCCCACCGCGTACTCGCCGCTGGCCTTGCCGGTGATGTCCTGCGCGAGCGCGAAGCGCTTGCGCACGTCGGCCAGGTCGGTGCTGAACTCGCCCCGCGCGTCGACCTGCGGGGCCGTCGACTGGAGCTTGGCGAGCTCGAGCTCGCCGTTGCGCAGCGACGCGAGGCCCGGGAGGTTCAGCGAGTATTTGAACGCGCCGGTGCCGTCGAGCGAGAGCCGTCCCTCGATGTTCGCGTGCTCGACCTTCCACGGTCCGGCGGTCACGTCGGCGTCGCGGATGGCGATGCGGTCGACCGCGAGCGCGAGCCCCGCGGACTCGGGGGCCGCCGTTCCGGCGGGCGGCTTCCCCGGCTCGCCCTTGGAGCCCGCGGAGGGCGCCGCGGCGCCGCCGAGCTTCGGCAGGATCGGCTTGCCCTGCTTGTCGAAGGGAACGTCGATCCGCGGCTTGTCGAGCTCGAGCGCGCGCAGCACCACCTTCTTGGCGATCAGCGGCAGCAGCGCCACCCGCAGGCGGATCTCGGCGACGTCCGCGAGCGGCGGGTCCGACGCCCTCGGCCCCGCAATGCGGACCTGGTCGATCTTCACTGCGGGCAGCGGGAAGAGCCCCAGCGAGATCTTCCCCAGCGTGACCTCCCGGCCGAGCGCCGCGCTGGCCTGCGCCTGCAGCGGCCCGCGCAGCTTCTCGGTGTCGAACAGCGCCAGCGCGACCGCGACCGCGACCACGAGCAGCGCGAACACCGTTCCCAGCGCGATGAGCCACCGCCTCAACGCGCAACTCCCTGCGGGACGCGCTCGTGGAAGTCGGTGTGGCGCTGGTAGGCGTCGCCCGCGCGCAGCACCGTCACCTCGTCGAGCGGCCGGCCGATCAGCTGTAGACCCACCGGCAGGCCCGCGCGGGTGAAGCCGCACGGCACCGACAGACCCGGCAGCCCGGCCAGGTTCGCGGTCACGGTGTAGACGTCGGCGAGATACATCGCCAGCGGATCGTCGACCCGCTCGCCGATCCGCCACGCCGGGCCGGGCGTCGTGGGCATCGCGACGAGGTCGCAGCTCTCGAACGCGCGCGCGAAGTCGGCGCGGATCAGCGTGCGGACCTGCTGCGCCTTGCGGTAGTAGGCGTCGTAGTAGCCCGCCGACAGCACGTACGTGCCGAGCAGGATGCGGCGCTTCACCTCGGCCCCGAACCCCTCCGAGCGCGTGCGCTCGTACATCTCGTCGAGCGTCGCGGCGGCGGGCGCGCGGAAGCCGTACTTCACGCCGTCGTAGCGCGACAGGTTGGACGAGGCCTCGGCGGTGCAGATCAGGTAGTAGGTCGCGATGCCGTGCGCGCTGTTCGGCAGCTCCACAGGGACGGTCTTCGCGCCCAGGCCCTGCAGCGTCGACAGCGCCTCGCGGGCGGCGGCCATCGTCTCCGGGTCGGCGCCTGCGCCGTCGAAGAACCCGCGCGGCAGCCCGATGCGCAGCCCGGAGACCTCGCCGGTGAGCGCCGCGACGAAATTCGGCGCGGGCTGCGGGTACGAGGTGGCGTCGCGCGGGTCGTGGCCCGCCAGTACGCCCAGCAGCAGCGCCGCGTCGGCGCAGCTGCGCGCGATCGGGCCGACCTGGTCGAGCGAGCTCGCGAACGCGACCAGCCCGTAGCGCGACACCCGGCCGTAGGTCGGCTTGATCCCGACCACGCCACAGAGCGCGGCCGGCTGGCGGATCGAGCCACCGGTGTCGGTGCCCAGGGCCGCGGGCACCATGCGTGCGGCCACCGCGGCGGCGCTGCCGCCCGAGGATCCGCCCGGGATGCGCGCCGGGTCCCACGGGTTGTGGGTGACCTGGAACGCGGAGTTCTCCGTCGAGGAGCCCATCGCGAACTCGTCCATGTTGGTGGAACCGACCACCACCAGCCCCGCCTCGGCCAGCCGGCGCAGCACGGTGGCGTCGTAGGGGGCGCGGAATCCGGCCAGGATGCGCGAGCCGCAGTGCGTCTCGAACTCGCGGCTGGCGAAGATGTCCTTCACCGCGATCGGCAGCCCGTGCAGGCGCGAGCGCGCGCGCTTGTTCGCCCGCGCTTCGTCGGCCGCGCCGGCCTCGGCGAGCGCCGCGTCGGCCCGCAGGCGCACGAACGCGCCGATCTCCGGGTCGAGCTTCTCGATCCGCGCGAGCGCGGCCGACACCGCTTCGCGACACGAGGTGTCGCCGCTCTCCACATGGAGGGCGAGCTGCGCCAGCCCCGCCTTCCAGAGCTCGCTCACTCGAGCACCTTGGGCACGACCATCGCGTCGTCGGTGTGGTCGGGCGCGTTGCGCACCACCTCGGACACGGGCAGCACGCCGGCGATCTCGTCCTCGCGCAGCGGCGTCGCGATCTCGAGCACGTGCGTCGTCGGAGCGATTCCCTCGGTGTCGACGGCCTGGAGCGACTCCACGTGGCCCAGGATCGCCGAGAGGTCGCGCTGCATCCGCTCCACCTCGGCGTCGGCGAGCCGCAGCCGCGCCAGCCTGGCGATGTACAGCACGGTGTCGCGCGAGATGTTCACGGCCACAGCGTAGCCTTTGCCCGCGTGGCGGGCCGCCCTCCGCGAGTGATCTAGACTGCGGCCGTGCCGGAGCTCCCCGAAGTCGAAGTCACGCGCCGCCGCATCGAGCCGCTGCTCGTCGGCCGGCGCATCGCCAAGGTCGCGACCACCCGGCCCAGCTATTTCTTCCTGACCCCGCCCGCGCGGCTCGCGCGCGAGCTCCCGGGCGCGGTCGTGCGCGCGCTCGAGCGGCGGGGGAAGTACCTGCTGGCGCAGCTCGGCGACGGGCGTCGCCTGTTGCTCCATCTGGGCATGACCGGGCAGCTGTTCGGCGAGAAGGCCTCGTCGCCGCGCCTGCTCTCGGCCGCGCGGCGGGCGGCGCTCTCGCCCGAGGAGCAGCGCGGGTTCGCTCCCGACCGACACACTCACCTCCGCCTGGAGTTCGACGACGGCGGCCCCGCGGTGTTCTTCCGCGACGTGCGCAAGTTCGGAAAGGTGCGGCTGCTCCGCCCCGGAGAGAGCGACGCGCGCCTGGACAAGCTGGGCGCGGACGCACTCGCGGTGACCGGCGCCGACCTGTTCGCCGCGACCCGCAAGCGCACCGTCGCGATCAAGAGCGTGCTGATGGACCAGGGCGCGATCGCGGGCGTCGGGAACATCTACGCCGACGAGGCGCTGTTCCTGGCGAAGGTCCGGCCCCGGCGTCCGGCCAGGAAGATCACCCGGCGCGAGGCCGACGCGATCGTCGCCGCGCTGCGCCGCGTGCTCTTGCGCTCGATCGAGACCGGCGGCTCGTCGATCAGCGACTACGTGCTGCCGGACGGCAGCGACGGCGCCTACCAGGACGAGCGCCACGTCTACGCGCGCGGCGGCGAGCCGTGTCCGGTCTGCGGCACCCCGATCAAGCGCATCTCGGTCGCGGCGCGGAGCACCCACTTCTGCCCGCACTGCCAGCGCTAGAATTCGCGCCGTGAAGGTGGTCGTCCACTACGCGGAGATCGGCCTCAAGGGCAAGAACCGCCCGCGCTTCGAGGACCGCCTGCGCGGCAACCTGGAGCGGGCGCTCGCGGCGTTCGCGCCGGTGCGGACGCGCCGGCTGTTCGGGCGGCTGCTGGTCGAGCTGCCCGACGACGCGCCTCCGGCGGCGGTGGCGGCGCGGATCGCGAAGGTGTTCGGCGTGGCCTACGCCAGCGTGGCCTCGACTGCCGAGCCGACGCTCGAGGCGATCGGCGCCATGGTCGACCGCTTCGTGGCGGGCCGCGCCTTCGCGAGCTTCGGCGTGCGCGCGCGGCGGGTGGACAAGTCACTGCCGTTCCGCTCGCGCGACGTCGCCCGCGAGATCGGCGCCCGCGTGCAGGCGCGCACCGGCGCACGCGTCGACCTCGACGCGCCGGAGCTGTGGATCGAGCTGCACGTGCTGCACGGCGAGGCGCTGCTGCTGCACGAGCGTTGGCCCGGTCCGGGCGGGCTGCCGGTCGGCTCCGCCGGCCACGCGCTGGCGCTCGTCTCGGGCGGGATCGACTCGCCCGTGGCCGCGTGGCTGCTGGCCAAGCGGGGCTGCCGGATGTCGTTCGCGCACTTCCACAGCGCGCCCTACACCAGCGAGGCGTCGCAGCGGAAGGTGCGCGATGCCGTCGCCTTCCTGGCCGACTGGATCGGCCCGAGCCGGCTGTGGCTGGTGCCGTTCGCCGAGCTGCAGCAGACGCTGGTGCGCGAGGCGCCGGCCGAGCCGCGCATCGTGCTCTACCGCCGCTTCATGCTGCGCATCGCCGAGGCGCTGGCGGAGCGCGACGGCGCGCTCGCGCTGGTGACCGGGGAGAGTGTCGGTCAGGTGTCGTCCCAGACGCTTGCCAACCTCGACACCATCAACCGGGCGGCTACCCTGCCGGTGCTTCGCCCGCTCGTCGGCTCGGACAAGTCCGAGATCGTGTCGCTCGCGCAGGCCATCGGCACCTACGCGATCTCGATCGAGCCCGACGAGGACTGCTGCAGCTTCCTCATGCCGCGCCAGCCGGCGACCTGGACGCGGCCCGAGGCGATAGAGGCGATCGAGCGGGGTCTGGACGTGAAGGGTCTGGTCGAAGCGACGCTGTCCCGTGTAGAGCTTGCGAGGATCGAGCCGCGAAGATGAGCGGAAAGCGATGACCACCGGCGCCGAGCCGCCGAGACCCGAGTCCCAGAGACCCGAAGAGCTCGACGGCTTCGATTCCTTCTCCGAGCCGATCCGCCGCGCCGTGCAAGAGATGGGCTGGTCCGCGCCCATGCCGGTGCAGCGCCGGGTCACTCCGATCATGCGGCGCGGCCGCGACCTGATCGCGCAAGCGATGACGGGCAGCGGCAAGACCGGCGCATTCGGCCTGCCCTCGCTCGAGATCGTCGATCCGTCGCTCCGCGCCGCCCAGGTGCTGGTGCTCGCGCCCACGCGCGAGCTCGCGCTGCAGATCGAGAACGAGCTGCGGCTGATGGCGAAGTATCTCGAGATCGGCACTGTTGCGGTCTACGGCGGCACCGCCTACGGCCCCCAACTCGACGCGTTCGCCCGCGGCGCGCAGATCGTGGTGGGGACGCCGGGCCGGCTGCTCGACCACCTCGGCTCGGGGAACCTCCGGCTCGACAAGCTGCGGGTGCTGATCTTCGACGAGGCCGACGAGCTGCTCTCGCTCGGCTTCTGGCCCGACATGCGCGAGATCCAGAAGTACCTGCCCCAGCGCCGGCTCACCGGCCTGTTCTCCGCGACCATGCCCCAGCGGGTGGTCTCGCTCGCGCGCGTGTTCCTGCACGAGCCCGACTTCGTCTCGCTCACCGAGGGTGGCGTGCGCGCGCCCGAGGAGATCGAGCACTGGCACTACGTCGTCCCGGCGCAGGAGAAGGAGAAGGCGCTGCTGCGCATCCTGCGCTTCGAGGAGCCCGATTCGGCCCTGGTGTTCTGCAACACCCGCGACGACGTGCGCTTCGTGACCCGGTTCCTGCAGCGCAACGAGATCGACGCCGACATGATCCAGGGCGAGATGACCCAGGCCGCGCGCGAGGCGGTGATGAAGCGGATCAAGGCGGGCGAGCTGCGGGTACTGGTCGCGACCGACGTGGCCGCGCGCGGGATCGACATCAGCGACCTGTCCCATGTGATCTCCTACACCTCGCCGGACTCGCCCGAGGTCTACACCCACCGCACCGGCCGCACCGGCCGCGCGGGCAAGTCGGGCACCGCCATCTCGCTGGTGTCGGGGCTCGACATCGGAAACTTCCGAACGCTGCAGAAGGTGAACCGGATCGTGATTCCCGAGCGCAAGCTGCCCAGCGAGGCCGAGGTCGCGAAGCGCGAGGCCGAGCGGCTCGCGGTCGAGATCGAGCACCATCTGCGCGCAGTCCCCGAGCGCGATCGCCAGGCGCGTGAGGAGACGCACCTGCCGACGGTCGAGTCACTCGCGGCGACGCCACAGGGGCGGCGGCTCCTGTCGGCGGTGCTGTTCGAGTATCTCGAGCACCGCCACGTCGCCACGCCCGCGCGCGAGGACGGCACGGCCGAGCCTGCCGTGGACACCGCCTCGATGTCGGCCGACGAGGCGCGCCGTCACGAGCCTCCCCGTCGCCGCGATGGGGGAGGCCGCGACGGAGGCGGGCGCGACGGCGGAGCGCGGGACGGCCGCGGCGGCGGAAGTCGCGAGGGCGGCTCCGACGGCCGGCGGCGCCGGCGCAGGCGGCGCGGCGGGCGCTAGCTCGCGCGATGCGCGCGCGGGCCCTCCTCCCGGCACTCGCACTCGCGGCCTGCGCGCTGTTCCGGCCGCTCGATCGCAGCGGCGAGATCCCCGGCGCGCTCGCGGACCTGAAAGCCGGCGGCTTCGAGTTCGCGCCCGACGTCGCGTTCAAGAGCGACCGCTACGTCGTCTGCGACGGCATGTGCTGCACCGAGCTCGTGGTCGCCGACAACCGCCGCACGATCCTGGTGGGCGATGAGGCCTTCGCCACTCCGTCGAAGCTGCGCGCGAGCCTGCTCGAGGTCTGGTCGCGCTATCGCGAGCCGCGCCGCGGCAAGGTGCGAGACCTGGCGCGCGCGGCGCTCCTGGTCGCACGCCAGGGCCGGCGCGCGGGCGTCACCGATTCCGACGTGCTCGACGACGCGCGCTTCTTCTACGGCAAGCTCTACGAGCAGCTTCCCGCGCAACAGCGCGCCGACCTTCCCAACCCGCGCTCGCTCACATCCGAGTAGCCGGATCGGGTAAGCTGCGCGGCCGATGAAGACGCGCAGATTGGGAAAGACGGGCCTGGTGGTCTCGGAGATCTGTCTCGGGACCATGACCTTCGGCAGCATGGCGGACGAGAAGGAGAGCCACGCCATCCTGGACCGCGCCGACGCGGCGGGCGTGGACCTCCTCGACGTGGCCGAGATCTACCCGGTGCCGCCCGACGAGCGCTGGGCCGGGCGCAGCGAGTCGATCGTCGGCAGCTGGCTCGCCCGCCGCGGCAAGCGCGAGACGCTGTTCGTCGCGACCAAGATCGCCGGACCCTCGGGCGGCTGGTTCCGCGCGGCCGTGCGCGGCGGGCGCACCGCGCTCGACCGGCACAACGTGATGCAGGCGATCGACGGCAGCCTCGCGCGGCTCGGCACCGACTACGTCGACCTGTACCAGACCCACTGGCCCGATCCCGACCTGCCCTACGAGGTCGTGATGGAGGCGCTCGACCGCGCCGTCCAGGCCGGCAAGGTGCGCTACGTCGGCTGCAGCAACGAGACCGCCTACGGGCTGACCAAGAGCCTGGGAGTCTCGGAGGCGCACGGCACCGCGCGCTACGAGACGATCCAGAACAACTTCTCGCTGCTGAACCGGCGCTTCGAGGACGAGCTCGCGAACGTGTGCCGGCGCGAGCGCGTGAGCCTGCTGCCGTACAGCCCGATCGCCGGCGGAGTGCTGTCCGGGAAATACCAGGGCGGCGCCTTCCCCGAGGGCGCGCGCTTCTCGCGCTATCGCGCGAACGACCAGCGCGGGCGCATCATGACCCGCCGCTTCATCAACGAGAAGACGCTGGCGTCGACCGAGCGCTTCGCGAAGATCGCCGCCGAGGCGGGCATGGCGCCGGTGACGCTCGCGGTGGCCTGGACGCTCGCGCACGACTTCGTCGGCTCCACCATCATCGGCGCGACGTCGCTGGGGCAGCTCGACGATTCGCTCGCGGCGGCTGGCGTCAGCCTGCCAGCCGACGTGCTCGCCGCCTGCGACGCGGTGACGAAGGAGATCCTGTACCCGATGGGCTGAGCGCCCGCAGCTTCGCTGGCGCGAGCACGCTGTAGATCCGCCGCACTCGTCCGTCCGCGTCGAGCTCGCCGAGCGTGACGAAGCGCGGCGCGAGCCCGTCGGCGACCTCGAGCTCGAACTCGACCGCGACCGCCGGCGCGCCGTTCATCCAGCGCACCGACACGCGCGGACGCTCGTGGGCGCGCAGCCGCGCGATGCCGGCGTGGAAGCGCGCCACCTTCGAGCGGCCCACCACCGGGATGCCCGCCGCGTGGTAGCGGCCGTCGGTGTCGTTGTACGCCACCACGTCGTCGGCGAGCAGCTTCTCCATGCCCGCGACGTCCTGCTGTGCGAACAAGCCCATGAAGCGCGTGAGCAGCTCGAGCGACTGCTGACGCGCGGCGCGAGCGGGCACGAAGCGGCTGCGGTCGTACTCCGCCATCGCGCGCCGCGCGCGGTGGAGCAGCACGCGCGCGTTCGCCTCGCCCAGATCGAGCGCAGCCGCGGTCTCGGCCGAGCTGTACTCGAACACGTCGCGCAAGAGCAGCACCGCGCGCTGCGCGGGCGAGAGCGCTTCGAGCGCGAGCAGGAACGCGAACGAGACGCTCTCCACCAGCTCGTAGCGTCCGGTGGTGAGCGCGGGCTCGTGCGCGCCGAGACCGAGCTCGTCGTCGTCGACCGGCTCGGGCAGCCACGGCCCGCAGTAGCTGCGGCGCTTGCGCCGCCGCAGCTCGTCGCGCGCCAGGTTCAGCGCGACGCGCACCAGCCAGGGGCGCCAGGGCGCGTCGCTGCGCGGCGGCGGGTGGGCGAGCGCGCGCGCGAACGTCTCCTGGACGATGTCCTCGGCGTCCGCGGCGCTGCCGGTCATGCGGTAGCAGAGCCCGAACAGGAGCTGCCGCTCTCCGGCGAACGCCTGCTCCAGCGACTCGGACGCGGGCGCCGGCTCGGTCACGCCGCGGCGCGTACCGCGCGCCCGCCGGCCGCCGCGAGGGCCGCAGCCCGCGCGCTCGCAAAGGCCGCGTCCGCCAGCATGCCCGTCGGCCCGACCCAGTCGCCCGCGAGCCACAGGTTGCGGATGCCGCCCACCGCGCCGGCGGTGCGCCCGCGCAGGCCTCCGTGCGCAGCCTGGGGCAGGTCGTGCGTCACCACCAGGTCGCGCATCAGCCTCCGGGTCACGACCTCAGCCCGCCAGCCCGGCTGGATGCAGTCGAGCATCGCCTCGAACTCGGCGTCGAGTTCCTCGCGCGCGGGCTCCTCGTCCGGGCCCAGGTAGCGCGCCAGCTGCAGCAGCGCCGCGCCCTCGGGTGCGAGCCGGGCCACGGCGGAGTGCACCGAGAAGTAGAGCGGCCGCTCGATGCCCAGCGCGAAGGTCTGCTTCGGCCTCGGCAGCGCGCGCAGCCCGAGGTCGAGACAGGCGGCGCGGACCGGGACGCAATGAGCCGGCGCCGACGCGAAGAACGGGTGCGCGCCGCCGTCGACGAGCGCGCTCGCCTCGGCGGGCCCGAGCGCCAGGATCACCGCGTCGACGGGCACGCGCTCGCCGTCGGCCAGCTCGAGCGCCTCGACCGCGCCCTGGTGCACCACGCGCTCGACGCGCGCGCCCGTGCGGAGCTCCGCTCCGGCTTCGCGGGCGCGCGCCGCGAGTGACTCGACCATGCGCTCCCAGCCGCCGTGCAGGTAGCGCACGCCCAGCCCCAGCCCGAGCGCCAGCTGGTCGAGCGCCGCGCCGGCGTCGATCAGCCCGGGGGCGTGTGAGTAGCTCGTGACTCGGACGACCGCGAGCACCACGTCGCGCACGCGCTGCGACCGCACCTCGGCCGCGAGGAAGTTCGCGAGCGAGGTGCCGACGAGCGCGCGCGTGTCGATCCTGGGCAGCCGCGACAAGAGCCGTCCCAGCTCGAGCTTCTCCAGCGGTCCGAGCAGGCCCGTCGCCAGGAGCGACACCGCGCCTCCCGGCAGCGCGTGCAGGCGCCCGCCGCTGTAGGCGAGCCCCCCGGACGTGGGGGGCCGCGCGCCGGGGGGATCCAGCTCGAGCTCGCGCAGCGCTTTCATCGCGGCGCCGGCCTGGTACAGGGCGTGCGGGCCCATGTTGAAGGCGAAGCCCTGGTCGCCGCGCGTGCGGGCGCGGCCGCCGGCCTCGGAGTGCCGCTCCCAGAGCGTCACCTTCGCCCCGGCGCGGGCGGCAAAGGCGGCGGCAGCCAGCCCGGCAATCCCGCCGCCGACGATCGCGACTCTGGTTCGGTCCGCCATTTCGAATCCTCCCGCGGAATCCATCCGCTCCGACCGATCCACGCGCGGGGGCACCGTTTCGTTACAGCCGCGCGGCCCTCAGGCGCCACAGGGGCGATACCGATGCAGTCGGGCAGCGCAGGAGGCCTTCTGGTTCCCTCGATCAAAGCTACCGGATTCCAGTCCGCTGCCGACGACCTGGGCAAGCTGCTCGAGTCGGGGCGCATCTCGCGCGCCGAAGTGGAGAAGCGCCTGCGGCCCGCGGATCTCCCCTTCCTGGGCAAGCAGCTCGCGGCGTCGAGCTGGGTGCCGATCGAGACCTACGTGCGCGTGCTCGACATCCTGATCGACTGCGAGGCGAAGGGGCAGGTCGAGGAGTACCTGCGCGAGCGCGGCCGGCGCGCCGGCGCACGGATGCACAAGATGGGCATCTACAGCCAGTTCAACGCCTCGGTCGAGACCTACGGCGAGCGCGTCGGCACGATCAGCACCACCATGACCGCCGTGCTCTACAACTTCTCGCGCTGGAGCTACGTGCCGGTCGAGCCGTACGAGTTCCAGCTCGTGGTCGACGATGCCGAGCCCTATCCCGAGTATCTCCGCTTCGTGGCCGAGGGCTTCACCGAGTATCTCGGCGAGCATCTTCCGGGCGCCGGAGGCCGCAAGCTCACGATCACGAGTGAGCGCGTTCGCCACGACAAGATCGTGTTCAAGGGCAAGCTCGGCTAGATCGCGAACAGCTCCCGCAGGTACGCGTTCGCGAAGACGCCGGCCGGGTCGAGCTCGCGCCGCAGCTCGGCGAAGTCCCGCCAGCGCGGGTACAGCGCCGCCAGGTCCGCCGCGCGGCGGGTGTGCAGCTTGCCCCAGTGGGGGCGGCCGCCGTGCTCGGTGAAGATCGGCTCGCAGTCGGCGAAGAACGCGTCGCAGTCGAGCCGGGCGTCCTGGTGCAGCGAGATCGCCACCGTGGCCCGCCCGTGGGCGGTGGAGAGCCAGGCGCGGTCGGCCGCGAGCGTGCGGTATTCGACCGGCCAGACCACGTCGGGCCAGCGCCGCTGCATGCGTTCGCGCACGGCGCGGAAGCAGGCCGGGCCGACCGCGGCGGGCACGGAGTACTCCATCTCGTTGAAGCGGAGCTCCCGGACGCTGGGCAGGACCCGGGCGCTCCAGTCGATCCGCTCGCCCTTGTGGCCGGCGACCGACTCGGGCGGCGCATCGCTGAGCCGGAGCGCCTTGCGCTCGGCGTAGTCCTTGTGCGGATACCACCAGAACTCGTAGTGACGGCCCGCCCCGACGTCGACCGCGAGCTCGTCGAGACACTCCTCGATCCCGGATTTCCAGATCCGCTCGTGCAGCCGGTAGGCGGGCACGAGCTGCAGCGTGAGCGTCGAGAACACGCCCAGGAGCCCGAGCGAGACGCGCGCGGCGTCGAGCCGGTCGCCGTCGCGATCGGCGGCGAGCTCGAACGGCTCTCCTCCCGCTCCCACGAGCCGTGCGGCCACCAGCTGCGACGACACGTTCGCGAGGCTCGGCCCCGTCCCGTGTGTCCCGGTCGAGACCGCGCCGGCGAGCGCCTGCACGTCGACATCGCCCATGTTCGCCATCGCCAGGCCGGCGGCGAGCAGCGGCTCGCCGAGCGCGTGGAGCTTGGTGCCCGCGCACACCGTCGCGAGCCTGCGCTCGCGGTCGAGCCCGACGATCCCCCGACAGTCGTCGAGTGACACGAGCGTTCCCTCGGTCGCGCACAGCGGAGTGAACGAGTGACCCGTGCCCGCGACGCGCAGACCGCGGCCGTCGGCGCTCGCCTGGCGCACGAGAGCGATGAGCTCGCCCTCGGTCCGCGGCCGTGCGATCCGCGCCGGCCGGAAGTCGACGCGTCCCGAGAAGTTGCTCCAGCGCTCCCCGTCCACCGGGCAGAGCTTCTCACGCCCGGAGACGCGGCGCAGCGTCAAGCTGACTTGCGGGGCAGGAACTGCTCAACTGGGCCGGGCCAGCTGCCGATCGGCCTCGAAGCATGGCGGCTCCTTCGATCAAGGCCACCGGGTTCCAGTCCGCGGCCGACGACCTGGTCCGGCTCGTCGACGCCGGCCGCATCTCACGCGCCGAGGTCGAGGCCCGGCTGCGCAGCGAGGACCTCCGCTACCTCGACAAGCAGCTCGCCGCCACCACCTGGGTGCCGATCGACGTGTACGCGCGGGTGGTCGGGATCCTGGTCGAGGTCGAGGCCAACGGGCCCGCGGAGCTGTACCTGCACGGCCGCGGCGTGCGCGCCGGGCAGCGGCTGCACAAGGCCGGACTCTATCGCCAGTTCGAGGCGTCGGCGGAGACCTGGGGCAACCGGGTCGGGAAGATCGCGACCACGATGGCGGCGGTGCTCTACAACTTCACACGCTGGAGCTTCGAAGTCGGCGCCGGCCGCGGCGTGTTCCAGATCGTGGTGGACGAGGCGCGCGAGTTCCCGGAAGTCGCGCGCTTCACCACCCAGGGCTTCATCGAGTACGCCTCCCGCACCGTCTCGGGGGGGAACGAGATCGTGCGCAGCGAGCGGCCCAGCCCCGACAGGATCGTCTACCGGGGCGAGCGCACCAAGTAGGCTCAGACTTCCCCCAGCAGCGCGGGAAGCACGCGCATGTCGGCGAAGACGCACGCGCACGAGGGCGCGAGCCGCTCGTGCTCGCCGTGCGGGGCGAAGCCGAACACGGTCATGCCGGCGGCGGCGCCCGCGGCTGCGCCGCGCGGGCTGTCCTCGACCACGGCGCAGCGCGCCGGCGGCACCCCCATCCGCTCGGCGGCGTGCAGGTACAGGTCGGGGAAGGGCTTGGGACGCGGCACGTCGGCGGCGCTGAAGATCCGCCCGTCGAAGCGGGCGAGGAGACCGGTCTTCGCCAGCGTGAGCCGCATGGTCTCGTGGCGGCCGTTCGACGCGACACAGCTCGGTGTCGAAATCGCTGCGAGCGCCGCGTGGATGCCGGGGATCGGCTCGAGCTCGCGCTCGAGCGCCTGCTCGAGCCGTTCGGCGAAGAGCGCGGGGAAGCCCGGCGGCAGCGCGCGCCCCAGGGTTCGCTCCATCTGCACGAAGCACGCCTCCCAGGTCTGGCCGCCGTACTCGCGCCAGGCCTCTTCCGCCCTGGTGGGGCGGCCCAGGTCGCTGAGCGCGCGGGCGAGCACGCGGTTGGCGATCGGCTCGCTGTCCACCAGCACGCCGTCGCAGTCGAAGATCACCAGCTCGAAGCCTGGAGCGCGCGCCGGGGGCACGCGCGCAGGCTAGCAGGCGCCGGCGCCGCCGTCGGCTTTACGTTCCCCCGCGAAGCGCGCCACCACCTCGAGCAGCTTCGCGCGGTCGATCGGCTTCGACACGTACTCGTCGCAGCCCGCCTCGAGGCAGCGGCCGCGGTCGGTGGACATCGCGTGCGCGGTGAGCGCGACGATCGGCCCGGGGTAGGCCTCGGCGCGCAGCCTGCGGGTGGCCTCGTAGCCGTCCATCACGGGCATCTGCATGTCCATCAGCACCAGGTCGAATGGCCGGCCGGCATCGAGCGCGGCCAGTGCCTGGTCCACCGCCTGCGCGCCGTTCTCGACCACTGCGATCTCGACCGCGGTCGGCCGCAGCAGCGCCCGCACCAGCCGTTGGTTGTCGATCCCGTCCTCGGCGAGCAGCACGCGCGCGCCCTCGAGCCGGACCGCGGCCGCGCCGGCAGTCGCGCGCTTGCGCGGCTCCTCGACCAGCGCCGCCGCGGGCGCGGGCAGGCTGAGCCGGAACTCGCTGCCGCGGCCGACGTCGCTCGACACCACCAGCGACCCGCCCAGCATCACCGCCAGCCGGCGCGAGATCGAGAGCCCGAGGCCCATTCCGCCGTAGCGTCGCGTGTGCGAGCTGTCGGCCTGGCTGAAGGGCGAGAAGATCTTCTCCTGGTCCTGGGCCGCGATGCCGATGCCGGTGTCGCGCACCGCGAAGCAGACCGTGCTGGCCGAGTCGCGCCCGACCCAGAGCGACACACTTCCGTGTTCGGTGAACTTGAGCGCGTTGGCGAGCAGGCTGGCAAGCACCTGGCGCAGCCGCACCGGGTCGGTCTCGATCACCTCGGGACAGCTCGGGTCGATCTCGAAGTTGAACTCCAATCCCTTCTCCTGCGCCGCGCCGCCCACCGGCGCGGCCGCGTCCTCGACCACCCGGCGCAGGCGGCAGGCGCGGCGGTTGATCTCGAGCTCGCCCGATTCCACCCGCGAGATGTCGAGGATCCCGTCGATCAGCTGCAAGAGCTCGGCGCCGTTCCGGCGCACGGCGGCGCTCCACTCGTGCCGCTCCTCGCCGCCCGCCTCGCCCGAGAGCAGGAGCTCGGTGTAGCCCAGCACCGCCGTCATCGGGGTGCGGATCTCGTGGCTCATGTTCGCCAGGAAATCGGTCTTGGCGCGGCTCGCGGCCTCGGCGCGGTCCTTCGCCGCCACCAGCTCCTGGTGCTGGCGCGCCACCGTCGCGGCGTTCTCCTCCAGACGCGCGGCCATCTCGTTCACCGCGAGGGCGAGCTCGCCGACCTCGTCGGCACGCGCGATCTCGACGCGGGCGCCGAGGTCGCCCCGGCCGATGCGCTCCGCCGCGCCGAGCAGCTGGGCCATCGCGGCGGCGAGTCCGCGCGACAGCACCAGGCTCGCCGCGAGCGCGCCCGCGAGCGCCACGGCGCTCGCCACCAGCAGCACACGGCGCGAGCGGCCGAGCGCCTGCTGCTCGCGGTCCAGCCGCGACGAGACGCGCAGCCACGCGCCGTCGACCGGGCGCACCGGCGAAGTGAGTCCATCGCCGGCCGTCGCGGCGCCGTCGCCGAGCTCCACCTCGGCGCCGCAGAGCTCCGTCCAGTCGCCGAGCGTGGCCGCGTCGATCGCTTCCAACGCCACCAGCCGGCCGACCGCCTCCTCGCTGCTCCCGACGGAGATGCTCACCAGCGCGTAGAGCGCGCCGCCCTTCGCGGCCAGGCGCGAGCTCGTCGCACCGCGCGTGAGCGGGTCGAGCTCGGCGTCGCCCGCCGCGGCCACGACGCGGCCGCGCGAGTCGAGGAACAGGATGCGCGCGGCGCCCAGGCTCTCGCGCAGGTCGTGGGCGTAGTGCTCGAGCGTCGGCGGGTCCTCGACCTCCAGGTTCGCGCGCAGCTGCGGCGTGCTGGAGATCGCGCGGTAGCGGTCGGCGACGGCGGCGAGGTGCGCGTCGACCAGCCGGTTCGCGGCCACCGCCGAGTGCACCAGGCGCTCGGCCGCCGCGTGCTGCAGGTCGCTCGCGAGCGTGCGGTCCTGGATCACCAGCGCCAGCGCGATCGCGAAGCTCGCGGTGGCGCCGAGAATCGCGATCAGCCGCGCGCGGAGCGACATCCCGAGCTCAGGGCGCGGCGCTCGATGCGACCACGAGGTTCGCGGTCACCACGTCGGCCTTGACCTCGATCGCCTGCGACACCGGCGGCAGCCGCCGGTTCCAGGTGCGCAGGCGGTACTTCCCCGGCGGGACGTCGCGGATCTCGAACTCCCCGTGCGAGCCGGCCACCGCGTGCCAGATCGACGGCGCGACGAAGATGGTGGCGCTCATCGATTCGTGGATCGAGCAGTACATCCGCACCACGCCGGGGTACTGGAAGGTCTTGGTGCGCGATTCGCCGCGCGGATACAGGCCCAGGTCGAAGTCGTTGGGCGTGGAGTAGGAGAAGACGTTGTGGAAGATCACGTCGTCGTTCGGCATGACCACCGTCTCGCCCGCGGCGATCACCAGGAACGAAGGCTTGAAGCTCGCGTCCTTCTGGTGGATCTCGAGCGCGCGCTTGGGCAGCTCGTAGTGGAGCGGCGCGCCGCCGTCGCCCTCGAGATACACCACCACCGGGCCCGCGTCCTCGAACGACACGCCCTGCACGCCCAGCGCGACCCGTCCGCGCACTTCGCCGGCCGAAGCCGGCGCCGCGGCCGCGAGCGAGAGCGCGAGCGCGAAGACGAACCGGCTAGAAGTGGACACCGACTTCCATCCCGAAGAAGTTCCCGTTTGAGGCTGCATCCTTGATTTTCTCTCCGATCACGCCGTGGACCAGCGCGATACGCTGGAACGCGTACTGCGCCTTCAGCGTCATGAAGTCGCCGATCGGGTAGCCGAGCGCGAGCGCGTACACGTTCAGCGCGCGCATGTTGTAGCCGACC
>Ga0306920_100002859_pt1 | contig 21832 bp, 16 predicted proteins | sample flu12Cox44000170_FD_204666 | JGI IMG/M metagenome (GOLD analysis project Ga0306920, IMG submission 204666) | Lab enrichment of tropical soil microbial communities from Luquillo Experimental Forest, Puerto Rico - flux4day.12C.oxic.44.000.170 (v2)... | ecosystem: Environmental > Terrestrial >...
GACCGGGTGCGATCAGGGACAGATGCCCCGGTCACGGCGTTGCTGCGCGGCCGGCAGCAGCCGCCACTGGAGGCGGTGGCGACCGCGGTGATCAACGAGCTGAGCGCGCCCGGCGAGGGCGGGGTCGCGCTGATCTTGGACGACTACCATCTGGTCCAGGCGCCGCCGGTGCACGACAGCATCGCGTTCCTGCTGGACCGGCTCCCGCCAGGGCTGCGGCTCGTCTTGTCCAGCCGGGCCGACCCTCCGTTGCCGCTGGCGCGGCTGCGGGGCCGCGGGCAGCTGGCCGAGCTCCGCGCGGCGGACCTGCGCTTCACGCTGGCGGAGACGGCGGCGTTCGTGCGGGAGGTCACCGGCCTCGACCTTCCCGCGGCCTCGGTGGCCATACTTCAGGAGCGGACGGAGGGGTGGGCGGCGGGGGTACAGCTGGCCGCGCTGGCGCTGCGGGGGCACGCCGATCCGGCGGGGTTCATCGCGACGTTCGCCGGCAGCCACCGCTACGTGCTGGATTACCTGACCGAGGAGGTGCTGACGGGCCAGCCCCCGCAGGTTCTGCGTTTCCTGCTGGAAACATCGGTGCTGGACCGGTTGTGCGGCCTGCTTTGCGACGCGGTTACCGGCCGGCCCGGCAGCCAGGCGCTGCTGGAGGAGCTGGACCGGGCCAACCTGTTCGTGGTGCCGCTGGACGGGGTGCGGCGGTGGTGGCGCTACCACCACCTGTTCGCCGACCTGCTCCGCGCCCGTCTGAAGCGTGAGCGGCCGGCGGCACTGCCTGGGTTGCACCGCGCCGCGGCCGCATGGCACGAAGAGCACGGACCGGCCGACGACGCCATCCGGCATGCCACGGCCGCCGGCGAAACCGGCTGGGCGGCGCGGCTGGTAGAGCGGCACGTGGAGACGCTGCTTCGGCGCAGTGAAGGTGCGACACTCGACCGCTGGATTTCCGCGTTGCCCGTCGAGTCGATCCGGGCCCGGGCGCGACTGTGCCTGGCCCAGGCCGTGACCGCCATCGCCGGCTGGCGCCTGGAGGCGGTCGAGCCGCTGCTGGCCAGTGCCGAGCGCGAGTTTGCCGCCTCGGGCGACGAGCCGCACGAGCCGTCGGTCGGCCGGCCGCTGAGCGTGCTGGCCAACGTGCCCGCGTCGATCGCGCACCTGCGCGCCGAACTCGCACGCCTGCGCGGCGACGCCGCCCGCGCGGTAGCCTGCGCCCAGCAGGCCCTGACGCACCTGAGCGAGGATGACTGGATCCTGCGCTCCATGGTCGCCTGGAACCTCGGATCGGTGCACTGGCTCCGTGGCGAGCTCGAGGAAGCTGAGCGAGCTCTGGCGGACGTGGTCGCCGAGCGGGTGGCGGCCGGCGAAGGTTATCTGGCCATGCGGGTCTGCTACGACCTCGGCGAAGTCCAGCGAGCCCGAGGCCGCCTGGACGCGGCGCAGCGCACCTACCAGTGCGGGCTGGAGGTCGCCAGCGAGTTCGGCCCGCAGCCGCCGCCCGCGGGCATAGCGCACGTCGGCCTGGCCGAGGTGCTGTACGAACGGGGTGACCTGTCGACCGCGCACGAGCACGCGACCCAGGGCGTCGCGCTGTGCCGGCACCTCGCCTTCATCCCGCCGCTGGCCACCGGCTATGCCCTGCTCGCCCGGATCCGGTGGGCGCAAGGGGATGAAGCGGGCGCGCTGGAGGCGATCGGCCAGGCCGAGCGGGTCAGGCTGAGCCCGCAGGTGGTCGCCCTGCTCAACCCGGTGCCAGCGTGGCGGGCCCGGCTGCTGCTCGCCCGCGGCGAGGTCGCCGCCGCCGCCCGCTGGGCTGGCGAGCGTGGGCTGCGGGCCGGCGACGAGCCGACTTACCCGCGGGAGCGTGAGTACCTGGCGCTGGCGCGGGTGCTGCTCGCCGAGCACGCTCCCGGCCAGGCGCTCGCGCTTCTCGACCGGCTGCACGCCCAGGCGGCCGCCCAGCGGCGAACCGGCAGCCTGATCGAAGTGATGGCGCTGCGGGCGCTCGCGCTCGCGGACGGCGGAGACCTGGCCGCCGCCCCGGCCAGCCTGGCCGAGGCGATGGCGCTGGCCGCCCCGGAAGGCTACGTACGCGTGTTCGCCGACGAGGGTGCGCCCATGGCCCGACTGCTGGGCAGGCTGGCCGCGGCCCAGCGGACCGGACGGGTCGTGTTCCCCGCGGAGGTTCCGCAGCGCTACCTTGAACGCCTGATGCGGGCCTTCGCACCTGCCGCCCCCGCGGGTGCCGCCCCGCCCGCCACCGGCGACACCGGGAGGGCGGGGCTGGCCGAATCGCTGAGCGGCCGCGAGCTGGAGGTGCTGCGGCTGCTGGCCGCGGGCAGGTCCAACCAGCAGATCGCCGATGAACTCGTCGTGACGCTCGCCACGGTGAAGAAACACGTCGGCCACATCCTCGGCAAGCTCGCCGCCGCCAACCGCACCCAGGCGGTCGCCCGCGCCCGGGTGCTGGGGCTGCTGCGGTTAGGCCGGCCCCGCCATCCGGGTACCACCCGGCCGCGGCCGCAGATTCCACCACCGAGTCAACTTTCGGCTGATGCCTTTCGGCCCCGCCGGCCTTAACGTACGGGCGAACGAACCGCTAATCGCCGGGAAGAGGATATGGAGCAGTTGGCCGGCGTCCCGCCGCGCAGTGAGATCCCTCGTGGTGGCGTGCGCCGCATCGCCTCTGACAAGCTCGTGTCCGCTAGGTAGGTGGTCGCTGTGCTGTACGGGCGGGCCGTTGAGCAATCCGTCATCGATGACCTGCTGGCTGGTGCGTCCACTGGGCGCAGCGGTGTGCTGGTCATTCGCGGGGATCCGGGTATTGGCAAGACGGCGCTGCTGGATTACGCCGCGCAGCGTGCGGGTGTGGCCGCGGGACCTGATGGGGTGGGGACGCGGGTGATCCGCGTCCGTGGTACGGAGTCGGAGGCGGAGCTGCCGTTCGCCGGGCTGCATGTGCTGCTCAGGTCGGCGCTGGATCGTCTTCCGGCGCTGCCGCGGACGCAGCAGGACGCGCTGGGTGCGGCGCTGGGGTTGCGGCGTGCCGGGCCGTATGACCGTTTTCTGGTGGGGGTGGCGGTGCTGTCGCTGCTGGCCGACCTGGCCGAGGACCGTCCGCTGGTGTGCCTGGTGGACGACGCGCACTGGCTGGACGGGGCATCGGCGAGCGCGCTGGTCTTCGCGGCCCGGCGGCTGGATGCCGAGGGCATCGCCCTCATCTTCGCTGCCCGCGATCATCACGCGGTGTTCCCCGCTACGGGCCTGCGCGTTCTGCGGCTGGGAGGGCTGGATGCGGCCTCGGCGGCCACGCTGCTGGCTGACCATGCGGGCGGGCTGGCTCCCTTCACCCGGTCGCGCATCCTCGCCGAAGCGAGCGGTAATCCGCTTGGCCTGATCGAGCTGCCCGCGGCGTACCTGGCTGCCCCGCCTGCCCTGCCTACCGCTGGGTGGCCGGGGAACACGACCGTGGCGCTGACCGACCGGCTGCAGCGGGCATTCGAGGGTCAGATCCGGCGGCTCCCCGCCGACACCCGGACCATACTGCTGGCCGCCGCCTCGGAGGACAGCGGCGACCTGGGCGTGCTGCTGGATGCCGCCGGGGCGCTCAGGGTGGGGGCTGCGGCCCTGGGGCGGGCCGAGCAGGCCGGGCTGGTCGGCGTCGCCGACCGTACGGTGACGTTCCGTCATCCGCTGGTGCGGGCGGCGCTGTATCACGGCGCGACCTTGGGCCAGCGGCTGGCCGTGCACCGGGCGCTGGCCGGCGCGTTGCGCAGCCCGGCGGATGCCGACCGGCGGGCGTGGCACCTGGCGGCCGCGGCGACCGCACCGGATGAGCAGGTCGCGGCCGAATTGGAGCGCACGGCGGGTGAGGCCAGAGCCCGGAGCGGGTACGCGGCCGCGGCGGCCGCTTACGAGCGGGCGGCGCAGCTCGGCACGGACCTGGCGGCCCGGCCTGGCCGGCTTGCCGCGGCCGCCGAGGCCAGCCTGGAGACCGGCGACCTGGACCACGCGCGGACCCTGGCCGCGCGAGCGGCACCCCTGACCACCGACCCGGTCGTCCAGGCCAGGCTGGCCAGCGTGCGCGCCCGCGCCGACGTGGCCCAAGGCCGGCTGCACGCCGCCCACCGCCTGCTGACCGAGGGGGCGGGCCAGATCGCCAGCCTGGACCCGCCGCGGGCTACCCGGATGCTGGTGTACGCGATGCACGTCGCCTGGTTTGCGGGCGACCGCGCGCTGGTGGCCGACACGGCCCCCCCGCTGAAGGCGGTCGGCGGGTCGCTCGGGGAACCATTCACACCGTACGTCCAGTTGATGCTGCGGCTGGCCAGGCAGGCGGCCGAACGACCCGGAGAAGACCTGCCTCCGCTCCCCGATCTGGTGGCCCAGGCGCGGCGTTCGCGAGCCGGCACCCCGTACGACCTGACGATGATCGCGATAGCCGCCCTGGTCACCGGCCGGATCCCCGACGCTCGCGACCTGCTCGAGACGCTGGTCGCCGACGCCCGCGCGCTGGGCAGGATCGGCTGGCTCCCCACCCTGCTGACCTGCCTGGCGCAGGCCCTGCTTCATGACGGGCGGCAGTGCGACGCGCTGGCCTGCGCGACCGAGGCGCTGCGGATTGCGCGAGACATCGGCCAGTCGCAGTGGGCCAGCGACCTGAACGCGATCATGGCGTACCTGGCCGCCGTCGACGGCGACCAGGATCGCTGCCGCCAGCTGGCCGATGCGGCACTCGCCGAGCCTGCGAGCGCCTTCAACTCTGCGGCCGAACCCTGGGTGCACTGGGCGCTCGGCCTGCTGGACCTGGGCCGCGGCCACCCCGACACCGCCCTGGTCCAGCTGGAAATGATCTGGCAGAGGCCTGCCCGGTATCACGGATCCGCGTTGCTGAGCGCCCCGGACCTGGTCGAGGCCGCGGTCCGGCTCGGCCAGCCGGACCGGGCGGCCGAGCCGCTGGCGAGGTTCTCCGACTGGGTCCAGCGAGCCGGCCTGCCCGCCCTGGAGGCGCTGGCCGAACGGTGCCGTGCCCTGCTGGAGGCGGGCGAGGAAGCGGAACGGCACTACCTCACCGCGCTCAAGCTGCATGACGGGCCCTTCGAGCAGGCCCGCACCCAGCTGCTGTACGGCGCGTGGCTGCGCCGCGCCCGTCGCAAATCCGACGCCCGCACCCAGCTGCGCGCCGCCATCGACACCCTGGACCGGATCCACGCCGCATCCTGGGCCGAGCAGGCCCGGGCCGAGCTCGCCGCGGCCGGCGCCACCGCACCACGCACAGACCTGGCCAGTGCGCCCCGGCTGACGCCGCAGGAACTGCAGGTCGCCAGGCTCGCCGCCCAGGGGCTGTCCAACCGCGACATCGCCGCCCAGCTGTTCCTCAGCCCGCGGACCGTGGGCTACCACCTGTACAAGGCATTCCCCAAACTCGGCATCACCTCCAGAAGCCAGCTCGACCCAGACACCCTCGGCACCCGTTCGGCCTCATGAGATGCCCTGAGCAGTGACCAGGCGTCGGCGGCGCAGCCATCCGCGCCCTGACCAGCGATGGCACAAGCCAGCCTCCGGTACGCAATTGCTTATTCATGACAGATTCCACGGCTCGCCAGCTTGGTTACCGTCTTCTGGTGGGCTCCGTGCTCTAGCCGGAGCACTGCTGACTACAGGGGCCGCGGTCATCGCAAGCTGACCGCGTTGTGCCAGCAACGAGGAGTAACACAGTGTCCGACGGGGTGAACGGGAAGGTTAACGGTGGCGGCGAGTTCGGGCAACTGCTGGCTGGTTTCCGGTTCGGCCGTGGCCTGTCACAAGAAGAGCTGGCCGACCGGTCGGGGATGAGCGTGCGGGCGATCAGGAGTCTTGAGCACGGTCAGGTCGGGCGGCCGCGCTGGGCGTCGGTTTCGCTGCTGGCCGACGGGCTGGGTCTGAGCGATGCCGAGCGGGCGGCGTTCAGGGAGGCTGCCGCTGGTTTGCGCGGGATGGCCGGCGGGGCGGGGGAGGAGGGACCGTCCCGGGTCCCCGTGGCGCTGTCCCAATTGCCCCCCGACATCGAGGATTTCACCGGCCGCGAGGACGCGCTTGAACGGCTGCGGATCCGGATGGCCGGCCGCTCGACTGGGTCCACCGCGGTGGTGATCACCGGCGCGGTGGGGAAGGCCGGAGTGGGCAAGACGGCCCTGGCGGTGCACGTCGCGCACCAGCTGCGGCCGAAGTTCCCCGACGGGCAGCTGTACGTGAACCTGCGCGGCGCCGAGGCGCAGGCCCTTGCGCCCGCGGAGGTGCTGGGCCGGTTCCTGCGCGCGCTGGGGGTGGAGGGCCAATGCCTCCCCCCGGACGCGGACTCCCGCGCCGGGTTGTACCGTTCACTGCTGGCCGACCGGCGGATGCTGGTAGTGCTGGACAACGCGTCCGACGAGGCGCAGGTCCGCCCGCTGCTGCCCGCGGGCGCCGGCAACGCGGTGCTGGTCACCAGCCGGGTCCGGCTGGCCGGGCTGACTCCGGCGGAGGTGATCGATCTCGGGGTCCTTCCGCCGGAGCAGGCAGTCGAACTGCTCGGCAAGATCGTCGGTGCCGGCCGTGTTGCTGTCGAGTCGGGAGCGGCGTCGCAGCTCGCGGCCCTGTGCGGGTACCTGCCGCTGGCGCTGCGGATCGTGGGCGCCAGGCTTGCCGCCAAGCCGCACTGGCGGGTGCAGCAGCTGGCCGACCGGCTTGGCGCACACCACCGGCGGCTGGACGAGCTGGCGGTGGGTGATCTCGAGGTGCGGGCCAGCTTCGCGCTGAGCTACCGGGGCGTGGGCGAGGTGGAACGGCGCGCGTTCCGGCTGCTCGGCCTGCTCGAGGTGCCCGACTTTGCGCCGTGGATGCTGGCCGCTCTGCTCGATGTTCCGGCTCCCGACGCGGAAGAGATCGCCGAGCGCCTGGCCGACGCCCAGTTGCTGGACACCGTCGGTGAGGATGCCGCCGGGCAGATCCGCTACCGATGCCATGACCTGCTCCGGCTGTTCGCCAGGGAACGGCTGGCCACGGACGAGACGCCGGCTACCCGCCGGGCCGCGCTCGAACGAACGTTGCAGATCTACTTCACCAGGGCGCACGCGGCGGTACGCCAGCTCCGTCTGCGGCCCCCCGAACTTCGGGACGGGGCGGCGGCGGCGATCCCGCGAGATCCGGTAGACGGGCTGGCCGGGTCATACAGGTGGCTGGCGGCCGAGCACACCGGCCTCGCGGTAAGCCTGGAGCAGGTATGGCGCGAGGGTCTGGGACGGCTTGGCCAGGCGCTCACGAGCCTGCTCGCAGACTTCTTCGAGGTGTACGTGTGCTGGGACGAGTGGGAGCACACGCACGAGGTTGCTCTTCGCGCCGCCCGGCTGGCCGGCGACCGGCATGCCGAGGCATCGCTACTGCGCGGCCTGGGCGACCTGCGCCGCTGTCAGGGCCGCCTGCCGGAGGCCGTTGCGCATTTCACGCGCAGCAATGCCATCTTCCGCGGGCTGGAGGACGTCCCTGGAGAGGCTGACAGCCTGACCGGGCTCGCGCGCACCTACCGGCGGCAAGGGCTGCCGGCCGAGGCGGCCGCCTGCTTCGAACGGGTCCTCGAGCTCAGCCGGGGGCTCGCCGACGCCGACCGCGAGGCGAAGGCCGCGCTCTTTTTCGCCAAGGTACGCCGCCAGCAGGGACAGCCGGCCGAAGCCCTCGCCCTGCTGAGTCGTTGCCGGGACATTTTCCGCTCGGTCGATAGCGGCGGCTACGTGGCGTACACCGATCTCATGATCGGTGTTCTGTACAGCGAACTCGGCGAGCACGAGCGGGCCGCGGGCCATCTCCAGCAGGCGCTGGCCTTCGCGCAGACGCTCGGCGACCCGCGCTGGGAAGCCTATGGACTCCTCAATCTCGGGGTGATAACCCTGGCCCGCGGGGCGCACGACGAGGCGCGCCACCATCTCGGCCGATCCCTGGTCATGTACGAGGGGGCCGGTGACCGGCTCGGGGCGTCTCGCGTCCGCCATGTGCTCGCCGGCATCAATGGAGCACGTGGTAGCTGATGTGGGTGGCGAGCGAGGCACCCCGCACGGCGATGATCTCGAGGCTCAGTGGCGGTACGCCGTCGAAGAGGCGTTCGCCCGCGCCGACGGTGACCGGTGCGATGTGGGTGCGGATCTCGTCGATGAGGCGGGCGGCGAGGTACTGGTTAACCGTCGCGGCTCCGCCTGCGATGGCGACGTCGCGGTCTCCCGCGGCCCTGCGGGCCTGATCGAGGGCCGACTCGATCCCGTCGGTCACGAAGGTGAACATCGTGCCGCCCTCCATTGTCAGCGGCTCGCGCGAGTGGTGGGTGAGCACGAACACAGGTGCATGGTACGGCGGGTTATCGCCCCACCAGCCTTTCCAGCTGAGGTCCCATTCGCTGCGGCCGGGTCCGAACATGTTGCGGCCCATCACGAACGCGCCGGCTGCGACGACCTGATCGATCTCGGCCTTGTTCTCATCGGGCGTGTCGAACATCCAGGCGTGCGGCCGGTCCACTGGCCCGTCGCCGAATGGCTTTTCCGCGGTCTGGCCCGGACCGGCAACGTAGCCGTCAGCAGAGATCGAGATGTCGCAGAAGACCTTGTTGGCCATGGTGCTCTCCGTCCTCGGCATTACCGCCTGTCGTATGCCATCAACCAGCGCGATCGCCACCGCGCTGGAGCGCCGCCCGCCGCCTGACGCGACTGCGCCGGCAGTACGCCGCCGGGGCTTGGAGCCACCACACGGTCCGCCAGGCCACCATAACCGGCTGATATCTGCTTGAACCAGTCCAGTACAGGCGATCAGGCGATCAGGCGATCAGACACCAGGCACAAGTCCGGCAGAAAGCATGCAGAAACGTTGCCGCTCTTCCCGGACGGCCCTGTGATCGCGCACAAGGCACAGCACATCAAGCCCGCGAGATCGAAGGATAAAATGCTCAGTGCTGGCAGGCTGAAACTGCCGGCCTTTTTCCGGCCTTCTTCCTGGCTGGGCGCTTCTTCGCTGAGCTATTTTCCTGATATTCGGTCCTTGCGGTGACATGAATGTCCATGAGCCAGTCTCAAGAGATTTTAGGAGAACAAGGTGCAAGTGACCTTGACGACATTCCTGTCCCTGGATGGGGTCATGCAGGGCCCAGGCGGCCCCACCGAGGACCTGAGCGGAGGCTTCAAGCAAGGCGGCTGGATGGTTCCTTATGCGGACGAGACGATGGGCCGGTTCGTGGCCGACTGGTTCGAAGCCGCCGACGCCTTTCTGCTCGGGCGAACCACGTACGAGATCATGGCCGCGTACTGGCCGCTGGTCACCGACGAAGACGAGGTCGCCAGGAAGCTGAATAGCCTCCCTAAGTACGTCATGTCCAAAACTCTCGACGAGGTGACGTGGAATAACTCAACGCTGATCAAGGGCGACCTTGTGAAAGAAGTCATAAAGCTGAAAGGCGAGGCTGGCCAGGAACTCCAGGTCCACGGCAGCGGCAATCTCGCCCAGACGCTGATCCGGCACGGCCTCATCGACGAGTACCGGCTCTGGTTTCAACCTCTCGTCCTGGGGAGCGGCAAGCGGCTATTCCCGGAGGGGAACGCGCCGGTCGCCCTCAGGCTCGTCGAAACCAGGACGACCAGCACCGGCGTCGTTATCCACGTCTACCAGCCAGCAGGTAAGGCCGCCCTCGGATCGTTCGCCCCAGGTAAAGAATGATTCGGGCCGGCAGCAAGTCTCACCCACGCTTCAGATGTACATCAGACGTGCCCTCCGCCCGTCGAGACCCTGTAGCCGAGCAACCACCGTGTTAGGCCGTCGTTCCAGGAGCAGCCTTCCTGCTGGAGCGGTGATTACCTACCTGCCCGGTGATCGGCTGGCGGCACGGCGTCCGCGGCTGGCTCGGCGTCGGCCTGCTCGGCACGCGGGCGGGCGGGGAGCCAGAATGCCACGAGCAGGACCCCGGCGGCGGCGACTCCGGCAGCGACGAGGCAGGCGCCATGCAGGCTGTACATGAACGCGGCCGCCGCGGCGTCGGCCAGGCGGTGTGCGGGGCCGGCCAGTCCCGCACCGCTGAGCTGCTGGGCGGCGGCCGCGGCGCCGCCGACCGACCCTTTGGCGGCTGTGACGACCCGGCCGGGCAATCCCGGGGGCAGCAGGGCGGTAAGTCGGCTGGTGTACAGGGACGCAGCGACGCTGCCGATCACGGCCACGCCCAGGGTGCCGCCGAACAGCCGGGTGGAGCCGTTGACCGCCGAGGCGATGCCGGCCTTCTGCCTGGGCACGGCCCCCATGATGGCCTCGGTGGCCGGCGCCTGGGTGAACCCCATCCCGATGCCGAGCATTACCATCTGCGCGGAGATGATGGCATAGGAGGTGAAGCGGGAGGCGGTGGAGATCCACAGCAACGCGCCGCAGAACAGTAGCATCCCGCCACCGATGATGATCTTGTTGCCGATCCGGACGGCCAGCCTCGTCCCGGCCACCGACGCCACACCCACCGAGACGGCGACCGGCAGCAGCCGCACCCCGGTGGCGAGCGGGCTGTAGAGACGCACGACCTGGAAGTACTGGGTCATCAAGAAGATGAACCCCAGCAGGGCGAAGAACGCGATGGCTACCGAGGCGCTGGCGGCGGTGAACCGCGGGTTGCGGAACAGGCTCACGTCGATCATCGGGCTGGCGGTGTGGCGCTCGGCGGCCACCAGCGCCACGAGCACCAGCACCCCGGCGGCGAGCACGCCGATGGTGGCGGCCGAGGTCCAACCCCAGCCGGGCGCCTCGATGATGCCGTAAATGATCAGGCTCATCCCGGCTGCCGATAGGGCCAGCCCCCGCCAGTCGACCGGCGGCGTGCGCGGGTCCCGTGAGGTGGGTACCCACCGGGCGGTCATCGCCGCGACCACAGCCGTCACCGGGACGAAGAACAAGAAGATGCTGCCCCACCAGTACCGTTCCAGCAGCCATCCGCCGGCGATCGGGCCTAGCGCGATCCCCACTCCGGCGCTCGCCCCCCACACGCCGATGGCCAGCGCCCGTTCCCGGCGGGCGGTGAACACGTTGGTCAGCAGCGACAGCGTGGACGGGAACATCATCGCCGCGCCCAGCCCCATCACCGCGCGAGCCGCGATCAACTGGCCCACGGTGACGGCGAACGACCCTGCCAGGCTGGCGGCACCGAATACGCCCAGGCCCGCCAGCAGCATGCCCTTGCGGCCCAGCCGATCGGACAGGCTGCCCGCGGCCAGCAGCAGCGCGGCGAAGGTCAGGTTATAGGCATCCACCACCCACTGCAGGTCGGTGGTGGTGGCCCCGGTCTGCCGCACCAGCGCGGGCAGCGCGACGTTCACGATCGTGGTGTCCAGGTTGATGATCAGCGCCGCCAGGCACAGCGTCGCCAAGATCAGCCCCTTACCTCGCATGCCCACCGCCCAAGTCCTTGTATTGATCAGCTGCGTATTGATCAGCTGCTCCGGTCATGGCTCCCAGCCCTGTGAATGCCGTCACAATCACGCAGCCGCCGACGGCGGTTCCCAGCGCTGCCGCGCCGTGTCGGCCAGGCATGATCAGGCGTTATGAGCACCGCCACCCACCCGCCCGCAGGTGGCATCCGGCCGGGAAGGCACGCTGTCTGCCGCATTGGAGCAGAAACTATCGCCGCCGGCGGCGGCTGACCAGGAAGAAAGACGGGAAGAAGACCGGCAGTTTCACGCTGCCGCCCTTCTGGGCGGCCGCCACTCGCCACGAGCAGGTGCTTGTGGTGAACAGACCCGGCGCGGGCGGGACTTACCGGCGGTCGCGGCTGAGCGGGGCGAGGCCTGGGACCAGGATGTCGGTGAGCAGGCGGGCATGGCTGCCGTCCGGGTCGAGGTCCGGGTCGAAGACGGTCACCTGCGCGCCGACCGCACGCGGGGCGAGGGCGGCGAGCAGACCGGTTAGCTCGGCCGCGCTCAGACCGCCGGGGTCGGGGCTGTCCACGGCCGGCATCACGCCTGGGTCAAGGATGTCCACGTCCAGGTGGATCCAGTAGCCGTCCAGGCCGGCCCGGTCGGTGACGTCGAGGATCGTGCGCGCGGCATGTTCCACCCCCAGGCGCCGGATCTGCGAGGCGGGCAGGACCGCGCCCAGCGTTTCCGTGGCTTCCGGCAACTCCTCGTCATCATCTCGGCAACCCGCGTGGGCGGTGTTGGCGGGGGAGAAGTAGGGGCCGAGTCCGTCGATGTCGGCGATCGCGGGCCAGTGCCGGCCCACGGCGGCGGCGAGATCCTCCCCGGCCAGGCTCGCGCACCGGTCGGAATTGCCCGGATTCCGGAAGTCGGTGTGCCCGTCGAGATGGACCAGCCCGTACCGGCCCGGTGCGCGCCGCAGTGAAAGACCCGCCGCCACCAGGATGCTGCAGTCCCCGCCGAGCACCAGCGCGGCCAGGCCGCCGGCCCGCAGCAGGTCGATGCGCCCGGCCAGACGCCGCGCGTGCTCGATGATGGCGGCCTGGTTGCGGAGCGAACCGGGGATCGCGTCGTCGGCGTACCTGCCCGGTAGCACGACACCGCGCTCGTCTGCGCCGAGCTCGGCGAGGCGCCGGTGCAGGCCCGCCTCGCGTAGCGCTTCGGGGGCCTTGGCGCAGCCGGGCACGCTGGTCGGGGCGGGCGGCCGCAGGCCCAGGTTGGACGGAGCGGACAGCAGGCCGATCCTCATGCCAAAGAACTACCAGATCAAGATCCACCGGATAGGGTCTAGCAGTGCCGACAGGGGATGGCTGCTGCGGCCAGGGCGACCCGGTCCTGCTCCTGCCCCAGGTCGGCGGGCTGGTCCGCCGCGGCCTGGTCCGGCGCGGGGCGGATGCCGGCGAGGTCCTGGCGGCGGACCCGGATGGTGGCCAGCGCGACGAGCAGGGCGAGCAGCGCGATTCCCGCCGCGACCAGGAAGCCGCGGGAGAAGCCGGTGGCCAGGGCGTGCACGGTCAGCTCGGCCGGGGATGCGGGCGGCTGGCGGCCGGCCGCGATGGCCGCGGTGGCGTTGCGGAGGTTGCCGGTCACGGTGGTCCAGGCGATCGTGCCCAGCGCGGCCAGCCCGATCGCGCCGCCGACCTGCTGGCCGGTGTTGAGCAGGCTGGCGGCGACACCGGCGTGCTGTTCGGCCACGTTGTGCAGGGCGACCAGGGCCAGCGGGACGAACAGCAGGCCGAGCCCGGACGAGGTCACCAGCATCGGGCCGAGCAACTGGCCGGGGTAGGTGGCGTGCTCGGTCAGCCGGGAGAACCAGAACATCCCGCTTGCGGTCGCGGCGGTGCCGGCCAGGATCAGCGGCCGGGGGCCGACCCGCGACATCAGCCGCGACGCCAGCCCTGCCGCGACCACGATCCCGGCGGTGAACGGCAGGTAGCAGATCCCGGACCGGACCGGGCTATAGCCGAGCACGGTCTGGGAGAACAAGGTGAGGAAGAAGAACAGGCCGAACATCGCGGTGCCGATGCACAGCATGATCAGGTAAGCGCCGGACCTGTTCCGGTCGGCGAGTACCCCCATCGGCAGCAGCGGATGGGCGCTGCGCAGCTCGACCAGCACGAACGAGACCAGCAGGACCGCGGCCGCGGCCAGCGACGCCAGCACCACCGCGTCACCCCAGTGCGATATTCCGTCCGGCCCGGTGGCCGCCTTGGACAGGCCGTAGACCAGCAGCGCGATGCCGGCGGTGCCGGTGACCGCGCCGGCCAGGTCGACGGGGACCCTTTGCCCCGGCCGGCGCGGCGACTCGTCCAGCACGCGGCGCGCCGCGGCCGCCACGAGGATCCCGATCGGGACGTTGACGAACAGCACCCACCGCCACGACACGTAGCTGGTCAGTATCCCGCCCAGCAGCAGGCCGACCGCGCCGCCGCCGCCCGCCATCGCTGAGTAGACCCCCATCGCCCGGTTGCGCGGCTCGCCCTCGGGAAAGGTGGTGGTGATCAGCGCCAGCGCGTTCGGCGCGATCACCGCGCCGCCGGCCCCCTGGACCGCCCGCGCGGCTAGCAGCCACCACTGACTGGTGGAGAACCCGCCGGCCAGGGACGCCGCGGAGAACAGCAGCAGCCCGCCGGTGAACACCCGCCGTCGGCCGAGCCGGTCACCAGCCCGGCCGCCGAGCAGCAGCAGCCCGCCGAAGGTGACCGCGTAGGCGTTCACCACCCATTCCAGCCCGCTGCCGGAAAAGCCGAGAGCACGCTGCACGTGCGGCAACGCCACATTGACGATGGTGGCGTCGAGCACCACCATCAGCTGCGCTGAGGCGATGACCACCAGGGCCAGGCCCAGCCGGCCGCCCTTCACTGTCCGGCGGGCGGCGCCGACGTAACCTGCCGCCTGCTCGCCTGGGGTGGGAATGGCTGACATGTGCTTGCCTCCCTCCACGACGGGAGATGATGCTCACCTGGCACCCTTGATGATCCGGGCGACGGTCTCGGGCTGGTCGGCCTGCGGCCAGTGCGAGGCTCCGTCGATCACGTGCACCTCAGCGTGGCCGAACATGCCAGCTAGATGGCGGGCAAGGCCGGGGCTGAGGTACTCATCGGCGGCGCCGAAAATGAGCGAGACGGGCACGTCGAGCGCGGCGAGCTGGCCGCTGGCGATGCGGGCGTCCTGATCGGAAAGCGCCGGGAACAGCGCCCCGGTCCAGGCCCTGATCGCGGCCAGCGCGTCGGGTGTGCCGCCTTCGCCGAAGAACTGCGGAAGGATCGAGGTCACCCCGATCCCCGCGGGCTCGAGCGGGTCGAGACCGAACCGGCGGGCGGTGTGGTTCAGCAGCCACAGGCGCTGGTCGGGGTCGTCGGTCATGGCGTCGGCCAGCGGCGCGAGATCCTGGTCGGCGAACAGGCGGATCATCTCGGGGAACCGCAACTGCGGGGCGGTGCCGTAGTAGCTGTTGATCAGGACCAGGCGGCTGACGCGGTGCGGATGGTCGAAGGTGACGTTGACGGCGACCGGTCCGCCGGCGTCGTGGCCCACCAGGATTGCCTGGCCGGTCCCGAGGTGGTCGAGTACCGCCGCCAGCTCTGCCTCATGCTGGCCTGGGTCAGGGCGGCCTTCGGCCCGGTCGGAGTGGCCGTAGCCGAGAAAGTCGAAGGCGACAGCACGGTGCGGGGCCAAGTGCGGCATCAGCCGCTGGTAGCTGCGCGAGTCGTCGGGGAAACCATGCAAGAGCACGACCGGCGGCTCGGTGCCGGGTTGGTCGATCACGTGCAGGCCCCCGCCCGGCGCCCGCACGCGATGTGTCATGGTGTGGCTGGCCGGGTCGACTACGGACATGGTCTCCTCGTTTCTGCGTGGCGTGAGCCGGTCAGCGCCGTTAGCTCGCGCGGAGGGCCTTGTGGACCGTGTCGGCGAACGGCCCGGGATGGGTAGCGAAGCCCTGGTGGTCCCCTGGGAAGCCCACCGGGGTGATGCCAAGGCGGTCGGTCAGCGCCAGCGCGGCCAGGTGGGGCATCTGGCCGGCGGAGGCATCCCCGGCCCCCACCACGATGCGCGACGAGGCCGCCAGCAAGGCGGCAATGTCGGGGACGTGGCCGATGGCGGTTGGCAGCAGGTGGGCAAAGAGGAACTGGGAGTTGACCTGCATCCGGGCCATTTCGTCCGCCACCTCCGGGGGCATCTGCGCCATGTCCGGCATCGGGGGGACCTGCTCCTGGCTTGACGGGCCCGGCTCGTCGGCTGGCGGGGGGCCGCCGGCCCGCACCGCGGCGGCGATAAACTGCTGCATCGCGGGCCCGGCCCCGTCGCTGCGGTAGGTCTCATGCACCCGGTGGAACGCGGCACGCCATCCCGCGCTGTCAGGCAGCAGGTTCCAGGCCGGCGGCTCGTGGGCGACCAGCGTGCCCACCTGCTCGGGATGGCGGGCGGCCAGGTCGAGCCCGGTCAGCGCCCCGCCGCTGCAGCCCAGCACGTACGCCGGTCCATCGGCGAGGGCCGCCAGGAGATGGCCGGCGTCATCGCCCTGGACCTGCATCGGCAGGCCGTCGGGGAGGTCGCCGGGTGGCTCGTCTAGCGGGCTGCGCGAGCTGCCGCGCCAGTCATAGGTCACGACCGTGTAGCGGTCGGCGAGCTGTCCGGCGATAGCGGCGAACGCGCCTGCGTCCGCGGGTGCGCCCGGGATCATCAGCAGTATCGGGCCGGCCCCCGTGACCTCGTAGTACAGGCTCGCGCCCGGCACCTTCAAGATGGCGGTCTTGGTCTGGGTCATCGCTTTGCCTCCGTGATTGTCCGGTTGCCGTGGTCAGGCTCGCTGGTAGGTGAGGATCACCAGGCCGCCGCCGGTCGTCATGCTGTCCACCAGCCGCAGATCGACGCGATCCCCGCCATCCCCGCCATCTCCGCCATCCCCGAACAGCCGCTTGCCGCGGCCAAGCACGACCGGATGCAGCCACAGCTGGTACTCATCGACCAGGTCATGAGCCAGCAGCGCGTGTACCAGCATGGCGCTGCCAAGGACCAGGATCGGGCCGCCCGGCTCTTGCTTCAGCTTGCCGACCTGCCCGGCGACATCACTGGTGATAACGCTCGTCCCAGGCCAGGCCGCCTCGCGCAGCGTCGCGGACACCACGTACTTGGGCCGGCTGTTGAGCGCATGGGCGATCTGGTCCGCTCGGTCGGTCACCGTCGGCCAGTACTCGGCGAAGATCTCATAGGTGCGCCGCCCCAGCAAGAACGCGCCGGCCGCAGGGAACAGCTGGCTGTTGTAGCGGCGGTGGTCAGCCATGAACTCAGCCGTTGAGCTGCTCCAACCGCCGTGCGCGAACCCGCCGTCCCGATCCTCGCCGGCATGTCCGGGTGCCTGAATCACCCCATCCAACGACACATACTCGACCACGGCCAAGCTCCTCGTAGGACTAACCCCTTTGCTCACGGCACGCTCCCTCTTCCGGATGGCGCGGATTCTGTGCTTGGCCACATCGCCCTAGTGGCCGCAGCCACCAGCCCGCGGTCGAGACCATGAACGAGAAGACCTTCCTCATCGCAAGCCCCTCCTGATCATTTGGATCTCCGCCTGTATGGACGCCGCAAGAACACCGCCACCAGCGGCGATTCCCGGCCGGCCCGGGCCTGCGCGGCACCGGCCGATATGTGATCGGGCACTGCTAACACGGCCACGCACCCCGGCGCAGGCCGCCAGCCGATGGCACGCTTCTCTGCTGCATCACGGCAGAAGCTATCCTCGCCAGAGGCGGTCAGCCAGGAACAGAACCCGGAAGAAGACCGGCAGTTTCACCTGATCGCGCTGGCGCTCGTCAGGCGTCTGGCAGGTCGGTGCGGTCGGTGCTGGGCAGCCAGTCGTGATGGGGGTCGTAAGCCAGCCAGCCCTCGGTGTGGGCGGCCTTGACGGCGAGTTCGACCAGTTGGGCCAGGAGCGGGTGCTGGTTGTCCTGGGGCCATATCAAGGACCACAAGAAGCAGGGCACGGGCGTGAGGGGGATCAGGCAGACGCCGGCGCCAGCGGGGACGGGCCAGTCGGTGCCGAGGAGGATGAACCGCCGCGGGTCGGCTTTGAGCTGGTCAAGGGCATGTTCCTGGCCGAGGTTGTGACCGCTGGCGTCCAGCGGCAAGCCGAAGTCATCGGCGAACCGGCGGGCCCATCCGTGCACCTCGGCAGAGGTGCCGGAGGCGGGGAGCGAGAACGATAGGCCGGCGAGATCGGCGGCCGTGAGTGCCGCGGCACCGCCCAGGGGGTGGCCGGCGCCGACCGCCACCGCCAGGCGCTCCAGGAGGACGGGGCGGCGGGACAGGCCGTTCGGCCAGGGCTTTGCGAGGTCGTGGGGGCGGCCGAAACATGCGTCGATCTCGCCCCGGCCGATGGCCTCGAGCGCGGCGGGCAGGCTGCGGCGCATGCTCGGCTCGATGGCCAGGCCGGGCGTGGTGCTGAGCAGGCGGCGAACCATCCGCAGGGGTGCCTGGACCTGACCCCACACGTCGATCCGCAGCGGCCAGGACCCCGGGTGGGCGGCGAAGGCGGCGGCATCGGCGGCGGCCAGGAGCTGGCGGGCGTGCGGGAGGAAACGCCGCCCGGCGTCGCTGAGTTCCACGCCGCGGGCGCTCCGGACGAACAGCTGCTCGCCGAGAGCCCGCTCCAACCGCGAAATCCGCTTGGACAGGGCCTGCTGGGTGAGGAACAGCTGGGCCGCGGCCCGGCCGAAATGCAGCTGCTCGGCGGCGGCGACGAAGGCTCGCACCTGGGTCAGGTCCAGGTCCACGCACGCCACCTTCGCCGACAACCGCCGGTGGTCAAGACGGCCATGAACAGCGGTTGGACGGGCGGAGTCCGGCTGCGATCAGCTGGAAGCCGGGGGGGTCGCCATCAGAACGCACCGGCAGCCGGGCATCGGCTGGTGACATGAAACGACAGCAGCGTCCTCATCGCACCTGCCCACCTCTCGTGCTCGTCGGCCGCCACATGCCCGGCGTGGTACGCGGCACGGGAGCCGCCGGAGCCTACGGCCCGTGGTCAGCAGGCTGGCACGGCCGAGCGCGGGCCGCCAGGAAGAAGGCCCGGCAAAAGACCGGCAGATCCGACCCGCTCAGACCTCTGGTGCCGTCGGCGGGCGCGTAAAAACGCGAAATCCGCTTGGACAGGGCCTAGGTCAGGTCCAGGTCCACGCCCGCCACCTTTGCCGACAACCGCGGGTTGTCAAGACGGCCATGAACAGCTGTTGGACGGGCGAGTCCGGCTGCGATCAGCTGGAAGCCGGAGATATCGCCCATCAGAACGCACCGGCGCCTTAGCCCCGTCCCGGGGACACAGCTACCGGCAGGGGCCACGAAAAGGCCGGGCGGCGGAGGAGACCAATGAACTCAGCCCACATGAACCTGACCTACCAGCGCGCGAAGCGTCATGCCGCCTGGCTGCTGCAGGACGCCGAGGAGGACGAGCAATACGAACAGGCCGGCCGCCGGGTCCGCGCCCGCCGCAACCGCCAGCGCCGCCTGTACATAACAGCCAGGCATCACGGTGACCGGCCCCACGCGGCAAGAGCAGGCCTGCACATTCGTCCCGGCGCGACCTTGCCGCCAATCACGTCTGCGTCTATCCAACCCTGTACCGCAAGGCCTAGCTGCGAAGAAGGGAATCATGGCCACCTATCCCGGGCACGCGGAGGCACGCGGCCCGACCCCAGTCACTCAGAACCCGCCGGCCAGCCGGGCGCGGCATGACCAAGCCGCCGCCCGCACCTTCGACCGCGAAATCCTCCTGCTGGCGATCGTGGTCATCCTCGGCATCGCGATGACCGTCCTCGACCTCACCATCGTCAACGTCGCCATCCCGACGCTGGGCCGAGACCTCGGCACGTCCATCGCGACAATCCAGTGGGTGATCACCGGTTACATGCTCGCCTTCGCCAGCGTGATCCCGCTGTCGGGTTGGGCCACCGCCCGGCTCGGCGCACGGCAGGTCTGGATCGCCTCACTCGCAACGTTCATGCTCGGCTCGGTCCTGGCCGGCCTCGCCTGGTCGGCCGGCGCGCCGCGGACCACCACAGCGGTGCCCGGTCGACGCCGCGACCCGGGGGGAACGGTACAAGGTGAGCGCCCGGCGACGAATCTGGAGGGATGATGACGGACATCGCACCGCCACGCGGCTACATCGTCCACGCCGATCAGGGACTGGCCCCGGACAGGCCGGACCTGAAGGCCAGCGCCGGCTCCACCGGCGGCCAGCTCGCCGTCTTTACCCTCGCGGTCGACGGCGGCCCGCCGCGGCACACGCACACCCGCGAGGACGAGAGCATCTACCTGTTCTCCGGCCTGCTGGACGTCGAATGCGACGGCGAGGAGTTCCAGGCGGCGCCCGGGTCGTTCGTGTTCCTGCCCCGCGACAGGCCGCACACATTCCGCAGCGTCGGCGGCACCGCCCGCGGCCTGCTCATCGTCACGCCCGGCGGCCTGGAGAACTACTTCCACGCCCTGCACGCCGTCCTCACAACCGGCGCGGACTCGTCCCAGGTCAGGGCCGTCCAGGCCGAATACGGCATCCGTCCGGCGTGACGGCGGGGGCCAGCGAGCCGAGCACGCAGGCCGACGGCAAGGACCGCCACACCCCGCCTGGACATCCTCACCCATGCGCAGCGGTTCACTGCTGGCTGAATATCAGCAGCGGTTTCGCCGTACGGCCGGGAGCCTCGGCCAGGCGCAGCCCTTCGGCGGCGTCCTCCGGGCGTACTGGCGTGCCCTCCGGTATGCGGAGGACGCCGCTGTCGGCCAGTTGAAACACGTTGGTCAGCGCGCCCCGGATCTGTTTCGGCGTGGCGGTCTGGAACCACCGGTACAGCCAGAAGCCGCGCACGGTCTTCGACTCGTAGATGAGCGATCGCGCGAACAGCGGGACGGTGAGCTTGCCGGGTTCGGTCTGGCGGTGCGTAGACAGCGCGCCGTACACCAAGGTGGTGCCGAAGGGCGAAAGTGATCGCGACACGTCGGCTCCGATCTGGCCGCCGACCGCGTCGATCGCCTTGCGGACCCCTTCCCCGCCGGCGATTTCGGCGACCCGCGTCCGCAGATCGTCGACGTCGGTACTGATCACCTCCGTGCCGCCGAGCGCGCGGATCTCCGCGGCCGCCGACTGGCGCCGGACCACGTTGATGGTCTTGAAGCCCTGGTGCCCGGACAGTTGCAGGACGAGCCGGCCGACAGTCGATCCGGCCGCGGTCTGCAGCAGCCATTCCCCTGGCTGGACGTCGAGCTCGCTCACCAGCAGGGTCGCGGTCAGCGGGTTCGTCACCAGCTGTGCCGCCGATGACGTGCTCAGCCCGTCTGGTACCGGCAGCACCTGAGCCGCGTTGTGCACGATGTAGTCTTGCCAGGTGCCGAGCAGGCCGACGGTGACTACCCGCTGCCCGATCCGCAGCTGGTTGACCCCGTCGCCAAGCGCATCGACCAGGCCGACCGCCTCCTGGCCCAACGGCGTCGGCATGGGCGGTGCGATCCCGTATCGGCCGCGCATGATGTGCAGGTCGTTGGGATTGATCGGCGCTGCCTGGACCCGGACGCGCACCTGCCTCGGGCCCGCCGTCGGAATCGGCCAGGTTTCCAGCCGCAGAACGTCCGCCGGTTCTCCCACGGCCGTGGCGACCAGTGCCCGCATGGTTTCCATCAAACTATCCGAGTACCTGCTGGAAGCGGAGTTCAGGGACAGTAAGGCAGAGTTCTGCTTTCGGTCCGTGGCGGTACACCTGCGGCCCATCAGGCGGGCGCGATGGCTGGTGTGTAGGTCAGGGTCACTACACCCGAGCTGAGTGTCTTGGTGACGGCGAGCTGGAGCTCGGTATTATGCCCTCCCTCGGTGAACAGGCGCTTCCCGCGGCCGATCACCAGGGGGTGGACCCAGATCCGGTACTCGTCGATCAGGTCGTGTTCCATCAGGGTCTGCATGAGCGCGGCACTGCCGTACATCTCGATGCCGTTGCCCGGCTCTTTCTTCAGCCTGGCGATCTCCTCGACGACATCGCCCTTGATCAAAGTGGCGTTCCACGCCAGGGGCTCGGTCAGCGTCCGGGAGGCAACGAGCTTGGGGATGCTGTTCATCCGGTCGAGATATGGCCCGCCCTTGATTTTGGCCCAGGTCTTGAGCAGTAGCTCGTAAGTGACCCGTCCGCAGAGGAAATAGTCGCTGGCCATCAGGTGCTCGTACGCATCCTGCTGAGCGTCCTCGGTAAAGTACGGGTTGCCCCAGCCGCCCTGCTCAGTCTCGCCGAAACCGCCGGGATCCTGGATCACACCATCAAGGGTGACCAGGGTCGACACGCTAAGCTTCCTCATTCCAGACTCCTCTCCTGCGCCGGGCGGATCTTCCACGTCGAGCGCGGCATCGGCCATGCTCGCGTCCATCT
>Ga0306920_100002860_pt1 | contig 21826 bp, 14 predicted proteins | sample flu12Cox44000170_FD_204666 | JGI IMG/M metagenome (GOLD analysis project Ga0306920, IMG submission 204666) | Lab enrichment of tropical soil microbial communities from Luquillo Experimental Forest, Puerto Rico - flux4day.12C.oxic.44.000.170 (v2)... | ecosystem: Environmental > Terrestrial >...
GCTTTCTTTGCCTACTTTCTTTGCCGCGGCAAAGAAAGTAGGTGCCGCCCCGCACAGGGGCAACGCTGGCAGACCGACGCGAAATCAAGGAAAGGCCAAAGCCCAATGCGCAGCGATCAAACGGTAACCCGCTTCCTGAGCCGCGCAGCGGCATTAAGCGCCGGCTTCTCGAAGAGCCGGTAGAACACCCAGGCCACCGGAATCACGGCAAGCGTAAAGCCGAACGACGGCCAGATAGAGGTTTGCAATGCGGAGCGGAACAAGAGCGAGCCGAGCAGCACGAAGAGCGGCAGATGGATGAGGTAGAGCGAGTAGCTGAACTCGCCAAGCCTGGCGAATAGCGGCAGCAGTACGCCCGGAGACGCAGGCGCAGGCTGCGCAAGCGCCTTGACGAGATAGCAGGCAAACGCGCAGGCCCAGAGCTGGAACGCGCCGAACTGGCCGAAGTGGAAGGCCACGCAACCGGCCACGGCGAAAAGCGCCGCAGCTGGGTAGGCGAAGCGAAAGCCGGAGGATCCGCGCAGACGCACTTCGGCGATCCATGCGCCGAGCATCCACGAGAACCAGTACGACGTGAATACGACGATGTCGTGCCGCTCGAGCGTCAACGCGGATACGACATTGACGAGGGCCACGGCGGCGAGCACGACAGTCAGGCCGAAACGGCGGCGCGCAGCGAAGAGCAGCGGGTACAGCAAGTAGAACTGCACTTCGAGCGAAAGCGTCCAGAGCGCGCCATTCGAGCCATACGTCTTGCCGGCCACGCCTTGCAGCGAGAACAGATTCACAAAGAAATCGCGCGCCCCGATCTCGTTGATCTTGTGGCTCACAGGAAACAGCGAGAGGCTGATCGAATCCGCAGCCAGCGTGAGCAGCAGCGCCGCGAGCAGCACCGGGTAGATGCGCACGAAGCGGCGCAGCCAGAACTGCCGCGCGTCGAGCCGGAAATCGGGGTTCGAAAAGAGCCGCGCGGCGCCGCTGCGGTGAATGCAATAGCCGCTGATGACGAAAAATATCGGCACACCCGCCGACCCCCATGCAATGGGGAACGTGAGCCATGCGGCGATGGTGCCAGGGTTCGCGAGGCTGGCGTGCAGCTGGTGGAACGCGCCCATGCCGATCCAGGTGACCTGGCGGCAATGGAAATAGGCCACCAGCAGGGCCGCAAAGCCGCGCAAGCCTTCGATCAGGTGCTCGCCGGCCGCGGCCACGGGCCGTGCCGTGGCGGCACTAGCGGCAGTCGCGGCGGGCAGGGCAGATGCGTGCGGCATGGCAGTCTGGAGTACGGGATCGCTCATGGGTGTCAGCCGGTCCTTGTGGAGAGTACCCGACGATCTTAGGGGCGCGCGCGCGAGGGAAGTCAGCGAAATATTTTCAAAATGTATTCGCACAGTTAAGAGAAATGGAGAAATAAATGGCTTAAAGATCGAATAGATTTATTTATGGAATTTGGAATGCTATTTTGAGTGTGATCGAATAAGGTCGCTGGAGAATCCGATGAACCTGCACTTGCTGGCCGGTGTGGCCGTGCTGTTGATACTGGTGGCGGTGTCCGCGTATCGCGAGGCCTTGCGCAACGAGCCGATACGGCGCGCCCGCACACGTTCAGGCGCCTTGCCGCCCGCCGACGAGGTCGAGTAGACTGCGTCCGGACACGACGAGCCATTGACAGTGAAACGCGCCAACGCGCACCCCAACGCACGAAACCGGATCAGGAAATTCATTCCGATCGGTCGAAATGAATGGCAATAATTTCCGGTGACGTGTTCGAAACTCAAAATCTGGATTTATTGGCCTTTTTTTATTTTGTAAAAAGGCGGTAAACAATCACTTCCAGTACAACAACTGCCAAGGCAGAACCTCGGGGAAGTCGGCTCGCCTCGCTGCGAGACCGAGATTCAAACGAACAATCTGGGAATGGACATCATGCTGAAAGTAACCAAAGCGGTATTTCCTGTTGCAGGCCTTGGGACGCGCTTTTTGCCCGCCACCAAGGCGAGCCCGAAGGAAATGCTGCCGATCGTCGACAAGCCGCTCATTCAGTACGCGGTGGAAGAGGCGATCGCTGCGGGGATTACCGAAATGATCTTCGTGACCGGCCGCAGCAAGCGCGCGATCGAAGACCATTTCGACAAGTCGTACGAGATCGAATGCGAACTCGAAGCCCGCAACAAGCAAAAGCTGCTCGACGTCGTTCGCAGCATCAAGCCCGCCAATGTGGACTGCTTCTACGTGCGCCAGGCCGAGGCGCTCGGTCTGGGCCATGCCGTGCTGTGCGCGGAAAAGCTCGTTGGCGGCGCTCCGTTCGCCGTGATTCTCGCGGACGACCTGCTCTACAGCCCCACGCCGGTGATGAAGCAGCTCGTCAACACGTTCAACCACTATCACAGCTCGGTGGTGGGCGTGGAATCGATCGCGCGTGAAGACAGCGCGTCGTACGGCATCGTGGATGGCCGCGAGTGGGAAGAGGATGTGTTCAAGCTTTCGGGCATCGTCGAAAAGCCGGCGCCCGAAGTCGCGCCGTCGAATCTCGGCGTGGTGGGCCGCTACGTGCTCATGCCCACGATCTTCGATCATCTGCGCTCGCTGAAGCCGGGCGCAGGCGGCGAACTTCAGCTCACGGATGCGTTGCAGTCGTTGCTGACCGAGGAGCAGGTGCTCGCATACCGCTACATGGGCACGCGTTTCGATTGCGGCAGCAAGCTCGGTTACCTCAAGGCCACGGTGGAGTTCGCGCTGCGCCACCCGGAGGTGAAGGACGAGTTCGAGGCTTACCTGCAAACGCATCTGCCGGCTGCGCTGGCGGCGGCTGCGTAAGAGGTTGCTGCAGGCTCATTCCGGGCCGATAGCAGGCGCGCGCTCAAATCGCGCGCCTGCCGGAACGCGCGCTAACCATTCGGTCAGCGTCTTCTGCGCAAGCGCGCCTGTGAAGATCCCGAAGTGGTTCGTAGCAGGCAGAATCCTGAAGATGCTCGCGGGGCATGCCTGGGCGAACAGCTTCTGCAGTCGCTGCGCGTCGACGGCCTCGTCATGCTCGCCGATCACGACGATCGCCTTGTCCGCCAGGTTGCGCAGGTCCTTGACGTACCGGTTGCGCGGGTGAAGCGACGTGCTCAGGCGGTAAGAATAAGAAAGTGTTTCGGTCCCGTCCCAGAATCGAACGGGCTTGCGGAAGTCGATGACCGGCAGCGCGTTGAATCCGCGAATGCCGAGCGCGTTCAGGATGGCGAGCCCGATGAAGCGGCGCATGTGAACCTGCGCCCAGCCCCCGGCCGACCCCTCTCTGAGGGTCGGGGACGAAGGGATGACGGGGCTCGACAACAGATAACGCGAGACGAGTCGAGCATGGGCCCCGCCCGCAAACCGGATCACGAAGCCACCACCGCTTGAATGGCCGCCAAGGACGACCGGTCCGTGGTGGCCCTGTCGCCGTAGTTCGGCGATCAGGTCGGCGATGTCGTCTTCCAGTTGGCCGACGTATTCGATATCGCCCCGATGGCGGCCGGACTGATAGTGACCCCGCAGGTTCGGCAGAATGACCTTCGCCGCGCCGGATGCGCTCACCGTAGCGGCGAGCGCATGGTAGGAGCGCCCGTGATAGGACGATCCGTGGATGAAGATCAAAATCTGCGTGGCTGAAGAATCGTAAAGACGAAAAGCCAGTTCTTCTCCGTCCCGGGCCGGGTAGCGTAGAAGGGGCGGCAAATCGCGCTCGGGTGTCTGCGGTAACGAGGCGAATCCAAAAACGTCGTCTTCCGTCAACGCCGGGCGCGGCGCGGAGGCCGCCATGGCGACCGCGGCGCAAATAATCAGCACGACTACGAAAATGGCAATCGCTGCAACGAGCAACATGGTCAAGGATAGCTCCGGCATCCGCGGCAAATCGTGGCTGTCACGCCAACGGAATGTAAATGTCGGTCTGCCACTGGTCTTGCGGGGTGACGGGAAAGGCGCTCAGGTAGTGGAAGAACAGGGGGTGGTCGCGCAGTTCCTCCCCGCTTGCGGGCAGCCAGTCGCGGTAGATCGGGTAGATCGTTTCGCCGATGTGGTCGGTCGATCCCACGTGCCTGATCACGGCGCAACGGCCGCCCGGAATGACGAGTTCGCGCACGTTGCAGTCATTCGGCTTGACCGGTTCGTCAATTTCTCCGCAGATGTCGAAGCGGAAATCTTCTCCCGGCGTGGTGTCCGGATTGTTGCGCGGGATGCCGAAGGTCCGGCTCGATTCCACGGGAGATTGCCCGCTTTGTTTGCGCCAGTCGATGAACTTGCGCACGCTCTCGTTGACGAGCCCGATCGGCCCGTGGTGTTCGAGCGCCGCCACGCGGACTTCGGAAAAGTGGACGATTCGCACTTGCATGTTCAGTTTCCGTGAAAGGTAAGGGACGACGAAGTTCGCGCTCCAGATTTGCCAGTCCGGGTGGCGGCGAAACTCGCTCGGCGCCATGCCGAAAGACCGCTTGAAGGCGCGGCTGAAGGCTTCCGGGCTGTCGAAGCCCGCACTGAGTGCGGCGTCGAGCACCGAGCACGCTTCGCGCGCCGCCAAACGGCGGGCGGCCTGACGCAAACGCATGAGCTGCACGTAGCGGGCGACCGGCACGCCCACATAGGCCGCAAATTGCCGGTGAAAATGGAACCGGGAAAAGTTCGCGATGCGGCTCAGTGCCTCCACCGACAGGTCGCCCTCGAGGTTGGCGTCGATGTAGGCAAGCGTGGCTTCGAAGCGCCTGGAGTAGGAAGTTGCGGCGGCAGGGTGGGCTGGCATGGTCTGGATCGTGCGGTTTGCAGTATGGTCGCCTGGGTTTCGCCTGTGCGCCTAGCCAATCTTGCTCGATCGCCCGAGGTGCACGGGCAGCAAGTAACATGAAGCAGTAGAGCGTGAAGGCGCGCGCACGCGGAGCCATTTTTTTCACCGCATCATCGGGCACGCCGCATGCTCTATCGGCGTCGTTAGCACCCGGCTACAGCCGGGTATCGGCCGCGCGGCGGCGATGCGCCATGGATCACAGGCATCTTGGACGGCATGCCGTGTTCTGCGTGCGGAACTCGTGTGACGCACAGCGTGTCCGACCGCAAGATTCCAGACACAGGCAAGCGCTTCATCGAGGAGAATTCGGCCATGAGCAGGCACCCACCCGTGGCAGGCAGTGAACATCCCGCGCCTACCGGCGCGCAATGCGTCGGCGCATGCGATCCGGCGGAGCATTTCGATATCGTGCTGATCTTGCGGCGCCAGGCGTCGGCTGAATTCCACGAACTGGTGGACCGGCTCACCGCGAACGATCCCGCCGCGCAGCCGCTTTCACGCGAGGACTACGAGCGGCGTTTCGGCGCTTCCGCTGCGGACATTGAGCGCGTCGAGCAGTTCGCGGGCGCGCACGGGCTCACCGTTGCCCGCGCCGATGCCTCGGCGCGCCGCGTCGTGCTGTCGGGCACGGTGCAGCAGTACAACGCCGCATTCGGCATCGATCTGCAGCGCTACGAGCATCAGGTCGGCAAAACCTTGCATCACTTCCGTCAGCCGAGCGGGCCCGTGCACTTGCCGGAAGACATGCACGAGGTCGTCACCGCCGTGGTGGGGCTCGACAATCGCGCGAAGGTGCAGCCCCACTTTCGCACCGTTTCCCCAACGCCGGTTATTGCGGCACAAGCGAATGGCGCGCCGATCCGGCCGCCGATCCGCGCTGCGCGCGCCGTGACCAATACGTTTACGCCTTTGCAGCTCGCGGAGCTTTACGGCTTCCCCGCGGGCGACGGCGGCGGCCAGTGTATCGCGATCGTCGAGATGGGCGGCGGCTATGACACGGCCGATCTCAGCGCCTATTTCACGGAACTGGGCGTGAGCGCGCCGCGCGTGGAGGACGTGTCCGTCGATCAGGCGACGAACGCGCCGACCGGCGACCCGAACGGCCCCGACGCCGAAGTGACGCTCGACGTGGAAATCGCGGGCGCGCTCGTGCCGGGCGCGCTCATCGCGGTGTATTTCGCGCCGAACAGCGAGGCCGGTTTCGTGGATGCCGTGAGCGCCGCGCTCCATGACAGCCAGCGCAAGCCTTCGGTCATCTCGATCAGCTGGGGGGCGCCGGAGTCGGCGTGGTCGCAGCAATCGCTCGGCGCGCTCAACGACGCGATGCAGACGGCCGTCGCGCTCGGCGTGACCGCGTGCGTGGCCTCGGGCGACAGCGGCTCGACCGATGGCGTGGGCGATGGCGCGGATCACGTCGACTTTCCCGCTTCGAGCCCGTATGCGCTCGGCTGCGGGGGCACGCACATCGCGGCGTCGAACGGACGGATCACGAGCGAAACGGTGTGGGGCAATGGCGAAGACGGCGCGACGGGCGGCGGCGTGAGCGCGACGTTTGCGCTGCCGGACTGGCAAAAGGGTTTGCGCGTCGTGCGGCGCAGCGGCGGGGCCGGCGCGCTGGTGCGCCGCGGCGTGCCAGACGTCGCCGCCGATGCCGATCCGGCCACGGGCTACGTGGTGCGCGTGGCCGGCGCGGACACGGTGGTGGGCGGCACGAGCGCCGTCGCGCCGCTCTGGGCCGCGCTGATCGCGCGCATCAACGCGGCGCGCGGTACGCCCGTTGGCTTCGCGAACGCGAAGCTCTACGCGCAGCCCGGCGCCTTCAACGACGTGACGAGCGGCAGCAACGGCGACTTCTCGGCCGCGCCCGGCTGGGACGCCTGCACGGGCCTCGGCACGCCAGTGGGCAGCAAGGTGGCGGCGGCGCTCGGCTCGGCGTAGGGTGGGCGCGGCGCGCCGTAGTGGTGAGACGTGAAGTACAAGACGGTCTCGTTCGCGAGGCGCCGGCGCTCGCATACGCTTAGCGCGCGCGGCCTCGCGCCATCGCCTCGAGGCATGCGCGCGCGTCGCCCTGCACGAGGCGCGCCGCACACGCGATCATGAGGTTCACGGCCAGGCCGAAATCTTCCACAAGGTAGCCGCGTTCGCACACGCGCCCTTGCGCGTCGGGCGTGGAAGGCACGCGCTCGATGAGCGTGCGCGTGTCGGACGCATAGGCCCAGATCTCCTTGCCGAGCGCGGCCGCATAGCCGATCTCGAAGGCGGTGCCCGAGTCGGGCTCGCCGGGGCCGCGGAAATCGTTCACGTTGGCCATCACGATGGCCGAGGTGCGGATCGCATCGATATTGGCGCGATAGATCCATGCGGCCTTGCGCGGCCCGTCGAGGTCCGCGGGCGCTTGCGTGTCGAGCGGATAGACGCCTTCGAAGCCAAATTCCGCACACGCGGCGACGAGGCGCACGCCGTGCTCCAGCGCGTCGCGCCGGAAGACGTCGAAGCCGGCAAGATACACACGCGGACGGCGGGGCAGCGGAGCGGTATTCATGGCGCGAGGTTCTCCACACTGTGGGAGTTGTGCATCTGTCGTTCGACGATTCTAGCGCCACCTTCCGGCGGGAGGCAGTTTCCCGCGTCTTACCGTGACTTACTGACGATTGACAACGATTGTTGTGCGTCGCTACGATCTGCCGCCTTGAATTCACGCCTGGTCAGACGCTTTTGATTCGAAGTCCAAAGCAAGTTTCACTCGTTATTTTTCATTGATGGCTTGAGACGGCGTGCGCGCCTGGTGTTTCCCACATATTGTGCGAAGATCGGCTATGGCGACAAATAGAGGCTTTGCCCGCCCGTGCGCGGGCCGCGGCGAACTCCGCGATGACGAGGACCGACCCATGAACCGACCGAAGTTGCTGGCGCTCGCTTGCTGGGCCGTCGCGCTGTGCTTCTCGCTGCTGCAGCCGGTGGCCGCCCAGGTCGCGCAGCCCACGCTCGAAAAGATCCGCTCGGCGAACATCATCGCCATCGGCTATCGCGAGACTTCGGTGCCGTTCTCGTACGTGGTCGACGACAGCAAGGTGATTGGCTTTTCGCAGGACATCTGCGACAAGGTGATCGAGGCGGTCAGGGCGAAGACGAAGCGCCCGAATCTGCAGGTGCGTTTCGTTCCCGTCACTTCGCAAAACCGCATTCCGCTCGTGCAGAACGGCACGGTGGATCTCGAGTGCGGCGTCACGACCAATCTGAAGGCGCGCCAGGCCCAGGTGACGTTTTCCAATACGTTCTTTGTCGCGACCACGCGGCTGCTCACGCGCAAGGACTCGGGCATTCACGATTTTCCGGACCTCGCGGGCAAGACGGTGCTCACCAATCAGGGCACGACGTCCGAGCGCATCCTGCGGCAAATGAACCTGGACCGCCAGATGAACATGCGCATCATCAGCGCGCGCGACTACGGCGAGGGGCGCGAGATGCTCGAAGCGGGCCGCGCGGTGGCCTACATGATGGACGACGTGCTGCTCGCGGGCACGCGCTCGCTCACGGAGAAGCCTGCCGAGTGGGTGATCGTGGGCACGCCGCAGTCGTCGGAGGCGTATGGATTCATGATGCGCAACGGCGACCCCGAATTCCGGCAGCTCGTGAACGACACGATGGCCGCGCTCATGAAAAGCGGCGAAATGAACGCGATCTACACGAAGTGGTTCGAGAGCCCGGTGCCGCCAAAGGGTGTCAACTTCCAGTTCCCGATGAGCGAACAGCTGCGCGCGCTCTATGCGGCGCCGAACGACCGGGCCTTCGACTGAGCGTGGCCCGCGTGCCCGAACCGTGAGATCATCTCGTTCCTGACGCGCCGGGCGGCGCGCGGCTCGTTGGCGCGAAGGCTGAAAACGCGCGTATGAGTCGCGGCGGCCGATGCGCGCGATGAATCAATCAACGTATGGAAAGCGGAATACACGCGGGAGCGGACATGCAAGAAGAGGGCAGCACGGTGGTGATCGTCGGGGCAGGGCACGCGGGCGGCAACGCGGCGGCGCTGCTGCGCCAGTATGGGTTCGGCGGCCGCGTCGTGCTGGTCGGCGACGAGCCGGTGCCGCCTTATCACCGGCCGCCGCTCAGCAAGGCCTATTTGAAGGGCGAGGCCGACGTCGAGCGCCTGTGGCTCAAGCCGCGCGCGTTCTACGACGAGCAGCGCATCGACCTGAAGCTCGGCGCAAGCGCGCAGTCGCTCGACCGCGCGGGCCGCACGCTCACGCTTGCCGACGGCAGTCAGGTTCAGTACGACAAGCTGATACTCGCGACCGGCTCCACGCCGCGTGTGTTGACGGTGCCGGGCCACGATCTCGCGGGCGTGATCGCGCTGCGCTCGCTCGCCGACGCGGACGTGCTGCGCGAGCGCGTGAAGCCGGGCGAGAAGCTCGTCGTGATCGGCGCGGGCTATATCGGGCTCGAAGCTGCTGCCGCGGCGCGCCAGCTCGGCCACGAAGTCACGGTGCTCGAAGCCGCGCCGCGCGTGTTGGGCCGCGTGACGGGCGAGACCGTTTCCACGTTCTATGCGAACGAGCATCGCGCGCAGGGCGTGGAGCTGCGCCTGAACGCGCAGATCGAGGCGCTGGTGGGCGAGGGCGGCAAGCTCACCGGCGTGAAGCTCGCCGGCGGCGAGATCGTGCCCGCCACGCTCGCGCTGGTCGGTATCGGCATCCTGCCGAACGAGGCGCTTGCAAAGGCGGCGGGCATTGTGTGCGCCAACGGCATTCAGGTGGACGACGACGCGCGCACGAGCGACCCGGACGTCTTCGCCATCGGCGACTGCGCGCATCGGCCGCTCGCGCACTATGGCCGCGCGGGGCGGCTGGAAAGCGTGCACAACGCGGTTGAGCAGGCGAAGCTGGCGGCCGCGGCGATCGTCGGAAAGCCGCGCCCCGCGTGCGACGCGCCGTGGTTCTGGTCCGATCAGTACGACCTCAAGCTGCAAACGGTCGGCCTGCTCGAAGGCTATGACGAGGCGATCGTGCGCGGCGAAACCGCTGCGCGCCGCTTTGCGGTGTACTACCTCAAGGACCGCGTGCTGCTGGCGGTCGATGCGGTCAATTCGATGCCCGACTTCCTCTGCGGCAAGAAGCTCGTGGGCAAGGGCGTGAAGCTCGACCTCGACGCGCTGCGCGATCCGGCCACGGACATGGGCAAGTTCGCGGCGGCGGCGCTTGCCTGAACAGTGGTCCGCGCGGTGAGCGCGTCGAATCGGGACGAATGAAGTCTCGAACCGCAGTGTCACGACTCTCGGCTAGAATGCGAGCGCGGCGCCGCCCACGAGGCGGCTCAATCCGATAAAGAAGCCGCGCCACACGGTGTTCGCGTCAAGCCGAACGCCGCGACTCGAGGAGAGTGACGCAATGGAACAACGCTCCCGCTTTGGGGCGAGCCTGCTGCCTTATCTGCTCGTCGGCCCGCAGCTTGCGGTGACCGTGATCTTTTTCCTATGGCCGGCCGGGGTGGCGCTCCTGCAGTCCACCCAGGCCGAAGACGCTTTCGGCACCTCGTCCGTGTTCGTCGGCTTTGCCAACTTCACACGGCTGCTGCACGATCCGCTCTATCTGGCCTCGGTCAGGACCACGCTCATCTTCACGGCGCTCGTGACGTTCGGCGGCCTCGCCATTTCGCTGCTGCTCGCGGCCATGGCGCACCACGTGACGCGCGGCAAGCGCTTCTATCAAACGCTTCTCATCTGGCCGTATGCGGTTGCGCCTGTCATTGCGGCCGTGCTGTGGGGCTTCCTGTTCAATCCGAGCATCGGCCTCGTGACCTTCGCGCTCGCGCGGTTCGGCGTGGTCTGGAATCACGCGCTCAATCCCGGCCAGGCCATGGCGCTCGTTGTGATCGCATCGGTGTGGCAGCAGATCAGCTACAACTTCCTGTTCTTCTACGCGGGCTTGCAGTCGATTCCGCAATCGCTCTTCGAGGCAGCCGCGATCGACGGCGCGGGGCCCGTGCGGCGCTTCTTCGGCATTGCGTTTCCGCTGCTCTCGCCCACGAGCTTCTTTCTGCTCGTGGTGAATGTCGTGTATGCGCTTTTCGACACGTTCCCGGTCATTGACGCCGCAACGGGCGGCGGACCCGGACAGGCCACGCGCACGCTCGTCTACAAGATCTTCGACGAAGGCTTTCGCGGGCTCGACATCGGCAGCTCGGGCGCGCAGTCGGTCGTGCTGATGCTGATCGTCACCGCGCTGACCATCTTCCAGTTCCGTTTCATCGAACGACGGGTGCAGTACTGATGGTCGAAAACCGCAAATACTTCAACCTGTTCTGCCACGCCATGCTGCTGCTCGGCGTGGCCGTCGTGGCCTTCCCCGTGTACGTGGCGTTCTGCGCGGCCACGATGAACGAGAAGGAAGTCTTCACGGTGCCGCTCTCGCTCGTGCCGGGCACGCACCTGCTCGCGAACATGGCCACCGTGTGGAACACGGGTGCGGGCAGCGCGGCGAGCCCGTTCAGCACCATGCTCATGAACAGCGTCATCACGGCGCTGGTGATTTCGGTGGGCAAGATCGCCATTTCGATCATCTCGGCCTATGCGATCGTGTTCTTCCGCTTTCCGTTCCGGCGTCTCGCGTTCTGGCTGATCTTCGTGACGCTCATGCTGCCCGTGGAGGTGCGCATTTTCCCGACGGTGCAGGTCGCGGCCACGCTGCATCTCACGAACACTTACGCGGGCCTCACGCTGCCGCTCATCGCCTCGGCCACGGCCACGTTCCTGTTTCGACAATTCTTCCTCACGCTGCCCAACGAACTGATCGAGGCCGCGCGCATCGACGGCGCGGGACCGCTGCGCTTCTTCTGGGACGTCGTGCTGCCGCTTTCGAAGACGAACATCGCGTCGCTCTTCGTCATCACGTTCATCTACGGCTGGAACCAGTATCTGTGGCCGATTCTCATGTCGAGCACGGCCTCGATGACGACCGCCGTGGTGGGCATCAAGAGCATGATTTCGAGCGGCGACGCGGCCACGCAATGGCATCTCGTGATGTGCGCGACGATGATCGCCATGCTGCCGCCGCTCGTGGTGGTGCTGGCCATGCAGCGCTGGTTCGTGCGCGGCCTCGTGGATGTGGAGAAATGACGATGGATGCAATTCGGGGGACGGCATGGCGGCATTGAGCATACGGGGCGTGACGAAGTCGTACGACGGCGCGCAACAGGTGTTGCACGGCATCGACGTGCAGGTGCAGGACGGCGAATTCATGGTGCTCGTCGGCCCTTCGGGTTGCGGGAAGTCCACGCTGCTGCGCATGGTGGCGGGGCTCGAAACGATCACGTCGGGCGAGATCGCCATTGGCGAGAAAGTGGTCAATCGCGTGGAGCCCAAGGATCGCGACATTGCGATGGTGTTCCAGAACTACGCGCTTTATCCGCACATGACGGTCGCGCGCAACATGGCATACAGCCTCAAGCTGCAGGGGCTCGACCGCAAGACGATCGATTCGCGCGTGACGGCGGCCGCCGGGATCCTCGAGCTGGGCAAGCTGCTGGAGCGCAGGCCGCGCGAGCTATCGGGCGGCCAGCGTCAGCGCGTGGCGATGGGGCGTGCGATCGTGCGCGAGCCCTCCGTATTCCTGTTCGATGAGCCGCTTTCGAACCTCGACGCGAAGCTGCGCGTGCAGATGCGCCTCGAAATCCAGCGTCTGCATGCGCGACTGCGCACGACGAGCCTTTACGTCACGCACGACCAGATCGAGGCGATGACGCTCGCGCAGCGCGTGATGGTGCTCAACGCCGGCCGTGCGGAGCAGATCGGCACGCCCGGCGAGGTGTACGACCGGCCTGCTTCGATGTTCGTGGCGAGCTTCATCGGCTCGCCTGCGATGAACCTGCTGCGCGGGCGCGTGAGCGACGACGGCCGGCGTTTCGAAATAGCGGGCAACGGGCCGCATCTGCCGCTTGCCGAGCCGCCGGCCTGGCTGCCGAAGGGCACGGAATGCGTGCTCGGCGTGCGGCCCGAGCATATGCACGCGCGAGGCGCTGCCGAGCCCGTCACGCTCGAAGTCGAGACCTGCGAACTGCTCGGCGCCGACAATCTCGCGCATGGTCGCTGGGGCAGCGCGGATGTGGTGGTGCGCCTGCCGCATGAAACGCGGCCCGCGCCCGGGGAGCGGCTGGCGGTGCACTTGCCGCCTGCGCGCCTGCATTTCTTCGATCCGGCGACGGGCAAGCGCCTCGGGTAGCGCGCGTCCGTCGTGCCGGAAGCGGGGCCGGCGCGCGAATGCGCTGCTCGGCGCGGCCTCGATTGTCGTAAACTGTCGCATCGCGCGGGCGCAAAGCCGCCTGCGCCATTGGCACAGGCACGTGCCGGTATGGACCGGCACCCCACACGAACTGGCGACATGGCCGCAATCCCTCATCTCCGCTTTCTCGCCCAATCCGCACGTTTCGTGCTTGATGCGTGTATCGCATGTATCGCGCGCCGGAGCCCCGCTTGAGCGCGCGCGAACTGCCCACGGGGCTGATGCTCGTACACGGCAATCAGCCGGAGCGCATGCGCGACCTGATCGTGAACTGGATCGGCCAGAATCCGCTCGCGCCGCTCGAAAAGGAAATGTTCCTCGTGCAGAGCAACGGCATCGCGCAGTGGCTCAAGCTCGCGTTCGCTGCCGATCCCGAGGAGGGCGGCTGCGGCATCGCTGCGGCGTTCGAAATGTCGCTGCCGTCGCGCTTCCTGTGGCAAGTGTATCGCGCCGTGCTGGGCAACGACGCGGTGCCCGCGGTCTCGCCGTTCGACAAGTCGCGTCTCGTCTGGCGCCTCATGCGCATGCTGCCCGCGCTGCTCGACGAACCGGGATATGAACCGCTCAAGCGCTTCATGACCAACGACGAGAACCAGCGCAAGTGCTTCCAGCTCGCGCAGCGCTTGGCCGACCTGCTCGACCAGTACCAGGTTTATCGCTCGGACTGGCTCGCCGCGTGGGCCGCGCATGAGGACGTGCTGATCGATGCGCGCAACGCCCGTGTGCCGTTGCCCGAGGAGGCGCGCTGGCAGGCGGCGCTGTGGCGCGCCCTGCTCGCGGACGTGAGCGCGCACGCGCAAGACGGCATCGGTTTGCGCGACACCGGCCGTGCCGCCGTGCACGAGGCGTTCATGCAGCGCGCGCAGGCGTGGCAGGAGGGCGAGCCGCGGCCGGCAGGGTTGCCGCGCCGCCTCGTCGTGTTCGGCATTTCGAGTCTGCCGCGCCAGTCGGTGGAAGTGCTCGCCGCGCTCGCGCGCTGGTGCCAGGTGCTGATGTGCGTGCACAACCCCTGTATGCATTATTGGGCCGACATCGTAGCGGACCAGGACCTGCTGCGCGCGCGCCATGCGCGCCAGCGCCGCCGCGCGGGCGCGCCGGACCAGCTCGACGAGGCGCAACTGCATCTGCATGCGCAGCCGCTGCTCGCGGCATGGGGCAAGCAGGGGCGCGACTTCATCGGTCTGCTCGACGAATACGACAGCGACGAGGCGCGCGAGACCTATACGCCGCATTTCACGCGCATTGGGCAACGGATCGATCTGTTCGATGGCGAGGACGCGTTCACGCTGCTTCAGCAACTGCAGGACGACATCCGCGATCTGCGCCCGCTCGGCGAGACGCGCGAACACTGGGCGCCTGTCGACGCGCAGGATGACGAATCAATACGCTTTCACGTCGCGCACAGCGCGCAGCGCGAAGTGGAGATCCTGCACGACCGCCTGCTCGCTGCATTTGCCGCGGACCCGACGCTGCGTCCGCGCGACGTGATCGTGATGGTGCCCGACATCGAGGTCTATGCGCCGCATATCCAGGCCGTGTTCGGCCTGCTCGACGCGAACGACCCGCGCAGCATTCCGTTCAGCGTGGCCGACCGCGCGCAGCGCGCGTTCGATCCGCTCGTCGGCGCGCTGGAAATGCTGCTGTCGCTGCCGTACTCGCGCGTGACGGTGAGCGACGTGCTCGACCTGCTCGAAGTGCCCGCCGTGCGTGCGCGCTTTGGCATCGACGCCGAAGACGTGCCTACGTTGCGGCACTGGATCGACGGCGCGAATATCCGCTGGGGCCTGCATGCGGGGCAGCGCGCGAGCCTGGGACTGCCCCAGGCCGACGAACAGAGCGCGCCCAATAGCTGGGCGTTCGGCCTGCGGCGCATGCTGCTGGGCTACGCGGCGGGCGAGCGCGCGGGCGCATGGCGCGGTATCGAGCCGTACAGCGAGATCGGCGGGCTCGACGCCGCGCTGCTCGGACCGCTCACGCGCCTCGTGGATGCGCTCGACCATGCATGGCAAACGCTGCGCGAGCCGGCCACGGTCGAAGTATGGTGCGAGCGTCTGCGCGCGTTGAAGGCGGCCTTTTTCGCCGCGGAAGACGAAGACGCCTATACGCTCGACCGCCTCGACGGCGCGCTCGAAACGTGGCGTGAGGCATGCGACGAAGCCGCGCTCGCCGAGACCTTGCCGCTCGCCATCGTCGCGGAGAACTGGCTCGCGGCGCTCGAAGGCGGCGGCCTGTCGCAGCGCTTCTTCGCGGGTGCGGTGACCTTCGCCACGCTCATGCCGATGCGCGCGATTCCGTTCCGGCGCGTCTGCCTGCTCGGCATGAACGACGGCGACTATCCGCGCAGCCGCACGCCGCTCGACTTCGACCTCATGCGCCGGGACTACCGTCCCGGCGACCGCTCGCGCCGCGAAGACGACCGCTATCTGTTCCTCGAAGCGATGCTTTCGGCGCGCGACCATCTGCATGTTTCGTGGATCGGGCGCAGCGTGACCGACAACACGCCGCGCCCGCCCTCGGTGCTGGTGGGCCAGTTGCGCGATCACCTGAAGGCCGGCTGGCGGCTCGAAGGCGAAGAAGATGCCGATGGCGATGCGCTGCTCGACGCGTTGACGATCGAGCATCGCTTGCAGCCGTTCAGCCCGGACTATTTTCCGGCGCGGCCTGAGGAAGCGTCGCTCTATACGTATGCGCACGAGTGGAGCAAGTCCGCTGATGTGCGGCCCGCGGGCGAAGCGAATGCGCAAGCCCTGGCGCCGCCCGAGCGCGATGAGCCGCTATCGATTCGCGAACTCGGCGAATTCCTGCGCGAGCCGGTGCGCAGCTTCTTCCGGCAGCGCCTGCGTGTCGCCTTCGAAAGCGAGGATGCGGCGAGCGAAAATCACGAGCCGTTCGAAGTGGACGCCTTGCAGGCGTGGCAACTGCAAGGCGAATTGATCCGCGCGCAGGTCGTGGCGATGGAGCGCGGCGAGGACGATCTCGAACCGGCGGCGCTCGCGCGCCTGGAACGTATGCATCGCAGCGGCGATCTCGCGGCCGGCGGCTTTGGCGAGGTGATTGGCGAGGAGCTGCTCGCCCCCATGCCCGAGCTTTTCGCCGAATATCGCAAGGCGCTCGCGCGCTGGCCCGAGCCGCTCGAGCATCAATACGAAATTCGTCTCGATGCGACGCTGGACGGCCGCAACATTTCGCTCGACGACTGGCTCGACGATCTGCGCGCGGGCCCGGAAGGCGCGCTCGGCCGCGTGATTCTGGAGCCGGGCACGCTCGTGAAGGATCACCGTTATCGCGGCGATCGCCTCGTGCCGTATTGGGTCGCGCACGTGGCCGCGCAGATCGCGGCGGGCCCGGTCACCACGGTGATCGTGAGCAAGGTGGGCGTGGCGGAGTTCGCGCCGCTCGACGAGCAGGCCGCGCGCGACTATCTGCTCGCGTTGCTTGCCGCATGGGACGATGGCGCGCGCCGGCCTTTGCCGCTCGCGGTGAAGACTGCGTTCGCATGGCTGCGCAAGCTGCCGGACACCTTCGACGGCACGCGCGCCACGGCGTCCACGCAAGCGTGGGAAGCCGCGCACACGACGTACGAGGGCAACGCTCTCACGCCTGGCGAGCGCGACACGAACGCGTACTTGCGCCGCGCTTTTCCCGATTTCGACGCGCTCGCCGCTCACGACGATTTCATCACGCTGGCCACGACACTGCTGCTGCCGGTATCCCGCGCGCCGCTCGCGTCGTCGCGTGCGAAGCGCGCCTCGGGCGAGGCTGGAGAAACTGCATGAATCCGCTGGGGAACATGGACGCCCAGGTGCTGGACCCGCTGCGCTTCCCGCTTTACGGCAGCCGCCTGATCGAAGCGAGCGCGGGCACGGGCAAGACCTTCACGATTGCCATGCTGTACGTGCGTCTCGTGCTCGGCCACGGCGCGCTAGATGCGGCGGCAGGCGTTGCGGATTTCGCGGACGAGGCGCGCACTTCGGGGCGCGCGCTCACGCCGCCCGAAATACTCGTCGTGACGTTTACCGACGCGGCGACGAAGGAACTGCGCGAGCGCATACGCGCGCGACTCATCGAGGCCGCGGAATGCTTTCGCGTCGAGCCTGAAGACGTGCCCGAATGCGAGCCCGGCGAAGACCTGCTGCACGATCTGCGCGAGGACTACTCGCCGGAGCAATGGCCCGCCTGCGCGCGCCGCCTGCAGCTCGCGGCCGAATGGATGGACGAGGCTGCTGTCTCGACGATCCACGGCTGGTGCAATCGCATGCTGAGCGAGCACGCGTTCGACAGTGACAGCCTGTTTTCGCAGACGCTCGAGACCGATCAGACGGAATTGCGCGCCGAGGTGGTGCGCGACTACTGGCGCACCTTCATGGCGCCGCTCGACGCACAGTGCGCCGCCGAGGTGCGCGCGTGGTTCGCGAGTCCCGACGACTTGCACAAGGCGATCCGCAGTCTGCTTGCCCACGCCGATCTGCTGCCCGATGCGTGCGACCCCAACGCGGCGCTGCAAGACGCACGCCAACGCGCGCAGGCAGAACTCGAAACGCTGAAGGCGCCGTGGCGAGTCTGGATCGACGAGGTCGAGGCGCTGCTCGACGCGGCGCGCGCGGCAAAGCAGTTCGATGCCAGAAAGCTCAATTCGAAGCACAGCGAAACATGGATCGGCAAGCTGCGCGACTGGGCCAACGATCCCGAATCCCCGCATCCGGGCTTCGACGACAAGGCTGCGGTGTGGACGCGCCTCACGCCCGCCGGTCTCGCGGAAATCTGGGTGAAGGGCGAGCCGCCGGAGCATGCCGCCTTCGTGGCGATGGAAAGCCTGCGCGAATCGCTGGCCACGCCGCCCGAGGCGAAGCAGGACCTGCTGTGCCACGCGGCGCGCTGGGTGGCGCGGCGCTTCGAGGAAGAGGAAGCGCGCCGCTCGCAAATGGGCTTCGACGATCTGCTCACGCGTCTGCGCGCGGCGCTGCAGCGCGAGAATGGCGCGCGGCTCGCGGAAATCATCCGCAAGCAGTACCCGGTCGCGCTGATCGACGAGTTCCAGGACACGGACCCGGTTCAGTACCAGATCTTCGATGCGGTCTACCGTATCGAAGAGCACGACACCGGGACGGCAATCGTCCTGATCGGCGACCCGAAGCAGGCGATCTACGCGTTTCGCGGCGCGGACATCTATACCTATCTGCGCGCGCGCCGTGCCTGCGAAGGGCGGCTCTATACGCTGAAGAAGAATTTCCGCTCCACGCGCGCAATGGTCGAGGCCGTGAACCGCTGTTTCGAAGCGGCCGAGTCGCGGCCAGATGGGAGCGGGGCATTTTTGTTTCGCAGCCCTGATGGACGCGAGAACGCGCTGCCGTTCGTCGCCGCCGATGCACACGGACGGCCCGAGCAGCTGGTCGCAGCCGGCGCGGCGCTGCCCGCGCTCAACGTCTGGTGGATGCCGCCGCCAGCAGATGGCAAGCCGCTCAGCAAAGGGGCGTATCTCGCAGGCATGGCCGCGAGTTGCGCGACAGAGATGGTGCGCCTGCTCAATCTCGGTCAGGAGCATGCCGCCGGCTTCTCCGGCGAGCGCGGCATGCGGCCGTTGCAGCCCGCCGACATGGCGGTGCTCGTCAACAACCGCAGCGAGGCGCAGGCGATACGCGAGGCGCTGGCCGCGCGAGGCGTGCGCAGCGTCTATCTGTCGGATCGTGACTCGGTGTACCAGACCCCGCAGGCCGAAGAGCTGCGCTACTGGCTCGCGGCCTGCGCAGAGCCCGACGACGGCCGCCTCGTGCGCACGGCGCTCGCGACGCCCACGCTCGGGCTCGCATGGTCCGAACTCGACTTGCTCGGACGCGACGAGATCGCGTGGGAGGCGCGCGTGCTGCAGTTCCGCGAGTACCGCGACTGCTGGCGCAAGAAGGGCGTGCTGCCCATGTTGCGCCGCCTCTTCAACGATTTTCACGTGCCGCAGCGTCTGCTCGGCGAGGCGGCTGGCGCAGGGCTGAACGGCGAGCGCGCGCTCACGAACCTGCTGCATCTCGCCGAACTGCTGCAGCAGGCGAGCACGCAGCTCGACGGCGAGCACGCGCTGATCCGCTACCTGGACGAGCAGCGCGAGGATGAAAGCGCCGGCGGCGGGGGCGACGCGCGCCAGTTGCGTCTGGAGAGCGATGCGGGACTCGTGCAGGTCGTCACGATCCACAAATCGAAGGGTCTTGAATATCCGCTCGTGTTTCTGCCGTTTGCGTGTGCCCATCGCGCCGTCAAGCCCGGCGACGTGCCGTTCAAATGGCACGACGAGGAAGGCGAGCTGCGCGTCACGCTCGAAGCCGACGCGCGCGTGCTGAGCCAGGCCGATCGCGAACGGCTTGGCGAAGATCTGCGCAAGCTCTACGTCGCGCTCACGCGCGCGCGTTACGCAACCTGGGTCGGCTATGGGCCGGTTCAGGGCGTCGAAGCGAGCGCGTTCGGTTATCTGCTCAATGGCGGAGCAGCTTTGCCCGCTGAGGAGACCGAAGCGTTTCTCGATGCCTTGCGCGGCCCGTGTGCAGACATCGCCGTGGCGCCGGCGCCGCAAGCGCATCGCGATGTGCTCGCGCTGCGCGATACCGGCGCCGTGCGCGGCCATGCGCGCACGCTCGCGCATCGGGAGCGCGAACGCTGGTGGATCGCGAGCTATTCGAGCTTGACGACCGTCGAATCGTCGCCTGGTTCGGGCGCTCCCGTCGAAGCGGACGATGCGCGCGGCGCGCCCGACACGCGCAGTGAAGACGTGTTCCTCGAATTGCTCGATGCGAGCGTGCCGCCCGAGGACGACGAGACCTTCGCGAGCGCCGGGCAAACGCTCGTCGCGCCTGCGCTCGCGCCGATGCACGGCTTCGAACGCGGCGCGGACGCCGGCACCTTCCTGCACGAACTGATGGAATGGGCGGCGAACGAAGGCTTCGCTGTGATTGCGCAAGACGAGGCGCGTGTGCGCGACATGGTCGCGCGCCGCTGCAACGTGCGCGGCTGGTCGCACTGGATCGAGCCGCTCACGCAATGGATGCTTGAGCTCGTGCGCACGCCGCTGCGCCTGCCGGACATCGAAGGCGAAAGCGTCGCGCCGGTTGCATTCGCGGCGTTCGAGCCAGGCTCGTACATGGCGGAGCTGGAGTTCTGGGTCACGGCGCATGCCGTCGATACGCTCGAAATCGATGCGCTCGTCACCGCATTCACGCTGGACGGCGAGGCGCGACCCGCGCTCGACGCCGCCACGCTCAACGGCATGCTCAAGGGCTTCATCGATCTCGTGTTCGAACACGAGGGCCGCTATTACGTGGCCGACTACAAGTCGAACTGGCTGGGCCCCGACGATGCTTCGTATACGGCCGCGAAAATGCGCGCGCAGATCCTGCATTCGCGTTACGAGCTGCAATACGTGCTGTATCTGTTCGCGCTGCACCGGCTGCTCAAGGCGCGCTTGCCCGATTACGACTACGACCGTCACGTGGGCGGCGCCGTGTACCTGTTTCTGCGAGGCGGCCGTGCGCCGGGGCAAGGGTTGCATTGCGAGCGGCCGCCGCGTGAGCTGATCGAACGACTCGACGCGCGCTTCGCGGGTCGCAAAGCGCTGGAGGATGTGGCATGACGAGGCGCCGCACGAAAGGGCCGGACGGCCTCACTGGCGATCTGTTCGAGAATCTGGACATGCCGGCCGCCGCGCCGGAACCGATGCCGATATCCACGCACAGCGCCGCGCGCGAGACGGCCGCGCACATGCTCGGCGTGCTCGACAACTGGGTCGAGCGCGGCTGGCTGCGCACGCTCGACGCCGCGTTTGCCCGCTTTCTGTGGACCGAAGCGCCGCACAGCCCGCCGCTCCTGTTGCTCGCGGCCGCGCTCGCGAGCCATCAGCTCGGGCGCGGTCACGTCTGTCTGGACTTGAAGGCCACGCTGGAAGACCCGGCGTTCGCGCTGTCCTTGCCGCCTGACGGCCCGCAGGTGCTGGCCGCGGCGCCGGCCCAGCCGCCGGCCGAGGTGCTGGCGGGCGTCACGCTCGCGCAATGGCGCGCGGCGCTCGCCTTGCCGGATCTCGTGAGCGAGGAGAGGGCCGGCGCAGAGGCCGCAAACGACGCAGCAGGCAATGCGCCGCTCGTGCTCGCGGGCACGCGGCTTTATTTGCGGCGCTACTGGCAATACGAGCAGGACGTGCGCATAGGCATCGAACGCCGCCTCACGCGCGCCGCACAGCTCGAAGCTGGACTGCCGCTGGACGTCGCCCGCGCGGCGCTCGATGCGCTGTTCGCGCCGCGCACCGGCGCGGCAGGCGCAAGGGAAGGTCAGCGCGCCGCCGACTGGCAAAAGCTCGCGTGCGCGCTCGCCGCGCGCAGCGCGTTCAGCATCGTCACGGGCGGGCCGGGCACGGGCAAGACGACCACGGTCGTCAGATTGTTGGCACTCCTGCAGACACTGGCGCTCGGCCGCGCCGGGCAGGGAGCGCCTGCTGCGCGGCCATTGCGCATCCGGCTCGCCGCGCCCACCGGCAAGGCGGCGGCGCGTTTGAACGAATCGATTGCGGGTGCGGTGGAGCGGTTGCCGTTCGATGCGTTGCGGACTCACGTGGACCCCGCGACGCTGCGCAACGCGATCCCGACCGTCGTGGCCACGCTGCATCGCGTGCTGGGCACGCGGCCCGGCAGCCGGCGCTTCAGGCATGACGCCGCGAATCCGCTTCCCGTGGACGTGCTCGTGATCGACGAGGCCTCGATGGTCGACCTCGAAATGA
>Ga0306920_100002862_pt1 | contig 21821 bp, 14 predicted proteins | sample flu12Cox44000170_FD_204666 | JGI IMG/M metagenome (GOLD analysis project Ga0306920, IMG submission 204666) | Lab enrichment of tropical soil microbial communities from Luquillo Experimental Forest, Puerto Rico - flux4day.12C.oxic.44.000.170 (v2)... | ecosystem: Environmental > Terrestrial >...
AGGGATTTTACGCCAGGGAGACTGTTCAACCGAACCAAAGCGCGCCTGGGGCAGATTGCGCAGCGTGACGCTGGTTGCGGGAACGGCCGGCGTGGCGGGAGTGGTCGGCGTGGCGGGAGTGGCCGAAACGGGAAGAGTGAGAAAACTCTTGTCGTTGATTGCCGCGAAATTGAGACTGAAGCCGCGGAAGTTATTCGTCAGGAACAAGGCGCTCTGAACTTCCGAGTTGATGGCATCGCCAAAAGTGTCGGCAAAGGCAAGTCGGAAAGTGAGCGACGACAGCTGGTTGAAATCGGTCACAAAGCGCCATCCGCGCGGCAGCAAAGTTTGGATCTCCAGGCGCTGCTGCTCGCCGCCCTGCGGGGAGCGCGTGCCGTCAGGATTCAGAAGCCCGCGGTCGTCGACCCCGAAGTAGGTGTATTCGACCGAAGTATTCTCGAAGGGCTTGGCACGAAAACTGCCGCGTTCGAGCACGCCGCGGCGGCTCATGAACTGCGCGCCGAGGGTCATGTCCATCCAGGCGAGCGGCGCGAAATAAAAAGCGTCACCGACGATGAAGCCCTTGCGGGAGCTCTGGCCGACGTCCGGAATGAGAAACCCGGATTGCCGGATCTTGCTTCCAGCGGGCGCGGTGGCGTAAGGAAGCCAGACCAGCGGAACGCGGAATAAGCGGAAATTGGCGTTGACCAGCGCGACGGTCTTGTCGACGCGAATACGGGCCTCGGGCGCAAAGAACTGCCACTTCGGACGTGCCGGGTCGCAGATGGTGATCCAGGCTCCCTGAACGAAATACAAATCGCCCGCAAAACGCTCAACGGTGCGCGCCTGGAAGAACAGGGGATTGTCCGTGAGCAGCACCTGTTCATTGGGCTGGCGTTCGATTTTGAAAGTGCCACGAACATTCTGAAATACGCCGTGCCCGGTCGAGACGTTATAGTGCGCCTCGGTGGCCTCGAGATGCTCTAGGTTGTAGTCCAGTCGCACGTTTCCGGTGGCCACGGCTTCTTTCGTCTTCTCGTTGTATTCGACGTGGTCCGCCCTCAGGCGCGTATCACCGTAGCGAATGTCCACATCGCCCTCGGCCGTGATTACATCTCCTTTTCGCGTTTGCGTGTTGGCTTCGAGTTCGACGATCTGGGCTTTAACCGAGGGCGGGTGAATCTGCTGCGCCGAGGCGATTGTCGAGGGAAGACTCCAGGCCGCGCCGAGAAGAGCCGTCAAGCGAAGGAAGCGACGGATCGCGGCATGAACCTGCCTCCAAGAATGATTCACCGAATGCATGCCATGGATGAAAACGAAACGATAGCCTAGCACGGGGTCAGCCTAGCATGGGGTCACGGTGATTTGAAGGTAAGGAACGCCGCACCGTTGCTTGGAAAGCAAAAAGGAGGGGACCGGCAGGCTGCTCCCTGAATGAAACCGAGCAACCCGCCGGCGCGTCTGTCTGCTCAGAGTCGGTTGCCGTTCTGAGCAACATTTGGTATGCCAGGGCTAGAGTCGCCGGGTAAGATGCCGGGCCTGGTGCATGAGGAGAGAGAAATGAAGCAAACGTCGAGGACGCTCGGGGCCATTTTCGCTTGCGGAGCATTTTGGTTGGCGGGGGCGGCCATCACGCCGGGCGCACCGCAAAACCCCACGGACAAATTCAAAAACCTAGAATTTCGTGAGATTGGCCCCGCGGTGATGGGCGGGCGCATTGATGACTTTGCGGTGGTTGAAAGCAATCCGAATATCGTGTACGTCGGCACCGCGTCCGGCGGAGTGTGGAAGACGACCAACAACGGCACGACCTGGGAGCCGGTGTTCGACAAAGAAGGCGTTTCGACGATCGGCGATATCGCCATCGCTCCTTCTGATCCTTCGGTGGTTTGGGTGGGCACCGGCGAGCCGAATAACCGTCAGAGTTCTTCGTGGGGCGACGGCATTTACAAGTCGCTCGACGCCGGCAAGACCTGGAAGAGGATGGGGCTCGAGCGCACGCATCATATCGGAAGAATCGTGATTCACCCGAGCAATCCCGAGGTGGTGTATGCGGCCGCGCAAGGGCACCTCTGGGGACCGAACTCCGAGCGCGGCGTCTACAAGTCGAGTGACGGCGGCAAGACCTGGTCCCAGGTCCTGAAAATCAATGACGACACCGGGGTCACGGACATCGCTATGGATCCGGAAAGCCCGGACATTTTGTACGCGGCCGCCTACGAGCGCAGGCGCACACCGTTCGGGTTCAACGGCGGCGGACCAGGCAGCGTCATTTACAAGACCACCGATGGCGGTGCGACTTGGAAAAAACTGACCAAGGGTTTGCCCTACGAGAACGGCGGAGATACCGGAAGGATCGGTCTGGATGTGTACCGCAAGGATCCGAACATCGTTTACGCCGAGATTCAGCATGAAAAAGGCGGCACATTCCGCAGCGAAGACAAAGGCGAAACGTGGAAGAGAATGGGCGAAACCGATCCGCGTCCCTCCTATTACAGCCAGATTCGCGTGGATCCCAACAATGACTTGCGCATCTGGGAGCTCGGCGCGCAGATGTACTACTCCGAGGACGGCGGAAAGACGTTTTCGACGCAGCGCGTCCACGGGATTCACGGCGACTTTCACGGCATGTGGATCGATCCCGCCAATTCCAATCACATGCTGACGGGTTCGGACGGCGGCATCCATTGGAGCGACGACGCCGGGAAAAACTGGAATTTCCTCAACGTCATCGCCATCGGGCAGTTTTATGAAGTGGCGCTCGACAACGAAAAGCCCTACCACATCTGTGGAGGGCTGCAGGACAACGGAAGCTGGTGCGGGCCGAGCCAAACGCTGACCCGCGACGGCATTGTGAACGAAGACTGGCAGGTGATACACGGCGGCGACGGTTTCTACGCGGCGATCGACAATGTCGAGCCGTGGATTGTCTATACCGAATCGCAGGACGGCCATGTCGCGCGGCGCGACATGCGCACCGGACAGCAGCGCTCGGTCATGCCGGAAGCAAAAGCCGGCGAACCCCATTACCGTTTCCAGTGGAATTCTCCTGTCGCCGTCTCTTCCCACAACCACTCGACCATCTATTACGGCGGAAACTACCTCTTCAAGTCGACCGACCGCGGAGACAGTTGGACGCGCCTCGGCGGCGACCTGACCACCGGAGTGGACCGCAGCAAGCTGCAAATTCTTGGAAAAGTGCCGGACAAAAACACCTTGTCGCGGAACGATGGCGTCGAGGAATATCCGACCATCACCACCTTTAGTGAATCTCCGCTCACCGCCAATGTGCTGTGGGTGGGAACCGATGACGGCAACCTCCAGATGACGCGCGACGGCGGAAAGACTTGGAAAAACGTGGCGTCGAAAGTTCCCGGCGTGCCGAAAGGCACGTATGTGAGCCGGGTGGTGGCTTCCAAGACCGGAGAGGGCGCGGCCTTCGCCACCTTCGACGGGCATCGCAGCGACGATTACGGCGTCTATGTTTTCGCGACAACCGACTACGGCGAAACATGGAAGTCCAGTTGCAACGGAATTCCCGGTTCTGCCGGAACGGTTCACGTCATCCGCGAGCATCCGCGCAACGCGAATCTGCTGTTTGCCGGAACGGAATTCGGCTTGTGGGTTTCCTGGGACCGCGGCGGGAACTGGACGCCGCTAAAAAACAATTTCCCCACCGTGCCGGTGGACGATATCGAAATTCAGGCCCGCGACAACGATCTCGTGCTGGCCACCCACGGCCGCTCCATCTGGATTTTCGACGACCTGACGCCGCTTGAAAAAATGGATGCAAACGTGGCCAACTCGCCGCTCACGTTTTTCCCGCCGCGCACGGCTACCACGTGGTTCCTTCGCCAGCGCCGCTGGAGCGCCGGCCAGCAAATGTTCACGGCAAAGAACCCGCCTTACGGCGCACTCCTTAGCTATTACTTAAAGGAAGCGCTGCCGCCGGAGACTCCGAAGAGGACTGGCGAAGACCGGACCGATGCCGCGGAACAGAGGCCGAGGAGAGAAGCAAGAGCGGAGGCCCCGGAGAGAAAAGAGGGTAGAGTCAAAATCACGGTGCTCGATAAAGACGGAAAAGTGATCCGCGAGTTTGATGGACCCGGGGCGGCCGGCGTGAACCGCACCGCCTGGGACCTCCGCGAAAACGCGCCCGCCGAGCCTACGCCGGAGCAGCAGGAAGCGATCGCCGCGGGATTTGGCTTTGGACCGCGCGGACCGCTCGTCGAGCCCGGAGAGTACACCGTCAAGATCAAGGCCGGCGACAAGGAAGCCACGCAAAAAGTCACCGTGGAAGAAGACAACCGCATCACCATTTCCGCCTCCGACCGGGCCGCGCGCCACGAAGCCGTCGAAAAGCTTTACGCCCTGGCTAAGACCACCGACAAAGACCGCACCACCATCGAAGACATCCAGACCGGTCTCGGCAACGCGCGAGAACAATGGAAAAGAGACGCCGGCAAGCCCAACGCAGTGAAGGTTCCTGAAGACCTCGTAAAAGCCGCCGACGAACTCCAGAAAAAAGTGGATGCCGTCGCCGAGAAGTACGTCCGTCCGCGACAGGCGCTGGGGAACGCCGGACCGCCCCTCGAGTGGAAACCCGAGCCGCTGCCCAATCAAGTGCAGAACCTTGAGAACGACCTGGACGGCTTCACGGCCGCTCCCGGAGGGCAGCAACAGGAAAAATTGGCCGAACTCGCGACACTGGTCAGCCAAGCATCCGCAGAGGTCAAAGGCGTTGCGGAAACAGACCTGCCCGCGCTCAACAAGAAAATGAATGACGCGGGAATCCCGCATATCGTTCCGGCCCCGCCGCGGCCTCGTGGCGGACCGGCCGCCGAGGACTCGGCCCGCTAAGCCTCGCTCCGGTCAAGGGTCAGAAACTCGGCCTTGGTTTAGGGCCGGAGGTTTTTTTGGCTCCGGCGCGAAAAGCTTTTTGAGAGGGCTTTTAGCCCTGAAGTTCGCCCTTCCCCAAAAAGCTGCCGGGACCCCTAGGGCACTCCGGGCGTGATTTCGAGAGTCTAAGGCGCTAGGATGTCGAAACAATTTCCGGGCCTGGGCGTCTAAGAAACGCAACAGGGTGTGTTCAGCCGGAATTTCAAGCTCTGCAATAGCCCTGGTGCGAAGTGATGTCCGGGTTCATTGCCGATTTAGAGGAGAGGACTATGAACGTGAAGCAGCCGAGCCTCGGCGGTTTGAGGGCCTGGTACGTCGTGGCGGCGTTGGTTTTCGGCGTGATTTTCGGAGGCGCCGGGGCGCCCCGGGCGATTGCGAAACGGCAGGAACTCTCCGGGCAGGACAAGGACAAGAAAGACGAAAAAAAGGACGAGAAGAAAGACGAAAAGAAAGGCTTGCCGCTCAAGCCCGGCAGGAAAATCGAGTTCACCACGGAGGAAGGCACCTGGCTCTCGCTGGACGTCTCTCCCGACGGCAAAACCATCGTCTTCGAATTGCTCGGCGACATTTACACGCTGCCGATCGAAGGGGGCCAGGCCAAGCTGGTCGACGGCGGCATGGCGTTTGATTCCCAGCCGAGATTCTCCCCCGACGGCAAGTGGATCGCGTTTTTGTCCGACCGCGAGGGCGTGGAAAACGTCTGGATCATGAAAGCGGACGGCGGCGAGCCCAAGCAAGTGTCGAAAGATCCCAACAGTGAGTTTGCCTCCCCGAGCTGGTCGCCCGACGGAAAATACATCTTCGTCTCGAAGACCAACTTCGGCATCGGCCCCCGCGAAATCTGGATGTACCACATCGACGGCGGCACGGGCCTTCAAATCACCAAGTCCAAGCCGACGCCCACGATCCGCCGCCAGGACCGGCCGAACGACATGGGCGTGGTGGCTTCTTCGGACGGCCGCTACCTGTACTACGCGGAACGCCACGGCGACTTTTCTTATAACTCCATGCTTCCGCAATGGGTTATCAAGCGCAAGGACCGCAGGACGGGCGACGAAGACTTGATCATCCAGCAGCCGGAAAGCGCGTTTCGCCCGCTGGTTTCTCCCGACGGGCAATTCCTCCTCTACGTCAGCCGCTATGAGACCGAAACGGGGCTGCGGCTGCGAAACCTGCACACGGGCGAGGACCACTGGGTGCGCTATCCGGTCACGCGCGACGATCAGGAAGCTCTCTTTACGCGCGACCTCTTTCCCGGGTATGCGTTTCTCCCCGGCGCCAAGGAGATCGTCTACAACCAGAACGGCAAGATCCGCCGCCTGAACCTCCAATCGGGCGCCGAACAAGTCGTCCCTTTCACCGCCAAGGTTTCCGTGGACCTTGGGCCGAAACTCGATTTCCCCCAAAAAGAACCATCCGGGCCCGTTAAGGCGCGGCTGATTATGGACCCGACGGAATCTCCCGACGGGAAGATGCTGGCGTTTTCCGCGATGACGCATCTGTATACGCTCGACCTTCCGAGCGGCAAGCCACATCGCCTGACGAGCGGCGGCTCCACGGAATTTCAGCCGGCCTGGTCGCCGGACGGTAAGTGGATCGCTTACGTCAGTTGGAACAACGAAGGTGGGCAGCTTTGGAAGATTCCCGCAAGCGGAGGCCAGCCGCAGCAGCTCTCGAGCTCGCTTGCTGTCTACAGCAATCCGGCGTGGTCGCCGGATGGCACGCGCATCGTGCTCCTGCGCGGCAACGCCTACGACCGCGAGAACAGCGGATTCGATGGCGGGCAGACCGCAAACGCCGACCTGGTGTGGATTCCCGCCGAGGGCGGCGACCCGAATCTCATCTTGCCCGCGCGCGGCGCGGGAGGACCGCACTTCACGCATGAAAAAGACCGCATTTACGTTTACACGCCACAGGGACTGATTTCGCTTCGTTACGACGGCACGGACCGCCGCACGCACTTGATCGTAAAGGGACAAGGCTTGTATTTCTTCGAAGAGCCGATTCCCGCCGATGACATCCAGCCGAGCCCGGATGGCCAGTACGCTCTGGCGCACCTCATGAATCAGCTGTACCTGATGCCCTTGCCGCCCGCGGCCGGCGAGGCGCCTACCGTAAATGTCATGACGCCTTCCGTGCCGGTGAAGCGCATCACCGACGTTGGCGCCGATTATTTTGGCTGGGCGGACGGCGGCAAGACCATCACCTGGGCCGTCGGCGCGAGTTATTTCCGTCAGTCACTCGATTCGATCAAGTTTGAGCCGCCTAAAGAGGAAAAGAAGGAAGGCGAGAAAAAGGACGACGACAAAAAGGGCGGCGGGGCGGCCAAGGACGCAGATAAGACAGATAGCTCGCAGGCCGCCGAAGCCAAGAAAGAAGAAGAGAAAAGGCCGGAGAAGTTCAAGGAACAGGATAAGGACGTTACCGAAACCAAGGTGGATCTGGAAATGCCGCGCAAAACGCCCAAGGGCACGATTGTTTTGCGCGGCGCTACCGTGGTCACCATGAAGGGCGACGAGGTCCTGAAAAACGCCGACATCGTCGTCGAGAACAATCGCATCAAGAGTGTTGGCGCGCGCGGCAGCGTGCCCGCGGGAGCCAAAGTGTTTGAGGTGAGCGGCAAGACCATCACCCCCGGCTTCGTCGACACCCACGCGCACTGGTTCGAGATTCGCCGCGGCATTCTGGACAAGCAAAACTTCGCGTTTCTCGCAAACCTCGCCTACGGCGTGACCGCGGGGCTGGATGTGCAGACCGGCACAAACGACATGTTTGCGTACCAGGATCTGGTGGACAGCGGCGACATTATTGGCTTGCGCGCCTACTCCACGGGACCGGGTGTTTTTTCCGACAACAACTTCCAGTCCGAGCAGGAAGTGAAAGGCGTGCTTACAAAATACCGCGACTATTACGGCACGCACAACATCAAGAGCTACATGGTGGGCAACCGCAAGCAGCGGCAATTCATGGTCGAAGCCTCGAAAGAGCTGGAGATGATGCCGACCACCGAAGGCGCGCTGGACCTCAAGCTGGATCTGACGCACGTCATCGACGGCTTCCACGGCAACGAGCACACCCTGCCGATCACCCCGCTCTACAACGACGTGCTCCAAATCTTCGCGAAATCCGGGGTCTCGGAAACGCCCACGCTCATCGTCAACTACGGCGGCCCGTTCGGCGAAAACTATTGGTATGAGTACAGCGAAGTCCACGACAACGCAAAGCTCAACCGGTTCACGCCGCATCGCATCCTGGACGAAAAAACCAAGCGCCGCCCCTCGTGGTTCCGCAAGGATGAATACGCGTTCCCGAAGCTGGCCGCCCAGATGGCCAAGCTGGAACGCGCGGGCGGCCTGGTGGGCGTCGGCAGCCACGGCCAGCTTCAGGGCCTGGGCTACCACTGGGAGATGTGGATGCTGGCCTCGGGCGGCATGACCCCGATGGAAGTGCTGAGATGCGCCACGGTGAACGGCTCGCACATCGTCGGGCGTCCCACGGAGATCGGCAGCATCGAGCCGGGCAAGCTGGCGGATCTGGTGATCTTCGACAAGAATCCGCTCGATGACATCCACAACAGCAATACCATTCATTGGGTGATGAAGAATGGCGAACTGTTCGAGGGTGATACACTCAACCAGGTATGGCCGGAGGAGAAAAAGCTCGAACCGCTCTTCTTCTGGAACAATTACGACGTACCCAAGCCCGGCGACCCGCTGAGCTACGGCAAAACCACGACACCGTGACAGCGGTCGTAAGTCCCAAAATCTTCTGGCAAAGCTCGTCTTGGCGCCACCGCCGGGCGTTCGTGCCAAGGGCAATAAGCAGACATACCGGCAGCGAGGCGGCGCTAGGGTGTTACCTCTCGGCTTTGGCGGCGGGTTTCTGTTGCGACTCGCGGTACCAGCCGTAGGTCAGCTCGAGACCCTGCCCGAAGCCGACTTGCGGCTCGTAGCCGAGATACCTTCGAGCTTCGGAAATGTCCGCCTGGGAGTCGCGGATGTCTCCTTCGCGCGGAGCATCGTGTGTGGCCTGGAGAGGCTTTCCCGTAACTTTCCTGAGCGCGGCGAGAACCTGGTTGAGCGAGATGCGCTCGCCGCAGCCCACGTTGAAGACTTTGCCGGCCACGTTGGGTGCTTCGCAGGCGAGCAGGTTGGCGTAGACCGCGTTGTCCACGAAGGTGAAATCGCGGGTTTGCTCGCCATCGCCAAAAACGACGGGCGGCGAATCTTCGAGGAACGCGGTGCAAAATTTGGCTAACACCCCAGAGTAAGGCGAAGCGGGGTCCTGGCGCGGGCCGAAAATATTGAAATAGCGGAGAGAAACTGTTTCGAGGCCGTAGCACTTGAGAAACGCCTGTCCGTAAAGTTCACCGACGTACTTGGTGACACCGTAGGGGGAAATGGGCATGGGCTGCATGGTTTCGACTTTGGGAAGAGTAGGCGTCTCGCCGTAAGCGGAACTAGACGCGGCAAACACCAGGCGCTTGACCCTGAATTCCCTGGCGGCAACCAGAACGTTGAGCGTGCCCTCGACATTGATGCGGTTGGTTTCCAGGGGATCTTTCACCGAACGCGGGACGGAAGTGCGGGCGGCGAGGTGCAGAACAAATTCGGCTTCGTGCATGGCCCTGCGGACGACCTCGATGTCCGTGATGCTGCCCTTGATGAAGGTGATCTTGTTGCGCACTTCCGCGAGGTTTTCTTCCTTGCCGGCGGAAAAGTCGTCGAGCACGACGACGCTATGCCCCCGCTGGACAAGTTCGTCGACGGTGCTCGAGCCGATGAAACCGGCGCCACCGGTCACCAAATATCGCATGCGGGAAACCTCCTAAACTCTCGAGCAACCACCGTGGGCCAGGGAGCGCGTTGGCGGACGACAGGTGGCCGCCATCGAACCACGCGCGAGGCCGGGAAAGACGACGGACCCGCGTTTTGATACGCTGATAGTTCGCGGCGCGCCGGCTAAGAGCCGGAGGATTTCCGCGTACAAGCAGATATTGTACGACGGAATGCGGCGCGGAAGCGTGGGTTTCGAGGAAGGTTCGAGACAAAATGGGCCGAAAGATTACTATTGTGGCCGGCGCCCTGGTGGCGCTGGGTTTGGCGGCCGGAGGCTTTTACTGGATGCGCGCCCGGGGCGAGCAGGGGCTTCCTCTTCCGGACGTGGTTTACCCGGAGCCGCCGGGATTCGAGGAAGCGGTGCTGGGAAATTCTCCCGCTCCCGAGTCCGCGAAGCAGGCCACCAAGACAGAAACAAAAACCAAGGCGCTGCCGGCCGGGGTGGCCTTGCCGCTGAAGAGCGGAGAGGTGTTGAATTACACGGCGGACGTGGCCAAGCTGGACAACGTTGCGACGCTGACGGTCAAGGTCGCAGGCCAGGGAAGCTTCCTGGGCAAGAGCGTTTGGCATCTGCAAGCGGCGGCGCACACGTTGAAACCGCTGCGCGTCGTTTTTGAGCTGGACGACCAATTTGATTCTTACAGCGACGCGCGGACGCTCGAGTCGCTGCAGTACGAAATGCGGTTGAACGAGCGGGGCCAAAAAGTGCAATCGATTCAGCGAATGACCCCGACGGGCCGGGAGCCCGCGACGGCGGGGACGGCCGAGGCACGCGTCCTGCCGGGAACGCGCGATCCGCTGGGGATGCTCGGGTACTTGCGCACCGTGGATTGGAAGGCAACGCGCGAAGTGAGCAGTCCGGTGTACGACGGGCACAAGCTGTACCAAGTTCGCGCGAAGCTCGTGAGCACTTCGGTTGCCGTGGGCGTGCCCGCGGGAGACTACCGCGCGACAAAGATCGCCCTTCACGTTTTTGAAAATGGCGTGGAGTCCAAGGAAGCTTCCTTCGCGCTGTACCTGGCGAACGATGCAGCGCGGACGCCGGTGCTGCTGGAAGCGGTCATGCCGATTGCCACGGCGCGCGTGGCACTGGTGAAAGGAGAGCAGGAAAGCCACGACGCCCGCCGATAAGCGATCGCCATCGAGTGAGTGCGGTCATCGTTTGTGACACGACAAGCCGCCTAGGCGGCTGTGGCCGAAGAGCAGTTGCTGAGCGCAAACTCCAGAGACCGGACCCTAGCAGAGCACGATTTTTTCCCGGTGCCGCACAACACGGCGCGTCGCGTTGCGCGTGTCAATGACCAACTTGGCGGAATCGACGATGGCGCTGTAGTCGTAACTCGAGTGGTCGGTGGCAATCACCACGGCATCGTAGCTCGCAAGCGTTTGCGGATCGAGCGGCACGGATTTCATGTTTTCGTAGTTGTAGTGACGCATCTTGTGGAGTTGCGGGAAATACGGGTCGTTGTAATCGAGCGCCGCGCCGCGCTGACGGAACAGCTGCATGATCTTGAGCGACGGTGACTCGCGCAAATCGTCGACATCTTTCTTGTAAGCCACCCCGAGCAGCAGAATCTTCGAGCCTTTCATGCTTTTCTTTTGGTGGTTGAGGGCGTTGGCGGTGGCATCGGCCACGTGATAAGGCATGGCGGTATTGACTTCGCCGGCCAGCTCGATGAACCGCGTGGCGAAGTCGTATTCGCGGGCTTTCCAGGACAGATAATACGGATCGACCGGGATGCAATGGCCGCCGAGCCCGGGTCCCGGATAAAACGGCATGTAACCGAAAGGTTTGGTGGCCGCCGCGTCGATGATTTCCCAGATGTCCATGTTCATGCGCAGGCAGAGCTGCTTGAGCTCGTTGACCAGAGCGATATTGACGCAGCGGAAGATGTTCTCGAGCAGCTTGGCCATTTCCGCGGCGCGCGTCGAGCTTACGGGAACGACGCGGGCCACAACCTGGCTGTAGAGCGCTTGCGCCGCGCGCCCGCTCGGGGGGTTCAAGCCGCCGACGATTTTGGGAATCTGCGCTAACCCGAATTGTTTGTTGCCGGGATCCTCGCGCTCCGGGGAAAAAGCGAGGTAGAAATCACACACCACGTCGTCATTTTCCTGGCCAAAGGCGATGGGGCAACTCAAGCCGCTTCTTTCCAGAATGGGCAGGACCAGGTCTTCGGTGGTTCCCGGATAGGTGGTGGACTCGAGGACGATGAGTTGTCCCTTTTGAAGGTGCGGATAAATGGAAAGGGCGGTTTGCTCGACATAACTCAAATCGGGTTCGCGGCGCTCGTCGAGCGGGGTCGGGACACAGATCAGGACCGCGTCGGCTTCTCTCAGCTTGGCGAAATCCGTGGTGGCGCTGAAGTGCTTGCTGATGACAAATTGCTGGATCTTATTTGAGGGAATGTGCTGGATGTAAGACCGGCCGGCGTTGAGCATGGACACTTTGTCGGGGTCGGTATCGAAACCGGTGACCTTGTGACCCGCCTCAGCAAAGCGCAGCGCCAGCGGCAAGCCGACGTACCCGCAGCCGATGATTCCCACTTTGAGATGCGCGCCTTTGAAGAACTCGGGTTTCCGGTCGATGGGCATGGGTCGAGTCTTACTCCTTTTTGGGAGACCTCGCCGAGCGAGGTCACGAAGAATCACATTTGCCGGGATACTTCTTCGCCCGCTACGGTCATCTGAGCAAGCCAGCAGGAATCGCGAGCAATCGGGCAAAGACAGGTAAATATAACAGGTTCCGCGAAAAACAAAAAAGGTTCGGTGATCGGATGTGGCGATTTGTTTACGGGAGTTGCCGCTTGATTCGGGACCGGAGAAGATAGTTGACGGCACGGCCAGGATAGGTTCGGAATTGGTCGCCGCGCCGGAGTCGCGATGACTTTCATCGTTCTGCTGCTGGGACTCGGTGTGGGCGTCCTGGTGGGTCTTTTGGGCGTTGGCGGCGGTGTCGTGCTGGTGCCCGCAATGGTTTACCTGCTGGGCATGGATCAACACCTTTCGCAAGGGACCTCGCTTTTTATCTTGCTGCCGCCGATCGGGCTGGGCGCGCTCAGGGAATACTGGAAACAGGGGCAGGTGGATTTGAGAGCGGGAATTCTGTGCGCGCTCGGAATGCTTTTTGGCGCGTACGGGGGCAGCCTGGTGGCGTTGCCCATCCCTTCACGCCATTTGCAGGGGCTGTTTGGCTGCTTTTTGGTGTTCTCGGCAATCCTGCTGTGGAGGAGATCGCAACTGGAGCGGAGGAGGACTGTTGCGGAAGAACAGAGCGCTCATGACTGAGGGTCTCAAGCGGGACGCGGGGATTTTCCTGGTGGCGTGCCTTTGCGGAATGGCTTCCGGCTTGTTTGGAATCGGCGGAGGAGTACTGCTGGTGCCCCTGCTCGGTTTGCTTTTCTCTTTCAGCCAGCACCGCGCTCAGGGAACAAGTTTAGTGGCCTTGATTCCACCGACTGGGGCGCTGGCGCTGCTGGCCTACGCGCGGGGAGGCTTTGTTTCCTGGAGGACGGGTTTGTTGCTGATCCCGGGCGTGTTCCTGGGGGGATTTGTGGGAGGAAAACTGGCCGAGAAACTGAAGCCCCAGCGGATGCGGCAGGTTTTTGCCGGAACCTTGTTTGCGCTGGGCGTGTGGCAGGCGGTCAGCGCGTGGTGGCGGTGAAGGCGGAGAGCATGGTCGATTTGCACTGTCATATCCTGCCCGGGATCGACGACGGTCCCGACAGCATGGAAGAATCGCTCAAAATGGCAGAGACGGCGATCGCGGATGGCATAACTCACGTTGTGGCCACGCCGCATTCCTCGGACAGCTACCGGTTCGATTTCGCGACGGTGCGCCGCCTCCGGGATCAACTGCAAAGCCGAATCGGCACCCGGCTCGAGATTGCTACCGGGTGTGACTTTCACCTCAATCCTGAGAACTTAGCCTCGTTGCGCAAGGAGCCCCGGCAATACTGCATCAATCAGCGCGATTACCTGCTGGTGGAATTCAATGAAGTCTCGATTCCTCCGGCAATGGACAACACCTTGCACGACATGCAGCTTTCCGGACTGCGGCTGATCGTCACGCACCCGGAACGTAACGTCATTTTGCGATCGCGCCCGGAGCGGTTGCGAGAATGGGTGAGGCGCGGCTGCTTTGTTCAGCTGACCGGGGGCGCGCTCACCGGAGGATTCGGGCTTAGTGCGCAGCAAATCGCGCTCCAGTGGATTGGCGAGGGGATGGTGCATTTCGTGGCCAGCGACGCGCATCATAGCCAGATTCGGCCGCTGCGGCTGCGGCCCGCGTACGAGAAGGTGGCCGACCAGTTTGGCGAAGGGAAAGCTCGCGCTTTGTTTCAAGAAAACCCCCGCGCGGCGTTCGAAGGGCAGGGCTTGCCGCACATTCCCGAAGTTACAGAGACGGCTACGCCGCGGCGGCGAAAGCGTTTCTTTTTCTTCTGACCCTTGCTTGATCAGGGAGGCGATCGGATCGGGAAAGTCAGCGCGCGGGTGCGAGCGGCAATCCGGCCCAGGCGTTCAGCAATCCCAGAACTTCGCGAACCACATCAAGGGCATCGCCCGACCTGCGCCACCAATGGCCAGGGTCAAAACGATCTTCGCCGGCGGCACGCACCAGGCCGCGGCAGTTACGCGGAGCGAGCTTGCGCCACAGCAGTCGCACGCGCCGCGTATGGGCCTTGCTGGTAACCAGGATTACCGAGCGATCCCGGTCCTCCTCCAGAACCGCGCTGATCACTCTGACTTCATCCGCGGTGTTGATGATCGGGGGCTCCAGCACATGAATGGCCTCCCCGGGAACTCCCTCGTGGAGCAAAACGCGGGCGCTGTAAACTTCTTCGCCTTCGTAAGCGATGCCCATGGCCTTCAAGGACTCTCCTGGCTCGGCCGTGCGGGTAAGCCACACCTCGGTGGCGTAGCCTTGGCGATAGAGCTTCGCCGCTTCGATAGCGCGCACCGGCATTCTTCCGCTGAGCACAGCAATGGCCCGTGCTTTTGCCAAGGGGTCTTCCACTACCAGCCATCGACCGACACGGAAGAACGCGGCAAGAGCCAGGGCCGTGAGGGCACAAGCGACGGCAGCAACAACGATGGCGCGGCGCTTCCTGGGGGTGACCACGGCGGAAGAGTATGGCGAACTGTCCATAGAGAAACTTGCGCATGCTATCCCGCCCTGACCCGGTGGTCAAATTGCCAGGGCTCCGGGTAAACTGGTGGATTGACTGAAGCGCGAGGAGGCTCGATGCGTGCAGTGGTCACTGGGGGGGCCGGTTTCCTGGGATCGCATCTGTGCGACCGGTTGATCGGGGAGGGATGGGAGGTACTGGCCCTGGACAACTTGGTGACCGGCGTGGACGGCAATGTCGCGCACTTGGGCGGGAATGCGAAGTTCCGGATCCTGCGCGCGGATGTTTCCAACTACATCGACGTGCCCGGGCCAGTGGACTACGTGCTTCACTTTGCCTCGCCCGCGAGCCCGGTGGATTACCTCAAGATGCCCATCCCCACGTTGAAGGTGGGGGCGCTCGGTACGCACAATGCTTTGGGCCTCGCGCGGGCCAAGAACGCAAAGTTTTTTCTTGCCTCCACCAGCGAATGCTACGGCGACCCGCAAGTTTCTCCACAAAGCGAAGACTACTGGGGACACGTGAACCCGATTGGGCCGCGCGGCGTTTATGATGAAGCCAAGCGCTTCGCCGAAGCCATGACTATGGCGTATCACCGCTACCATAAAGTGGACACCCACATCGTACGAATCTTCAATACCTATGGGCCGCGGATGCGTTTGAACGACGGCCGCGCGCTGCCGAATTTCGTTTTTCAGGCGCTCAGCGGGATGCCGCTCACGGTTTATGGCGATGGGAAACAAACGCGGAGTTTCTGTTACGTTTCCGACCTCATCGAAGGCATTTACCGGCTCATGATGTCCGACGAGCACTTGCCGACAAATATCGGGAATCCGCAAGAGATCACGCTTCTCGACTTTGCCGAACGCATCCGAAAACATTTCGACAATCCTCCGCCGATTGTGTTCAAGCCGCTGCCCCAAGACGATCCCAAGCGCCGCTGTCCGGATATCAGCAAGGCCAAGCGCATCCTCAAGTGGGAGCCGAAGGTGGGGTTGCCGGAGGGACTAGCGCTTACGCTCGCGCATTTCAAGAAAGGGTTTCAGAAAAAATAAGCGCAACTTCCGGATTCGACGCGGAGCTGGCCGACGAGGGCCCCAACGGAGAAACTATTCTCTGCCAAATGAATAATACTCGAAGCCCAGGTCGCGCATTTCCTGAGGCGCGAACAGATTTCTGCCGTCGATCACGAGCTTGCGTGCCATGAGTCTGCCTGCGCGCTCCCAGTCCAGTTTGCGAAAGGAATCCCACTCGGTACAGATCAGCGCGGCATCCGCGTCGCGGAGCGCATCATACGGGTCTTCGTGATAGTGCACCTGGGGAAACAGCACTTTCGTTCGGGACATGGCTTCGGGGTCGCTGGCGTGCACCACGGCTCCTTCTTCGACCAGGCCCTTGACGACCTCCAAAGCCGGGGCGAAGCGAATGTCGTCCGTGCTGGGCTTGAAGGCCAGACCAAGAACAGCGATGCGCTTGCCTTTCACCACCCAAAGCGCCTGGCGAATTTTCTCGAAAAAGCGTTCGATGCGCTGTTTGTTGACGCGCTCGGCAGCCTTCAGGATGTCAAAATCGACGCCCACTCTTGCCGCCAGGTGGATAAACGCCTGGACATCTTTGGGAAAACAGAACCCGCCGTAGCCGAGCCCGGCCTTAAGGAATTGTCCGCCGATGCGCGGATCGAGTCCCATAGCGCGGGTGACCTGCTCGACGTTCGCGCCAATTTTTTCGCACAGATCGGCGATGACGTTGGCATAGCTGATTTTCAGCGCAAGAAACGAGTTGGACGCGTGTTTGATGAGTTCCGCGCTGCTGATGGTGGTGACCAGAAATTCGGCTTTCTGGCTGGGCGGACAAGTGCCGTTGTGCACCGGACAGCGAAAACTCCTCTCCAAAATGGGGCGGTAGATTTCCCGCAATTCCTCGGCAGAGGAGGGGTCTTCGACGCCCACCACAATGCGGTCGGGATGGAAAAAGTCTCCAACGGCCGTTCCTTCGCGAAGGAATTCCGGATTCGAGGCTACGCGGAATTTTATGTTGCCGTTTCGCGAATAAGCCGAGAGCGCCCGGCTGAGCTCGAGTCCGGTGCGCGCAGGGACGGTGCTTTTTTCGATCACCAACTTGGGTGTGCGCGCCTCCGCGGCGATTTCCCGCGCCACGTGATCGATGGCAGATAGATCCGCCTCGCCCGATTCTTTCGGTGGCGTTCCCACACAAATGAAGATGGCTTCTGCTTGGCGGATGGCTTCGCCCGCATCTTCGGTGTAAGAAATGCGCCCCGCTTGCCGCGCGGAAGTGAGGATTTCCTCGAGATGCTGCTCGTAGATGGGCACGCCCCCGGCTTGAAGCTTGGCGATGCGGTCGCGATCAATGTCCGTGCAGATGACCTGGTGCCCCGCCTCGGCAAGGCAGGCTCCCGTGACGAGTCCAACGTAACCACATCCGATGACGGAAAGCCGCAAAAGAAAGCCTCCTTCGGCGGGAGCTTGACCGGCAGCGCCCGGGAATTCTGTTGGTATTGTGAGCGATGAAAGAAAAAGAAAAAAGCGATTCGTTTCCTTGCCAGGCCCACAAAAACCGAGTCGACTCAGGACAGCTTGGTCCTATCCGAGGGGAGAAAGCGTTCCCCGATTCTTGATCCTCTTTCCCAGCAGCAGCCCGCGCAAGCCAAGCAGCAGCAGGCGGGGCTCGTGCCGGACCAACGTCCAAAGCAGGCGGGTGGACTCGTCGCGATGGATTTCTCCGAGCGACTCGCGCGCGGAAAGGTCCAGCAAATCCACGAGTTGCGAATAGTCCTTTTGCCCAAAATGATGCAGCGCGCGGCGAATCATCCAATGCGTGCCGAGTTCGCGGCGCAGCGCCGAGAGCTCCGCGGCGGCGCTTTGGTTTAGCAGCGCGCGGGCCACCCCCAGGGCACCGCGGAATCCGGTAACGATCCCGCCGACCGTTGACACCTTGACTTGCGCCGCGGCGTCTCCCACCAAATACACTTCGCCTTTCCCGATTTGCCGCCGTACCGGCACCCAGCCCTGATAAACCGGAATGCGCGCCCCCTGCCATTCGAGGGGCTGCAGTTTTTTCTTTTCCAGAAAATTCTCGAAGCAGCGTTTCGTGTCGCGGCCGTGCTCGCCGATCACGCCAAGCGCGGCGCGCTCCGCGGACTCCGGAATCAGCCAATAAAAGTAGGGCGTGTCGTCAGGGATAAACCACACGCGCGTGGTATCCGGCGGGCAATCTCTGGGGAGGCGGACGATGGCTTGGACCAGAGGCACCGTGTCGACCGGCGGCCAGCCAGCTGCACGAGCCACGCGGCTCGCCGCACCGTCTGCACCAACGACACTATCGGCATGAACTTCTTCGCGCTGGCCGCGGCTCTCGACATGCAAGCGCAAGCCCCGCTCGTTTGGTCCGACGCCCAAGAAACGCGTATCAAAGGAAAGCGAGGCTCCGGCGTGCCGGGCATCCTCGGCCAGGGCGGCAATAAGCCGTGAGCGCTCGATGATCAGGTCCGGCTTCTTTAAGGCGATTTGCGCCGAGCGTCCGTCGGTAAAGAGTTCAAAACGGCGGATTTCATTGATGACGCTGTCCTCGGCCACCGCCCGCATCTGGCTGCGGAAATGGTCGGTTACGATCAGTGTGCGCGCTGCCGGTTCAAGCCGCGGCCGGGACTCCAACACCCGGACAGGTCGCCCGCCCCGGGCCACCTTTGCTGCGGTGAACAGCCCGGCCGCCGAGGCTCCCACGATGATGACTTTCCGCTGGAAGAGGTCGCTTACTGGCTGGGCTTTGTCGTCATCCACAGTTGTGTACATCCCGATGGTACGCAGCCTCTCTACACTGATTTGCGCGAGGCTACGCAAAAGATTGGATCTGCTTCTCCGCCCGACCCGTGCGGGACCCCAGGGGAAATGGGTGGGAGGGGCGCTGTAAGTATACAGAAACGGCTTGTGAGGACAAAGAAATACAGGCTCTAGCAGAGTTTCGGATCCTCCATCTCGAGCAGCGGATCTTCTCTCAGCGAGCGCCGGAGGCTTCGCGCTCCTGGTGCTCATAGGGGGCCCGCTCGAGATAGGCGATGCCGGACAAAGCAACCGCCAAAGCGAGAAGCCCGAGCAGCAGCGCGCCCCGCGTGGAAAGATACTGGAGCAACAGGGCCAGGCAGCCTCCGAGCGCGCCCAGAAGGTACACCGTGACCACCGCTCCGCGATGGCCCAGGCCGAGATTGGACAGCCTGTGCGCGGCATGGTCTTTGCCGGGTGTCGCAAAAGGCAGCAACCCCCGGCGGGCGCGCGAGACGGTCACCAGAGTGGTATCGAAAATGGCCGCACCCAAGATCAGGATGGGAGCCAGCCAACCCGAAAGATGGGGTGTATTCTCCAAACGCAACTTCAGCCCCAAGGCGGCCATCAGGAATCCCAATAACATCGCGCCGCCATCACCCATGAAAATTCTGGCGGGCTTGAAATTCCAGCGCAGAAATCCGGCCGCGGCCCCGAGAACCGCCGCCGCCAAGATGGTAACCAGAATCTGTCCGTTCGTGTAAGCCAGGAAGGCGAAAAAGATAGAGGACACCGCGGCAACGCCGGCGCACAACCCGTCCATGTGATCGAGGATGCTAAACGAAGCGGTAATGCCAACGACCCAAACAACGGTAAGCGCGCCGTCCAAAAAGACGCCGTTACGCCCCTCGAGAAATGTGCTGAAAACCTGGGCGCGGATTCCGCTCAGAAGCAAAATTCCCGCCGCTGCCGGCATGCCCACGAATAGCTTTATCTGGTGATGGAGCAGCCCGCGGTCATCGAGGATGCCCACCGCCACGACCAGCGTCGCACCAATCAGGATGCCGGCAATTTGCGTCCGCGCAGGTCCATGGAATGACAGCAAAACCGCAATCACGACGGCAGCGTATATGGGCAGGCCGCCCAGCAGAGGAATAGGCGCGTGATGCACTTTTCGCGGCCCGGGCCAATCGACCATGCCCACGCGCAGTGCGAAGGCGCGCACGGGCGCGACCAACGTCAGGGAAGCAATCAGGGCAATGAAGAAAGCGAGCAGGCCTGCGGCCATCCGTCAGGCTCCCAAGGGTTCGAAAATGGCTGTCCCACGCTGCCAGAACACGATACTGCGATTTTTGTTGTGGTTCAATCGACTCGCGCGAAAAGAAGATCCACAAACGCATCCGGACGGGGATAAGAAATAGGCGACTGGTTCGAGATGCCATTTCCCGCCTCTGCCAGCCTCAGCGTTCCGTGAGCATCCGGCTGAAAATGCGCGTCACTTCCTCCTTATCCTTGGTGGCGTAATACCAGTCGATGGTCCGCTTCAGCCCCTCGCGGAAAGGGACTTTTGGCTCCCAGCCGAGGAGTTTCTTGGCCCGGGAATTGTCCGCTACGCGGTTCAGCGGGCCCGTGGGCATATCCGGACGCAGCTTGATCTCGGCCTGATGGCCGGTAAACTCGCAAACCATCCTGGCGCAATCGATGACCCGGATGCGCTCCATGGTGCCGAGATTTATGGGCGTGCCGTCATTGATTTTTTCTCCGGCAAGGATAGTTCCTTCCACGATGTCGTCGATGTAGGTCCAGTTGCGGATCTGCGTGCCGTCGCCCCAGACTTCGAACGGATTCTGCTGCAAAAACGCGCGCGCGATCATGGCGATGACCGCGTGATTCTCGACGCCTCGCGGACCGTACACGGTGAAGTAGCGGCAAGAGGCAGTCGGCAAGCCGTGCTCTTTGGCATAAGCCTCGAGAGTGAATTCACCCATCAGTTTGGCCCATCCGTAGGTGTTGTCAGCGTCGTTAGGGCCCTTGGTCAGGTCTTCGGTGAGGTAGAGTTCCTTGTTGATATCGGACTGCAGAAAGTTGGGATATACGCAGCCTGAAGAAGCAAAGACCACTTTTTTCACTTTGGCCTTGAGGGCTTCGGCGAAGACGAGGCCGTCGAGGAAGAAATTCGAGGCCGGACCGGCCTGGTGCAGGTCCACGTAACCGCGGCCACCGTGGTCGGCAGCAAGGTGAAAAACCACGTCGACGCCTTCGATGGCCGCTCGCGCTACCCCAGGTTCGCGAAGATCGGCTTCGAGGAAATCCACTCTACCTGTCCCGAGGTGCTGACGAATATTGCTCAGGTGTCCGCTCGTGAGGTCGTCGACGATTCGCACCTTCTTGACTCCTCGCGCGATCAAATGATCGGCAAGGGTTGAGCCGATGAACGACGCTCCCCCGCTCACGAACGCAGTCTTACCCGCCCAAAAAGACTCGGTTGTGGCCACGCGTGCTCTGCCTCCTGATTCGCTAGCGCGCTCGGATGCGTTCGAGGATTTCCAGATACTTTTGAAGCTCAGCCACTCTATCATAGGAAGGCGCGGCGGCCCGCGCCGCCGCTTCCATGGATTTCAATTTCTTGCCGTCGGCCATCAAGCGGCGGGTAACGCTGACAAGCTCCTGAGGCTTGTCAGGATCGGCAACTACGGCAAACCCCTGCTTCTCGCCAAGCGACGCAACGTCGGTTTCCCGGGGGGCTACGGCAACAATCGGTTTGCCGACCGCCAGAATTCCGTACATCTTGCTTGGGACGACCACGCCTTCTAACCCGCGCTTGACGGTAACAAGGTGCGCATCGGCGGCGGCCAAAACCGAGGGGATTTTTGCAGCGGGAAAATAATCAAGAAAGCGTATGTTCTCGGCCCCCGCTGCTGCCGCCTCGACGGCCGCCCGCTCCGCGCCGTCGCCGACAAAAACAAAACCAACTCCCTCGTTAGAGAGCTTGCGGGCCGCGGTCACGAGCGTATTCCAGGCGCCGTAAAAGCCCAGGTTGCCGGCATGAAGCAAAACAAACGAAAAACTGCCGCGGATCGCGCGAACCACTTCGGGATCGGGAGGGGGTAGGGATTTTGCGGGAGCAAGAATCTCGGCACCATCGCGAATGACCGCGATTCCCGAGGGCTCCACTCCCTTTCGAATAATGCGCGTGCGCATAT
>Ga0306920_100002866_pt1 | contig 21803 bp, 17 predicted proteins | sample flu12Cox44000170_FD_204666 | JGI IMG/M metagenome (GOLD analysis project Ga0306920, IMG submission 204666) | Lab enrichment of tropical soil microbial communities from Luquillo Experimental Forest, Puerto Rico - flux4day.12C.oxic.44.000.170 (v2)... | ecosystem: Environmental > Terrestrial >...
GCTCGCGCGGCCGCATCGAGATCCCCTCGGCGCGGCGTATCGTGACGCGTGCCGGTGAGTGGCGCGTGATGTTCGATCTCGCGCTCACCAGCGACATCGTCGAGCCGGTGAACCTGCGCCTCTACCTGTCGGCGGACGGCCAGGCGTTGACGGAGACCTGGTTGTATCAGTACACACCGCCGCCGCCGGCGCAGCGCAAGGGGTGAGGCGGCGTGAGCCGGCTGCGCTTCTAAGCTCCCGGTCGCTGCACGAAACTCACGTAGCCAGCGAGGAACTGTCGCAGCTGCTCGGCAACCCCCGCGTCCTTGAGCGCTCCAGATTCATCGAACACGTTCGCGGCCCGCGGCACCATCAGCCGCCCGCCGAACCAGGCCTGGGTGCCGAGCGTGCGCAGCACGGGGAGCCACGCGGCCTGGCTCAGGATCGTACCGAAGGCGCCCTGGGAAGCTCCCATCACCGCGAACGGCCGCCCGCCGAACACCCGTTTGATATCCGAGGAGGGGCGCGACAGCCAGTCGATGGCGTTCTTGAATACGCCCGGGATGCCGTTGTTGTACTCCGGAGTCACCAGCAGTACGCCATCGGCAGCGACGATGGCATCCTTCAGCTGCGTGACCGTCGCCGGCATCCCCTGAACCTCGACGTCATAGTCGTAGAGCGGGATGCCGCGGATGCTGGCGACCTCCAGTGTGGTCTCCGCCGGCATGAGCCGTGTCGCCGCGCGCAGCAGCGCACTGTTATATGAGCCGCGGCGCAGGCTTCCGGAGATCCCCAGCAGCTTTGTCATACTCCTCCCTCGTTTTGGGGCCAGCGTGCCCTGCGCGGCGCAGGCTTGCAACCGGCCGATGACGGCGCGCCGGGCGCGCCGCGCGCACCGCGGAGCAACTACTTGCCGAGCTTGGTCGCGACGCGCCGGTAGGCCTCGCGGAACGGGATGCCTTCGCTCACCACCAGGCGATTGGCTTCCTCGGCGGCATGAATCGCCGGATCGAGCCGCATGGCCTCCCGCCGGAACTCGAGCGCCGCGATGGCCGGCGGCAGGATGTCGAGCGTCGCGAGCGCCAGATCGATGCCGCGGAACAACGGGAACTTCAGCAGCTGCAGATCCCGCTGGTAGCCCGAAGGCAGCTTGGCGCAGATGGCGAGAGCCTCCAGCAGGCAGGCCTGTGCGGTGGCAGAGCGGCCGCGGATCAGCTCGAACACGTCGGGATTTTTCTTCTGCGGCATGATCGAGGAGCCGGTGGTGAACGCCTCCGGCAGCGCCAGGAAGCCGAATTCGCCGGTGGAAAACAACAACACGTCGGCGGCGAAGCGGCCGAGATCCTGCAGCAGGAGCGTCAGCTCGAAAAGCAGCTGTGCCTCCGCCTTGCCGCGCGAGAGCTGCACCGCGGTCACCGGCTCGTGCACGCTCGCGAAGCCGAGCCGCACGCGCGTTGCCTCGCGATCGACCGGCAGGCCCGGGGTGCCGTAGCCGGCGCCCGAACCGAGCGGGTTCCTGTCGATGCGGCGCAGTACCGTCCCGAGACCAGCGGCATCATCGCGGATCTCGGCAGCGAATCCCCGCGCCCACAGTGCCACCGAGCTCGGCATGGCCTGCTGCATGTGGGTGTAGCCGGGCAACACCGCATCGGGCTCACGTGCCGCCAGCGCCTCGAGTGCCTGCGCCACCTGCAGCGCGCCGGCGCTGAGCCGTGCCACCACATCGCGCAGGTACAGCCGCAGCGCGGCGAGCACCTGGTCGTTACGCGAGCGTCCGAGATGAATGCGCTCGCCGGCCGAGCCGAGCTGTGTGGTGAGGCGTCGCTCGAGCGCGGTGTGACCGTCTTCTTCCGCAAGCTCGATGTGCCACTCGCCCCGCGCATGCGCAGCGGCGAGCGCGCCGAGGGTATCGCGGAGGGCGGCGAGATCCTCGGCCGACAGGAGGCGCTGAGCGTGCAGCATTTCGGCGTGAGCGATCGAGGCGCGCACGTCATACGGTACCAGCCGCTCATCGAGTGCGTGATCCTCGCCGGCGGTGTATTGCAGCACGCGCTCATCGAGCGCAGCGCCCTTCTCCCACAGGCGTGTCATGAGGCGCCCTGCTGCTCGGCGGCGCTCAATGCGTCGACATCGGCGACGATCAGGGTGCCGGTGCCCTCGTTGGTGAACACTTCACCGAGGATCCCTTCGGGCGACAGATAGGACACCACGTGTACGCGGCGCACGCCGCCGCGCAGCGCCTCCTCGATGGCCTTGGCCTTCGGCAGCATGCCAGCGGCGATGCGTCCCTCATCGCGCAGGCGCTTGAGGCCGCGCAGATCCGTATAGGAGATGAGCGAGCCGGGATCATCGAGATTGCCGAGGATGCCCGGGGTGCCGGTGCACAGCAGCAGTTTCTCGGCGCCGAGCGCCGCACCGATGGCCGCCGCAACGGTATCGGCGTTGATGTTGAGCAGTGTGCCGGAGTCGTCCGCGGACAGCGGGCTTACCACGGGCATGAGGCCGTTATCGAGCAGCTTGTTGAGCACCGTCGGATCGATCGTGTCGATATCGCCGACGAAGCCGAAGTCGACCCGCTCGCCGTCGGCGGCGAGCGCGAGCGGCGGACGCCTGTGGGCGCGCACCAGGCCGGCATCCACGCCGCTGATGCCGACGGCATCGATGTTGAGATCCCGGCAGATCCCGAGCACCCGTGTGTTGATCAGCCCGTTGAGCACCATGGCCGTGATCTCGATCGACTTCTCGTCGGTGACCCGCCGTCCCTCGATCATGCGCGTCGGCACCCCGAGCGCGGCCGAGAGCTCGGTGAGCTGCGGCCCGCCGCCGTGTACCAGCACCACGCGCACGCCGAAGTAGTGCAGGATGCCGATCTGCTCGACCAGCGCGCGCGTCGTGGCCATTTCGGCGAATACCCCGCCACCTGCCTTGACCACGAAGGTCTTGCCCTTGTACATGCGGATGTACGGTGCGGCGCTCCTCAGTGCGCGGATGGCGAGGGCGTGGTCGCTGCGGTGGGTGATCATGTTGACTTGCATCCCTCGGCAGGCTCACGACCTGAGCAGCTGGTGCAGCACCGCCATCTGTGCCGGCAGGCGGTTATAGGCCTCGCGCTGCACCACGCTGCGCGCGCTGTCGAGCACCTCGTCCGCAATGGCGGCGTTGCGCCGCACCGGCAGGCAATGCATCACCCGGCAGTCGGGGGACCCTGCGAACCAGTCGTTGCGCACGCACCAGTTGCGCAGCGGCCCGCGCAACTGCGCATCTGCGGCCGCATCGCCGTAACGGTCGGTCGCGCCCCACTCCTTTACATAGAGGACGTGCGCTCCTGCGAGCGCCTCCGCCCGCTCACTGGTCTCGCGCACCGAGCCGCCGGTCGCGGCGGCGGCGCGGCGTGCGCGCTCCATGATCGGCCGGGGCAGGGCGAAGCCCTCGGGCCGCAGCACGATCACTTCCATGCCGCGCAGCGCGGCCATGTGCAGCGCGGCCGCCGGCACCGCGAGCGGCAAGGCACGCGGGTGATACGCCCAGGAGAGTACGAAGCGCCCCGCGCGCGGGACGGCCAGATCGTCGAGCGTCTTCCAGTCGGCGAGCGCCTGGCAGGGATGGTTGACTGCGGACTCGAGGTTCACCAGCGGCTTGTCGGTAAGGGCCGCCATGGCGCTGAAGGTGGTTTCGCCGAGATCGCTTGCGAGATCGCGCCCTTCGGCGAACACCCGGATGCCGAGTGCATCGCAGTAGCCGGCGAGTACCGGAATGCCCTCGCGCACGTGCTCTGCGGCCGCGCCGTCCATCACCACCCCCGCGCGCGTCTCCATCTGCCAGCTGCCCTGGCCGGGATTTATCACCAGCGAGTGGCCACCGAGGCGTGCCATCGCGGCCTGGAACGAAGCCAGAGTGCGGAGCGAGGGATTGAAGAACACGAGCCCGAGCAGCTTGCCGGCGAGCGCGCGCGGCTCGGGCTGCCGCTCCAGGCGCCGCGCCAACTCGAGCAGCGCAAGTACCTCCTCGCGGGTGAAATCGGCCAGGTCCACGAAGCGCTTCATGCGGGCCTCAGGTCCAGCCGGGAGCGGGGGCCGTGAGGCCCGCCGTCTCCGGCAGATCCAGCAGGCGGTTCATCCACTGGATGGCGCCGCCGGCTGCGCCCTTCACGAGGTTGTCGATGGCGCACAGGACTGCCACGGTGGTGCCGCGCGCGGCCGCGGAGAGGTGCGCGTAGTTGCTCGCGGCGACATCCTTGATGCGGGGCGCCTGCCCGCTGACCCGTACGAACGGCGCGCCCGCGTAGAACTCGCGCAGCGTTGCCAGGACTGCGGCAGTGTCGGCTGGCCGGCGCAGCACCGCCTGCACGGTCACGTGGATACCACGGGCGAAGGGCCCGGAATGCGGCACGAAGGCGACTTCCGCCTCGATCCCGCTCGCCGCGCGCGCGCAGGCAACGATCTCGGCAACGTGGCGATGCGTGAGTGCGCCGTAACTGTAGAGATCGCCATGGCGCAGCGGATGATGGGTGGCTTCGACCGGCTTGCGCCCGGAGCCGGTGCTGCCGGTGACGCCACTCACGAACAGCGTCGGTTGCACCAGCCCGGCGGCGAGCAGCGGCACGCTCGCGATGAGGACCGCGGTGGCGAAACAGCCGGGGTGAGCCACGTGAGGCGTAGGCAGCTGCGGGAGATGCTCGGGCAGCGCGCAGCTGAACTGCGTGAGCCGGGCGGGCGCGCCGTGCGGGTGCCCGTACACGGCCGCATACGTATCCGCGCTCGCGTGGCGGAAGTCCGCCGAAAGATCGACGGCGCGAGGCGCCGTCCCGGCGTCCTCCGCCGCCGCGAGCAGGCGGTCGATGAGCGATGCCGACACCCCGTGCGGTGCCGCGGAGAACAGTGCCGCGCACGGTGCCTCGCACAGGAGCTTGCGCACCTCCGCCTCCGAGCGGAAGCGCTCCTGCGGGTACGCGGATGAAAGGTGCGGAAACGTCCCGGCCACGGGCTCACCCGCAATGCTGTCGGACATCACCGCGGCGAGTTTCAGCTGCGGGTGCCCTGCGAGCAGCCGCAGCAGCTCCCCGGCCACGTAGCCGCTGCCGCCGAGCACGACGGCGGGAATCCCGGCACTCACTGCACCTCCGCGGCTCGGACACCGAGCGTCTCGATCACCCGGTCGCCGAGCGCTGCGCCGCTGCTGAGAGCGTTGACCGCCGGCACGCCCATCTGCGAAGTGATGATCTCGATACCGACCTGGTTGTCGGTGGCGGGGCCGGTGACCACACACGGCTCGATCTCGAAGCGCTCGCGCAGCAGCTTCACCCCGCCCCAGGCCGCAACCGGATCGTTCGCCGACAGCACGACGGCAGTGAGCGCGGCGCGGATGTCCGGGCACTCGAGGATAGCGTCGACCCCGTAGGTTCCGAGGATGCCATCGCCGAGCTCGAACACCATCGCATCGGGCTTGCCCGAGGCGAGCTCGGTGAGCATCGTGCGGGTAAGCGCCGGCCCATTGGCGCGCGTGGTCGTGACCACGCCGAGATCGGTGAAGATCGCGCAGCGGCGTGCACCGGCGTCTTCCATGGCGAGGATGTCACGCCGCAGCGAGACGCCGGTTGCCTTGAAGGCATCGACGGTGAGCGCGCGGTGGCGCATGCGTGCAATGACGGCGCAGGCGGCGGCGGTCTTGCCGGCTTCCATGCAGGTGCCGGCGAACGCCACCACCGGGACCCCGCGCGCCTCGAGTGACGCGGTGGCGTCGAGGGGTCTGCGGCCGACGCGGGCCGGGACGCCGATGCGCTCGCCGAGGTAGGGAAAATTCAGCGCCACCCCGAGCACCCGGCAGTCAAATGGCCGGCCTTTCTCCGGATTGATGGAGTCGCATACGCCCAGCACACCGCCGATGTTGAGCATCTGGATGACATCGCCGGGCTGCAGCTGCTCGGGCACGTGGCCGGAGTAGCCGAACAGCGCGCGACGATGCCCGAGCGCACCGGCAACCACATCGCCCTTGCCCACCTTGGCCATGCGGCCGCTGGTGAGCTCGAGGGTGTTGTAGGTCGTTTTGTTGGTGAGCACCTCCACCACGACCACCACGCCCTCCTCGGCGGGAATGTCCGCGGAGATGCGCACCTCGTGCGAGAGGCCGCAGGCCTGCGTGACCGACGCCAGCTTGTCAACCACCACGCTGCGCATGCCGGCCGGGGTGCTCATCCCTCAGGCCCGGGCGAAGCACAGCGCTCCCCGGCCCGGGCATGGAATACCCCAGGGAGCGAGGCGATGCGCGAGAACCCGAGCGCATCGCGCGCGGACCACTCCCCGGCTGCCTCGCCGTACACGCCCTTCGAGGCGGCGAGCAGCGAATAGGGGGACTCGACGCCGGTGATGAATACGCCGCCGGTCTGCAGCAGGAGATGCACCTCACCCGTTACCCGCTGCTGCGAGGAGGTGAGCAGCGCCTCGATGTCGCGACATACCGGGTCGAGAAGCTGTCCCTCGTGCACCAGGTCGCCGTAGGGTTGCGCGACCAGCTCCTTGATGCGCTGCTGACGTCCGGTCAGCACGAGCTTCTCGAGCTCGCGATGCGCACTCAGCAGTACCTCGGCGGCCGGTGCCTCGAAGGCGACGCGCCCCTTGGTGCCGATGATGGTGTCGCCGAGGTGAATGCCGCGCCCGATGCCGAAGGGCGCCGCGAGACGCTCGAGGGCCTCGATGATCGCCACCGGGTTGTCGGCGCTGCCATCGAGCGCAACCGGGCGACCGTGACGGAAACCGAGCGTGTGGTGCTCGGGCGGGCGCAGCCGCGCGAACGCATCGCGTGTGAGGATCCAGGCATCATCGGGAATGCTGCCGGCGGAGGTGAGCGTCTCGCGGCCGCCGATCGTCACGCCCCACAGCCCGCGGTTGACCGAGTAGCGTGCGCCGGATGGCGGGACGGGCAGCGAGCGCTCGCGCAGATAGGCGAGCTCGTTCTCGCGTCGGAACGCCCGATCGCGTACCGGCGCGAGCACCTGCAGATCCGGCGCGAGCGTGCGCAGCGCGACCTCGAAGCGCACCTGGTCATTGCCGGCACCGGTGCAACCGTGCGCGACCGTATCGCTACCGAGCTCAGTTGCGATACGCGCGAGCGTCTGGGCCTGCATCACACGCTCCGCGCCAACGCACAGCGGGTAGAGCTGCCCGCGCCGCACGTTGCCCATGATGAGGAACCGCAGTACCTGCTCGAAGTAACCGGCGCGGGCATCCACCAGGTGATGGGCCACTGCGCCGAGCGCGCGGGCGCGCTCCTCGAGGGTGCGCGCCGCGGACGCATCGATGCCCCCGGTATCGACCGTGACGGTGATGATCGGGCGGCGCTCGTTCTCGGCGAGCCACGGGACGAGGAAGGAGGTGTCGAGACCTCCGGAGTAGGCGAGCACGATGGGCGCGCCCGGCGCGGCAGGAGCGGTGCCCATGGTCAGACCGGGAACAGGGAGCGCAGGCGCTCGATCAGCTTCTCCTGCGCACGTGCGTTGGCGGTGGCGATGAAGATCGTGTCGTCGCCGGAGAGTGTGCCGGCCACTTCCGGCCAGGCCGCGCGGTCGATGGCGACCGCGACGCTCTGGGCGGCGCCGATGGTGGTGCGCAGCACGGTGATCGTGGGTCCGGCGAGACGCAGCTGACGCACGAACTGCGCGAGCGTGCCGAAGTCGCCGTTGGTGCGCGTCACCTCTTCGGCCGGCAGCACGTAGTGGCCGCTCGCCTTGAGCACCCCGAGATCCCGCAAATCGCGGCTGATGGAGGATTGCGTCACCTCGTGGCCGGCCTTTTTCAGCAGGCGCACCAGGTCCTCCTGCCGCCGCACCTGGCCCTCGCGCAGGATGCGCATGATGGCGCCGCGGCGCTCGAGCTGCTCGGCATCGGTCAGCATGGCCGGAAATCTCTTCGCATAATAATGCGCAGATTGTGCATATTAATGCACGAGCGTCAAGGGCGATACGCAGGCGTCCCGCTCACGGGCGGGACCCTGAGCCTCAAGGGACGGTTCTCAGTTGGTTTCGGCGAACGCCGTGATCTCGTACGGGCCGCGCAGGCTCTTGTCGACGTAGATCACGTAGGGCGAGGAGTTGCCGCCGGAGCCCTCGGGCACGCTTATGAAGAGCGCGTAGCGGTGGCGCAGTACCGAGCCGGGAATGCGCACCAGGCGCGTGACGCTGACACCCTTCATGCGGCCCGGGTCGATCGCCGCCTCGAGACGCGCCCGCGCCTCGGGCGCCACGTGGACCCCGGTCCCGCCGGCCTTGCCCCCCGCGGCACCCTTGGCGCAGCAGCCGTGCTCGGGCTCGGCGGCCGCAACCGCCGCGGCCGCTGCCGACCACAACCGCATGATCCCGACGAAGGCGGACGGGCTTACATCGTAGGTCTCGACATAGGCGGCGGCCGGAGCGCCATGCGGCCGCGGACAGTCGGCGCCGGCAAGCGCCATGGCGAGCGCCTCGCTGCGGTCATAGCGCTCAAGGCGCGCAGCATCGCCACTGCCCGCGAGCGTCAGCCCGTGGCTCAGGTAGCTGCAGACCTCACCGTGTTGGGTCACAGCGCCCTCGCCGAAGTAAAGCGGTGCGACCGCCTCGCCGCCGGCGACCGGGGTCTGGGGGCATGCGAGTACGCGCTCATCCCCCGAGTGTGCGAACCACGCACGCACCAGCGGCGGCAGCTTTTCCGAGGCACGGCTGAAGCTCTGGCAGGCGGCGGGGGTGACGGGTGCCGGCCCTCCGCCGGACGCCGCCGGCGCGAGCAGCAGGGTCACGAGCACCACGGTCGCAGTCACGGGCGCTCCTATTTGGTGATCGAGTACACCAGATCCGCGCCGTAAGCCTGGCCCACCTCGGTGCGTATCGTCCAGTGATCGCCGAGCGTATAGCGCATCTTGAGGGTATTGAGCTGCTCGGTGAGGCTCACACCGTAGCTCACGTAAAGCCGTGGCGAGAGGTAGCGGCCGAGCACCAGCGAGGTCTCATTGACGATGGGATCGGTCTCGAGGCTCACATCGGGAATGCCAACGTGGGAGCCGAGTTGTGCGGCGAGTAGCGCCGCACCCTGGCCGAGCGCAGCGTTGCTCGCGTTCTGCGACGACTCGAGCGAGCCGCCGGCCAAAATGAGTGAGGCGACCTGCTGCTGCGGCAGCGGCGGATCGGAGAAGAACGAGATGCGCGGCTGCGCCAGTGTGCCGCGCACGTTCACGCCGGCGGTCACATCCGGGAATACCTTCTGCGCGACGACATCGATGCCCGGGTCGTTGATCGCTCCGCCGGTGAATATCAGCCGCCCGCGCTGGATGTCGAGCTGCCGCGCATAGGCGGCGTACTTGCCCTCGGCCACCGACAGCTCGCCGGTTCCACGGGTGATCGGGTCATAGCCGCTGCGGATGGTGACACTGCCGACCAGCCGCGCGGTGAGCCCCAGCGCGTCGATATTCACCTTATCGCCGAGTACGAGCGTGATGGTGCTCAGCACTTCGAAGCGCTCCTTGACGTCGTCCGGCTCGCTGCCGACGATCACCTCATCGGGCGAGGCCCGCACCGCGCCGGTAATGTCCTTCGGCTGGATTTTGGCGTACGGCACGGTGACCTTGCCGGTGACTTCGATCTTGCGTCCGCTGACATTGAAGTCGAGGTCGGGCGAGGCATCGATCTGCGCCTCCGGCAGGTCGGCGACGCGCAGGTTGCTTCCCTCGAGGTGAAACTTGCCGTAGGGCAGCAGATGACGCCACTCCAGGTGACCGTTCGCGCTCACCTGGCCCTTGCCGGCCTGCGCGCCGCCCTTGAAGTCGACACCGCCCTCGGAGAGCTGCGCCTGCATCGCGAGCTGCCGCAGGCTGAGGTTGATCTGGTAGACATCGAGTTCGCCGTCGCTCACTTTCACCAGCCCGCTGAGCCGCGGCGACCCGGCGGTGCCGGCGAAGTTGACATCGGCGCCGAGGTGACCTACGGCGCGATCGATATCGGGCACATAAAGCGTCACGAGGCTGGCCTCGGCGGTCTGCGCGTGCAACTCGCCGCTCAAGGGCATGTCCTGCCACGCGGCCGCGCCGCGCTGCAATTCGAGCGTCGCGTGAATCGTGCCGACGGTACCGTCGCCCAGGTCGACGCGCGCAGTGATCAGTTCCGACGTTGCCGACAGCTGCACGGTGCCCGAGCCGACCCGGGTGTGCTCCACCTTGTGGCTCACGAGCTTGTGCAGGATCTCGGCGTTGGCAAGCTGCGCGCTGAGGGTTCCCTGCACGGGTTTACTGGCCCCGCCCGCAAGCTGCGCGTACGCGCTCAGCGTGCCCTCGTAATCGACCGCCGGTGTCATACCGGCGGTGAGCGTCGCGAGGGGCAGTTGGTTGGCCGAGAGCGTTGCCGACCATTCAACCGGGCTCCAGCTGCCGTCTGCGCAGATGCTGCCCGGCGTGCCGATGAGGCACAGCCACTCGATCCCCGCATGGTCGAGCGCGACGGTCATCTGCGCCGGGCGCTCGAGCGAGAGGCGCAGCTGCTCGCTGCCGGTGACAGTCAGAGCGGTGAGCACGCCGTTGAAGACACCGTGGGCATACGGGCCGACCGCCTGTGCGCCGAGCGCGAGTCCTGCGGCAGTGGCGGCAAAGCGCACGGTGTAGGCCGAAGGGAGCCCATTCAGCGTGAGCACCACGGTCTCGAGCGTGCGGCCGGCGAAGGCGAGCCCACGCAGCCGCGCATCGACCTTCGATTCCTGCGCAGCCGCGGCGGGATTGAAGTTGACCTCGGCATCGATCGCCTTGAGCGTCACACCCTGCCAGGCGAAATCGCCTCCATGTGCGCTCGCCACGATCGCCGGCTCGGAGAGTGTGCCGCTCACCATGCCGGAAGCCTTCAGCTCGCCCTGCGCACCGGCAGCGAGCAGACTCAGGTCGCGCACACTGGTCGCGAAGCGCAGATCGACGCGCTCGCCGATCTTCCCATCGAGTGCGAGGCTCGCGCCGCCAAGTCCAACGCGCAGGTTGCTGAATCCCCAGGTCGTGCCGGCGTGCGTGACCGTGCCCCCGCCGCTCGCCGCCAGGCCACGCAGCCTTCCGCTGATCTCGCTGAAGGATGCCGTCAGATCGCCGCGTGCATCGAAGCCGCGCCCGGACGCCGCAAACGCGAAACCGAGGCTGCCGGGCAGGTCCGGGCGCAACTCCTTCAGGTTGATGTCGGTCGCACGGCCGTGGATCGACCAGCTCTCCGATGGCGACCACAGGAGATTGCCGCTGACACTCGCGTGTCCGCCGAGCAGATCGACCTCGGCGGGATCGAAGGTGACACCCTCCTTGCCGAGGGTACCGCTCGCCTCGATGGTCATCTCCGGCAGCTGCGCCGCACGGCCGCGGCCGCGGACCTGCACCTGGTAGGGCATGAGTCCCGCCAGCGTGAAGGAGCCTGCGGCGCTGCGTACCGCGGCGTCACGACCGACGAGCGGCCAGCGGAAATCGCTCCACTCTCCTTTCAGCTCGAGGCGCGGCCCGTTATCGACGATCGCGATGGTGCCCGCAGCGGTCGCGCGCGCCCCGGAACCGAGGTGCCGGGCTTCCATGCTGCGCGCGCTGAGGGTGTGAGCGGCGTAGTTGCCGTCGAACCGCACCTCGAACTCCCCGGCACGCAGCCCGGTAGGGTTCACCGGGCCGTGAGCGCTGAAGCCGCTGTCGTTGCCCGAGCCCGCGAGGTGGCCGGTCATGCTGCCGAGTGGAGTGCTCACGCCCCAGGCGCGCAGGTCGAAGCTCTGCACCACCGCATCGGCCGCCCAGTGCCAGTGCCCGGTCAGATCGAGCGCCTGCCCGGTGAGGTCGGCGCGGAAGGGACTCACGAAGTGCGCGACGACATTCAGCGCATCGAGGTCGCCACGGCCACTCAGGGACAGCGTCCACGGCGGCTGCCCGGCGGGAGTCCAGTCGAGGTGACCCTTGACCTCCATGCCGAACGGATCGGTCGCGCGCAGCGTGCCGAGGGCGTTGACGTGCGCGCCCTCGAGCTTTCCATCGATACTGAACAGGCGGATATAGCTGTGACGGATCAGCGCCCCGCCGCGAACGTCCTGGATTGCGAGGCGAAAGCCGTTGTAGACCGTGAGCGTTGCGCTGCCCACCTGCGCATCCTCGGCGTTGATGCTGAGCCAGGCCGGCAGAAAGGCGCCCGGCCCCGGCGTGGAAGGCCGGGTGCGGCGCTTCACCTCAATGAGGGCGTTCTGCACCTTGCCGTGCGCGACGCGGATGGTCTGCAGCACGAGTGGCCGCAGGGCAACACGGCCCTCGATGCCGGTAAAGGTCAGGTGCACCAGATCGTGCTCGATCTCCACACGCTCGACGGTGAGACCCTGGGATACCGTGCCGTGCACACCGGTGATGCTGAGGCGCACCGGCCCGAGCTGCTGCGGAATGTGCCGGACCGCGAACTGGAGACCGCCGCTGGTGAACAGCACCGACCACAGGAGCACCGCAGGCGCGGCGATGGCGGTGAAGATGATCAGGACGGCGAGTACGAGCAGCAGGCGGCGCATGTGGTGGCGACCGGATCAGAGCTTGGGGGAGAAGTTGATGTGCAGGCGCGGGCCGGCGTTGGTCGAGAGCGGCTGCGCGATATCCACACCGAGCGTCATGACCGGTAGCCGCACCCGCAGCCCGAGGCCCACAGAGTACTGGATGAAAGGCGGGCAGACTTCAGTTCCCGGTGTCTGTCCCGGTACGCAGTCCGGCTTGCGAAAGCTGTTGAGGGCGTTGCCGTAGTCGAAAAAGGCCGCGATCCCGAGGTTGCGCGGCAGCTCGCGGATCACCTCCACCGTGCCGGTGATCACGTCCTTGCCGCCGGTCTTCAGGTAGTAGCCGGGCTTCGGCTGGCAGGCGCCGTTGGCCGCGAGCAGCACCTGGCCGGCAGTGTTCGTCTGGCACTGCGGCCCCTCCAGCGGCGAGAGCTCGTTATAGGCGAAGCCGCGCACGCTGTTGTCACCGCCGGCGAAGAAGCGGTACACGGCGGGCAGATCGTTGAAGTTCTTGACGAACGTGGTGCCGATTTCATCGCGCAGCAGCAGGTGCCACTTGCCGCCGAGTGGGAACACCCGCTCCGCTTCCAGGTGCAGCTGCACGAAGTCGGCCTGCGAGCCGAGCGCGCTGTGCGAGGCCTTGACGGTGAGGAACAGCGGGCGCTCGAACAGCGGCTCGCCGAGATAACCCTTGGGCACCGAGGCGAGGTTCAGCTCCGGCACGATGAGCTCATCGCTGCGCGCGGTGTCGGGGTTTACGACCGTGGGTGCGCTGTTGTCGCTGATGGTGTGCACGGCATTCAACAGCCACACGTGCTGCCAGCCGGCGGTGACGTCGGTGAAGCTCACTCCCCCCGACTGCGTGGTGGCAGTTACATCCGCGAGCGTCTGCTGCTCGACGATGGCATTCAGCGAGATGTTCTCGACCGCGGGGTCGCCGAACGGCATGCGGTAATGGCTCTGAACGTTGTAGCGCTGTACCTGCGAGGCCTGCACCGCGATGCCGAGGGTGTGACCCTGAGAGTTGACGCGACGGTCCTCGTAGCCGAACGTGCCGCGTATCCCGGTGTCGGTGGCATAGCCCGCGCCGACCGAGTAGCGGTGGCGGCGGCTCGCGTCGGCGCGGATCTTCACCGGCACGAGCAGCGCTGCGCGGTCCGGATCTCCGGGCAACACCTCGAGATTGGCGAAGTACTGCGCATCATCGAGTGCGAATTGCGTGCGCAGCACCTGCGTGAGGTCGAAGTACTCCCCCTCGTGGTAGCGCAGGTAGCGCCGCACCAGCTTCTCGCTGACGACCTGCTGCTCGATGGTGGTGGCGCCGAAACGATAGCGCTGGCCGGTGTCGAGCTCGAGCGCGATGTTGGCACTGTGGTTCGGCGGATCGACCACCAGCTCGTTGCGGATCAGCTTGGCATCGAGGTAGCCGTAGGTCGCCGCGGTACGCTGCAGGTCGGCCTTGATGGAGTCGTAGGCTGCATGGCTCAGGCGATCGCCTACGTGCAGGGGCAGGCTCTTCAGAATGCGCTGGAAGAGTGGATCGCTCTCGCCCGGGCCATCGACGCGCACGTCGATGTGCTCGATGCGCACCGGCGGGCCGGGATTGATGTCGATGATCACCCGCCAGTCGCCGTGTCCCTGGTCGGTGACCGTCGATTCCACCTTCGGCTCGTAGTAACCGAAGGGGCGCAGCGCCGCGTCCACCTCCCGCTCCACGCGATTGTGCAGCCGCTCGACGGTGTCGGCGTTCAGATCCACACCGCCCTTGCGATAACGCTCGAAACTCAGATAGGTGAGCACGTTGTCGCGCACGTCATCCTCGACCCCACGCACTTCCACGGTGACTCCGGAGGCGTGCACGACCGGCCCGGCGAGCAGGCATAGCAGGAGCGCCGGGGCCCGCCAGTACAGTCGACGACCCCGCGGCAGAGAATTGCGCTGCGCCATCTCACCGTGTGACCAGAGAAAGTGCCCGGATTCTATCGCGTCGCTTCGGGGCGCTGCGTCGCGGCGCCTCAGGGCCACTCGTGCGGCTGCAGCCGGAACTCGGTCTCACCGGTCAGCTGCCCGGCAGGATCGAAGCGCCGCTCAGCGAGATGCAGCCGCCCATCACCCTCGAGCAACAGCACCGTGGAGCAGCGTGTGCCGTATTCCGGGTGCAGCACGAAGGGCGCTGACAGTGCGCGCGCCCACTCCCGCGGCAGGGGACCGGCGTGGGCAAGTGACGGGTCCTCCCCGGTCGTCCTGTCGGCAAGCAGCGTGAAGAGCTCCGCGACTCCGGCGGCGGCTCCCGCACGCAGCCAGGCCTGAAAGCCGGCGCGCACGCGCTCGAGCTTTGGCCACGGGGTGTCCAGGGACTCATTCGCGAGGCCATAGACTCCGGGCGGCAGGCTGCGCGCGAACGGCGTGGTCCGATTCGAGCCGTACCACAGCGAGTCGCGGTCGGCGAGCAACAGGTTGAATCCCGAGTAGCCGGATGCCCGCGCTTCGAGCGCGGCAAGGAACTGCGCGGGGCTCACGGGGGATTGTCCCTCCCGCGTACCCAGGTAGGCGGGGATCAGATCTCCACGCGAGGGCGCCGCTGCAAGCGGCGGCTGCAGCTCGCGGTAGTTGGTCACCACGCCGAAGCGGCGCGCGCGGTCGATGCCGAGCCATGTTCCCTGCGAGCGCAGGTCGCGGCCGGCGAGAATCTCCGCAGGCGGTGGCCACCTGGCAAGCGGCGCCGCGGCACGCGTATGAAACTCGTCGCGGTTGGCGGCCACCACCAGGCGATAGTGCGCGTGCGCCCTCCAGGCGAGCACCAGCAGGCACATCGTCAGGCGCTGCCTTTCAGCCAGGTCTCGATCAGCCGCCAGGAGATCGACTGTGTAGGCGGAGTGAGCGCCTCGCCGGCGTGCACCTGCTCGCGGCTGAACCAGCGTGCATCCTCGAGCTCGCCGCCGACCCGCACCTCGCTGTCCGGGGCCGCGCGCGCCTGGAAGCCGACCATTACCGAGGAGGGGAACGGCCAGGGCTGCGAGGAGTGATAGCGCACCTGTGACACGGCGACGCCGGTCTCCTCGGCCACTTCGCGCACCACCGCATCCTCGAGGCTCTCCCCCGGCTCGACGAAGCCGGCGATGGTGGAGTAACGCCGCGCCGGCCAGCTCGCCTGCCGACCGAGAAGCGCGCGCTCACCATCGCTCACCAGCACGATGATCGCCGGATCGATGCGCGGAAAATATTCCTGCGCGCAGGCGTGATTGGTGCACACCAGGCAGTGGCCGGCGCGGGCCGGTGTCGTAGGAGCTCCGCATACACCGCAGTGGCGATGCCGGGCGCGCCAGATGAGCAGCGCGCGCGCGTAGGCGAGCAGCCCCGCCTCATCCGCCGGCAACACCGCGGTGAGCGGCCGCAGCTCCGCAAGCTCGGTCCCCGGCGGAAGCTCGAAGGAGCGCCCGGCGGGTAGCTCTGCCAGCACGCAGCGCGCGCCATGGAACCAGCCAAGCAGCACCTCGCTGTCCGGTTCGGCCGCGGTGAGCAGCGCTGAGGAGTTGTCGAGCAGGGCGATGTGTGGCTCGGCGCCGCTCTGCAGCAGCTGAGCGGTACCCTGGGCGAGAAGGTAGCGCGTGGCAGGATCGGCACGCGCCTCGGCGCGCCAGTGAGGATTCTCGCGTTCCTCCGCGCGGCGATCGATGTAGGGACCTGCGAAGAAATTGGGGCGATCGCGCTCCATCGACGCCGTCCGCGCTCCTGTATGGGTGGCGTCGGATTCTACCGCGCAGTGGTTCAGCCGTGGCCGCGGGGCGCTGCCGCCCCGGCGCAATGGGGACAGCGTGCGCCGCGCAGCAGCAGGCGCTCGGTCACCATGAGGCTGCCGCAGTCGCTGCAGTCGCCAAGGCGCAGCTGATCGCCACGTGCCAGCGCGGTGGCGAGGAACACGGTGTGCTCGAACGAGATGTGCGCCGAGGGTAGCAGCAGACGGAAGGCTTCGAACGCCTGGCACAACAGCTCGCCGCGCGTTATCCCCGGGAGCGAGGCGCCGCCGGCACCGTCCGCACCCGGCAGGCTTGCCGCTGCGGCAGCGCCCGCCAGCGCCGCCGCCGGCACCACGCCGAGCAACGACAGCACGCTCGCGAGCAGCGCGGTCTCCTCCTGCAGCCGCATCGAGCGGCTGAAATAGGCCACCTGATGCGGCGACTTGCCACGATGACGGGGCAGCTGACGCCGCGCCTGACTCATGTACGACCGATAGAGTTTGCGGATGCGATCGTCTGACAGCCCGGTCCATGCGCGGATCGTCTGCGTGCGCGCCTCGTGCCGCAGGAAGCGCAGTGCCAGCTCCATGCGCGCGCGCTCCCGGCTGTAACGGTCGTCGGAAATGCGCATGCCGGGCATTTTGGTTGAAAATCACCAAAACGCAATCCGGAAAAATTGGTTAAAAATCCCCAAATTTGCTCTGGCGTCGCCGCCGCTGTCCGCTACGATAGTGCGCGCGCTGTGGCTGCAGAGAGGTGCTGCGATGCTGCTGCATTGCGAAAGGGACGGCGCCGGCGCCGACCAGGGTGCGCTCCTCGGGTGTTGGCTGCGCGCTGGTACGCTCGAGACAGTCACTGAGTTGAACGAGCTGGGCCTCGCGCTGCTCGCGGAGCAGGCGGCCGTGTCTGGCAGCGCGGCAAGCGCGCTGCTGCAGCCGATCGCCGAGCTGTGGCGCGGCCTCGATGGGGCAGCGCGCCAGCGTGCTGCCGGCTGTCCCTACCTGTTGCTCGATGCCGGATTTGCCGACGCTGATCGGTGGCGCGCGCCGCCTGCGGCGGCGCAGGTGGGTGATGGGGGTACCGTCCGCTACGCGTGCTACTTCACCGTGCCGGCGGCCGCCGGGGTCGCGCGCCTGGTGTTCATCTATGCCTGGCATCTCGCCCGTTCGCAGGCAGCGGCGGCGCGACTGTTGCTCGGCATGCCGGCGCCGAGCGCGGCTCTCATCAGCCAGTACACGCTGCGGCAGATCCAGACGCTGTCGGAGAACCACCCTGAGTGGCTGCGCCCGCGATGGCCGGCGCGTGTGCAGGTGTGGCGTGAGCTGCTGCAGGCGGCGGCTTCCGGAGAAGCGGCAGCGCTTGAGCGCGCGCAGCTGCGCGGATTGACGCTGCTCGCCGCCGAGGCGCGCCTCGCCTCCGCGAACGCACTGCCGGTGCCCCCGCGCAGGTGATCCCTCGAGCCGCGCGCGACGCGCCGGGCATGCGCTCCCGCACAGTTCGCGGCGAAGCTGGAAGGCGTGTGGCGTGCGTGCCGGCCGATCAGTTGTGCGCGCGACGCGCACGATGGCGGAGCGGTTGCGCCTGTCAGAAGATATAGCCTGATCTTCCGCGCAGGACCGAGGACCATGAAGCAGGCTTTGATCGTCGTCGACGTGCAGGAATCCTTTCGCCGCCGTCCGTATTTCCGCGAGCAGGACCTGCCCGGGTTCCTGCGCAACGTGCAGTCGCTGATCAACCGCTGCCAGGCGCGCAGCATCCCCGTTCTGCAGGTGTTTCATCAGGAGCCTGGCGATGATGCAGGCAATCCCTTTAGCGCCGCCTCCGGCTATGTGCGGACGATGCCCGAGCTGACGCTGCAGCCCGACGCGGTGTTCCACAAGTCGGTGCACTCGGCCATGTTCGCGCGCTCGGCCGAGGGCACGACGCTGGAAGACTGGCTGCGCGCACAGGCGATCGGCGAGCTTCTCATCAGCGGCATCCGCACCGAGCAGTGCTGTGAAACAACGACCCGGCATGCCTCGGACCTCGGTTTCAACGTGCGCTACGTGACCGATGCGACACTGACCTTCCCCATGCACACGCGCGCGGGCCGCGAAGTCTCGGTGGCAGAGATCCAGGAGCGCACCGAGATGGTGCTCGAGGGCCGCTTTGCGCAGATCGTGACGACAGCAGGCGCGTTACCCTGAACGACGGCGCCTGCTGTCGCGGAAGCCTCAGGCGTCGCTTGCCTTCGCGACCAGGTACCTGACGAGCTCGATGAGCTCCTCGTTGCTCCGCCGCTGATCGCGGATCACCCGGTATTCAGTAGATGGCAATCTCGCGGCGTCCGGCGGCATCGCGCGCCCCACGAAACATCCCCTCGGTGCTGAAATCCATGACGATGCCGCCTGCCTGGTCGATGGCGATGAGACCGCCATCGCCACCGAGCCTGCGCAGGATGCCGTGCAGCAGCTCGTGCACCGCCTGCGCGAGCGTCAGACCGCGGTACTCGACCGCGCTGCACACGTGATGCGCCGCGACCGCACGGATGAAATATTCGCCGTGACCGGTGGCAGACACCGCGCACACGCCATTTTTCGCGTAGGTACCGGCGCCGATGATCGGGGAGTCCCCCACCCGCCCGGGGCGCTTGTTAGTCATGCCGCCGGTCGAGGTGGCAGCCGCGAGGTTGCCGCTGGCATCGAGCGCGACTGCGCCCACCGTGCCCTGTGACACCGGCGGCACCAGGTCCGATACACGCTCGCCGCGCTGCTCGGATTCGAGCTGCCCCAGCCGCTCGGCGGTGCGGAAGTACTGGTTGGGGACCAGTATGAAATGCTCTTCCAGGGCGAATTCCTCGGCTCCGGCACCTACCAGCAGCACGTGGCGCGACTTCTCCATCACGCGGCGTGCCAGGTCGATGGGATTTCGCACGTGGCGCACCGAGGCAACCGCGCCCGCGCGCATCTGCCGCCCGTCCATGATGGCGGCGTCGAGCTCGGCCGCGCCATCGCGGGTGAGGGCCGCGCCGTGCCCGGCGTTGAACGAAGGGTGGTCCTCGAGCAGCCGCACGGCGGTCGCAACCGCATCGAGGCTGCTGCCTCCGCGCTCGAGCAGCGCGTAGCCGCCATCGAGCGCGGCCTCGAGCCCGGTGCGGTAGGCACGCTCGCGCTCGGGCGAGAGTTTCGCGCGCGGCACGGCGCCAGCGCCGCCATGAATGGCGATGGCATACATGGCGGCCGCCTCAATGACCCGTTTCGCGGTACATGGCGATTTCGCGCCGCCCGCGAGAGTCGCGCGCGCCGCGGAACATGCCGACGCTGTTGAAATCCATGGCGATGTTGCCGCCGCGGTCGAGAGCGATGACCCCGCCTTCGCCGCCACTGCGGCGCAGCTTCACCTGCACCACCTCGTGCACCGCCTGCGCCAGCGTCATGCGGCGGTAATTCACCAGCGCACACACGTCGTACGCGACCACCTGGCGGATGTAGTACTCGCCCTGCCCGGTGCCGGACACCGCACAAGACTCGTTGTTCGCATAGGTTCCGGCGCCGATGAGCGGGGTGTCGCCGACCCGGCCGCGGTGCTTGTTGGTGAGTCCGCCGGTGGAAGTCGCGGCCGCGAGATTGCCGGTGCGATCGAGCGCGACCGCGCCGACCGTGCCCATGCTGCCCGCACCCTCGGTGAGGCCGAGGCGCGTGGTGGGCTGGGCCTTGGCGCGGGCCGCCTCGGCGCGCCGCGCCTCATCGAGCTCGTGCTCGCGCGGCGCGGTGCGGAAATACCCGCGCGGCACGAGCACCACCCCCTGCTCGAGCGCAAAGTCCTCCGCACCATCATCCACCAGCAGCACGTGCGGGCTCTTGTCCATGACCAGCCGTGCCAGCTCGATGGGATTTTTCACGTGCCGCACACCCGCCACAGCGCCGGCCCGCGGTCCTGCGCCATCCATGATGGCCGCATCGAGCTCGGCATCGCCGTCCTGGTTGAGCACCGCGCCGCGCCCGGCGTTGAACTGTGGATCGTCCTCCATCCGTCGCACGGCTGCGATCACCGCGTCGAGGCTCGTGCCGCCGCGGTCGAGCACCTCGTACCCCGCATCGAGTGCCGCTGACAGGCCGGCGCGGTAGGAGGCCTCGCGCTCAGGTGTCATCTTCGAAGGCTCGATGACTCCCGCGCCCCCATGAATGACGATGGCAATCGGTGCCGGTGCGGCGGCAGGCGCCGCGGCCGCTGCACTGCCTGCCCCGAGGACGAGCAGCACACACGCGAACGGAGTGGGTTTACGGCGCGACATCGTTTCCCCTCAGCGGCTATGGTCGAAGCGCTCACCCGCTACGCGCGTGCGGCAGCCTTCCTCGGTCCGGACCGCAGATCTTAAGGTGAAACCCGCGGTGCGCTGAATCGTCAAAGCGTGTCCTTCAGGGGCACCGCGGGATCGGCGAGCTTGTCGATGTTAGGACGCACATGCGCTGCGATCAGCTTGCGCGCCGCCATCTGGTCCCTGGGCGTGTTGAGGCTGTCGAGCGCGACCAGCTCGCCACCGCGCAGGTAGCAGACACTGAAGCTGCGAGCGGCGGGCGAGCCACGCACGATGGCGGTGTCGTAGCCGTACCCGACGCCGACGATGATCAGCTTGAGGTCGAACTGGTCCGACCAGAACCACGGCACCTTGTCGTGCACGGTCTGCGTGCCGAGGAGGTTCAGCGCCACGGTGGTGCCCTGCTCGAAGGCATTGTCGACGGACTCCAGGCGCAGGTGCCGGCCGTATTGCCGGTGCAGATGACTCGCGCAATCGCCGGCAGCGTAGATCGCCTCGTCGGCGGTACGGCAATGGACATCGGTGACGACGCCGTTCTCGCACTCGAGGCCCGCGGCCTGTGCGAGCTCATCCGCGGGCGCCACTCCGACGCCGACGATCACCAGATCGGCAGGGTAATCACCGCCGCCCTCGGTGAGCACCGAGCGCACGCGCCCGGTACGCGGATCGCCGTGCAGCGCGCGCACGCTCTCGTTGCAGCGGATGGACACTCCGTGGCGCGCATGCTCGGCTTCATAAAAGGCGGACATCTCGGGGCTCGTCACCCGGCTCATCACGCGCGCGGCCATCTCGAGCACCGTGACCTCCATGCCGCGCTCGCGTGCAGTCGCCGCGACTTCCAGTCCGATATAGCCGCCGCCGATGATCACGAGCCGCCCGCCGGGTGCGCACTCCGCGCGGATGCGGTCGGCGTCGGCAATGGTGCGCAGGTAATACACTCCGGCGAGCTCGCTCCCCGGGACCAGCAGCCGGCGCGGGCGACTCCCGGTGGCGAGCAGCAACGCGTCGTACGGCAGAGCCAGTCCATTGTCCAGCCGCACCTTGCGCTCGCGACGCGCAATGTCGGTCACCTGGTGACCGAAATGCGTCGTGACCGCGTGCTCGGCAAAGAAAGCCGCCGGGCGGATGAGAAGGCGCTCGCGGTCGAGGGCGCCGGCCAGGTACTTTTTCGAGAGCGGCGGCCGCTGGTACGGAGGCCAGGGCTCATCACCCACGAGCGTCAGCTCGCCCGCAAACCCGCGGCGGCGCAGAGTGTCCACGGCCTGCACGGCGGCTTGTCCGCCTCCGGCGATCACGATCCGCGCG
>Ga0306920_100002867_pt1 | contig 21803 bp, 16 predicted proteins | sample flu12Cox44000170_FD_204666 | JGI IMG/M metagenome (GOLD analysis project Ga0306920, IMG submission 204666) | Lab enrichment of tropical soil microbial communities from Luquillo Experimental Forest, Puerto Rico - flux4day.12C.oxic.44.000.170 (v2)... | ecosystem: Environmental > Terrestrial >...
GGAGGATCCTTGGGTACTGATACCCAACTCAACTTTGAGCTTTCTCCCAGCGCAATAGAGTCCATGTTGATGGCGAATTCTTGACCGTCGTCCTCGGCAAAGACATAAGGCGCCAGATTTCGGTCGGGGATGATTCCCATTCCGTGAAGAACAATTCCCAAGGTGAGAAAGCCGGTGATCCGCGAGTCACGCAGGACTTGGGTTTCATCGGACGGTGTCAACGTGAGAGTGACCTCACGGGCGCCAGCGACGGGAGTGTCTTGTATCTTGGTCAACCGGGTGCCGAGAGCCTTTTCGTATTGTGAGGTCGTCGCGATTACGCGATAATCCTCACCAAAACGCTGGAGATCGATGGGAAACTTGGCATCGTCGGCGGGAACTCCAATATAGGTGTGACCGTCGCCGATCAAGTTAACGATGCGATCCATGCCGACGTAGATTTCATCGCTGTTCAGCCGATCCAGTTTGGCGTTGAGTTGGTCAATTTCGGCCTCAAAGCGTTCGCGAGAGATGAAGTGGAATGCATTGGCATGCCGCTTCGGGAGCTCACGCGCCAGAAAGGCAAGATCCTGGTGCCATTGTTCATGGGACAGACTCAGCTCTTCTGACTGAGCGCAAGCCGATGCGGCGAGCGTTAGTAGCACGCCAATGAGTCGAACCGCAAGGAGCATTCCAGGGGCCTCTATGCCACAGGGTTTAGAGTCACGAACATTTTTAGCGAGTGCCGCCAGGTAGCGAAGGCCCCTCACACCGAAGAGCGGGTCTCTGCTCAGTTTTGATGAACCACAGGTCTGTCGGCACTCTGCTTGACTAAGAAGATCAGCGGGCGCCGCTCCGCTTGAGGCATAAGCGGCCGTCGCCCGTCAAGGGAAACTATCTCTTACGACGGCCCAAGCCGAGCAAGCCAATCAGACCGGTACCGAGTAAGGTCAAGGTAGCGGGTTCCGGCGTAGGCACCGACAGAGAACCTAACAGGCCTCCCGTCTGACTGAGCGTAAGTCCGGATGTGAAATACAAAACACCCGGAGTACCCCCGTTGCCGCCTACCCCGAAATTCAGACTCCACAGGGCCGGCTCAGCAAAGGGCGTGCCACCGGTTATATCCAACGCTCCCACGAAGTTCCCCGATGTAGGATCGAAGGCGTTGATCCCGCCATCGCCGAAATTGCCGACCAGTAGGTCTCCGCTAAATTGGCCGAAGTTGGAGGGCGCCAGGGCGATGCCCCAGGGAACATTAAGCTGGCTGCCGTTCGAGATGAGCCGCTGCACGAGACCGCCATTGGTGTTAAACACGTCCACCACGCCGTTGCCGGCTCCAACCATGGGCATGCCGTTGGAGCCGATGGGGGCGTATTCGACGTACAATTTTCCGTTTACGGTTTGAATGTTGTAAGGCCTATACCCTGCCGGCAGGTTGGGATCGGTAAAGGAACCCGACAAACTCGTTTGGGTATAGCTACTGTTGAAGACATCAATCTTGCCGTTCATGAAGTCAGCGGCGTAGAGGAACGTACCGGATGTGTTGCTGGCTTGCGCCAAGCCTGTAAAAACCGCTCCCGGAACGGTGGCCTCGGTGACCGCCAAGGTGAGTGTGGGCGTGCCATTCCAACCCGCAATGGTGCCGCCCAAGGTCGCGAAGATGAAGGCCGCTGGCATCCCGTTCACGTTGAAGCCTGCAGTGTTGGCAACGATCCCGGTAGGACTGCCCCCTGGGATGGTGACGACGAGCCCTAAGGGCGAGCCCGGTGGGGTCGAGTAGAGTGTCGACAGTCCTGTCCCCTGATCTGAGACCCAGAAGGGACTTCCGCCATTGCTCACGTTTCCCCAGGGATTGATCAGATTAGAGTCCGTAAAACTGGCGGGTGTGGCACTGCTGTTTGAAACGATATTGGTTTGGATGTAGAGAGTACCACCCATGAGGCTGGGCGTTACCACTAGGAGCAGAGTGAGCACGGCAGCTACCATCAGGGTCCGCCGCTTCGAGCCTATGAAATTTGCTGGCATGTATCCTCCCGGTTAAGTCGATTGAAGTTGCCATAATGTTTTTGGGCCACGCAGAAGAACGGCTACCAGGCTCACCTGACGCTGGCACCTTCGGATGCAGGACATGGGGTCGCTCTCCTGTTGTTGCGGTTAAACCAAGCTCTCGGTCGCATGGTGGGGATGCCGGCGAGAGCAGCCGTCTAGGAGTTGCGAAGTCGACGCGCCAAAATCGTACCACTCTTTGAACGATGCTGGTTCCGGCGGCACCGATGCCGGGTCAATATTTGCAAAAAGTTGACAAATAAGCCCCCATCCAGCACGAAAGGGTCTACAAAGAGCCTTGGTATGTTAGTCCAAGTCTTACGGAAGCCCCGCGGTGCGTAGGGCGTGCTGCCGTGCCGCGGTTAACAGGACAGCGATGTTATGATTTGGCAGGACAAGTTGCATGCCGAACAGCGCCGCAGACGTGGGCACAATCAAAGCATCTCTGCCTGACTCAGTGGCCAGATTCATCGCCCAATTGCTGCAACGCAATGAAAACCCATAAAGCAATTGTCCTGCCAAATCCCCGGGGTTTACTACAAATCAGTATCCCCACTGCTCCGCACCAACATATTGTCCTCAGCCAACCTTTACCTGCGGAGCACTGTCGACACGGCACTACTGATTTTTTACGCAAGTTGATCCGCATCTCATTGTCACAGCACTGTGAAACCGATTACAGTTGACGCGATCCGCATGAACGGTGCTGAGCATCAACGGCATCTCAACGCCCGACAACGATGGTTTTCGCTGGTTGAATTCGTCTTTGGCGGTGCAATTGTCATTGCACACAATGTCTATCATCGCGTTCCCAACGAGGTGCCGATTCTGTTTCTGCTTGGATGGATTTCTATTCGCTTGCGGGATGGTGGGTGGAAGAGAGTCGGCCTCAAGAGACCCGAGTCATGGCAGAAGACAATTCTGTGGGGTTTACTCGCGGGCGTATTGATCATCGCTGCGGGGCAACTCACCGATTTCGTGGGCGCGAGAATATGGCATCGGGCCGTGAAAGGCCCCGCGGTAATTGAAGAAGCAAAGACCACATGGAAAACCGCCCTGCTTGGGCTGGGTCTGGTGTGGACATTTGCTGCTTTCGGCGAGGAGATGGGCTATCGCGGCTACCTGATGACGCGGGCCGCAGATGTTGGTGATCGATCGAAACTTGCCTACTTTGCGGCATTGCTCGCTTCCAGTGTGCTGTTCGGCTACGGACATTACTACAAAGGCCCACCCGGGATTCTGCAGTCGACCGTGTCAGGCATCATTCTCGGCGGCGCTTATCTGCTCTCAGGTCAGAATCTCTGGGTTTCGGTTTTAGCCCATGGCTGCGCCGATACAATAGCAATTGCTGCCGTATTTTTCGGCTTGGCAGACTAGAAGGACGCTAAATTTCAAACTATTGCACCTCTTGCCGGAGTGTCATGCTCGAACGTGGAGTCCACGCCCGCGGAACCGAGGTCATGGATTCAGTTGATTCTGCGAGCGATTCGACTCACCATTGGAACACAATCAGGAGGACTTACTGCATGAAGATGCACGCAACTCTTCTTGCTCTCCTGTTAGTCGCCCTTTGTCGCAACCACGGCGCCAGCTTGGGACAGGGGATTTGCTACGGCGTAAAAGGTGACTTGGTCACAAATTGCGGCTTCGAGACCGGTGACTTCACTGGCTGGAGTCTAACTGGCAATACCGGCTTTACCGGAGTGAGCAGTTCAATCAGGTACGTCAACAGCGGCAGTTTCAGCGCTCAGCTAGGACCGGTTGGAAGCGACGGGTCCCTTAGCCAGAATGTTGGAACCAACATCAACAGATACCGTGTCTCGTTTTATCGGGAAAACGATGGCGGAACACCAAATGATTTTTTTACCTTCTTCTCAGGAGTGCTGAACGGGCACGCAGGCGGAGGATCGAACACGATCACCTTCGCCTATCGTCAAGATCCGGAGTACTGGGGACTTGACGACGTTGTAGTTAGGTCTGCCTCACCGGAGCCGGGAAGCCTGATGCTGATGGGGTCAGGAATTCTTGGACTTGCCGAGGTGGTTCGCCGCGAGCTGAGAGCCTAAACTGCGCTCACGATTGAACTCACCACTAGTCAGGTAGAGTCGCCCGCTCGAAACGCAGGCCCCCCCCGGTCCGCCTCGGACAACGGAGGATTACTTGTGATATGGGGATATATGGAGATATTACGCCAGCAGATCAGACGGACTTAGGGACCGCGAACTCAGCCTCATGATGCACGTGCTTACCATCAGGACCTGTGACGTCCTGGCTCTATCGAACTAAAGTGACTTTGTTGCGAGAACGACACACGCTCCGAGTTCAAGTTTCTGTCCCTTGAAGTAGCGGAATGTAAGGATTAGAAGGGCTCCATCCTTGTCGAAACCCTGACATGCCGCCGGGTGGAGCGAACCAGTTCCCGGGTGGGAGTTGCACCCGCTGAAGTCCAGCGCCTTTCACGGCGCACTGTTGCGCCAATCGTGTGAACACCTCACGGAATTGCGCCGTCACTCCTAGCCGGATGCAGTCTCGCTTGGATAGTTGAAGAAGAGCTGATTGCCGTCGGGATCATCGACTACCAGCAGCCGATAGCCCCAGGAACCCTCCTTGACCAGAACTCCCCTCGCCTCGAGTTCCGCACGCAGCGCATCCAGCGCGGCGATTGCAGCCTCACGTGTCGCTGGCTCGACGTTCAGGGAAATGAATATCAGTCCCTTGCCAATCTTCTCCGGCCACGTGTCGGCCAGAATAAGTGCGCAGCCCTGCCGATCGACCTGTGCGACGCGCGCTCTGCCGTCTTCGTCGTAGCGCCAGGGGCTCGTGAAGCCGAGCCGGTTAACGTAAAAGCGGAGCGAAGTCTCAACGTCCGTCACGTGCAGAACCGGGCGCGCGAACCAGTCGGCCATAGGCAATGTATCCTTCGAATGAAGCCCTCTTCCGCCAAGATCCGCGAGTACGGTTCATCCTCGAAGTTCGCTGGGAGTCTGCCGAGAAACCCACGTAGGGATGGGTGTGGCCTGCTCCGACGCAGTGCGGTCATGTGAACCACGCCAGCTACTGGCGCGCCCGGAGAGATTCGAACTCCCGACCTATTGCTCCGGAGGACTTGCCACATAACAAATCGAAGACTTAGCACACTTTGTATTGCTTGGCATTCTCTGGTGTTTATGCGGTTCTATGAATCCCCCGTTCCAACAGAAGCAAAGCCAAATAAAGGGCCAGTAGACACAAAATTGGTCACAATGCCGTGGGGTGCCGGGGGGATATGCACCAACTCTGCGGGACGTTTTGCCAGTGATCCGGGCAGAATAAAGCCGCCACCCTCCCCCAGGGTGACGGCATTATCTGTCTGCGGCCAGAATCAAGGACGCAGACACTCTTTCTCCAGCCCCAAATCGTAGCGACGAACGGATGCGACTACCATCCCACATAGGTCGTAGTCCACGTTCGCGCAGAATCGCAAAGGTGTCGAACAACACACCTTAAGCACGGTGTTTTGGCGGGAAAGTTAACACGAGACCACAAAACTGGCCCGCAGCGGGGGACCGCAGGCCATAGGAGTGGTCAAGCTGTTCACTCGCGAGAGTGTTACAACCGCACACACCTGTCACAACCATAACTGTTCGACGAAGCCGGTGTCGTTGCCCACGCGCACCCTCCAGCTTGCGCCAGCGCAAACAACCCTGCCAGAAAAACAGCGGATTACTACGATAGGCGATGTTACGACAGCCATCGATCACTTCGGCGGGATTAGGACTTCGCGTTGAAGGCGTTCGGATCGTCGCTGTAGAAGTCATGCGTAAGCGAGTGTACGAACCCGTTCGATACTCTGTGCCCAATGATGGCTTTCATACTCGACCAACGCTTCGTCAAACGTTGGAAACCCTTCTTCAGGGCCAACGTCTGCACAAGGTGCTTTGGTTTTCTCTCGGTTTCGTCCCACCATCCATGCTTCTCACGAACCAAGTACGCCCGTTTTCCGTCGATCACTTGTCGCTCGATGTAAAGCATGTGGAACTCCGCCTCAAGCGGAGGGCCGCTGTGCGGAGTGGCAGTCTCGTAGAGTCTGAAGCATGAAGTGGATTTTACACATCCCGCCCGAAAACAGGCGATCCCGCTCCAACGATCTACCCTGCAATTAAGAACCAAAAGCTGATTAAGATGGGAAATTATTGGGCCAGGATGGTCGCCTTCTGGCTGGGTCTCCGGCACCGCTAGGAACGCTCGACCGAAACGGTGGTAACGCCCGAGCAGGAAGAGAAGTATTTGGAGCACTGCCCAGAGCCTCTCAAGTCGATTGCCACGGTTCTTTCCGACAGCGGAATGCGTCCGGAACAGTGCTACCGGATGCGCTGGGAGATCATCAACTGGCAGCATGTCCGGAATGTAGCCGTGCTGGTGACTCACGGCAAGACCGCTGCTGCACGCCGTTCGATTCCTATGACTCTGAGGATGCGCTTCATTCTTGAAGCTCGCTGGGAGTTTCCCGAGAAACCTGCTTACGGCTGGGTCTGGCCTGCTCCGACGCACTGTGTTCACGTTAATCATGCAAGCTTGAAGAAACGGCACGCCCGTGCCTTCCGACAAGCGAATTCCGAAATCAAAGCCAAGGCGGAGAAAGAGAGGAAGAAGCCCGTGCTGTTAAAGCCGTGGGTGCTGTATTCCTTTGGTCACACGTTCCTGACACGGCTGGGCGAATCAGGGTGCGATGCTTGGACGCTTGCCCGGATAGCTGGTCACAGTTCGATTGCGATTTCCAGCCGCTACGTTCACCCTTCCGAGGATGCCGTCTTGAAAGCAATGGCCAAGCTGGGCGGGCACACAATTGGGCAGTCCACCGTATGAAGGAAATTGCTGCGGAGCAGGAACAACTGCGACTGGCGGATAACACTGATGCTTGCTGGCGCGCCCGGAGAGATTCGAACTCCCGACCTATTGCTCCGGAGGCAATCGCTCTATCCAACTGAGCTACGGGCGCGTGTTTCAAGTATACATCCGGCATGGCTCGAGAAGACGGCGCCCAACAGATCACAATTCCCGTCGTTTATTTCTCGTTCTCTGTTTTAATACCATCACGTCTTAATCTCTCGTTGAAAGAACCTCGTTTGCTCTGGCTGCGTCGCATCGTGTTCGCCGTCGCGCTCATCGTCGCCCTCGTTCTAACGATTTGGTCCGCCGCTGCCCTTTTCTTTGATTCGCCATTCCCAGCACTGCGTACGCCTGCCGCCATTGCGTACCTCATTGTGATAGTTGCGGCAGTGTTTTTACTTCGGCGCAATCATCTCGGCATCATCGTTGCCTTTGCCGGATTTGCTCTCGTCGCTCTCTGGTGGTTCTCACTGAAGCCATTGAGCGATCGCGATTGGCAGCCCGACGATGCTCAAACTGCCTGGGCCGATATCAATGGCGATGAAGTCACCATCCATAACGTCCGCAACTGCGATTATGTGACGGAGAAAGAGTACACGTGCCACTGGGAGACGCGTAACTACAACCTGGTTAACATTCGCGGCGCCGACATCTTCATCACCTGGTGGGGACCGACCCTAATCGCCCACCCGATCGTTAGCTTTGACTTCGGCGAACAGGGTCACGTACCCATGTCGATCGAAACCCGCGACGAAGTCGGACAAGGCTACTCGGCAATTCGCGGATTCTTCCGTCAGTATGCACTGATCTATATCGTCAGCGATGAGCGTGATGTTATACGGCTGCGAACGAACTTCCGCAAGGACGAAGAGGTTTATCTCTTCAGGACCACCGCAACCCCGGCCCTGGCACGCAAGGTCTTTCTCGACTACTTGCAGCGAGTGAACGAGTTGAATCGGCAGCCCGAGTGGTACAACGCCGTGACCAACAATTGCACCACGAACATCGCGGTCGCGGCGGCCGAAGCACAGCACAAAGAAGTGCGCTACGACTGGCGCATACTGCTCAACGGCAAAATGGACGAGATGATGTACGAAAACAGCGGTTTGGTAACGGGAGGCCTATCGCTGCCCGCACTTAAGGCACAGGCGCACATCAACGATGCCGCTCATGCTGCCGATGACAGCCCGCAGTGGTCGAAGCTGATTCGTGTGGGACGAGTGGGCTTCAGCGACCAGCTTGGGTCGGTCGCCGTATCCCACTAAACTACTTCGCGACGAAGATCAGGAAGTAATCCATCTTGTCGTCTTTCACCAACTCGTCGTGCTCCTCGGCCAGCCGGTATCCTGCCGACTCGACCTCCTGGATCACGACCTTTTTGGCAACACCATGGTTTTCGCCGTTTCCGTTGCGATCGATGATCCCCACTCTCGCGTCCGGTCGCAACGAGCTGCGAAGGTGCGTCATCAACTCGACCGGCTGAGCGACTTCGTGATAGGTCTTCAGCAGCAGCACCGCGTTCACGCTCTCTGAAGGCAGCCGTGGATCGCCCGCCGTTCCTAGCACCGTTTTGACGTTGTTTAGCTTTTCTTTCTTCGCTCGGTCATCAACGTATTGAATTGCCTCCGGATTGATGTCCACCGCGTACACCGTTCCTTTCGGCGCTACTCGTTGCGCGGCCCGCACTGTAAACCATCCCGAACCTGCTCCAATGTCGGCCACCGACTTGCCTGGCGAAATCCCTAACCGGTCCATTACCTGGTTGATGTGCAGTTTCTGATCGCGGTCGGGATAGTCAAAAATCGACAGGTCGCCCGTATAAGGAGTGCTCGTCTTGCGCTGCTGGGTTGTAGTGGCTGGCGCCTGCCCAATTGTCGAAAGCACCGCTCCGGCGGCTAATAACAAAACTACGCCGCACAAGCCTGCAATCCATCGCTTGTTGCTCATTTCGCTTTGTCCGCCCGAGTTTTCGCCGAATCAGAAGTTTTCATATCCCGCAGCGAAATCGCAGCTAATTCGGATACAACCCAAATTCTCCCAGTTGTTCTCCGTTGCGCACCTGCCTGACGCGATTTATTGCCGCCCGCGGTATTGGCTTGATTCTCACGCTTCTCAACCAGTAGGAAACTCCTGCCGATATCCCCGGGGGTGCTTTTCAACTCCCACCAGTTACCATAGTGCTGCAGCAACAACTGCTCGTTCGGTCAGCCGCAGAATCTCTCCGCGACGCCGGTACGATTGTGACTGCGCCATGCGTACTCCCTTCACCACGATTTGAGCCATGAGGACATTGATGACCGGGTTGAAGAGCGCTCTTCTCTCCGTATTTGCGTATTCCCGTGCGGATTCGCCCTCTCCTGCGGTACCGGCAAACCGTCGATCCCGATGCTCCATTGGTCATCACCTCAACCGCCCTTCCTGCCGCCGTAATCAATGTTCCGTATTCCACCAGGCTGACCTCGACCGGGGGTAAGGGCGCTTCCGCTGGGCGCTTGCATCGGGCACGTTGCCTCCTGCCTCACCATCAGCACCGGCGGCGTCACTAGCGGAACCGGGACCACTCTCGGCTCCACAACCTTCAAGGTCCCGGTCACCGATTCCCAAACCCCGACCGCCGCTGTTGACATCGCTTCCGAAACTATCACCGTTAATCCGCCTCTGTCGATCACTACCTCCTCGCTCACCGCCGGATCAATCGGTGTGCCCTATAGTGCTTCGCTCGCCCCTTCCGGAGGCGCCCCTCCATACACCTGGTCGATCACCTCGGGTAGCTTGCCTGCCGGTCTTACCCTGAGTTCCGCAGGAGCCATCACGGGTACGCCGACCACAGGGGACCCAAAGCTTTACTGTGCAGGTCAGCGATTCGCAAACGCCGCCCGCCACCGCGACCGCGATCCTTAGCCTCACGATTAACGGCCCCACGGGCCGACTCAACGGCAACTATGTCGTCTCTTTCTTGGATATCAAAACGGTGGCCAGGTTCTGCAGGCCGGCAGCTTCTCCGCTGACGGCGCTAGCGAACAGCGCGGCGGGCGTCCATATCACGTTGTCTTTTACGAGCACCTACTCGCTGGACTCGACCAATACCGGCCCGATGACCCTAACGATCCCTGGCCTCGGCACGGTTTACTTACCAAGTGGCCGCGCCGGCGAGCCGAACGCTCCGTTTCATCCAAAATGGCACTGCAGGAAATCAGGCTTCAGGGGTGATTCGCAAAAACTCGTCAGCCACAGCGATTACGATCTCTCAGCTCGCTGGATTTTGGTCGTTTGGTGCGTCGCTCAGAAGCCGCCGCCAATCGCTATGCATCGGCTGGCACATTCCGAGCAAGCAACACGGGTGCATGGACCAACGTCGAAATCGACTCAAACGATGACGGCAGCACGTCTCACAGCACCCTCCTTCACTGGCGCGTTCACGTTCATTGATCCCATTACGGGACGCGGCACCGCAACCCTCAGACCAATGGCTCGACAACGCACCACAGCTTCTATCCTGTATCGACCAGCGAGATCATCATGTTGAGCACCGACCCAGTGTCGAGCACCTCGCCACTCCAACTTTCTCTCTTAACCTTGCGACCGCAGAACAACTAGACCAATTCCACGCTCGACAGCACCACGGTCGCTGCGCTCCAGGGCGTCGGCGGCGCGAATGGAAGCCCGGTGCCGTCTGGACTCCCGGGCTTCGTCACATTTGACGGTGCCGGTAACCTCAACGTTTCCACCGACGAAAATCTTGGCGGATCGCTCAGCACTTACAGTTACACCGGTACCTACAGTGTCGCGTCTAATCGACGCACGGTTCTCACTGGCTTTGGCGGCAGCTCCGTCGTGTTTTATTTGTCGAGCGCTATTGGCTACACTTTGGAATACGCCGACGCCGTGACTGCCGGAACCATCGTTCCGCAAGGCTTCGCCCCATTCAACAACGCCACATTCAGGGCTCTTATCAGGGTGGGTCGTTGCAGGCCGTCCTGTCTGGCGTGACGGTCGAAGCCGATTCCGGCAGCGCCGACGGCAAGGGCAACCTTTCCCTCTTCTTCGATACCAGCGGTCCCGGCGGCCCGCAGCAAGGCCTCACTTCCGCGATCACGTACAACGTCGATAGCAAAGGCCAGATTTCCACTCACTGCCAACATTAATACCATCGGGATCACTTACGTTGTGGTTCCAGTCGGACCCGGCAACAATACGGCCGGCAAGGTCGTTGTCCTCACTGCCAATAGCACTCCGAGCACAAACGACTGGGGTCAGTAATATCGACGTCCCGCGGCTGCCACCCTCCAGTCCACAGGAAGCGCCTCGGCACTTCCTTCCCGTCGTCTAGTCCTCCGGGCAAGGCAGCACCGCCTTGTGTCATAATCTGCCGCGCTATGAAAACCACAGTCGCGGTTCTGCTCTTTTCCTCGTGTGCGTTGTTTGCGCAGACTCCTCCCGCGCCTGCGCCGCCGCAGAGCGCTGTTCCTCCGCAAATCAAGCAAGCCCAGGAACTCAACAATGAGGGCAAGCAAGCGGAGGCGCTCGCCATCCTGAACCAGCTGCTCGCCAGCGATCCGAAAAACTATCAGGCCAACCTGAATGCCGGAATCGTGCTCGACCTCATGGGGGAATATTCCAAGGCGCGCACGCATCTCGACACGGCGGTCCAACTCGCTCCTGCTGACCGTCGCGTGCAGGCACTGCGCACTACTGCCGTCTCCTACGCGTTTCAGTGCGACCTGCCGCAAGTCACCAACTATGAACAACAGGCCTTCGACGCGCAAATAAAGGACCAGAAGTTCACCGACGCCGCCGGCACGGCCAACGAACTCGCGCGCATCGATCTCGAATGTGGAGACATTCCTGCGGCGTCCAAGTGGTATCAGACCGGATATGACACTGCACTGCGCGCTCCCAACCTGTCCGACGCCGACCGCGACCTCTGGGAGTTCCGCTTGCAAAACGCAAAGGCCCGCATCGCTGCGCGCGAAGGCAACCAGTACGAAGCGTCCGCCGAAGAAGCTGCGGCAAAGGCCACCCTCGACAAAGGCAAAATTCCCGACCAGCAGCGCTTTTATCCTTATCTAGCCGGATACGTCGCCTTCTACGCCGGAGACTACAAGACCGCCATCGACCAGCTACTGAAGGCCGATCAGAAAGATCCATTCATTCTCGTGCTGCTGGCACAGGCCTACGAAAAGAGTGGGAACCAGGCAGAAGCTACGAAGTACTACAAGCAAGTCCTGACTAACAATAGCCACAATCCCACCAACGCCTTCGCTCGCCCGCTAGCGCAGAAGAAACTGGGTGTAGTCAGCGGATAGTCCGGGCTCGAGCAGCAAAACTCATCGTTGGGGAAGTTCTTGAAGTTCGAGCGGCACAAAGCTCATACTTTGGCTGATTCCCGCTTAATTCCGCCGCCGTCTTCGCTCCTAGCAGCACATCGTTCCGTCCCGGTGATCGCTGCCTTGCCGTCTCAAATTGCTGTGGTGCTTCACCTGGCTGCTTCACTGTGGTAGTGCTTTCGTATCATCACGATAGTCTCAGCACTCCTGAAAATCTGCGTTTACGGAGAAGTTCGGATGGTTGCCTGTGACGAAATTTCCTCTAGCGCATCCAATGACTAGAAGTAGAGGCGCAACACTATGAAACTGCCAAGGTTGAAAATGCTCCTCGGTTTTCTCCTGGCAACTTTTCTGACCGCGCCCGCTTGGGCAGCAGACGCAGCAGACAGAGCGCTACCAGGAACTCTCAATTACGTCGAAGGACAGGCTTCTATCGCAGACCAGGTACTCGACGCCAAGTCCGTCGGATCCGCCTCGCTCGAGCCCGGCCAGACGTTGACCACCGGCAACGGCAAGGCCGAAATCCTGCTGACGCCCGGCGTCTTCCTGCGTGTCGGTGACAACAGCACGGTGAAAATGGTCTCGACTAACCTGACCGGTATCGAAGCCGATCTGGAAAAGGGCCAGGCGACAGTCGAAATCGCCGAACTCCACCAGTACAACCAGTTCCGCCTCGACGAAGATGGCGCAGCTACGTACATGCTCAAGGATGGCTTGTATGCCTTCGACGCCGACCACGACCAGGTCCGTGTGCTCAAGGGCGAAGCCCTGGTGCAGGATTACGACCAGCAGGTCAAGGTGAAAGGCGGCCACGAGCTCGATCTCAACCAGACTGGCCACTTGAAAGCCGTCAAGTTCGACAAGAATACATACGAGGCCAGTGACTTGTATCGCTTCAGCGACCTGCGTTCTTCGTATCTGGCGGAGGCCAATGTGGACATGGCCCGCCAGTACTACGCCGGCGGTCCCGGCTGGTATGGTCCCGGCTGGTACTGGGACCCATGGTTTTGGTCCTATACCTGGCTTCCCGGCGATGGCATTTTCTACGACCCATTCGGCTGGGGATTCTACTCGCCGTGGTTTGCTGGTTACGCCCCCATTTTCTATCGCGGCTACGGTTACGGCTATGGTGGAATCTACGGTTTTCGGAACTATGTCCATAACCTAAACACAGTTTCGCCCACCGGACAGCCCCTTCGCACCGCAGGCGGGATGCCGCGTTCCTCGCACTTGGGCGTGGCAGGCCCGTCGTTCCCCAACAGTGGCAGCCTTCGCGCTGGGGGATTTCGCGGCGGTAGCATCCACAGCGGCGGCGGTGGCTTCGGTGGAGGCGGTGGCTTCCACGGCGGCGGCGTTGGCGGCGGTGGCCACCACTGACGCGAACTCGACTTGACCGCGGATTTACCCATCCGCGGTCAAGGCCCGACCCGACTAAGCTCGGACAATCCGGTTTTCGAAGAACAAACGGGGCAAGGCTTGCGCCATGCCCCTTCATGTTTGCGATCCGTGCTCTGTTACGCTGCCTGTCGATTGGCGTCGCAGCATGGCAGGTTCCCATTCTTGCAGCATGCCGCGCCCGTTTTGCAGCAGGATGATGCCTCAGCCGCCGACTTGCAGCAGTCGCCTTCAACAAGCGCAGCCCTTGGCGGAACTTTGCCGCAGCAATCCGCTCCTGCATGGCAGCAGGTGGCGCCTTCTGTGCAGCACGACACCGACGCCGACTTTGCGCCCTTCATGGGGCATTTGTCGCCGCAGCATCCACCCTTACCAGCTTTGTGAGCGGCCATGTCGCCTTTGGCGTCCTTGCAGCAGCCCTCACCGCAGCAAGACTTGCCATTGGGCATGGCATGGTCTTTGTGGGCCGCGATGTCGCACTTACCGTCTTTGCCGCAGCCTTCGCCGCAGCACGAGCTGCCATCAGCCATCTTGCCGTCTTTGCCCATCGGACACTTGTCCCCGGTGCAGCAGGCACAACCGCTAGCCTTGTCGCCGGTCGCCGGAGCAGACGGAACCGACTGTGTCGCTGTCTGCGCCACCATCGCCAGCGCAAACAGCATCGTGACTACCACTACCATCAACTTTGTTTTCATGATTTCCTCATCTATTGAGCAGCCTTACTTGCTTTATCGATCGGGTCGAGCACCGTTTCAGCGGCGCAGGCCAGCATTTCCCAAAGGAGGCCGGCTTCAGCCGCTGAGGTAACTACCACCGACTCGCTACGCTTTCAGGATCTCGAAGTTACGCGGACGAAAAACTCATCCGCTGACCTCGACTGCGACGGCACACTTCTCCATCGCGCAGACACAGCGAGGCGCGCTCTAGATTCTGAGGTCGGTCTTTAATTCAAGGACGGCTTTTACGAAACAGGGAGCATCAGCGCTCGGCCATATTGCAAATTGATTCGCGGCCGGCGCCGCGGACTCGGCAGGCAAAGAATTGGCGATAGCAGGCGTATCGCTCGTCACCGGCTCCGAGCTCACCACGAATCCCAGGGGACGCTCCGGCACTTGACTGACCGAGCAGCACGGTGGCCGTTCGTCGCTCAACACCGGAACTCGCGCTCCGTTGTCGGGGCAGCACGCCATCGAGCCCATGGTTTGCATTTGCTGCATGGTCATCGAGCACTGCATCACTTGATCACCCTGCACAAACGCAAGACCGGCCTGTGCCCACAAGGCGATGGTCGCCGCTAACAGGGGCGTGATCAGCTTCCGCAGTGTCGTCTTACCAGGCATCTTCGAAATCCTATTGTCCGGTCGCGGCTAGTCATCAGTCTGTGACGCCCGTCACCGCTGCCGATTTTGACGAAGCTGCTGCCGAAAGGTCTGCAGGCCTTCAGCAGCCACCTTGCATTACACTGTTGTTTCTCAGGAGTTGCTGATCATGAGATTTGTTGCCTTCGCTGCCGCTCTGCTGCTTGCCACCTGTTCCTTCGCCCAGGCGCCGACGGTTCCACCTGCCGCCGGTGCGGCCCGCATTACCGCGGCTTCGGTCTGGCAGATGCCGTCAACGTTCCTCGCCGCTGCCCATAAGGCCTGCGACAACTTGCCCCAGCCGCCCAGCTGCGCTGACTGCTTCATCAACCAGATGTCGAAGGCCGGAGCATCACCCGCGGCCGTTGCCTTCACGCGAGAACTGCAAAAACAAAGCAACGGGGACGTCGGCATCATGAGCGGATTCGATAAGGTCGGGCCGGTCGTAGACGTCGCTTTCATTACCTACCCTCTGCGCGCCAATACCAATAACGGGCTGCTCTTCGTCAATGGCACGCCAAGAATCATCAACGCCGAAGACCTCAGCCTGCTCAACCAGACCGAAATGCAACAGAGCCCGCAGTTCCAGAACACCAAGGCGCAATTCCCTAACGTCAGCGTGTGGCCCGGCGATCGCGACGGCACCACCTGGCCGAACTCTAACCCGAACTCTGAACGCGGCGTATCGTTCACTCTCGGCTATCCGCTTATCAACGGCTGCCACGCCTGCGAGCGCGCCGGCTTCGCCGAGTTCAACTGGAAATTCGGTCCCACCGGCAAATTCCTCGGCACGACCTTCATGGGCATGACCCCGCCCCCGGTGCAGTAGTTGCGTTGCAGAGTTGGCCTGTGTCCCCAAAACGGTGTCGATGCCGCTGAGGGTCGCTAATGATGTGTGCCTTAGAACAAAACTTTCGACAATTGTGGAAGACGAGTGTGTTCGTCCGGCAAAAGCAGTCAGCCGGAACAGTCGAATGAAAGCACGCGGTCGTATGGCACTTGGACGGAAGTAAAAATGTTCCCGCGTCGGCGATCAAAATGTGGTCGCAAACGGTCGTGATTTCGGCAGATATGATGTCAAAGTGCCGAGGCACCGTACCAGCCCCAACCTCAACCGGAGAAGCCGCCCGCTTGCGCGCTCCAACCAAAGCTCACCCTCGTATTCGGCACGCACCGTGGTTCCCCGACTATCTCGCAATGTCCAAAAAGTGTTTTTCTCCGCAGCAATGTGAAATCCCGAGTTTACCCGTCGAAATGAATTTCATGGCCCTCACTGCATCCTCAGTCGGAGCCTTGCCGTAGATCGTTATATTCAAATAACGCTCGTGCCCTTTCTCGAAGGTCACTTCCGCATTCATTGTTCTAGTGGGATAGTGGCCACTACTGGTGGGCATCTGCTCGCAGATGAAATTGGGAGGTTGGTGACGGAAGGTTAAAGCAAACTGGCAGAGACCGACTCTTGGGACTTCCTGCCCCGATGCCTGGCCGTGGCTCGTATCGTTATGTCGTTGCCCCGACTCACATTGGGGTAGGCCTTTAGGCGCCACTTTCACTCCACCTTGGGCGACTGCAACGAACGTCCCTGACAGAACAAGACCTGCCAATGCCGACACACACAGTGCTAGGCTTAGGCTAGGGCCGCATCTCACTGCGTGAAACAACCTCCAGCGCCAGTGGGATCGCGTTCATCGCAACCACGAATTAGAGTCTAAGCGCGTTCCTCTCAGTTAACCCCCCTTTTCCTCGCCATCCACAGCAATCCACAGCCTTGCACCAGAATCGGTCGTTGTATCCAAGACCCCGTCGGACTAGATTCCAGGAAGAGGCTCGCAGTGGCTGGCTGTCAGTTTTCGACTCTCCGCCAACCCCTTGGGAGCCTTCATATTACGTTCGGTTGGCGTGGACTGTTTACTCTGCAGGTTCCAGCGATTGGGCGTAAAATACAAGATGTTGGGTTAGTTACTTGACATCCACAACAGGTGGGCGTACTGTCCCAAATCACGCACCTGCCGCGGCGGGTGAGCGTAACAGAGTTTGATCCTTTCCAAGTCCAGTTAGACGTCCGGCGCGAAGTTCACGTGTGGCGCCGAATGTCGACGTTCTGTTCGGACGCAAGCGGCACTCGAATTGAGATGGCAAGGCCTGCGACGCATACTCATGATCGTTGTGGGCATGCACGAGCGACCTTGCGGTGACACCCCAACGCGGAACACCTGGCCCTGGAGGACTGCCGCAGTCAGTTTCGCAAACGAGCAGTTACGAAGCAGCGATCAGGGTTCCATTAAGAATTCCGTCAGGAGCAAGTAAATGGCCGAAATCACCGATAAGACTACAGCGGCAGCCAGCGAGGCGGCACCATCCACGACCACTAAGAAGAGACACGCGCCCGGCCTCAGCTTCAAGCGGTATTTCACCAAAGCCGGCGTCTCGCCCTACGACGAAGTCGAGTGGGAACTCCGCACTGCCCAGATCACCGACGCCCAGGGCGGAGTGATCTTCGAGCAGCAGAACGTCGAGGTCCCCAAAGACTGGTCGATGACGGCCACCAACATCGTGGCCAGCAAGTACCTGCACGGTCCACTGGGAACGCCCGAGCGCGAAACCGGTGTCCGCCAACTCGTCTCGCGCGTCGCTGAGACCATCCGCGACTGGGGTGTTAAAGGCGGATACTTCAAGTCCGCCGACGATGCGGCCATCTTCCACGACGACCTGGCGCACCTGCTCATCCAGCAGAAAGCCGCCTTCAACTCGCCCGTGTGGTTCAACGTGGGCTGCGACCGCATCGAGGCCAACTCCGATGCGCAGAACTGGCACTGGAACCCGGTGGAGCAGAAGGTCGAGCACGGCGTAACTGGCTACAAGAACCCGCAATGCTCTGCCTGCTTCATCAACTCGGTCTACGATTCGCTCGACAGCATCCTGACGCTGGCCAAGACCGAGGGCATGCTCTTCAAGTGGGGTTCGGGCACCGGCACGAACCTCTCGCCGCTGCGCTCTTCGACCGAATCGCTCTCGGGCGGCGGAACAGCCAGCGGCCCGCTCAGCTTTATGAAGGGCTTCGACGCCTTCGCCGGCGTCATCAAGTCCGGAGGTAAGACCCGTCGCGCCGCCAAGATGGTCATCCTCAACATCGATCATCCCGACATCGTCGACTTCATCGAGTGCAAGCAGAAGGAAGAAGCCAAGGCCTGGGCGCTGGTCGAGCACGGATACGACGGATCCGGCCCCGACTCCGAAGCCTACGCATCCGTCTTCTTCCAGAACGCCAACAACTCTGTGCGAGTCACCGACGACTTCATGTACTCTGTCGTTCGCGATGGCGAGTTCTCTACCCACGCCATTAAAGATGGTCGTCCCGTGCAAACCTTCAAGGCGCGCGAGCTACTGCGCAAGATCTCCGACGCTACCTGGCACTGCGGCGATCCCGGTATGCAGTACGACACGACCGTGAACCGCTGGCACACCTCGAAGAACACGGCGCGCATCAACGCCTCGAACCCTTGCAGCGAGTACATGTTCCTCGACGACTCAGCCTGCAACCTGGCGTCGCTGAACCTGCTGAAGTTCGCGCCCAATGGAACGTTTGACGTCGAGGCCTACCGCTACGCCTGCGCCATCGTGATCACCGCGCAGGAAATCCTGGTGGACAACTCCGGCTATCCGACCGAAGCCATTGCGCGCAACTCACACGACTATCGTCCGCTCGGACTCGGCTACGCCAACCTGGGCGCGCTGCTCATGGCCGCGGGCCTGCCCTACGACTCCGACGCTGGACGCGACTACGCCGCCTGCGTCACCGCCATCATGTGCGGCGAAGCATACCTGCAGTCGTCGAAGGTCGCCGAGCTGTGCCCGTCACTCGCGCCCGCCACGCCGCTTACGCACACCGTCGAAATCACCGGCGGAGCTTGCCCGGGCTGGTACGTCAACCGCGAGCCGTTCCTCGATGTCATCCGCATGCACCGCGCGTCGGTGAATAACATCAACCCGAAGAACGTGCCCGCCGCGCTCTACGAAGCCAGCAAGGCCACCTGGGACGAAGCCCTCTCCCACGGCGAGAAGTTCGGCTACCGCAACTCGCAAGTCACCGTGCTCGCGCCCACTGGCACCATCGGCTTCATGATGGACTGCGACACCACCGGCATCGAGCCCGATCTTGCGCTGGTGAAGTACAAGAAGCTGGTTGGCGGCGGCATGATCAAGATCGTAAACAATACCGTACCGTCGGCGCTGTTCAAGCTGGGTTATACCAGCGACCAGACCAACGCCATCGTCAGCTACATCGACGCCACCGGCACTATCGAAGGCGCGCCCGCCATCAAGGACGAGCACCTCGCCGTCTTCGACTGCTCGTTCAAGCCGACCAAGGGCACGCGCAGCATTCACTACACCGGACACCTGCGCATGATGGCAGCCACGCAGCCGTTCATCTCAGGCGCGATTTCCAAGACCATCAACATGCCCGAGGAGGCATCCGTTGACGAGATCATGGAAGCCTATATCTCAGCCTGGAAGCTAGCCCTGAAGGCAGTTGCCATTTACCGCGACGGCTCCAAGAAAGCGCAGCCGCTCAGCTCGATGGGCTCTGCCACCGCGAAATCCTCTAAGGATGTGGGTGCCCTATCCTTTGCGTCCGGTGTTGAGACAAAGGGTGCGTCGGAAGAACCCGTCGATGAGTCCGTCGAGCCGCCGCGCGCCGTGCGTCATCGTCTGCCCGACGAGCGCCTTTCCATCACGCACAAATTCAAGGTCGGCGGACACGAAGGCTACCTCACCGTCGGCCTCTACAAGAACGGAATGCCGGGCGAGTTGTTCATCACCATGGCCAAGGAAGGCTCGACCGTCAGTGGCTTGATGGACAGCTTTGCCTGCGCCGTCTCCATCGCCCTGCAGCACGGCGTTCCGCTCAAGCTGCTGTGCGAGAAGTTCGCGCACACCCGCTTCGAGCCCAGCGGCTGGAGCAACAATCCCGACATCGGCTACGCCAAGTCGATCATGGATTACATCTTCCGCTGGCTGCAGCTGCGCTTCCTCACCGGCCAGCAGCAGGCGCTCTTCGACGGCCTGCGCCCGAAGTACATGGGCGGCGTCGCTCCGGTAAGCGCGCCGGACGACCCCAACTATGTCGCACCATCTTCGAGTGTCATCCCGGGCGAGGGCGCTGCGGTGCCCGAGTCGAGGGACCCCTTTGGCGCGCATGAACCGTCGTTGTTCAGCGGTTCGCGCGTTGGAGCACCCGGTGGCATGGTCACTGGCCATCACCATGCCGCTGACGCACTGAAAGAGCTGATCGACATGGGCGACGCCCCCAGCTGCTCGGTCTGCGGAGCCATCATGACCCGCAATGGAAGCTGTTACCGGTGCATGAGCTGCGGCAGCACGAGCGGGTGCAGCTAGGCGTAGGCATGAGATGGTTTCCCGAATTGCGAGGGCTGAACGGTACCCACTCTCCCTGTTATTCGGAAAATCCTCAAAACAGAGGACTTGCGAGGCCGACCGCGGGCAAAATCCTGAGCGCGTCAGACTTATAGGCAAATCGTTCCAAACAACAGACTTACGTGAGAGTTTTCGGAGGCAAAGTGACGTCGTGGACGGCAGATGGATGAAAAAGCGAAAAACCGACGGCTCAGGTGGCATCTGGGAACGTCTACACTACGACTGGTCCGATCCTAACCACATCCCCTAACGACGACCGACTCCCACGCGTAGGGGAGGCGCTTCCGGCCACACCTACACCTTCACACGTCATCCCAATGACACGACCGAGATAGACGATTTCGTCGTACCGACAAGATAGACCTTTGTGCAGGAAGACCAGCTTAAGAGGTTGCCGAAAAAGTCAGAAAAGCAGATCCCTCGTCGACTAAAGTCGCCTCGTGATGACAAAAATAAAGGACTTGAGCGGCACGGCTAAAGCGGTGCCCCTTTTGAGACATTGCCAAAGTCGAGTCTTTCAGCAGCCTGCGAAGCCGTGCACTGATACGAAACTGTAAAAAGCAAGTTTTTCCGCAAGCTGTTAAGTTGGCACGCGGCGCCGAGACCACAGCCCGTGCGCCTGGGCTATCATTGTTCCGCCTCTGCCGCTCGGCTCGCGGCGTGAGACCCCAAGTGCCGATGATCCGAATCGCTCCGCACCAAGGAATTGTAAAAGGGAGTGTTGCATGCACGCCTTACGGGACGTTCTAGAACAAGCGCAGAAGAACGGCGTGGCGGTTGGGCATTTCAACGTCGCCGATCTGGTTATGTTGAAGGCTGTATTCGACGCCGCACAAGAGCTCAACGTCCCGGTCATGATAGGTGTGTCCCAGGGCGAGCGCGAATTCATTGGTGTCCCCCAGATTGTAGCCCTGGTGCGAAGTCTAAGGGAGGAATTCGACTTCCCTATCTTCCTGAACGCCGATCACACACACTCGCTGGCGAAAGCTGTGGAAGCAGCCAAGGCCGGCTTTGATGCGATCGTGTTTGACCTTTCGGCGCTACCGCTCGACCAGAATGTGCGGCAGACGAAAGAAGCCGTCGAGGTCCTGAAGGCAATCAACCCGAACATTCTGGTGGAAGGAGAAATCGGCGACATCGGTACAGGCTCTGAGATCCACGACGTAGCGCCTGACCTGTCGCGTGGCCTGACCGCGGCCTGCCGAGGCGAAACAGTTTGTTGAGTCAACTGGGGTCGACATTTTGGCTCCCGCCGTGGGTAACATGCACGGCATGCTGAGAAGCATGGTGGAGGGAGAAGTGAAGAAGCGCCTGGATATAACGAGAATCGCTGAAATCAAGCGGGCAACGGGAGCGCTGCTGACTCTACATGGCGGATCGGGAACCGACGATG
>Ga0306920_100002868_pt1 | contig 21798 bp, 20 predicted proteins | sample flu12Cox44000170_FD_204666 | JGI IMG/M metagenome (GOLD analysis project Ga0306920, IMG submission 204666) | Lab enrichment of tropical soil microbial communities from Luquillo Experimental Forest, Puerto Rico - flux4day.12C.oxic.44.000.170 (v2)... | ecosystem: Environmental > Terrestrial >...
GAAGCGGTCGACCTCGAGGTCGCCGACGCGCAGCACGCTCGAGCGCGTGATCGGTCCGCGGCGCAGCAGCGCCTTGACGCGCATGATGAGCTCGGCGAACGCGAATGGCTTGGTGAGATAATCGTCGGCGCCGGCTTCGAAGTTGTGGACCTTGTCCTCGGTGGCACCGCGCGCCGTCAGCACCAGGATGGGGACGCGCTGGTTGCTGCGGCGGATACGGCGCAGCACTTCCTCGCCGGGCAGCTGCGGCAGCATCAGATCGAGGATGATCAGGTCGTATTCATAGCTCTGCGCAAACTCCCAGCCGCGCGCGCCATCCTCGGCGACATCGACCGCGTAGCTCTCCGCCCGCAGCGCGCGCGCCACGAGCTCGGAGAGCTTCTTCTCGTCTTCGACCAACAGCAATCGCATGGGTACCCCGGTGCGTGTAGCAGACCACAACGGGATTAATGCGGCCGAAACCTCTGATTAAAAACCTTTCAGAATCGCCCTGATCGATTGCTAAGCGTCTGACGTCAAAGGGTTTACAGGCGGATGGCCCCGCCTCGCCGCAGGGTCGTGCCGGGCGCTCGATCAGCCGAACCGGCCGGTGATGTAGTCCTCGGTGAGGCGGTGGCGCGGGTTGGTGAAAAGGCGGTCGGTCTCACCGACCTCGATCAGCTCGCCGAGATGAAAGTAGGCCGTGCGCTGCGATACGCGCGCGGCCTGCTGCATGGAGTGCGTGACGATCACGATGGCGTAGGACTCGCGCAGCTCATCGATCAGGTCCTCGATGCGAGCCGTGGCAATCGGATCGAGCGCCGAGCAGGGCTCGTCCATGAGTATCACCTCGGGCTGTATGGCGATGGTGCGCGCGATACAGAGGCGCTGCTGCTGGCCCCCCGAGAGTCCGGTGCCGGGGCTGCTGAGACGGTCCTTGACCTCCTCCCACAGCCCGGCGCGGGTCAGGCTCGTGCAGACGATCTCGTCGAGATGCGCGCGGCTGCGCGCCATTCCGTGGATGCGCGGGCCGTAAGCGACGTTGTCGTAGATCGATTTGGGAAAGGGGTTGGGCTTCTGGAACACCATGCCGATGCGCGCGCGCAGCTGCGCTACATCGAGCCCGTGATCGTGTATGTCATGGCCATCGAGATGAATGCAGCCGGTGACCCGTGCGCCGGGAATGGTGTCGTTCATGCGATTGAGGCAGCGCAGGAAGGTCGACTTGCCGCACCCCGAAGGACCGATCAGCGCCAGCACCTGGCGCCGTCCCACATCGAGCGTGACCTCCTTCAGTGCCTGCTTGGTGCGGTAGAACACGTTGACATCGCGGCACGAGAACACCGGGTTCTCGACGATCGCCTCGGGCTGCGCGGCGGCGCCGGGCGGCGCCGACACTCGTCCGCTCGGCTTCAGATTCAGGCCGCCCTCACCCAGGTGTCGCGTCGCGGCGCCGCTCGGTGGCGCGTGATTTGCGGCCGGGGCGGGGTTTGCGGCCGCGCCGTCACCGCCGACGGCACCCCCGTCCGCGAGCCCGTTGCCGCCGGCCGGGAGTCCCGCGCCCGCGCTGCCGCCGTTGCGGCTGTCAGGGCGTGTACGGGGCGGATGGGATGTCTCTTCGTTCATGAGGTTCGTCAGCCAAAGCGCCCCGTGACGTAGTCATCGGTGCGGCGGTTTTTCGGCGCGGTGAAAATCTGCTCCGTGGGTCCGATCTCCACCAGCTCACCCAGGTACATGAAGGCGGTCACGTTCGAGACGCGCGCCGCCTGCTGCAGGTTGTGCGTGACGATCGCGATACAGTAGCTCTCGCGCAGACTCTGCAGCGTCTCCTCGACCCGCAGCGTCGAGATCGGATCGAGCGCCGCGGTGGGCTCATCGAACAGGATAACCTCGGGACGCAGCGCCAGGGTACGGGCAATGCACAGCCGCTGCTGCTGGCCGCCGGAGAGGCCGCGGCCGTCCTCGTACAGCTTGTCCTTGACCTCTTCCCACATCGCCGCGTCGCGCAGCGCTTCCTCGACCCGGTCGCCGAGCTCGCTGCGCGAGATGCGCCTCGACAAGCGCAGCCCGAATGCCACGTTGTCGAAGATGGACATCGGAAAAGGGGTCGCCTTCTGGAACACCATGCCGACGCGGAACCGCAGCGCGGCGACATCCACACTCGGTGCGAGGATGTCCTGGCCGTCCAGCCGCACATCCCCGGTCGCACGATGCCCGGGATAGAGCGCGTACATGCGGTTGAAGACGCGCAGCAGGGTCGACTTGCCGCACCCGGAAGGACCGATGAAAGCGGTGATCTGCCGATCGGCGAGCGTCAGGTTGACGTCCTTGAGCGCGTGCACTCTGCCGTAATAAAAATCGAGATGCCGCACGTCGAACTTGACATGGTTTGCGGGCGCGGCGGCCGGTAGCGGCCCGACTCTGACTTGCGGGGCGACCATCAGGGAGCTCCGCGGGACACGACGATGCGCGCCGCGATGCTGAGGATGAGGATACTCACGGTGATGAGCAGCGCCCCGGACCAGGCGAGCAGCTGCCAGTTCGGATAGGGGCTGAGTGCGAACTGGAAAATAACGACCGGCAGATTGGCGATCGGCGCGGCGAGGTTGCTGCTCCAGAACTGGTTGTTGAGCGCGGTGAACAGCAGCGGCGCCGTCTCGCCGCTGATGCGAGCGACCGCCAGCAGGAGCCCCGTGACGATGCCGCTGCGCGCGGCCGGGTAGATGACGCTCGTGATGGTGCGCCAGTCGTATGCGCCCATGGCGGTCGAGGCGTCCTTCATGCCCTGCGGCACGAGATTCAGCATGTCCTCGGTGGTGCGTACCGTTACCGGGATGGCGATGATCGCGAGCGCTACGGCGCCCGCGATCGCCGAGAAATGTCCCATCCGGACCACGAGCAGCTCATACACGAACAACCCGACGATGATCGAGGGGGCGGAGAGCAGTACGTCGTTCACGAAGCGGATGACGGTACTGATGCGCGCGGTGCGCCCGTACTCCGCGAGGTAGGTGCCGGCGAGGACTCCGATCGGCCCACCGATGAGGATGCCGATGACCGTCATCACCACGCTGCCGTAGATCGCATTCAGCAGTCCGCCGCTGCTGCCGGGCGGCGGCGTCATCTGCGTGAACAGCTGCACCGACATGCCGGCGAGCCCGTTACGGATCAGCGTCCAGAGGATGGCGCCGAGAAAGAAGAGCCCGATGGCCGTGGCGACGCCCGAGAGGCCGAGCGCCACCGCGTTGATGAGCTTGCGGATTGCGCGTCGGCTCATACGTTCGAGAGCGCCTTGCGCTCGAGCCGCATCAGCATCAGGCGCGCCGCGGCGATCACGGTGAAGGTGATGAGGAACAGCAGTGCGCCGAGCGCGATCAGCGAGGAGGTGTACAGCGCACCCACCGCCTCCGCGAACTCGTTGGCGATCGACGCCGAGATGGTTGTCCCGGGTGCAAGGAGCGAGGAGCCGATACGGTGGGCGTTACCGATGACGAAGGTGACCGCCATGGTCTCGCCGAGCGCACGGCCGAGACCGAGCATGATGCCGCCGATGATGCCGCCGCGGGCGTAGGGGACCACTACCTGCCAGATCACTTCCCAGGTCGTCGCCCCGAGACCGTAGCCGGACTCCTTGAGCACATCCGGCACGGTCTCGAAGACATCGCGCATGACGGCGGAGATGAACGGTATGACCATGATGGCGAGCACGAAGCTCGCGGTCAGCACGCCGATGCCATACGGCGGGCCCTGAAACAGCCGCCCGATCAACGGCAGGGGTCCGAGCCAATCGATGAGCCAGGGCTGCACGTGCCGCTGCAGAATCGGCGCCAGGACGAACAGGCCCCAGATGCCGTAGATGATGCTCGGCACCGCGGCGAGCAGCTCGACCGCGACCCCAACGGGGCGCTTGAGCCACACCGGCGCGAGCTCGGTGAGAAAGATCGCGATACCAAAGCTCACCGGGATCGCGAGCAGCAGCGCCAGAAACGAGGTGACGAGCGTGCCGTAGATCGGCGCCAGCGCGCCGTACTGGTCGGTGACCGGATTCCAGACCTCGCGCGTGAGGAATTCGAGCCCGAAGTGGGAGAATGCCGGCCACGCGCCGACCAGAAGCGAGATCGCGACGCCACCGAGCAGCGCCAGCACCAGGAGCGCAGCCGCGAAGGTCGCACCGCGAAAGGCCCGCTCACGCAAGCGCTGCGCTGCTGCATGCGCGGGCTCGATCGCAGCCACCGTGTTCATCACCGACGGCAACCTGTCACGTTGCTCTTCCCCGAATCAAGTCCGCCGTCCGGCGGCGCGACGGTTGGGCGCGCTGCGCCTCCCGGCTCAAATCGCCGGGACACCCTTGATCTGGGTCTTCCACGTGTTCCGCACCTTGGCAACCAGGCCCTCGGGCAGCGGCACGTAATCGAGATCGGCAGCCATCTTGGCACCGTTCCTGAACGCCCAGTCGAAGAACTTCAGCGCCGCGCCGGTCGCGGCCGGATCAGGCGGGCTGCTGTGCAGCAGAATGAAACTCGCGCCGGTGATGGGCCAGCTCTGGTCCCCCGGCTGATTGGTGAGAATCAGGTGGAAGCCGGGCGCATTTGCCCAGTCGGCGTTAGCCGCCGCCGCCTGGAAGGATTCGGCGTTGGGACTCACTTTCTTGCCGGCAGAGTTGATGAGGTTGACGTACGCCATCTTGTTCTGCTTGGCGTAGGCATATTCGACGTAGCCGATGGCGCCATCGGTCTGTTTCGTCATGTTGGCAACGCCCTCGTTACCCTTGGCGCCGATCCCCACCGGCCACTGCACCGAGGTATTGGCGCCGATCGTCTCCTTGAACTTCGGATAGGAGTTGGACAGGAAGTTCGAAAACAGGAAGTTGGTGCCTGACCCGTCCGAGCGATAGATGGGCGCGATGGCGGTGGCGGGCAGTGCCAGCGTCGGGTTGAGCTTCTTGACGCGCGCATCGTTCCACTTGGTGATCTCACCCAGATAGATCTGCGACACCGTCGGCCCGTCGAGCACCATCTGACCGGCCTGCACGCCCTGGATGTTCACCACCGGTACCACACCGCCGATGATCATCGGGAACTGCACGAGGCCCGCCTCCTGCAGATCCTTCTCTTCGAGCGGCATGTCCGACGCACCGAAGGTGACCGTCTTGGCCTTGATCTGCTTGATGCCGCCCCCGGAGCCGATCGACTGGTAGTTCAGCCCGATGCCCGTCTCCTGCTTATAGGCATCCGCCCACTTCGCATAAATGGGATACGGGAAAGTAGCCCCGGCGCCCGAGATCTCGGCGGCCAGCGTCGTAGCCACAAACCCGATGGCGGCCGCCGCCACGGCGATTCGCTTCGCCTTGAATACGCTCATGATTTGACTCCTGCGCTCGGGCATTTCCGGCACCCGGAGCTTCTGGCGCGCATTAAATGACAATAACGTGACGCTCTCATGACACCCGGGGCGCTGGCATGAGCTGGGCCGTCGAGGCGACGTCCCTGCGGCTCCGCACAGTGTTGCTGCCGCACTTTACAGTGGCGTGACGCGGCGCACTCCCGGCGAAATCGCGCACCTTGCCGCGATGCAGCTGCGGCCGTATAACCGCGCACCGGCCCGGAAAGCTGCAAGTGATGTCTCAAGCCGTTGACCTGACTCGGGATCTCATTGCCCGTCGTTCTGTTACGCCCGCGGATGAGGGCTGCCAGCAGCTGATCGCTGCGCGTCTGGGCGAGATCGGCTTCGTGATCGAGCTGATGCCTTTCGGCAGTGTGACGAACCTCTGGGCGCGCCGGGGCCGCAGCGGGCCGGTGTTCTGCTTCGCAGGACACACCGATGTCGTGCCGACCGGCCCGCTCGAGGAATGGGGAAGCGACCCCTTCGTGCCGGCAGTGCGCGATGGCGTGCTCTATGGACGCGGGGCGGCTGATATGAAGAGCGGGCTCGCGGCGATGGTCACGGCCACCGAGGAGTTCGTCGCCGCTCATCCCGCACATTCGGGCTCGATCGCGTTTCTGATCACGAGCGACGAGGAGGGGCCCTCGGTCGATGGCACGCGACGCGTCGCCGAGCTGCTGCACTCGCGCGGCGAGCACATCGACTGGTGCGTGGTGGGCGAACCCTCGAGTGAAGTTTCGGTCGGCGACACCATCAAGGTGGGCCGCCGCGGATCGTTGAGTGGCCGGCTGACGGTGCACGGCGTACAGGGCCACATCGCTTACCCCCAGCTCGCAGAGAATCCCGTCCATACGCTGGCACCGGCGCTGGCCGAGCTCGTCAGCCGCAAGTGGGATGAGGGCACCGAGCATTTCCAGCCGACCAGCTTCCAGGTCTCGAATCTCAACGCCGGTACCGGTGCCCCCAACATCATCCCCGGAGAGCTCAAAGCGCGTTTCAACCTCCGCTACTCGCCGGTGCAGACACTTTCGAAGCTCAGGACGACCGTCGAGGAGATACTGCGCCGCCATGGGGTGCGCTATACGCTCGAGTGGTATGTCTCGGGCGAGCCGTTCTACACCGCACCGGGAGCACTTTCGGACGCCGTCGCCGCGGCGGTGGCGGAAGTCACGGGTGTACAGCCGAAGCTCTCCACCGGCGGCGGCACCTCCGACGGGCGCTTCATCGCGCCGCTCGGCGCGCAGGTGGTGGAGCTCGGGGTGGTGAACGCCTCCATCCACAAGGTGAACGAGTGCGTGCGGCTCGCTGACGTCGACGCCCTGCACCGCATGTACTGGAACCTGCTGCGGCGTCTGCTGGCCCACCCCGCGAAATTGCACTCGCCCTGACCGATCAGGTCGCACCGCTCGACAAGATGCGCAATTTCGCGGGGACCCCGGGCTGGAGAGTCAACTGTCTGCGAAACGCCTGTTGACGGTGAGGTCCTCGGACCACGATCGCAGATTGGCGATCACCCCAGCGGTGCCGAGCGCGAATGCCCAGATGAGCACCCAGGCGGGCATCGCAAGCCCGAGGAAGCGCCAGTTCACCACGGCGCACTCACCGCTGCCGGTGAGGACCTTGCGCACGACCTCCCAGAGCGGAGTGAACTTCAGCAGCACCGAAAGCGGCGCGCCGCAGGAAGGCAGCGTGCCGGGCGGCAGACTCTGCACGTACAGGTGCCGTGCCGCCACCAGCAGCGTTGCGAGCGCCACGACGGCAATGGCGAGCGCATACCCGTAGCGACCGCGGCCGCGCGGGTGATGCAGGGCGGCGGCGAGAAATACTACCCCGAGAAGCGCGACGCCGATGCGCTGGAAGATGCACAGCGGGCACGGCTCGAGACCGAGCCGGAACTGCGAGTAGAGCGCGTAGGCGATGAGCGCGGCGCACAGCGCGAAGCCGCCCAGATTGACCAGGCGCCGTACGGATACGCGCTGCGGCGATGACGCTACGAGCAATGGGGCGACGGCTCAGGCGGATGCGGGCGGGACGGTTGCAGTATCGGTGGCGCCGCGCAGGTCGCGCTCGACGTCATCGAGCGAGGTGTGGCGGATATCCTTTCCATGGACCATGTAGATCACGTACTCGCTGATATTCTTGGCGTGGTCGCCGATGCGCTCGAGCGCACGCACCACCCACATGACATCGAGCGCCCGGCGGATGGTGCGCGGGTCCTCCATCATGAAGGTGATGCTCTGGCGCTGGATCGCCTCGTACTCCTCATCCACCAGGCGGTCCTGCCTCGCGACTCGCAAAGCGGACTCCACGTCCATGCGCGCGAACGCATCGAGTGCGGCGTGGAGCATGTCGGAAACCACGCGGCCGAGATGCTTGATCTCACGGTACTTGTCGGCGGGGCGCTCCATGGTCGCGAGCCTCGAGGCGATGTAGCCGATCTTCTCGGCCTCATCGCCGATGCGCTCGAGATCTGTGATGGTCTTGATGATGGCGACGATGACGCGCAGGTCACCCGCGGCGGGTGCTCGCGTGGCGAGGATGCGGCAACTCTCGTCATCGATCGCCACTTCCATGTTGTTCACCTGATAGTCATCGAGCGCCACCTGCTCGCCAAGGGAGCTATCGCCCTCGACCAGCGCGGTGATGGCCTTTTGCAGCTGCTGCTCGACGAAGCCGCCCATACCGAGAACCTTGCCGCGGACACGCTCGAGGTCCTCGTTGAAGCGACGCGAGATGTGGTGGCTGAGATCGGCGGTTTCCATCAATTGGCGTCTCCGGCACCGCTCGCCTGCCGGCGCGCGGCAATACGCGCGATCATAGCGGAACTGCGGCTCACGGCCAGTCTGGCGCGCAGCGGCAGCGGTATCGGTGCGAGGCCCGCAAGGAACTGCGCGGTCGCGGAGTGCCAGCTGAATGCACTCGCGGCCGCCACACACGCGCGGCGCTCGAGCCGCAATGCGCCGGCGATGGCGCGCGCGAGATCCTCGTGCAGGATCCCGGTCACACCCGCTTCGATGACATCGAGGGGCCCCGGCACCGGAAAGGCGGCGACCGGTACGCCGCAGGCGAGCGCTTCCACCATGACCAGCCCGAAAGTGTCGGTGAGGCTCGGAAACACCAGCACGTCCGCGCCCGACAGCAGCGCCGCGAGCTCACCTCCGAACCGGTAGCCCGCAAACCGCACCCGTGGATAACGGGACTCGAGTGCGGCGCGCGCGGGGCCGTCGCCGATCACGAGCTTTGTCCCGGGCACGCTGAGTGCGAGGAAGGCGTCGAGATTCTTCTCCACGGCGAGCCGGCCGACGCACGCCATGATCGGCCGCGGCAGGCTCGCGAGCTCGGGATGCGGAGGCCGCGGATGGAAGGTGCGCAGATCGACGCCACGACGCCAGTGATGCAGGTGGCGGAAGCCGCGAGCGGCGAGCTGCGTCTCGAGGCTGGCGCTGCTCACGAAGGTGCGCACAGCGACGCCATGAAAGCGCCGCAGCCACGCGTAGCTCACCGCTATCGGGATCGGCCAGCGCGCGCGCAGGTACTCCGGATAACGGGTGTGATAGGAAGTCGTGAAGGGTACGCGCCGGGCACGGCAGTACCGACGCACCGCAAGTCCCAGAGGTCCTTCGGTGGCGATGTGGATGGCGTGGGGGCGGAAGGCCTTCAGCTCGCGCGCCACGTACGCACCCGGCGACAGCGCCAGCCGGATCTCCGGATAACTCGGGCAGGCGATAGTCGTGAGCCCCTGCGGCGAAATGACGCGCACTTCGTGCCCGAGCCCGGTGAGCGTCGCGGCCGTGGCTTTCAGCGTGGTGACGACGCCGTTGGTCTGCGGCGTCCAGGCATCGGTTGCGAGCGCGATCCTCACGCCGCGTTGGCCACCGCTTCAGGCGCCGGGCGCAGCGCCGCAGGCCGCGCACCGGGCCAGCGCACGAGCTCGAGCTGTCCGCGTGGGTCCTCGATCAGTGCGCTGCAGGATTCGACCCAATCGCCGGTATTGCAGTAGAGCGTGCCGGCAATGTGCCTCAGATTGGCGCGATGGATGTGCCCGCACACCACACCATCATAGCCGTTGCGCGCGGCGTGCACAGCGGCGAGCTGCTCGAACTGCTCGATGTAGCGCAGGCTCGTGCCGATGCGCAGCTTCAGCCACTCGGTGAGCGGCCAGTACGGACGGCCGAGTGCGCGGCGCAGGTTGTTCACCCGATGATTCACACTCAAGGCCATACCGTGCACGACGTCGCCGAGACGGCTCAGCCACGGCGGGCACACCATCGCCGCATCGAACTGATCACCGTGCAGCACCAGCAGCCGCTCGCCGCGCGCGGTGCGATGCACCCATTCGCGATGGACCTCGAACTGGCCGCTCAGCATCTGCGCGAGCACGCCGAGGCTCTCATCGTGATTGCCGGGTATGTAGACGAGCCGCGTGCCCGCACGTTGCCGCGCGAGAAGCGTTCGCACCACCTCGGTATGCGAGGTCGACCAGAATGCGCGCCGCGCGAGGCTCAGCGCATCGATGATGTCGCCGACCAGCACGATGCACTCGGCCTCGACGCCTTGCAGGAACTCATTGAGCTCCCGCGCCCGCGCGTGCGGGTACCCGAGATGGATATCCGACAGGAACAGGGTGCGCACACTCGTTCTGCCGCTTCGCACAGGTCTGGCGCTCGCCATGCAGAGCTCGTCCTTCGTAGCCCTTCGGTACGCCTGTGTAGCGTCGTCCGGTGGTATGTCCGTTGCGTGACAGTAGCGCTAAGTATTTCTTACGAATTAGCAGCTTGCGACGGAATCTTAAGCTGTTGCGGCGTTCGGGGTGCGCGCCATGACGATACGCTCGGCCGGGAAATGGCAGGTAAAGGTGCTGCCGACCCCGATCGTGCTCTGGACCTCGAGTGTCGCACCGTGGCGCTGCAGGACGTGTTTGACGATGGCGAGACCGAGACCCGAGCCGCCGGTCGAGCGTGAGCGCCCGGCATCGACGCGATAGAAGCGCTCGGTGAGGCGCGGAATGTGCTCCGGGGGGATGCCCATGCCGGTATCGCTCACCACGAAGTGTCCACCATCCTCGTCCACCGACCAGCGCATCTCGAGAGAGCCTTCGGCGGAGGTGTATTTCGCCGCATTGTCAACGAGGTTGGAAAACGCCGAGTGGATCTCGGGCTCATCGCCGACGAGCTGCGCGGTCGAGTCGATGCGCACGCGCACCTCGCGCGGGTGGAGCGGACGGGCGAGCACGTCCTTGCGCAGGAGCCCGGTCAGCGTAGCAATATCGATGGGCTCCCCGCCGACCACTTCGTCGCTCTCCTCGAGGCGCGAGAGCTCGAGCAGGTCGCGAATGATGGCCGTCATGCGCTCGGCCTGGCGGCGCATTTCGGCGATCGGCCCTTCGAGGTCCGCATCGACGGCCGGATCCTGTGCGAGCGTCTCGAGGTAACCGGAAATGACCGTGAGGGGCGAGCGCAGCTCGTGCGAGGCATTGGCGACGAAGTCGCGGCGCACGGCCTCGAGGCGCATCTGCCGTGAGACATCGCTCACCAGCAGCAGCAACTGACCATCGCCGTAGGGGGCGACCTGCATCGACAGGTAGCATTCCTCGCCCAGGGTCGTGCGGATGACGACCGGGTTCGAGTAGTCACCGCCTCCCAGGTAGCGCAGGAACTCTGGCTCGCGCATCAGATGCTCGATGCGCATGCCAAGGTCGGCGGTACGACGCAGGTTGAGGAGCCGCGCAGCCATGCGGTTGAACCACACGATCTCGCGTTGGGCGTTGAGGATCACGACGCCGTTCGGGAGGGCCGCGGTGGAGCGCTGCAGCTGTCGCATGAGCTGCACGAAGCGCTGTTTGTGGAAGCGCTTGCGACGGTGCAGCCGCACGATCTGCGCGATGATCTCGCCCCACACGCCGCCGACATCGGGCGGGTCGGCGTAGCTGCGATGGCGCAGCCACCACTCGAGGCGAAACAGATTGGTGAGCACCCAGGTGAGGTGCAAGGCGAGTGCGCACGCGAGGCCGCCCCAGACGTTGCCGAGCAGCCAGCCCGCCCCGCAGCCGATCACCACGGTGCCGAGCAAGCGACCCGCCGCGAACCACCATGCCTGTGTCGCGGGTTCCATTGATCCTGGGCGCCTCTTCTATATCGTCTGGGTCGACCGCGCTCTATATGGTCCGCGCCGAGAACCGATAGCCCGAGCCGCGGACCGTCTGCACGAAGCGATCGTAACCGAAATCCTCGAGCGCCTTGCGCAGCCGCCGGATATGCACGTCGATGGTGCGCTCCTCCACGTAGACGTTGCCGCCCCAGATACGGTCGAGCAGCTGATCGCGCGTGTAGACGCGCTCGGGGTGCGTCATGAAGAACTCGAGCATGCGGTATTCGGTCGGACCCAAGGCTACCGTACGCTCCCCGACCATCACCCGGTGACTCCCCTGATCGAGGATCAGGCCTTCGAACTCGATGCGCTCATCGACACCGTTGCCGCCGCCGCGCCGCAGGACGGCGTTGATCCGCGCCAGCAGCTCCCGTGGCGAGAAGGGCTTGGTCACATAATCATCCGCGCCGCCCTCGAGGCCCGCGACTTTGTCGCCTTCCTCGGCACGTGCGGTCAGCATGATGACCGGAAGCTCGCGCGTCTCGCGGTCGCGCTTGAGGGCGCGTGTGAGCTCCAGGCCACTCATGTCGGGGAGCATCCAGTCCACCAACACCAGGTCGGGGCGCGTATCGGCAAGCGCCGCGCGGGCGCTGCGGCAGTCCTCCGCCTCGCGCACTTCGAAGCCGGCACGCTTGAGGCCGAATGCGATCATCTCGCGGATCGGCCGTTCATCTTCAACGATCAAAACCTGTTTGGCGGGCATCGTGTCCAGGCCTGCAGGCAGCAGGAGCGCGGCTATTACAGAGGCACTCTATTGCAGTTAGATGACAGTATCCGCAACGGTGTCAGTTTCATGACGTCCTGTTCGGGGCGCGAGTGACATCATCGCGCAAATAAACCGGAAGCGCTTGTTCGGCCGGGAAAATTCGCCCGGCCGCCACTTCGGGTACCGCCAACCGCGCGACCTCCGCAGCCCGCGGGAGCAGACCTTCCAGGAGGAGATCGAGGCGGAGTCGATCGCGCAGCTGCGGGTGGACCGTGAACCCTGAGCCCACCCCGGCGAGACGCCGCGGCGCCGCTTCCGGCCCGGCGCTCCAGGTCGCGGGCCTTCTCACTTCCGCGGGAAGTGTGACGTGCTCTTCGCCCCAGGCGCGGGCGAAGCCTTCGGCGCTGCGCTCGAAGCACCCCCAGTAGACCTCGCGCATGCGCGCGTCGTTGCAGACCAGCACCCGCTCGATCGCTGGCGAGCCATCGAGCACGCGTTGTGCGAGTGCCTGAAGATCCGACACCGGCACGACCGAGAGCCCTGCGCCGAAGGCCAGACCCTGAGTGACACTCGCCGCAAGGCGCACGCCGGTAAAGGCGCCAGGACCGCGGCCGAAGGCGATGGCGCTGAGCATCGACAGGCGCACACCGGCTTCGTTCAGCAGTTCCGCCACCATCGGCAGGATGGCTTCAGCGGCGCCGCGCTCGAGCAGTTGCTCGCGCTGCAGCAGTCGCTCATCGAGCAGCAGCGCCGCCGAGCAATTCTCGGTGGCGGTGTCGATGCCGAGAATGTTCACGGCGCCGCTTGAGCGCGCAGAACCGCTGCGCGCGGTGCGTGACAGGCGAGGAAGCGCCGCGCCTCATCCGCATCCTGAGTCACGCTCATCGCCGGCAGCGCCGCGAGGAACACGCGTCCGTAGGCGCGCCCGACCATGCGCGGATCGCAGATCGTGACCACGCCATAATCGTTTTCGCTCCGTATGAGCCGGCCCGCCCCCTGCTTGAGCGCCAGCGCCGCTTCCGGCAGCTGATAGTCACGGAAGGCATTGCCGCCGCTCGCCGTCAGGTGCTCGATGCGCGCCCGCACCAGCGGATCGTCCGGCGGCGCGAACGGCAGCTTCTCGATCACGACCAGCCGCAGCGCTTCGCCTTTGACATCGACGCCTTCCCAGAAACTCGAGGTGCCGAGCAGCACACCGTTGCCATCGGCACGAAATTCCTGCAGCAACCGCTCGCGCGGCGCCTCACCCTGTACGAACAGGCGATAGGGCGTATCCACGGCCCAGCGCGCGCGCAGCAGCGCCGCCCCCTGCGTCAGTGCGCGGTGGCTGGTGAACAGCACGAAGGCGCCGCCGCGCGCCGCCTCGATCAGAGGGATCGCGGTGTCGATCACGGCCGCGACGTACGCGGGGGATGACGGCTCGGGCAAGCCTGCGGGCAGATAAAGGAGCGACTGACGCTCGTGGTCGAAGGGACTCTCGATCCTCAGCGTCTCCGCCGCGGCGAGGCCGAGGCGACCGGTGAAGTGCCCGAATTCCTCACCGACCGAGAGTGTCGCCGAGGTGAAGACCCACGCTCCGCGGCGCGCGTAGACGAGCGCGCAAAAGCGCGCCGAGATATCGAACGGCATGAGACTCAGCGTGAACCCGCGCGCGCTCAGCTCGAGTGTCCGTGCACCCTCGAGCTCATCGACTGCGGCGATGCGCCCGAGGCTCATCGCGAGCTCGGCGGCGCGTTCCGCGAGAGGCGCGAGCGAGGGTCGCTCCTCGCTCGGCGTCAGCATCGTCGCCAGGCGCTCGAGTGCGCCGATGAGTGCGTACACCGCGTCGCTGGTCGAGTGTGTCAGCACCCAGGCGCTGCGGCCCGCTCCCGCGGGGAGTGCGGCACGCAGCCCGGCCAGGGCCTCTTCGCAGTTCGCGAGTGCGGCCGTGGCGGCCGGCGGCAGAGTGCGGGGCAACTGCGCGGCAGAGGCTGCGGCTGACAGCTCGATCCGCAGATCCTTCAAGAGCGTCTCGATCTGGCGGCTGCCGATGTTGGCGCCGAAGAACTGCGTCGCGAGGTCGGGGATCTGATGGGCTTCGTCGAGGATTACCGCGTCGGCGCAGCCGAGCAGGTCGCCGAAGCCGTCTTCCTTCAACGCCAGGTCCGCGAGCAGCAGGTGGTGATTGACGATGACAATGTCAGCCTCCAGCGCCTCGCGCCGCGCGGCTACCACGTGGCAGCGCGAGATCTCCGGACAGCGCACACCGAGACAGCTCTCGCGTGTCGAGGTCACCTGCGACCACACCGCATGACTGTCCGAGAGTCCGCGCACCTCGGCGAGATCGCCACGCTGTGTCGTGAGCGCCCAGCGCTGGATACGCGCCAACATGGGCTGTGAACGTGGCCGTTGAGTCTCGATGAGGTGCAGTTGTTCGGCGGCATCCGCGGCCCGCCCCAGTCGATAGCGGCACAGGTAATTGCTGCGGCCCTTGAGCAGCGCCACGCGCGCCGGCCGGCCGAGCGCCGCGCTCACCAGTGGCAGGTCCTTCGCGAACAGCTGGTCCTGCAGCGTGCGCGTACCGGTCGAGATCAGAACACGCGCGCCCGAGAGCAGCGCCGGGACCAGATAGGCAAAGGTCTTGCCTGTGCCGGTGCCCGCCTCAACGACCAGCGACTCACGCGCGGCGAGCGCCGCGCTTACGCCCTCTGCCATGCGCAGCTGCTCGCGCCGCACCTTGAAGTCGGGGAGCGCCCGCGCGAGCGGTCCGTCGGGACCGAAAATCTCCTCAAGATCCAACATGTCGCGCACAGCTTGCCGTTGAGGTTGTGACGCATACTCGCGCGGCTGCTGCGCTCATGTCGAGGGGCATATCTCCATGAATTTACTGCAAACTGGTGCGCGAACCGCTGTTGGCACAGAATGGGACCGCGCCGGTACTCTATCAGGGCTTCGGGGCCGCGCAGGATATAATAAGAAGTTTACGAAGCGCGACGGAACGAGAGGAACGCAGAATGGCCACTGCCGCACACACGCTGCGCCCAATGCCGCAACTGAGCCCCGCCGTGAGCGAGTGGGTGAATTCGGTGCGCGAGCTCACGCAGCCGCGTGCCATTCACTGGTGCGAGGGAACCGAAGCCGAAGCGCGCGAGCTGACGGCGCTGCTGCTGTCGCGCGGGGAGCTCAAGGCGCTCAACGCCGAGACCTTCCCCGGATGTCACCTGTACCGCTCAACGCCGAACGATGTGGCGCGGGTCGAGCACCTCACCTATATCTGCACCCGCTCACAGGAGGATGCCGGGCCGAACAATCACTGGATGGATCCGCAGCAGGCGCACGCACGCATGCGCGAGTTGTTTCGCGGCTGCATGCGCGAGCGTACGCTGTATGTCATCCCCTACTGCATGGGGCCGATCGATTCACCTTTGTCGCGCTGCGGCGTCGAGATCACCGACAGTCCCTATGTCGTGATCAACATGCTGATCATGACGCGCGCCGGGCGAGCGGCGCTCGAGCGCATCGCTCGCGAGGATAGCTTCGTGCGCGGGCTGCACTCGATCGGCGAGCTCGATCCCGAGCGGCGCTTCATCATGCATTTCCCCGAGGAGCTCGCGATCGAGAGCTACGGCTCCGGGTACGGCGGCAATGCGCTGCTCGGCAAGAAGTGCCATGCGCTGCGTATCGCGAGCTGGCAGGCGCGCACCGAGGGCTGGCTCGCCGAGCACATGCTGATCGTCGGGCTGCAGAACCCGCACGGCGAGACCCACTATCTCGCCTGCGCCTTTCCCTCCGCCTGCGGCAAGACCAATCTCGCCATGCTGATCCCGCCGGCCTCGCTCCCGGGCTGGCGGGTATTCACGGTGGGCGATGACATCGCCTGGCTCCATCCGGGCGTCGACGGGCGGCTGTGGGCCATCAATCCCGAGGCGGGCTACTTCGGCGTCGTGCCCGGCACCAACCCCCAGACCAACCGCAACGCCTACGAAATGATCCGCCGCGACACACTGTTCACGAACGTCGCACTCACCGCCGACAATCAGCCGTGGTGGGAGGGACTGACGAGCGGCGTGCCGGTGCTCGACTGGCAGTGGCGTCCATACGATCCGGCGCGCGGTCCGGCAGCGCATCCGAACTCCCGCTTTACGGTGTCGGCGCGGCGCAATCCGAGCTATTCGCCCCATGCCGAGGACGCACGCGGCGTGCCGATATCGGCGCTGGTGTTTGGCGGGCGGCGGCGCGAGGTGGCGCCGCTCGTCTACGAGGCGCGCGACTGGCAACACGGGGTGCTGGTCGGTGCCTCGCTTGCCTCGGAGACCACCGCGGCAGCGGTCGGACAGGTCGGCGTCACGCGGCGCGACCCGATGGCGATGCAGCCGTTCTGCGGATATAACTTCGGCGATTACTGGCAACACTGGCTGGACGTCGGTGCGCAGCTCGCGCGGCCGCCGCGCATCTACCATGTCAATTGGTTCCGACGCGACGCCGACGGCAAGTTCCTGTGGCCGGGTTTTGGCGAGAACCTGCGCGTCCTCGCCTGGATGCTCGAGCGCTGCGCCGGCCGCGCCGGCGCCAGCGACTCCGCCATCGGTCGCCTGCCACGCCCCGAAGAGCTCAACCTGCGCGGACTCGATATCGGGCCGCAGGCGCTCGCGGCGCTCCTCGCGGTCGATCCCACTCTGTGGCGCAAGGAAATCACCGAGCTGCGCGAATACCTCGGCAAGTACGGAAAGCATCTGCCGGCCGCGCTGCTCGCGGAGCTGGACACCACGGAGCGGCGGCTCGGCTGAGCCGCGCGCAGCGCTCCCGCGAGACCCATGAGCCAGACGCTCGCCGTGCACGGCGAGCTCGATTTCGCGGGGTGGTTTTCAGCCCTCTTCGCAGGTGAAGCGGATAGTCTGCGGCGAGCCCTGCTCCGGCAGCCGCCCGAGGCCGATCATGCCCTGGCCACGGATCTGCAGGCTGTCACGGCGCACGAACGACTCCTCGCCGTCCGAGCTCTGCACGAAGGTGCCGTTGGTGCTCTGGTCGATGAGCACGAACTTGTTACGGTTGATCTCGATGCGCGCGTGCAGGCGCGAGATCAGGTTGCCTTTGACGACGACGTCATTGTCCTCGGCACGCCCGATGGTGATGCTCGAATGGCGCTCATCGAGCAGCAGTTCCCGGTCATCGCACCGCAGCCGCAGCCGCATGCTGCGCGCCGGCCGGGCCTCCGTCGCGATGCCCGGCACCATGCTGGTCACGTCCTCGGTCTGCCACAGCACCTCGTACAGTGCTACTTCGTTGCCCTGGCCCTTGAGCGTCGCGATGTCGATCTGCCGGCATGCGGCGCGCCACTCCGGCGAAAGCCGTTCCACCATCGCCGCCGTGGTGACGATCTGTCCGGCCTTGGCCTGGCTGGTCATGCGGTTGGCGGTGTGCACGGCAGCGCCGAAGACGTCGCGGTTCTCGAGCATCACTGGACCGAAGTGACAGCCGATGCGGATGGCGACCGGCTGCCCCTCGATTTTCAGCTGCGCGTGCGAGGAGATCTGCTGCTGCATCTGCGCCGCCGCGTTGAGCGCGGCATCGGCGCTGGGGAAGGTCGCCATGACCTCATCACCCATGGTCTTGATCACCGTGCCCTGGCGCTGCTCGGTGGCGTTGCGCATCACCTCGATGCAGATCGCCACCATGTCCCGCGCGCGCACATCGCCCATGATGTCGTACAGCCGCGTCGAGCCGACGACGTCGGCAAAGAGAATGGCGAGTTCGATATCCTTGCCCATGAGCGCAGTCTGATTATACGCACGCGCACCAAGACTGCGAGGACCGCCGATACCGTGCCGGATAACAGTCGGCCGGATCAGCCTTCCAGGCGCGCCCCTGCTGGAACCGCCCGGCGCAACAGCTCGACACCCGCATCCGGCTCACGCGCGCCCTCACTCAACGTGCGCCGGTATTCGCGTGCGCCGGGCTCGCCGGCATACAGCCCGAGCATGTGTCGCACGATCGGGGCGAGGCGCTCGCCGCGGATGAGCTCGCGTGCGGCGTAGCGCTGCATGCGCTCGATCAGCGCCGCGCGCGTCGGCAACGCGCCACCGTGCGGCTGCAGGGCATGCTGCAGTTCGGCGAGCACGAAAGGCCGGTGGTAAGCCTCGCGTCCCAGCATGACGCCATCGCACCAGTCGAGGGCTGCAATCACCGCGGGCGCAACGCGCAAGCCGCCATTGACGATCACAGGGAGCGCCGCGAAGGCCTCCTTCAGACGCTTCACCACGTCGTAGCAAAGTGGCGGAATCTCGCGATTCTCGCGCGGCGAGAGTGCGCCGAGTACCGCTTTGCGGGCATGCACGATCGCTACCGCGCAGCCGGCGGCGTGCACCACCGCAGTGAAGCGGCACAGCGCCTCGAAGTCGCGCTCCTCGAAGCGCGCCACCGCTCCGGGAGCTTCACGCGCCGTGGCGGTCACCACCCCGATGCGCATCTTTACGGTCACCGGCACGCGCACGACGGCGCGCATGGCTGCCACACACTCGGCCACACGCTCGGGCTCGAGCATGAGGCAGGCGCCGAAAGCGCCGCTCGCGACCCGCTCGCTCGGGCAGCCGCAGTTGAGATTGATCTCATCGTAGCCGGCGTCCTCCCCGATACGTGCCGCGGTCGCCAGCTCGGCGGGCTCGCTGCCACCCAACTGCAGCGCGAGCGGATGCTCCTCGGGATCGAAGGCGAGCAGCCGCGCCCGGTCGCCGCGCACGAGGGCGCGAGCGTTGATCATCTCGGTATAGAGCAGCACCGTGGGTGAGAAGCCGCGCAGGAAGAACCGGCAATGGCGGTCGGTCCAGTCCATCATGGGAGCGACTGACACCCGCCGGTCGATTTTTTCGCGGGAAAAATCGGCTGAAAAGCCTATTTCTATAGGCTTTCCGGACTCGGGCATTTCTGCGGGATTTGTGGCCATTTCGGGGAGTTTAGCGGTTGCAGAGGTGCCATATAGGTGTCATGAATAGCGTGACACCTCCGAGCCCACCATGGCAACGATCCGCGCCCGCAAGCAATCTGACGGCACCACGCGATATACGGCGATCGTCCGCATGAGAAAGCGAAAGACGATCATCTATCAGGAATACAAGACCTTCGCGCTGCGCACTGCCGCGATCAGCTGGGCGAAGCACCGGGAAGTCGAGCTCGAGAAGCCGGGCTCCCTGTACCGAGCGCAGCACGGCACACCGACGCTCGCGGAACTGATCCGGTGGTACATCGATACCTTCGAGACGATCTCCAGATGGCAGCGAAGCAAACAAACTCATCTGGAATTTCTCGAGCGCCATGCAATCGGCAAGGCCAACGCGCTGACGCTCACTCCGGCCATGCTGATCGATCACGTGCGCTCCCGCCGCGCCAATGGCGCCGGGCCTGCGACCGTCATCAACGATCTGGTCTGGATCGGGGTCGTGTTGCGAGCGGCAAAGAACGTGAAGGAGCTGCCTGTCCGTCCTGAGATTACCCAGGAGGCGAGCAGTGCCTGCAGGGAGCTGCGCCTCATCGGCAAGCCGCGCAGGCGCGCGCGGCGCCCTACCTCGGACGAGCTCGCACGTCTGCGGGAGTACTTTGCGAATCGAGATCGCCGCGCACAGATCCCGATGCAGGCAATGGTGGATTTCGCGATCGCGTCGGCGCGACGCGAAGCGGAGATCTGTCGACTGGAGTGGCGCGACAATGACGCAGCCACCCGAACCGGCCTCGTGCGGGATGCGAAGCATCCCACGTCCAAGGACGGCAACCATCGGCGCTTCAAGTACACCCCGGAGGCGTGGGCGATCGCCGCGAACCAACCCAGGACGAGCGGCTACATCTTTCCTTATGATCCCAAGAGCGTCGGCGCCGCCTTCACCCGCGCCTGCCACGTGCTCGGCATCGAGGATCTGCGTTTTCACGACCTCCGTCATGAAGCAACCAGCCGGCTCTTTGAGCGCGGATATCAGATCCACGAAGTCGCGCAGTTCACGCTGCACGAATCGTGGAACGAACTCAAACGATACACCAACCTGAAACCCGAGAACGTCCGCGAGCTCAAATTGCCCGAGGCCCTGGCCGCGCAGCGCTTTCGTGGGAGTCAAGCCATCGTGGTACCTGGACAGCTGCCTTCTCGCGCCGCGCGTCAATCAACTCGGCGAGATCGGCCGCACTGACGAGCCAGGGTGACTTCTGGCCACCCAAGCGGAACGCGGGGCACGGCAACATCTTGGCGGGCGCGCGCCGGCGCGCTTCCTCATAGCTCAACCCGAAGTACTTGGGCGCTACGCGCTCGAGCGGGATATTGGCTTCGCCGAATTCAGCCAACAACCCGAAATACGTGCTGTTCACGGTATTGACCTTTGGGTGGTGACACACCGCCACGGTCACCGTGCGGCCGATTCCAGGAAAGGTCAATACAGGTATGTGACGAGTTTGCGCAGAAACCTCGACAAGGGCACTCAGCGACTGAGCTCGCGCGTTCTCTGCTCCTCGCGGGTGGCTCTCCGCTGCAGGCCTCTCGCAATGCGCTCGTTGTCGGTCTCCACCGGAGGCATTCCGCCGAGGAATTTCCAGACCTGCTCCGCAAGCCGTCCATCACCGTCCATGAGCAACTTTTCGGCGATGGCATGCCAGCCGCGCAAGACCTGCTCGCGGGTTTCCAGTAACTTCACCTTACCCTGCTCTGGCTCGAGCCCGCCCCGTCTGAGCTGCGTGACCACGCGCTGCAGACGCTGTTGGAGGTGCGTGGACTCCCGCCGCTGGGCTGCGCGATAGATGCCGTCGCGCAAAGACCCGCGGCTCTGGCCCCGCACCGCCCGCTCAGTGGCGTTTGCCGCGACCCCGTGCGCCCGGAGATGCCGAGCAAATTCCCGCCGCCACTCCCGAAGTGTCGCATTGCGAATGTTGAGTCTCCGGCCCTCCTCGCTCATGGCCTTGATCACGAGGTGGACGTGCGGGTGGTCCTGGTCGGTATGGAGCACCATCGCGTACCGATGCTTCAATGCAAACTCCTCACGCGCAAAGTCCCTGCTGGCCGCCCACAGTTTCTGCGAAGGGGTCCCGTGGGGCATCGAGAGCACAACGTTGTGAACGATCTTCGAAGGCTTCCTCCCGGGCGAACCACGGTACGGTGACCGCGCTTCGGCAACCGCGGCATCCAGCTCCCAGTCGGCGAGAAGTTGATTCCCGGAATCCTCGCCCTTAAGCCGATCGCCCTGGTCGGTTTCGATGTCAAGTTGCCCGTGCCGATCGATGTAGCGAACGTGCGCCAAGGCGCCGCGGAGGCTCTTGGCACTGCCCGACACCTTAACCAGCACCTCCGGTGCCCGAGCGACCGTTCGCGCGATGCAAGCGATTTGCGTCGGGGTGAGCGGCGCATTCGAAGCCGGTCCGCGCCGGCCGTGGCTCACGATATCGAGCAGGGGCGGTTCTCCCAGCACCCTAATGAGTCGTTTCGCCATGTCCCTGCTGCCAACTCTCGATATTCGCCTTCAGCAGTGCCCTGAAATGATCCCGCAGGCCCTGGGCGACCCTGATCATGGCTAGCGCCTCATCCCGACCCGGAGCGGCGACCCTTGCGTTCTGGTTCAGCGCTCGAGCGATCTGGT
>Ga0306920_100002869_pt1 | contig 21794 bp, 23 predicted proteins | sample flu12Cox44000170_FD_204666 | JGI IMG/M metagenome (GOLD analysis project Ga0306920, IMG submission 204666) | Lab enrichment of tropical soil microbial communities from Luquillo Experimental Forest, Puerto Rico - flux4day.12C.oxic.44.000.170 (v2)... | ecosystem: Environmental > Terrestrial >...
TGGTGATGCCTTTCCTGATGCTTGCGATCCTGTTCAGGGCCATCGAGAATTTCAAGATGTTCGACATGGTCAACCTGCTCACCTCCGGCGGGCCGGGTTCGACCACCGAGGTGGCCTCCATCACGCTGAAGCGTGAAGCCTTCGAGAAATGGCGCACCGGCTACTCGTCGGCTTTGGCGATCATCCTGTTTGTTACGGTATTCGGCGCAGCCAACATCTACGTCAAGGCGCTCGAGCGGGTGAGGCAGCGATGAACACAGCCACCGCACATTCCGTTGCCGAGCCGTCGTCGCTGTCCAAGACGATCGGCGGCCTCATCGTTGCGACTTACGCGATCGTTACCATCCTGCCGCTGTTGTGGATCTTCATGACCGGCTTCAAGACGCCGCCGGATTCGATTTCCTACCCGCCCAAAATCATCTCGGAGCCGTCGGTCGAAGGCTATGTCAACCTGTTTACGACCCGAACGCGGCAGACGCCGGAATTCCTGGCAAGCCTGCCGCCCCCGCAGAGCTGGTATGAGCGCCTGGTGCGCTCACGCAACATGGTCATTGCAGGACCCTCCAAGGTCGTGCCGCGCTTCGTCAACTCCATGGTGATCGGATTCGGCTCGACCTTCCTTGCTGTCTGTTTCGGCACCATCGCTGCCTACGCGTTTTCGCGTTTCCGTGTGCCGCTTGCCGACGATCTGCTGTTCTTCATATTGTCGACGCGAATGATGCCGCCGATTGCGGTGGCGATCCCGATCTATCTGATGTTCCGCAACCTGGGGCTGACCGACACGAAGTTGGGAATGATCCTGCTTTACACGGCGGTCAACGTGTCGCTTGCGGTGTGGTTGTTGAAGGGGTTCATGGATGAAATTCCTCGTGAATATGAAGAAGCCGCCATGGTCGACGGCTATTCGCGTCTCCAGGCTTTCTTCAAGGTGGTATTGCCGCAGGCCACGACCGGCATCGCCGCGACCGCGATTTTCTGCCTGATCTTCGCCTGGAACGAATATGCGTTTGCGGTGCTGCTGACGAGCGGCGACGCGCAAACCATGCCGCCCTTCATTCCCTTCATCATCGGCGAGGGCGGCCAGGATTGGCCGGCGGTCGCGGCTGCGACGACACTGTTTTTCCTCCCGATCCTGCTCTTCACCATTCTGCTGCGCCGCCATCTATTGCGCGGCATTACCTTTGGAGCGGTGCGCAAATGAACCGGCAAGTCGAGCGTAGCGCCTCAAGATTTCCCGCCTGGCTGCGTCGCGGTCGCTGCGAAGCGTTGACCATGACGTTGATCGGGCTTGGGGTCGTGATGTTGATGCAGCCCTTCTCCCTGAACCTGTTCAGCTATTCCTTTGTCACCATCCTGGCGGGAACGCTTGGATTTGTCGTCGTCAGTCATTTTCCGGATTAAGGCCATGGCAGAGATCAAGCTCGAGTCCGTTGCCAAGTATTTCGGAGCCTTTAGTGCCGTCGACCGCGTAAGCTTCACGGTTGATCACGGCTCGTTCCTCGTCATCCTCGGCCCCTCCGGTTGTGGCAAGACCACCACCTTGCGCATGACGGCAGGGCTGGAAATTCCATCCAGCGGCCGAATCCTGCTCGATGGCGAGGACGTCACCTCGCTGCCTGCATCGGCGCGCGACATTGCATTCGTGTTCCAGCTTTTTGCGCTCTATCCGCACATGAACGTGCGGCAGAACATCGGCTTTCCCCTGCTGTGCCAGAATTACCCGCGCGCCGAAATCAGCAAGAGTGTCGACGAAGCGGCAAGATTGCTGCGGATCGATCATCTTCTGCAGCGTCGGGTCGGCGGACTTTCCGGCGGAGATCGACAGCGCGTCGCGCTCGGCCGCGCGATTGTTCGCAGGCCGAAGGCTTTTCTAATGGATGAGCCGCTTGGTGCGCTTGACGCCGAGTTTCGCAAGTTGATGTGCGGCGAACTGCGTGAGCTCCACGATCGGATCGATGCAACCACCATCTACATCACCCACGATCAGCTCGAAGCGATGGCGATGGCCGACCGCATTGTAGTCATGAACCGGGGACGTATCGAGCAGGTCGGCACGCCACAGGAAATCTATGATCGTCCCAGGACGATGTTCGTGGCCGATTTCATCGGTGCGCCGCCGATGAGCTTTCTCGACGTGCACGCGGCCTTGCGAAGGGGCGATCGCTCGATCAAGGTCGATGGCGTCCCCGTGGAAATGCCTGAGCTGTTCGAGGACCACGCCGAGGGCCAATTTGCTCTGGGTATACGCCCCGAAAACGTGTCGTTTGCGGACAGCTCCGATCTTCGCGGCCTGGTGATCGGTACCGAATATCTTGGCACGACACAGATTGTGACGGTGACGACCGCATGCGGCCCCGTCAAGGCACGCCTGCCGTCGGGCAAACCAATGCAGATCGGTGAAACGGTCGGACTGAAATTGCGGCCGGACAAACTCTCGCTGTTTGACGCAGTGAGCGGGCAGGTCGTGTCCTCCGCACTCTATATGGGAGGTCACGTTGGCTGAGGTCTCCCTTCTTGACGTCAGCAAGCGATTTGGCGCGGTCGAGGCTGTGCGCGGTCTTTCGCTTGCGATAGCCGATGGCGAGTTCGTGGTGCTGCTGGGTCCGACCGGTGCCGGAAAGACCACGACGCTGCGCCTTGTCGCCGGACTTGAGCCACCGGATAGCGGGCGTGTTGTAATCCGCGGACGGGATGTCTCAAGGGAGGTTCCGGCCGAACGCGACGTCGCATTCGTCTTTCAGCAATATTCGCTGTATCCGCATTTGACGGTCTACGACAATCTGGCCTTCCCATTGCGTTCTCCTGCGCGGCGCATGGACGAGAATTTGATTCGCCGCCGGGTACAACAGGTCGCGGAGCTGCTCCATATCGAGCAGAAGCTCGCCAATCGGGCTACCGCGCTCTCGGGCGGCGAAATGCAGCGCGTCGCCATCGGCCGGGCACTGGTTCGCGAACCTGCCGTCTATCTGATGGACGAACCATTGTCTTCGCTGGACGCAAAGCTTCGCGCCGAACTGCGGCTCGAACTCAAACGTATTCAGCGCGAGTTGGGAACGACGATCCTTTACGTGACGCACGACCAGATCGAAGCCATGACCATGGCCGACAGGATCGGCGTGATGAGCGAGGGGGCGCTGATGCAACTCGGCACTCCTCGCGAAGTCTACGAGCAGCCGAAGAGTGCTTATGTGGCGGGCAGGTTGGGCACGCCCTCTATCAACCTCGTTCCGGCCGAGCTGATGGCCGATCAATCGCCGCCCGCACAGGCGCGAACGGTGGGCCTGCGCACGGAACATATCCGAATTTCGCCGACGGATGGGCCGGGACCGCGGGCGCGGGTCCACTGGGTCGAGCACCTCGGCGACCAGAATCACGTTCACCTCAGGCTCGACAGCCATTCGCTCGTTACCCTGGCTGATCCGGCGCAGGACCTGCGGGCGGGGGACCAGGTCTCGCTCGAATTCATGTCGCCGCTTTATTTCGATCAGGCCGGAAACCGAATCAGCACCGATGGACCGCCTGCATGATCATCGATCGCCAAACACGCAAGCGTCTGTTCGAGACCGTGGCCAACCGTGTCATAGCCAGCGCGGACGAATTGACCGACCTCGATCGCGCCATCGGCGACGGCGATCACGGGGCCAATATGCGTCGCGGATTTGAAGCCGTACTCGCCGCCGTCGATGAGCTCGCCGCCAGGAGTCTTGGCGAATCCTTGAAAGGCGTCGGCACCACGTTGGTGATGAAGGTGGGCGGAGCATCCGGTCCGCTCTACGGGACCTTGTTCATGTCGCTCGGCAAGTCGTTGGCCGATGACGTGAGCCGGGAGCAGATCGCGGAGGCGTTCGCGGCCGCGATCGAAGCGGTCAAGGCGCGCGGCAAATCCGACGCCGGTCAGAAGACGATGCTCGACGTGTTTTTTCCCGTGCTTGACGTGTTGCGCGAAGGGGGGGAAGGACTGCCGGCGCGCCTTCGGGCGACCGCGAGGCTGGCTTCGGAAAAAACCATCCCGATGCGCGCGATCCGCGGTCGTGCATCGTTTTTGGGCGAGCGCAGCATCGGGCATATGGATCCTGGCGCACGGTCTTCGGCGTTGATCGTCGATGCCGTCGCAGACGTGATGGAAGGTTTTGCATGAGCGAGAATGTGGGAATTGTCATCGTGTCTCACTCGGCAGATGTTGCTCGGGGGACCGCGCTCATGGTCGAGCAGATGGTCGGCAGCGAAGTGCCGCTCGGCTGGTGCGGTGGAAATCCGGACGGCGGACTCGGCACCAATGTCGAAGCGATCATGGCCGCGATCGACCGGGCCTGGTCCGAGAAAGGTGTCGCCATCCTGGTCGACCTCGGTGGCGCCGAAACCAACAGCGAGATGGCGATCGAGATGCTGCCGGATACGCGGCGAAGCCGCGTCGTCGTCTGTAACGCGCCGGTGGTCGAGGGTGCGGTGATGGCGGCGACAGAGGCGGCGTCCGGGGCGACGCTTGAGGCCGTGCGCCGCACGGCCGAAGAACTGACGCCGGCTTAGCGAGACCAACGACATGAACAAGCATCGGGCATCGGTTCTTATGCGACATGAGGTCGGGCTGCACGCCAGGCCTTCGGTCAAGCTGACCAAGCTTGCCAAGGCATTCGAATCCAAGATCGACCTTGGTCTGTCGCCGGATGGTCCGTGGGTGGACGCCAAAAGCATCGTCAAGGTCATGGCTACCAAGGCGCCGAAGGACTCCACGATCTATTTTCGTGCTGAAGGCAATGATGCAAAGGCCGCGCTGGATGCGCTGGTGATGCTGGTGGACGGAGACTTCCAGGATGGACCGTAAGATGCATCGCGCGGCCTGTCGCATCGAGGGCAGATCCGCCGCCCCGGGGGTCGCGTTGGGTCCGCTGCTCCGACTGGTTTCCACGACGTCGCAGGCGCCGGTGTCGCGCTCGCCGGCAGCAGAGCGGCAGGCATTCGCGGATGCACTTGAAGCGTCACGGCTGGACCTCGTTGCGCTCGCCGGCCAGATGAAGGACGAGAACGCCGAGGCCATTCTGTCGTTTCAGATTGCGCTGCTCGAAGACGAAAATCTTGCGGCACCGGCATTTGCGCTGATCGCCGATGGCGAAACCGCCGATCGTGCCTGGGTCGCTGCGATCGACCCCGAAATCGCGACCTATGATGGCTCCCAGGACCATTATTTTCGTGCGCGGGCCTCCGATTTGCGGGACCTGCGTGACCGGGTGCTGCGACGCCTTGCGGGCGAGGTCGATCAGAGCTTGCCGGCGGGCGTGATCGTCGCGGCCGATGACATGCCGCCCTCATTGTTTCTGGCAACCGACTGGCGTGACGGCGGTCTGGTGTTGCGTCGGGGCAGCCCGTCCAGCCACGTCGCCATTCTGGCGCGATCGCGCGGCGTACCGATGATCGTTGGCGCCGATGTTACGGAGGTCGAGAGCGGGGCTGACGCCGTTCTCGACGCCGATGCGGGAGCTCTTGTGGTCAATCCCGATGCGGAGTTGCGGGTCGAATACACCCGCCGCCATGCCGAGCAGCTGGAGGCTCGGCGGGCAGCGTTTTCGTACAGCGGTCCGACTCAAACGGCGAGTGGCGAGCGGGTCAAGGTGATGATCAATGTGACTGGCCTTGCAGAACTCAGGGACATCGATCCCTCCAGCGTCGACGGCATCGGCCTGATGCGGACCGAGTTCCTGTTTCACGGCCGCGAAAAACTGCCGACAGAGGACGAGCAGTATCAGATCTACAGACAGATGGCCGAGTGGGCCTGCGGCAAGCCCGTGACCATCCGCACGCTGGATGCCGGCGGAGACAAGCCGATTGCCGGCTTGACGCAATCGGGGGAACTCAATCCATTTCTCGGCGTGCGCGGCGTGAGGTTGTCGCTGAGGCGACTGGAGGTATTTCGCGTTCAATTGCGGGCGCTGGCGCGCGCAGCGACGGTTGGAAATCTGAAGGTGATGATTCCGATGGTCACCGTGCCCGAGGAACTCGTGCATTGTCGCGCGTTGCTGCAAGAGGCCGTCGATGAGCTGCGAGCCTCTGGCCGTGAGGCGGCGTTGCCAGCGCTCGGCATGATGGTCGAGGTGCCGGCGGCCGCGCTTGCGATCGAGGATTTTGACGCTGATTTCTTTTCTATCGGCAGCAACGATCTCATCCAGTATGTGGCGGCTGCAAGCCGCGACGAGCCGCAACTTGCCGATCTCGCAAGGCCTTCGCGCGCCGTTTTCAACCTGATCGGGCATGTCGTGGAGCACGCCGATCGATTGGGCCGTGAAGCAAGCCTTTGCGGTGATCTAGCTGGTGATCCGGAACAGGCGGCGGCGCTGCTCGATCAGGGACTGCGCACCTTTTCGGTTGCACCGGGGGCGCTCGCGCCGGTCCGAGCTGCAATCGCGCGCTATTCCGGCAAGGGCGCATGAGTGCGCAGGTTACACCGGAGAATTCGCAGGACCTCATCGGGGTCTACAAGGCCATCCTGCGGGACATCCTTGATCGACGGCCTTCCGGTATGCGGCAGCGGCTGGCCGAAGCACTCGGCAAGAATCGCAGCTTCATTACCCAGATTGCCAATCCCGCCTATCAGACGCCCATTCCCGCGCAGCACGTTCATACGATCATGCAGGTCTGTCATTTCTCGCCGCAGGAAAAGGAGCGGTTTCTGGAGGCCTATCATCGTGCGCATCCGCGGCGGCTGCTTCTGCTCAAGGAGCGCGAACGAAACAGGCGCCTCACCTTGATGCTGCCTGATCTCGGAAGTGGACAGAAGAACCATAAACTCGACACGCTGCTGAGCGAATTCGCCGAAAAAGTCGCAAGACTGATCGAAGATACCTGAAGCAAGAAGATTCCGGCCAACGAAGAGGGGAGGGAGGCATGAAGAAGCTGATCAACGCGGTTGAGGATGTGGTGAACGAAAGTCTCGCCGGCTTTTGTGCCGCCCATTCCGACATCGTGCGATTGGGCGAGACGGCGCCGTTCGTTCTGCGCCGGCGCCTCAAGCCGGGGAAGGTGGCGCTGGTGTCGGGCGGTGGCTCCGGACATGAGCCATTGCATGGCGGTTTCGTCGGACCGGGAATGCTGGATGCGGCCTGTCCCGGCCAGGTCTTTACCTCTCCCACACCCGATCTCATCCTCGCCGCCGCCGAAGCCGCCGACAGCGGGGCTGGCGTATTGTTCATCGTCAAGAACTACGAGGGCGACGTCATGAATTTCGACATGGCGCGCGAAATGTCGGGAAAGACGGTCGCGACCGTCGTCACCGATGACGATGTGGCGGTTGAAACCTCGACCTATTCGACGGGGCGCCGCGGGGTTGCCGGCACGCTGATCGTGGAGAAAATTCTGGGTGCCGCCGCCGAAGAAGGACGTGGCCTTGACGACCTGAAGGCGCTTGGCGATCGCGTCAATGCAGCCACCCGCTCGATCGGGATAGCGCTGACCAGCTGCACGGTACCGGCGGCAGGCAAGCCGACCTTCGAACTTGGTGAAGATGAGATGGAAGTCGGCGTCGGCATTCATGGCGAGCCCGGTCGCCGACGCGTGAAGCTCAGGTCCGCCAATGACATCGCTTCGGAAATGGTTGGTGCCATCACCACAGACCTGGCAGATCGTGTGCGCGGCGAGATCATCCTGCTGATCAACGGGTTTGGCGGGACGCCGCTGTCAGAGCTTTATCTGATGTATGACGTCGTGCGCAAAAGGCTCGAAGCCTCAGGCTGCAATGTCGCGAGATCGTTGGTCGGCAATTTCGTCACCTCGCTCGACATGGCCGGGTGCTCGGTGACCGTAACCTTGTTAGACGACGAGATGAAACGTCTCTGGGACGCCCCGGTCCACACCGCCGCGCTACGCTGGGGTGTGTAATTCGGTCCGCGTTGTCAGCGTCCTATCAGCATCGGCCCAGGAGCTGCAAATACCATGAAAACGAGCGCAACAACCAAGGGTGAATCTCCTTCCCGGCTGATCGACGCAAGGATCAAGGAACTGGGCGACTGGAGAGGCAAGATGCTCGCCCGTGTCCGCGCCCTCATCAAGCAGGCGGACCCGGAAGTGGTCGAGGAGTGGAAGTGGAGAGGCGTTCCAGTATGGTCTCACGATGGAATCATCTGCACCGGTGAGACGTATAAAAGCGTCGTGAAGCTGACTTTCCCCAAGGGCGCCTCGCTTAAAGACCCCTCGGGTCTGTTCAACGCCAGCCTTGAAGGCAACGCCAGGCGCGCCATCGATCTCCATGAGGGCGATGAAATCAAGGCGGATGCCTTCAAGACGCTGATCCGTGCCGCCATCGCCCTGAACAAGTCTTCGGTCAGATACTCGAGTACTGTCGGCGCGGCCTAGGCTCAAAAGTCGCGCGTGATGTTGACTAACAGACGGCTCCTCGCGGTCTTTTTTCGGCCCTAACAGAAACAAAGCCTTCGACAACCCTTGAGTAACAGTGCAACGACACTCAAGGGGAGCAACGCAAATGTTGCCCGATCACGGCGCGGCTTGCCGTCCCGAACAACGGACGCTTTCGGGACGAACCCGGCGCCAGCCAACCGACTTGGCATCGTTCGCTTCAAAACTTCTGGTCCTCTTTGTCATGACCTGTGCAGTGACAGTGGCAGGCTGCGCGTGCGATCCCTACCAGCGCGGCTTCGAACCGATCCGGTATGAGGGTGATGCGGCTTCCTCTCAGACGCCAGCGAGTGCCCATGGACATTCCGAACCACGCCGACATCCCGATTTCTGGATTTGCCGGCCTGATGCTGCTCTGCTGGTGCCGCAACCTGCGCCCGATTGCGAGTTCAAGGGAACCGACAGCAAGGTTGTGGATCCGGATGAAATGGCCCGCTTGAAAATTGAGTATGAGCGGCAGTGCTACCGGAAAGCAGAAAAGGCCGCTCGCGACCGCCTGAGCCTGCTGCAGGCGTCCAGCGCCTGCACAATTGGAGCCGCTCGACAACAGTAGACGATGTCTATCTGACGGCGTAGACCTCACCCGGTGCGACTTGAGCGGTTTCAGCGATGAGCGAAAATCCGTGTTTTCTGTCTGCGGTTGAACTTCGTGCGCGTTTCGTCCGCAAGGAGGTATCCCCCGTCGAGATCATGAGGGCGGTGCTCGAGCGCGCCGAGCATCTGCAATCGAAATTGAACTGCTTCATTACGCTGTGCGCTGATGAGGCCGTTGCGCAGGCGCAAGCCGCGGAACGAAAGGTCATGGCAGGCGAACCGCTCGACCTGCTCCACGGCATACCTTTCACCGTCAAGGATATTGTCAACACCGGAGGCGTACGAACCACCTTCGGCGCGGTCCCCTATCGAGACAACGTGCCCGATCAGGACGCGGTGGCGGTTTCCCGGCTGCGCGCACAGGGTGCGATCGTGATCGGCAAGACCACCACGCCGGAGTTCGGCAGTAAATGCCTGACCGATTCGCCGTTGTTCGGCCGCACGCGCAACGCCTGGAGTGCCACCAGATCGAGCGGCGGATCGAGTGGCGGCGCCGCCGTCGCGGTAGCCAGCGGCATCGCGCCGCTCGCGGTTGCGACCGACGGCGGCGGTTCGACGCGGATTCCGGCCGCCTGCAACGGCGTGGTCGGACTGAAGCAAAGCAACGGCGTCATCCCCCACAGCCAGGCGCAGGATGCGTTCGGCAACCAGACCTACGTGACGCCGACGACGCGGACGGTTGCCGATACGGCGCTGATGATGCAGGCAATGTCGGGGGAGGATGCGTCCGACCCTTGGTCGATCGGTGTTGGCGTGCCCGACTTTGTCGGTCACGCGATGCCGCGCGGCGATCTGCGCGGACGCAGGATACTCTATTGCCTGTCGCCTCCGGGCCGGCCCGTGGCGTCCGATGTAGCAGACAGTTTCCGGGCAAGTCTCCACCGGCTTGCGGCGCTCGGCGCCGAGCTCGAGGAGTTCACAGGCGAGGGGTTCGATGTCGAGCCGATCTGGCGCGCCATCAATCACACCGTATGGCGCACGCGCTTTTCGACGTTGGCGGCCGAGCACAAGGATGTGCTGAGCGAAACATTTCTCAGACAACTGGCGTTGGCGGCAAACGTCAGTGGAGTCGAGTTCCAGCAAGCGATGTTTGAGCGGACGGCGCTGTTTCGCCGCGTACAATCCCTGCTGGCGCGGGCCGACTTGCTGGCCATGCCGACCCTCACCCGCACGGCGCTTCCAATCGATCAGGATTTGTTCGGTACCATCGAAATCGACGGGCGCCATTTCGACAACCTCAGGCCGCATTGGTTCCCGTGGACCATGCCGTTCAACATGACCGGGCACCCGGCCATCAGCCTGCCTTGCGGCTTTGGCCGCGATGGCCTGCCGATCGGCATTCAGCTGGTCGGCCGCTTCCGCGCCGATGCGGAGCTGTTGCGTGTCAGCGCGCTGTTCGAGGCCGCGTGCGATCTGCTCGGCCGCTGGCCTTCCTGAGGTCGAAACGCAGGGACATGCGGCGAGGGGCTTGCTTCCGGCGCCAAAGATGTTGAATCGTGCCGTGAAGTAACGGTAAATCCAAGAGCACAGCATGACCGTGTTCCTTCTGCGGCGGCTTCTGACCTTGCTGGCGACGCTGGTCGGCGCCTCGCTGATCATTTTTCTCGTGCTGGATGCCTTGCCCGGCAATGCCGCGCAGACGCTGATGGGAGCCGACGCCTCGCCGGAGGCGGTGCAGGCGCTGACTGTGAAGCTTGGGCTGGATCAGCCGCTGGCCACTCGATACCTGCACTGGATCGCCGGCATGGCCGTGGGCGATCTCGGCAACAGCTATGCCTACGGTACTCCCGTTGCCGGATTGATCATGGAGCGGCTCACGCTGACCGTTCCGCTTGCGATCATGTCCATGCTGATCACCGTGGCCTTGGCTCTTAGTGCCGGCATCTACACGGCCGCCAATCACAACAGGCTGGGTGACGTGAGCGTCATGTCGCTGACGCAGGTCGGGATCGCGCTGCCCAATTTCTGGTTTGCCATTCTGCTGATTCTGCTGTTCTCGGTGAAATTGCAATGGCTCTCCGCCGGTGGATTTGCCGGATGGAACGACGGCATCTGGGCAGGCATCCGCTCGCTGCTGCTGCCCGCCATCTCGCTCGCGGTCGTGCAGGCCGCCATCCTCGCGCGGGTGACGCGCTCGGCCGTGCTGGAAGTGCTGCGTGAGGATTTCGTGCGAACCGCGCGTGCCAAGGGCCTGAGCAGGCGCGCCGTGCTCTGGCAGCACGTACTGCGCAACGCCATGATACCGGTGATGACGGTCATGGGCCTGCAGTTTGCCAATCTCCTGGCAGGGACGATCGTGATCGAGAACGTTTTCTACCTGCCTGGTCTCGGCCGGTTGATTTTCCAGTCGATCGCCAATCGCGACCTGATCGTGGTTCGAAACTGCGTGATGCTGCTGGCGGCCATGGTGGTCATTGTCAATTTCGTGGTCGATGTGCTTTATGCCTTCATCGATCCGCGCATCAAGGTCCATAACCTGTGAGCGCCCCGTTGACCGCTTCAGCCAATGTACCTGCGGCAACGGAGTATGCGCCCCCGGCGGCAGGCTTCTGGCGCCGTGCACTCCGCCATCGCAGCTTCGTCCTGGGCGGCGCGCTTGCCCTTATGGTGCCCGCTGCCGCGCTGACTTCGCTGATCTGGACCCCGTGGTCGGCCTATGACATCGACATCGCGGCCAAGTTGCTGCCACCGTCCGCCGCGCACTGGCTCGGCACCGACGCGCTCGGTCGCGACATCGTCTCGCTGCTTTTGGTTGGTGCGAGGGCCACCATCCTGGTCGGCGTCATCGCGGTCGGGATCGGGCTGACCTTCGGCGTGTGTCTTGGACTGATTGCCGCCGCGCGCAGGGGCTGGGTGGAGGAACTCATCATGCGGATGAGCGATTTCACCTTCGCTTTTCCCGCCGTGCTCTCGGCGATCATGCTCGCCGCCGTTATCGGGCCGGGGATGGTGACTTCGATTACGGCCATCGGCATCTTCCAGGTGCCGATCTTCGTCCGGGTGACGCGCGGATCGGCCGGCGCGATCTGGGCGAGGGAGTTCGTGCTGGCGGCGCGAGCGTCAGGCAAGGGCCGTTTTCGTATCACCATCGAGCATGTGCTGCCAAATATCCTTTCCGTGTTGATCGTGCAGGCGACCATACAATTCGCGCTCGCGATCCTGGCCGAAGCGGCGCTGTCGTATCTCGGCCTTGGCACGCAACCGCCGCAACCATCGTGGGGGCGCATGCTCAACGACGCGCAGAGCCTGTTGTTTCAGCAGCCTGCTCTTGCGGTCTATCCGGGCGCTGCGATCGCGCTTGCGGTGCTGGGCCTCAATCTGCTGGGGGACGGTTTGCGCGATCTTCTCGATCCTCGCCTCTCGCGGGAGCGTTGACGTGGCTCAAGTCGGGAAATCGCCGCTGCTCGAAGTAAGCGATCTCGCCGTCAGGCTCAACACCAGTCGCGGCCCCGCGACAGCCGTCCGCGATGTGAGCTTCACCTTGAGGCGCGGCGAGACGCTGGGGCTGGTCGGCGAATCCGGATGCGGCAAATCTGTCACCGCGCTCGCCTTGATGGGACTTCTGCCGGACAACGCCGTCGTCAGCGGCAGCATCCGCCTCGATGGCCGCGAGCTGGCAGGCCTGTCCGATGCGGACTATTGCGAGCTGCGCGGCAATCGCATCGGCATGATCTTCCAGGAACCGATGACCGCGCTCAATCCCATGCACACCGTGGGCCAGCAGGTCGCCGAACCGCTGCGGCGCCACAGGCATTGCTCGGCCGCGGAAGCGCGCAAGCAGGCCATTGCCTTGCTCGACCGCGTCGGCCTTCCCGAGGCAGCCAGGCGGGTCGATGCGTATCCGCACCAGTTTTCCGGCGGGCAGCGGCAGCGCGTCACCATCGCCATGGCGCTCGCCTGCGAGCCCGACGTGCTGATTGCCGACGAACCGACCACCGCGCTCGACGTCACCGTCCAGGGGCAGATCCTTGATCTTGTCGCCGATCTGGTCGCCGAGCGCGGCATGTCCATGATCCTGATCTCGCACGATCTCGGCGTCATCGCCGAGAACGTCCGGAAGATGATGGTGATGTATGGAGGCACCGTCGTGGAGAGCGGAACGACGGAGGAAATCTTCGCCCGCATGGGGCACCCTTATACGCAGGGGCTGTTTCGGGCTCGCCCGCGCCTTGGCGCGAAGAAGGGCACGCGGCTGAGCACCATTGCCGGCACCGTGCCGGAGCTTGCCGACCTTCCGTCCGGCTGCGCCTTCGCCGATCGCTGCACGATTGTGGAGAGCCGTTGTCGTGCAGCGCCTCCCCCCGCACTGGAAGTGGCACCCGGTCATCGCGTGCGATGCGTAAGGACGGACGTTTCGATGGCTGTCAAGGATAGGGTCCTGCCGGCATGAGCAGTTTCGTTCAGGCTTCGCCGCCTTCCGATCCGCCTTTGCTTGATGTGAAGGATGTCGTGCAGCGCTATGCGCTGCCACGCGAGAGCCTGCTCCGTTCGCCGGGGGAGGTGCTCGCGCTCGACGGGATCAGCGCCCGGGTCGAGGCTGGCCGAAGCCTCGGCATCGTCGGCGAATCCGGCTCCGGCAAATCGACCTTCGCGCGCCTTGTAATGGCGCTGGAGCGGCCGACATCAGGCTCGGTCGAACTTATGGGTCGCGATCTCAATCGGCTGCCGGCCAACGAGCTTCGCCGTGCTCGCCGCGATTTCCAGATGGTGTTTCAGGATCCGTATGGATCGCTGGATCCGCGGCAGACGATTGCCCGCATCGTCGCCGAACCGCTTACGGCGCTCGTCCGCACCGATCGTGCAACGCTTCGGGAGCGCGTCGCCACCGTGCTCAGACAGGTCGGATTGCGTGACTCCGATATGGACAAGTTCCCCCACGAATTTTCGGGCGGCCAGCGACAGCGCGTCGCGATCGCGCGGGCCTTGATCACCCAGCCGAAGCTGATCGTCGCCGACGAGCCGGTCAGCGCGCTCGATGTTTCCGTGCAGGCGCAGGTGCTGAACCTCCTGGAGGATCTGCAGGAGCAGTTTGGAATAAGCTACATCCTGATCAGTCACGATCTCGCGGTCGTTGACTATCTCTGCGACGAAGTCGCGGTGATGTATCTGGGGAAGATCGTCGAGCAAGGCCGGCCTGAGGATTTGTTCGACCATTGCGCCCATCCCTATACCCGCGCTCTGCTCGAGGCGGTTCCACGTGCCCGCCCAGGCGGTGCGCGCCGTCGTCGCGGCGCTCAAACGATCGCCTCGCAATCGGCCGGTAGCACCGGTTGCCCGTATGCCTCACGTTGTCCGCTGGCCGACCAGCTGTGTCGGGAATCTGCGCCTCCCTTGCGCGAAATCGGCCCTGCGCATCTTGCCGCCTGCCACAGGAGCGAGGCAGTGATGGCATTGTCGCCCGTGCCGGGAGAGGGGAGTTAGCTCTTGTGCGGGATCGGCGTCGACATAAGTAACGTGATGGCTTGAGGGAGACGCGCATGCTCAGGAAATTATCCATTCTCGTAACTGCCCTGGCCTTTGCCGCGGCGCCGCTGCCGGCTCTGGCGCAAGGCAAGAAAGACAGCGTTGTCATGGGCATGACGCTGGAGCCGCCTGGGCTCGATCCGACCACGGCCGCTGCCGCGGCGATTGCCGAGGTTACTCTCTACAGCATCTACGAGACGTTGACCAAGATCAACGAGGACGGCTCGGTGTCTCCATTGCTGGCCGAGAGCTGGCAGACCTCGCCCGATCTGAAGACTTATACGTTCAAGCTCCGCAAGGGCATCAAATTCCAGAACGGCGAGCCGTTCGATTCCGCCACGGTGAAATTCTCGTTCGATCGCGCCGCTGCACCAACGAGCACGAACAAGGACAGGAGCCTGTTCCAGAGCTTCGAGCAGGTGAGCGCGCCTGATGCCGATACCGTTGTCCTCGTCCTGAAATATGCGGAGCCGAACCTGCCGTTCCTTCTCGGGCAGGCAAGCGCCTCGATCGTCGAACCCAAGAGCGCACCGACCGACGCCACGCAACCTGTCGGGACCGGGCCCTATACGCTTGGCGCCTGGGCCAAGGGATCGTCAATCTCGCTGAACAAGTGGGACGCCTACCGCGATGCCGGCGCGATCAAGCTCGCCAAGGTAACGATCCGCATCATCAGTGATCCATCGGCGCAGGTCGCAGCGCTGCTATCAGGTGATGTCGATGTGTTTCCGAGGGTTGCGGCCGCGCGCAGTCTCGCGCAGTTCAAGTCCGATCCGCGTTTCGCGGTGCTGGTCGGCGGCTCCAGGGCAAAGACGATCGTCAGCATCAACGAAAGAAGAAAACCTCTCGACGATGTACGGGTACGCCGCGCCATTCTTGCCGCCATCGACCGCAAGGCGATGATCGATGGCGCCGTCGACGGCTTCGGTGCTCCGATTGGCAGCTTCTATACGCCGGGATCGCTGGGTTATGTCGACACCACCGGCATCAACCCTTATGACCCTGAAAAGGCGAAGAAGCTGCTCACCGAAGCAGGGGTCTCAGCGCCGCTCGAGTTGAGCCTCAAACTGCCGCCACCCCCCTACGCGCGTCAGGGCGGCGAAATCCTCGCGGCCCAGCTCGCCAAGGTCGGGATCGTTGCCAAGATCGAGAACGTGGAATGGGCACAGTGGCTGTCGCAAGTGTTCACCGGCCCGCACAATTTCGACCTGACCATCGTGTCGCACGTCGAGCCGTTCGACCTCGTCAAGCTGACAGAAAGCGACTATTACCTCGGCTACAATTCGCAAGCCTTCAACCACCTCTACAAAGAGATCATGGCAACGCCCGGCGAGGCCGATCGCGCCAGGCTCCTGGGCGACGCGCAGCGCATGCTGGCAAACGATGCGGTCGCGGGCTTCCTGTTCCAGCCACAATGGATCACCATTACCAACAAGAAGCTGAAAGGCGTCTGGAAGGAAGTCCCGCAATTCGAAAACGACTTCTCCAGCTGGTCCTGGGAATAGCCGATCCCCGCGTCTCCCCTCAGTGATTGATCTTTCGTAACGCGACGTCGACGGCGGAGCCGAGTTTCTCGACGATCAGGTCGATGTCATCAGGCGTTGCGATATAGGGTGGCGCCAGCAGCACATGATCTCCGCTGCGGCCGTCCACGGTTCCGCCGGTCGGATAACAAGCAAGCCCATGCTCGAAGGCCGCAGCCTTGATTTTTTGGTTTAGCTTGAGAGCGGGATCGAAGGGGGTTTTGCGCGCTCGATCGACCACCAGTTCGATCGCCTGGAAAAGGCCGCGACCACGGATATCACCGATATGCCGGTGGTTGCCGAAGCGTTCGGTCAGCCGCCGCTCGAGGAGGTTGCCGCGCTGCTTGACCTGGTCGAGGAGCTTTTCATCCCGGATAATCAGCTGTACCTCGAGCGCGGCCGCGCAGGCGAGGGGATGCCCAAGGTAGGTGTGTCCGTGCTGGAACGCGCCGGATCCCTTCCGGATGGTGTCGACGATCTCCGCGCGGGCGAGCATGGCGCCGATCGGCTGATAACCGCCGCCGAGGCCTTTGGCGATTGCCTGGATATCAGGCGCAATCCCCTCCTGCTCCCATGCATGCGTGGTTCCCGTCCGGCCCATCCCGCACATCACCTCATCCAGTATGACGAGCGCCCCGTGCCGGTCGCAAATCTCGCGAACCGCACGGAAATAGCCTTCCGGCGCCGGCACGCATCCGGCGGTGGCCCCGACCACCGGCTCGGCTATGAAGGCTGCCACCGTGGCAGGACCGAGCCTGAGGAATTCGGCTTCGAGTTCGGCCGCCAGGCGCGCCACGAAGTCGGAATCCCCCTCGTCGTCGCGCTTTTCGTGATACGCAAACGCCGGCGTCACATGGCTGAAGGCGGATGACAGGAGCGGCGCGTAGGGCTCGCGGCGCCAGGCGTTGCCGCCCGCCGCGAGCGCGCCAAGCGTGTTGCCATGGTAGCTCTGCCGGCGTGCGATAAAACGGTGGCGCTGCGGCTCGCCGCGCTCGACGAAATATTGCCGCGCCAGCTTGATGCTGGCTTCGACCGCTTCCGATCCGCCGCTGACGAGATAAGCGTAGGCAAGGCCGCCGGGCTCATGACCGACGAGATGATCGGCCAGGGCTTCCGCGGGCTCGGACGACAGGAAAGCCGTGTGCGCATAAACAAGCTTTGAAGCTTGCCTGGCCATTGCATCGAGCACGCGCGGATGTTGATGGCCGAGGCAGGAGACGGCGGCGCCTCCGGACGCATCGAGAATCCTTCGTCCATCTTCGGCAATCAGCCAAACGCCTTCGCCGCCAATTGCCTTTGGCGGCGTTTCACGCAAACTCCGGTGCAGCAGGCGAGTTGGGCGGGCACCCATCATTCAACCTCCTGCCGGCAGCATCGTGCTGTTCGTGGCGGGCGGCAAGAGGTCAGGGCGTATTTCTCAACGCCCTCAACGGGCACGAAGGCCCAGACCCAGTCCGATCCAGCCCGCGCCGGCCATGATCAGGTCAACGCCGAGGAAAATTCCGAGGATGTAGACGCTGTTGACCGGCCAGTGCGCCAGAATCACCAGGCCGAGCAGCAGCGTGATGACGGCCGACAGCGCCACCCAGATCCAGGGGCTTTCGCGTTTCATGCTGAACGCCAGGAAAATCCGCACGATACCGGAAGCGACCAGCGAGGCGCCCAACAGCAGCGTGAGTATCGCGGCGGCGAACAGGGGATTCTCGAACGTCACGAAGCCCGCGACGATGTAGAGCAGGCCGAGCAAGGCCCAGAAGAGAAACTTGCCCCAACTCTTGATCTGGAAGGCGCTGATGACTTCTGCAACGCCCGCGATGATCATCATGATGCCGACCATGAACACGCTCGCTACCGTCGCCAGCACGATGCTGCCGAGCGCTATGAATCCGGTCACCACATAGACAACGCCGAGTGCGACGATCCAGCCCCACTTGGCGCGCAGCGGTGCAATATCCGAACCAATCGAAAGGGTGTCAGAGACGTTTGTCATGATGGCGCTCCCCTGTCCGAGATGACTGCATGCTTATAACATGAAAGCGCCGCGGTAAGAGGTAATCCTGACTGTTCCCGCGCAGACGACCGGGTTGTCATGAGCCGGAAGGCCGGGCAAGGTCGCTAGTCTGGATGCGAATGTCAGAACCTGGACATTGGCCACGGTAAACCGGCGAGCGGCGGGAGGTGTCATGAATAGTTTCATCGGCAAGACAGTCGTCATCACCGGCGGCGGCGGCGGCATTGGAGGCTCAACCTGCCGCCGCTTTGCGCGCGAAGGCGCACAGGTTGCCGTGCTCGATGTGAACATCGAGGCCGCGGAAAAGGTCGCCTCCTCCATCAAAAGCGATGGCGGCAATGGGCAGGCGTTCCGTTGCGACATCACCGACAGAAGTAGCGTCGACGCGGCCGTCGCCGCGGTGGAATCCCGGCTCGGGCCCATCGACATACTGGTGAACAACGCCGGCTGGGATGTCTTCCGTCCGTTCACCAGGACCGAGCCGGCGCAATGGGACAGGCTGATCGCCATCAACCTCGTCGGTGCGCTGCATATGCATCATGCGGTGCTGCCCGGCATGGTGGCGCGCGGGGCTGGCCGCATCGTCAATATTGCCTCGGACGCCGCGCGCGTCGGCTCATCGGGGGAAGCGGTCTACGCCGCCTGCAAGGGCGGCCTCGTTGCGTTCTCGAAGACGATCGCGCGCGAGCATGCGCGTCACGGCATTACCGTCAATGTCGTCTGCCCGGGACCCACCGACACCGCGCTATTTGCAGATTTCAAGGAAGCTGCCGGCAATCCGGAAAAGCTGGTGGAGGCATTCAGGCGATCAATTCCGCTTGGACGCATCGGTCGGCCCGAGGATTTGCCGGGCGCCATCCTGTTCTTTGCAAGCGACGAGGCCGCCTATGTGACCGGCCAGGTGCTGAGCGTGTCGGGCGGGCTGACGATGAACGGCTGACCTATTCCAGGGAGGAGCAGATGGAGTTCGAGGATCTGATTTACGAAATTCGCAACGGCGTGGCCTGGATCATCATCAACCGGCCGGAGAAGATGAATGCGTTTCGCGGCAAAACCTGCGATGAACTGATCCTGGCCTTGTACAAGGCCGGCTACGACAAGACGGTCGGCGCCATCGTGCTCGCAGGCGCGGGCGATCGCGCCTTCTGCACGGGCGGGGACCAGTCCGCCCATGACGGCAATTACGACGGGCGAGGCACGGTCGGCCTGCCCGTCGAAGAATTGCATACCGCGATCCGTGACGTGCCGAAACCGGTAATCGCGCGCGTGCAGGGCTATGCGATCGGCGGCGGCAACGTGCTGTGCACGATCTGCGATCTGACGATCTGCTCGGAGAAGGCCATTTTCGGTCAGGTCGGTCCAAAGATGGGTTCGGTCGACCCCGGCTACGGCACCGCATTTCTGGCGCGCGTGGTCGGCGAAAAGAAGGCCCGCGAAATGTGGTACATGTGCCGCCGCTACAGCGGACAGGAGGCGGTTGCGATGGGCTTGGCGAATGCCTGCGTTCCGCAGGATCAGCTGGACGCCGAAGTTCAGAAGTGGGGCGAAGAACTGTGCGAACGAAGCCCGACCGCGCTCGCGATCGCCAAGCGCAGCTTCAATATGGATACCGCTCACCAGGCCGGCATTGCCGGCATGGGAATGTATGCGTTGAAACTTTACTACGACACGGACGAATCGCGCGAGGGCGTCAAGGCATTGCGGGAAAAGCGCAAGCCGGACTTTCGCAAGTTCGTCAGATAAGGCGTACGCGTCGGTGTCCGAGCTTTACGGGCTCCAATCGTCCCATGTGAGGTGTTAGGCTCGTCAAAACAGCAAGGCCTCAAAGGCCGGTAAATTTGTACGGGGAAGAAACATGGCCGACAAATCAACGCAGCCCGCATGGGACCCCCTCGTGCTCGCGGGGCAACTGCAAAGCATCGCAACCCAAAGCCAGGCGCTGATGCAGCGCTTCGTGTCCACTCAAACCGACGCCACGAAGTTCGGAATGGGAGATACCTCGACGCTCGGCTTCGACTTTGCCGATCTGATGACGAAGATGATGACCGATCCGACCGCGGTCGCGAAAGCCCAGATAGATCTCTTCAACGAAAGCCTGGCGGTCTGGCAAAGGGCAACGGAGCGCATGTTCATGCTGCCTGTGAGCAAATCCGATAGCCCGAAGGACAAGCGCTTCAAGCACCCGGAGTGGACGGAGAACGTCATCTTCAGCTTCATAAAGGATAGCTACCTCGTCGCGGCAAAATCGGTCCTTTCGGCGGTCCGCGACGTCAAGGGCATGGACGAGGCCACGGCTCGCAAGATCGATTTCTACACGCGACAGTTTGTCGATGCCTTGTCGCCTTCAAATTTCGTGACGACCAATCCGGAGGTGTTGACCGCAACCCTTCAGTCCGGCGGGCAGAATTTGTTGCGTGGTCTGGAGAATCTTCTCGCCGATCTGGAACGCGGCGATGGTCGTCTCTCGATCACGATGACCGATATGAAAGCCTTCCATCTCGGAGAGAACATTGCGACGACGCCGGGAAAAGTCGTCTATCAGAACGAGCTCATGCAATTGGTCCAGTATACGCCCTCGACGCGCGAAGTTCGCAAGCGGCCGCTCCTTATCGTGCCGCCATGGATCAACAAGTTCTACGTGCTGGATTTGCAGCCCAAGAATTCCTTCATCAAGTGGGCCGTCGATCAGGGGCACTCGGTATTCGTCATCTCCTGGGTCAATCCCGATGAAAAGCTCGCCGAAAAAGGTTTTGAGGACTACCTGCTTGAGGGACCCTTGGCGGCTCTGGAGGCGATCGAGCAGGCCACAGGTGAACGGCAGGTCAACGCGGTCGGATATTGCCTCGGCGGCACTCTGCTCGCCGCAACCGCGGCATATCTGGCGGCAAGGAATGACGAACGGATCGCGAGCGCGACCTATTTCGTGACGCTCGTCGATTTTACCGAAGTCGGCGACATGGCCGTGTTTATCGACGAAGAGCAGCTTGTCGCGCTTGAGAGGCGGATGCGTGAGCGCGGCTATCTTGAGGCCCAGGACATGGCGGCTTCGTTCAACATGTTGCGCGCCAACGACCTGATCTGGTCGTTTGTCGTCAGCAATTACCTGCTCGGCAAGGAGCAGCTGCCGTTCGATCTGCTGTTCTGGAATTCGGATTCGACGCGGATGCCGGCGGCGATGCACTCGTTTTACTTGCGAAAAATGTATCACGAAAATCTGCTGGCAAAGCCCGGCGGCATCAGTCTTGCCGGCCTTGGCATCGATTTGTCGAAGATCAGGATTCCGACCTTTATCCTGTCGACACGTGAAGACCACATCGCACCCTGGAAATCCACTTATTCGGCGACCCACTTGTATTCGGGGCCGGTCAAGTTTGTCTTGTCGGCTTCGGGCCACATGGCGGGCGTCATAAGCGCGCCGGGCAGCAAATATGGACACTGGACCAACGACAATCTGCCGCCGAGCGCGGACGAATGGTTTGTCGGTGCTTTGTCCCATCAGGGATCGTGGTGGCCGGTCTGGGATGAATGGGTGACCAGGCTCGATGGGGAGAGGGTGGCTGCGCGCGAACCCGGCAGCGGCAAGCTGCCGGTGATCGAGGATGCGCCGGGTTCTTACGTGCGCGTCAGGGCGGACGCAGCGTAAGTCGCCGCGACAGCAGTGGAGCGGATTTGACGTTCGCTACCCTCTTGCCGCGATTGCCTCAAGCGAACGTCAACTCCAAAGCTCCACTGGATCAATAATTTGCTGGTGGTCCCTGATTCTAACATTCGCAAAAGCGGCTCCCTAGATAGATAGCGAATGT
>Ga0306920_100002870_pt1 | contig 21792 bp, 24 predicted proteins | sample flu12Cox44000170_FD_204666 | JGI IMG/M metagenome (GOLD analysis project Ga0306920, IMG submission 204666) | Lab enrichment of tropical soil microbial communities from Luquillo Experimental Forest, Puerto Rico - flux4day.12C.oxic.44.000.170 (v2)... | ecosystem: Environmental > Terrestrial >...
CTTCTGCGTGCAGACGAAGCGTGGAACCGAGGTCTCGTGGCTCGTAAGAGTGGAGGAGCGGAACGCGACTCAGCGTGGTCCAGGGAGCGCGCACCCCTTCCCCGCCCAGCCCGTGCTGTACCGGAAAGCTAAAGATTGCTCCGCTGCCTCCAGCATGCGGATCCGACGGGAGAGTGTGACGAGTAGACGCTGGGTGGGTCCGAGAGCGCGCACCCTCTCCCAGCCCACCCGTGCCTTACGGGAGACTAAAGATGCTCCGCCGCCTCCAGCATGCGAATCCGACGGGAGAGCGTGACGAGCAGACGCTGGGTCAACTCGGGCACCTCACGCAGCACTTCCTGAAAGTGCTTCCGATCGATCACGAGCACGCGCAGCGGCGTGGCCGCCCGCACCGTGACGGACCGCGGCCCGCCGTCGAGCAGGCTCATCTCGCCGAAGAAATCCCCGGGGCGCAGGAAGGCCCGCTTCTTGCCCGGCTTCTCCACGGCGGCCGAGCCGTCGATGATCACGAAGAACTCGTCGCCGGGCTGGCCGACGCGCGTGAGCGAGGTGCCCGCCGGCACCTCCACCACCCGCGAGATGTCGGAGAGCGCGCGGAGCTGTTTCTGCGTGCAATCGGCGAGCAGCGGCACGTCCTCGAGGTGGCGAATCTTCTCGTCGTTGCTCACGCGCGGCCCCGATGGCTCCGCGCGGCGGAGCGCCTCCTTGAGGTCCTGCGGAATCGAGCCATCCAAGATGCGGCCTATCAGTTCCATGCGACCTCCTCCATCGCTATCGGCGCCCCGCCGGCTTCGTAGTGGCCTTGGGCTTCTCCTCCGGCGCCTTGAGCAGCCGCTCGCGCTCCGCGTGGAGCGCGCGCACCTCACGCTCGAGCTTGGTGCTACGCTCCTGGGCCAGCGCGGCCTGCAGGCGCAGATCCTCCGCTTCCTTGTAGACGCGCGTCAGCTCCCGCTCGAGGCGGACGGCGTCGCGCCGGCTGCCCGACCACTTGACCCACAGCACGGCCACGAGAACGACGAGGAGCAGGCACGCCGCGATGAGGGCCCAGGGGCGACGGGGGAGATTGTCCTCCACGATCGCGCGTGCCTCCTGTCCCTCCTCGAGGGTGCGCCCCCAGCGCATATCGATCCGAGACTAGCACCTCGGCGTCGGCCGAGCCAGAATTTGCTAGAGTGCAAGCGTGATTCCCGGGCTTCGGGTGGGTCACGTCACCGATCTACGTTCTCTCACCGGCTGCACCGTCATTCTTCCCGATCAGCCCGCCGTCGGTGCGCTCGAGATCGCAGGCTGGGCCGCAGGCGTGCACGGCATCGAGTTCCTCGACCCGCGCCATCTCGCGCCCACCGTGGACGGCGTGGTACTCGCGGGGGGCAGCGCCTTCGGTCTCGAGGCGATATGGGGCGTCATGGCCTATTTGGAAGAGCACGAACGTGGCTTCCCAGTGGGCCGCACCGTGGTGCCACACGTGGCGGGCGCCATCATCTTCGACCTGAACGTGGGTGATCATCGCACGCGTCCCGATCGCGCCATGGGCTACGCGGCGTGCGTTGCCGCCCACGCGGGGCCGGTGGAGGAAGGCAGCGTGGGCGCGGGCACGGGCGCCACCGTGGGCAAGCTCTTCGGCATCGAGCGGGCCATGCGCGGCGGGCTCGGTTGCGCGCGTGTCGACGTGGGTGGTGTTGCGGTCGGCGCCCTCATGGTCGTCAACGCGGTGGGCGACGTGCGGGATCCAGAGACGGGCCGCCTCATTTCTGGGACACGGGACTCCGCTGCGGGCACCAAGCTCGTGGACACGGCAAGCGCGCTGGATGCGGGCGCCGTTCTGCCTCGCTTCCGCCCCGTCAACACGACCATCGGAGTGCTTGCCACCACAGCGCGCCTCGGCAAGGCGGAGGCGGCCCGATTGGCTCGGCGTGGATTCGAAGGTTTCGAGCGGACGCTGTCGCCGCCTCACCTGCCCACGGACGGCGACGCGCTCTTCTGCCTCTCCGTGGGCGAGGCCTTGATCGAGCCGGATGCGCTCGGTTCGGCGGCCGCCGAAGCAGTGGCCATCGCCATCACCCGCGCGGTGCGCCTCGCCACGTCGCTCCCTGGACTACCCTCGGCAGCCGACCTCGGTCTCTAGTCTGGACTGGTTCACGAGCTTGCGGGAGCGCGAGGCGGGTCGGGCCCGTTGACGCATGTTGTACGTGCAACCGGGTCGGGTGGCGGCGGGGGCGGCGCTCCGGCGGAGTGGGACCCCCTCGTCCTGTGCGCCGCCCACAGGGCGGCGATTCAGGCGAGTGGGTGACGCAGCTGGAGCGCTCCCCCGCCCCCGCCGCCCCGACCCGCCTCGCGCCCCCGTGTCCGTGAATAGATCGCGCTAGACCCGCTCTTCCTCCAGCCACAGGCCGAGGGCGCGAAGGGCAGGCTCGTCGCTGACCTGAAAGAGGCAGGTGGGCTCCGACGCCGAGAGATTCCGGTGCTGGATCCAGTGCCAGGGCGGCGCCGCGATGCAGTCCCCCTGCTCCCAGCGAAGGGTCTCGTCGCCGATGCGGCTCTCACCGCGCCCCTCGATGACGTGGAAGATGCCACTCCCCGTCCGCCGCTCCGCGGAGGTGCTTTCGCCCGGTCGCAGCCACTGCGCCTCGCAGCCCATGGTGCGGAGCGGGAAGCCACCCGTGCGCGGGTTGACGTAACGGAGCACGACGGGGCGGCTCGCGGGTGCCTCCGTGGCCATCGCCTGGAGGGCGGCCCGCACCGTGCGCCACGGCCAGCGCACCTGGGGATAGCCGGTGTCCTCGTAGCGCGAGGCGCGCGGCACCAGGCCCGCCGCGGTGAACTCGTCCTGCGACGAGTCGATGGCCGTGGTCGGCGTGGCCGCGGGTCTCATCTTCGAGGCCCAGGCCGCATCCAGGCTCCGCACGAGAGGCAGGTCGAGAGCGTCGAGCCAGATCACGGGCTCAGTCCCCTCGTGACCATGATCGTGCCAGCGCATGGGCGGCGTGATGATGAGATCACCCGGCTCCATCTCGCAGCGGACGCCATCCACGGTGGTGAAGGCCCCATGTCCTTCCACCACCAGGCGGAGCGCCGCTGGAGTGTGATGATGGCTCGGCGCCGTCTCGCCGGGGAGGATGATCTGCATCCCCGCGAAGAGCGTGGCCGTGGCGGCGTAGGCGCCACCGAGGCCGGGGTTGCGGAGCACGAGCACGCGGCGCTCCGCCTGCTCCATGGGCACGAGCCGCGCGGCTTCGAGTAACGGCCCGCGCACCTCGGCCCAGCGCCAGCAGTGCGGCGTGGCCTGCGTCGCACGCTCGTGGGGCAGGAGCGCGTGGAGCGCCGTCCACAGCGGCGTGAGGGAGAGCCGGTCGAGGCCGTCGGAGTACGCAGTGGGCAGGCTGGGATCGCGGGTGGACGTCATGGCGCGTCCCTCTCCGGCGTGGCCGGCCGCATCGTGTCGCGGGCGTCGGCGAGACGCTCTGCTTCGCCGCGCACCCTGGCGAGGCGCCCCGGGTCGTGGGCGAAGCGCGGCTCCGTCACGTAGCCCGACCAACTCGCCATGTAGCCCGGCTCGGACAGGCCGAGGGCGAAGTCGGAGATCCGGGCCGGGTTCGCGAAGTCGGCCATGATGCCAACCTCCTCGAACTTCTGTGGCCGTTTGTCGTCCATGAGAGCGGCGAGCGCGGTGGGATGCGGTCCGTGAGGCAGGCCCACGGGATGCACCGACACCATTCCTTCTGAGAAGACGCCACCACGGCTGAAGAAGCGGCCGACGTGGTAGCCGAGCGTCTCGCAGTAGTCGAGATTGTTGTGGAAGAACGGCACCCAGAGGCCTTCCTTTTCTGCCGCGCGCACGGTGAACACGCAGAGATAGCAGCCGGGAAGGATGAACACGGTGTGGCCCGAGGGCGGCACGTGCGAGCGGTCGGCCACGAGCGGCCGCACGTCCTCCACCGCGAACTTGTAGGGAAGGTAGGTTCCGCGCCAACCCACCGCGTCGAACGGATGCGTGGGGTGGACCCGGCGCGCGTAGGTGGCATCGGTCTTCGAGATGATCTCGAAGCGCCCGGCCTCGTTGCGCGTGTCCAGCGAGCGCGGGAACTTGTAGTCGCTCCGGCTGTGGGTGAGGAACTGCCCCGTGGTCGGCGCCTCCGCCTTCTCGGGGTCTCCCGTGAAGCTCTCGTAGACCCAGTAGTACTGCGGACCTGGCGCGAGCTCGAAGCGATGGGTGATGCCCTTGGGCACGATGAGAAAATCGCCCTTGCCGTAGGCGATGGGGCCGAAGGTCGTCTCCAGCGTGCCCGCGCCCTCGTGGACGAAGAACACCAGGGTGGCCGAGTGGTGCTCGAAGAAGTAGTCCATGGGCGCCGTGGGCGCCGTCACGTTCATGGCCGCGGTGGCGTTGGCGATCAGCCGCCCCAGTCCGCGGTAGACGTCCCGCCCGGGCGCCGCCTCCGCCTGTCGGAGCGCGAGGTGGATTCCGCCGAGTGGACGGAGCGGCGACTCCCAGTGGCGGGCAAAGCTCGCGCCGTCCAGAAGTCGGCTTTCCTCGGGCAGCCAGTTGGTGGGCGGGTAGAGATGGTAGGTGTGGCTGACCTTGCCCGCGAAGCCGCCGCGCCCATGCTCCTGCTCGTAGACCTGGCGGAGCAGCGGGCCCGCGTGGGGCGCGCGGGGCACGATTCCGACCTCGGGGATGCCGGTGAAGTATTCGAACTTTTCCATTGCGTCCTCCTGTGCTTCGGCTACTGCTCACTGCCCCTCGGCCTCTCCTACCTTCTCTCCCTTTTTGGGGAGAGGGGATGCTGCGCTACACGGTGGCGAAGAAGCGGGCGGGGGCTCCCTCAGTGCCGGCGATCTTGTAAAAAGGCGCGGCAAAGTCCACGCGACGGCGAGGCAGCGCGCCCAGGCTGGTCAGTCCTTCCATGATGACCACACCGGCGCCGAGGATGACTCGGTGCATGGCGAAGTCTTCCGAGGTGAAGTCCGGCAGTCTCGCGCAGTACTCCTCGAAGAAATCGAAGCCGATGTTCTTGGGCCCGCGGTCTACGAGCCACTGCGCGGTCTCTGGCGGGAAGTATGGCGACTGGGTGAAGTAGTCGGGCCACTTCCCGTACATCTTATCCGTCCAGTCGGTACGGAGGAGCACGATATCGCCGCGGTTCACGTCCCCCGCCCCGCCCTTCTTCAGGTCGTCGATGGTGATCCCATGGTTAGCGCCCACGAACGAGAGATCGACCAGCAGCGCCTCGCCCATGACCTGGTCGAGGGTGATCTCCGCGGTGGTGATGCCGTTCTTGAAGACGTGGAGCGGCGAGTCAATGTGGGCGCCCGTGTGGAGGCTCTGGTGCACGCTCGACACCTGCCAGAACCCGGGTCCCCGGTTGTGCGGCGTCACCTCGAGCCGCATATTCGTGGAGGGCGGGCTCATGGTGCTCGAGCCGACGGTGACAGAGAGATCGACGAAGCGGCCCATGTCATCTCCTCTTCAGGGCGGCTGGATGCCGACCTGCCGCCGGGGCCCAGACTAGCATCGGCGCCCCGGGTGTGCTATCCGTCCCATCCAGCGAAAGGAGCGCGCATGCGGCTCCGCGGAAAGGTGGCCATTGTGACGGGCGCGGCCAAGGGCATCGGCGCCGCCATCGCCGAGGCCTGCGTGCGCGAAGGTGCTCGCGTGGCCGTGCTCGATCTGGATGAAGGCGGCGTGGAAAGCGTGGCGTCGACGCTCACAGGACGCGGCGCCGACGTGCTCGCCCTCCGGGCCGATGTGACGCGCTCGGCGGACATCGACCGGGCGCTGGCGGCGGTGGTGGCACGCTGGGACCGGATCGACATCCTCGTCAACAACGCGGGCGGCTTCGCCGTGATCCGCGCCACCGAGGAGATCGCGGAGGAGGAGTGGCACGCGATCCTCGCCTCCAACCTGACCAGCGTGTTCCTCTGCTCCAAGGCCGTGCTCCCCATCATGAAGCGGCAGCGCTACGGCCGCATCGTCAACCTCGCCTCGGTGGTGGGTCGCGCCGGCGCCGTCCGCGTCACGTCGCACTACGCGGCCGCCAAGGCCGGTGTCATCGGCTTCACGCGCCACCTGGCTCTCGAGGTGGGGGCCGACGGCATCACGGTCAATGCAGTGGCGCCCGGTACGACCGCCACGGAGCGCGTGCTCAGGGCCCGCACGCCAGAGGCGACGCAGCGGGTGGCCGAAGCCATTCCCGTGCGCCGGCTGGGCGAGCCGGCGGAGATCGCCGAGGCGGTTGTCTTCCTCGCCTCTGATTCGGCCGCGTTCATCAACGGAGCCACCCTTGACGTCAACGGCGGCCAGGTGATGGTCTGAGGGCATGAGCGACGCGCTGCTCGCCGACGCGCGGCGTGCGCTCGAACACATGCCGGCCGTGCTCGAGGCATTGCTGAGCGGGCTCGACCATGAAGCCGCACGGACGCGGCCCGCTCCCAACGAGTGGTCGCCCGTCGAGATCATCTGTCATCTCCGCGACGAGGAGACCGAGGACTTCGGCGCCCGAGTGCGCGTCATCCTGGAGGGAGCGGCCGAGTTCGTGAAGATCGACCCGGAGCGCTGGGCGGTGGAGCGGGGTTATCGGGAGGCGAGCCTGCCCGAGGCGCTCGCTGGCTTTCGCGCGCGCCGGCAGGACAGCCTCAGGCTCCTGGCGTCGGCACCGTCGGAGCTGCCACGGGCCCTGGGAGCTTCGCGGCCTCTTGGACGTCTGGGCCCGCTCTCCGGTCTCGATCTGGTCGCCGCCTGGGTCGCGCACGACCGCATCCATCTGGCGCAGCTCGCGGGTGCGCTCGCGCGGAACTGGGCGTCACGATGGGCGCCCTTGCGCTCGGAATACGCCGGCCCCATCCCCTACCCGACTTCTGTATGAGGAAGGAGAGGTGCATGCGCAAGCTGCTCGGCGTCACGCTGGCCCTCGTCGCCACCTGCCTACTTCCCGCGGGCACGGCCAGCGCTCAGAAGGGCCCGATCAAGGTCGGGCTCATCCTGCCCGAGACGGGTCCTCTCGCGGCCAACGGCAAGGACATGGCCAACGGCATGCAACTCTTCTTCGAGGAGCAGGGCTGGCGCCTGGCCGGGCGCGAGATCAAGCTCATCACCGAGGACGACGAGGGCAAGCCACCGACGGGCCTCGCCAAGGCGCGCAGCCTCGTGGAGAGCCAGGGCGTTCATCTGCTCATGGGGCCGCTTTCGGCCGCCGTCGGCTACGCCGTGGCGCCTTACGTAGATGCCAAGAAGGTGCCCACCAGCTTTCCCATCGTCTCGGCCGAGGACATCACCCAGCGCAAGCGGAGCCCCTACATCGTCCGCACCGGCTGGACCAGCGCCCAGCCCTCGCATCCCTTTGGCAAGTGGGCCTACGACAACCTGGGCTACCGGAAGATCGCGATGATCGGCTACGACTTTGCATTCGGGTGGGAAGTGGCCGCGGGTTTCCAGCGCACCTTCGAGGAAGCGGGCGGCCAGGTCGTCCAGAAGCTCTGGCCCCCGCTCGGCACCGCCGACTTTGCGCCGTACCTGGCGCAGCTCCGGCGCGACGTGGACGCCATCTACGCGATCTTCTCGGGCGCGGACGCGCTCCGGTTCGCGAAGCAGTACTCGGAGGCTGGGCTCAAGGGTAAGCTTGCCCTCATCGGCGGCGGCACGTTCACCGACGAGCACGTCCTGCGCAGCATGGGCGACGAGGTGCTGGGCGTGGTCACGGCGCTTCATTACTCGGCGGCGCTCCCCAATCCCGCCAACAAGAAGTTCGTGCAGGCCTACGAGGCCAAGTACAGGCAGATCCCCTCGTACTACTCCGAGGGCTCCTACGTGGCGGGGCTGGCGCTCAAGGCGGCGCTCGAAGCGACCGGCGGCGACATCGAGAACACGGACAAGTTCCTGGCCGCGCTCCGCCGCGTGGATCTCACGGAGGCGCCACGCGGGCCCATACGCTTCGACGATTCCGGCAACCCCATCCAGAACATCTACGTGCGCAAGGTCGAGCGCGTGGGCGGCAAGCTCCAGAACACCGTGATCTTCACCTTCCCGAGCGTGTCCCAGTTCTGGACCTACAAGCCCGATGACTTCCTGAAGAATCCGGTCTACTCGCGGGACTTCCCGCCATGCACGAAGTGCTAAGAGAGACGAGGGGATCTCAGGGTCAGCGAATCAGATGGCGCCTTGTCGCCGCGTGGGAGAACACAGCAAGATGGCCACGCCAATAACGGACGTCAGGGACATTTCCCGAATCGCGTATGGGTTCATGGGCTCGAAGGCCTTGTTCTCAGCGTTGAGCCTCGACCTCTTTAGTCGACTCGCCCAAAGCAGCAAGCCGTTGGACGTGCTCGTCGAGGAGACGGGCGTCGCCTCTAATCGACTGCGGACCCTCCTCGCTGCATTGACCGCGATTGGCTTGCTGGAACGGGAGGGCAACGCCTATCGCAACGCCCCGGCCAGCGAGCGCTATCTCGTCCGGGGGGCACCAGCGTACTTCGGCGACTACTACCGGTTCCAGATCGATCGCCAGATCTATCCTGCGCTGACCCATCTCGACGCGGGGATTGCGGGCGACACGCGCCACCTCGCATTCGACTCCTTGGCGGGCCTCACGGGCGACCCCGACGAAGCGGACGCCTTCACCCGCGCCCAGCACGCCGGGTCGTGGGGACCAGCCGTGGTGTTGGCGCGCAGCTTCGACCTGGCGGGAGCCAAGCAGCTCCTTGACGTGGGTGGGGGCAGCGGCGCTTTCTCGATTGCCTTGTGCCAGCAAAACCCTGAGCTGCGGGCAACGCTCATTGACTTCCCCAACGTGATCGATGTCGCTCAGCGCTTCGTCGCTGAAGCGAAGCTGGCCCACCGTATCGACTTCATCCGTGCCGACGCCGTCAATGGCGCGTGGCCGTCCGGGCAGGACGTCATTCTCATGTCGTATCTCTTGGGCGCGGTGGCTGAATCGTCTATCCTGCTCCTGCTCGGCAAGGCGTGGGATTCCCTGCGTCCGGGCGGACGCTTGCTGATCCATGATTTCATGCTCGACGACGACGAAACCGGGCCGGCTTTGGCTGCGCTCTGGTTCCTGCAATACCTGTGTGGCCGGACCGACGGAATCTCCTTCAGCGCGGCGACCCTGTCTGAGCAACTGACGAAAGTCGGTTACGAAAGCATTTCAGACCAGGTGGTCATCCCCGAGATAACAAAGCTGGTCATCTGCGTAAAGCCGGCACATCGGAGCTGAGAGTGCACGGTAAGCGAGAAACGCTGCCCGCCATCGGTGTAGTCGGCCTCGGTCTGCTCGGCCATGCCATCGCTTCGCGCCTGCTCAAAGCTGGACACGCAGTGGTCGGCTTCGACGTGCTCCCGGAGCGCATCGCCGCGCTCACCACCTTGGGCGGCAAGGCCGCGCTCTCGGCCGCCGCGGTCGCTCGGTCGGCCGAGGCGGTCTGCACGCTTCTGCCCTCTCTGGCGACGGCGGAGTCCGCCATCGTCGGACGGGATGGCGTGCTCGCCGGTGCGCACGCAGGCCTCACCGTGATCCAGATGAGCACAATCTCCCCCGCGCTCACCGAGAAGCTCGCTCAGAAGGTGGCGGCACGTCAGGTGGGCTTTCTCGACTGCCCGGTCAGCGGCACCAGCAGCATGGTCGAGCGCGGCGACGGCGTCTTCTTCGTGGGCGGGGACCGCGTGCTCTATGAGGGCTGGCGCCCGGTCCTCGAGACCGTTCTGCCGCGCGCCGTCCACGTGGGTCGCGTGGGCCAGGCCATGACGCTCAAGCTCGTCGCCAATCTCCTCGTCGCGCTCCACAGCGCAGCGGCCGCCGAGGCCCTCACGCTCGCCCGCAAGGCCGGGCTCGATCTCGACGTTGCGCTGGACGTGCTCAACTCGAGCGCCGGCACGTCTTCGATGCTCAAGGTGCGCGGCCCGATGATCGTGCGCGGCGACTTCCCCGCGCAGATGAAGCTCGAGCTGTTCATGAAGGATATTCATCTGATGCAGGAAGCTGCCGCCGCCGTGGGTGCGCCCCTTCCCTTCACCGATCTCGCGGAACGCCTCTACGCCGCGGCGCAGGCGGCCGGCCATGGGAGCGAAGATCTCGCGGTGGTGGTGACAGCGCTCGGAGGCGCAGAGGCGCGACCACCTCGAGCACGACGGGCGAAGGTCGCGGCGCGGCGCCAGACAACGAAGACGGGACGCCGGGCTCGCAGGACGAGGTAGCAACTTCCTTCTCAGCCCTCGCCTCGCCGCTCGAGGCGCACGTCTCAGCTCGAACGGCCTCTCAGCCCTCGCCTCGCCGCTCGAGGCGCGCGTCTCAGCTCGCCCCTCTCAGCCCTCGCCTCGCCGCTCGAGGCGCGCGTCTCAGCTCGAACGGCGTGCTTTCCCCTGGGGGAAGGGGGTCAGGGCCGGAAGCGGGGCATCACCTCGCGCGCGAAGAGCTCCATGGACCGGCGCACCCGGTCATGGGACAGGCCGCCGAAGTTCATCCAGCACATCACCTGCCCCACGCCCAGCTCGCGCATCTCCGCGATGTGGCGCGCCACCGTGTCCGGCGAGCCGAAGGCAAGCGTCTCGGCCACGAGCCCTTCCCAGCTCACCTTCGACAGGCGCTCGGCCATCGCGCGAAAGCCCGGGTGGAGCGACGGATGGGCCTCCTCGATGCGATCGGGAATCACGAACTTCCTGAACGATTCCTGATACCAGAGCTCAGCGTCTTTCGCCTCGGCCAGCGCCCGAGCGTCGGTGTCGGCCACATAGATCTGGCGTGACACGCCCCAGCGGGACAAGAGGCCCGCAATCTCGTCGCGGCTGCGTCCGGATTTCTCGAGCGCCTCCACATACGTGTCCCGGTTGGCGACGAGCTGGCTCACCGGGCCAAAGAGCACGGAATTCAGCATGGGCCAGCCGCGCCGCGCGGTGTTCTCGATGCCGTCCTTGCTGACGCACACCTGATAGAGCGGTGGGTGCGGCCGCTGGACCGGCTTGGGGATCACGGACACTTCCGGCACGGTGAAGAAACGCCCATCGTAGCTGAAGCGCTCCTCGATCCACGCCCGCTGCATGATGTCCACCGCCTCGTCGAAGCGCTCGCGGCTCTCCTCCTGCGGCACCCGGTAGCCTCGGAACTCGGCGGGGCGGTTGCCGCGGCCCACGCCCACGTCGAGACGGCCGTTCGAGATGATGTCCACGAGGGCCATCTGCTCGGCGAGCCGAAGGGGATGATGGAAGGGCAGGATGGCCGCGGCGAGCCCGATGCGGATGCGTTGCGTGCGCGAGGCGGCGGCGGCAGCGAGAGCGGCGGGGTCCACGGAGAGGCCGTAGTCGATGAAGTGGTGCTCGGTGAGCCACGCTTCGTCGAAACCGAGCTCCTCCGTCCACTCGATCTGCTCGAGCTCGCGACGGATGATGTCATGGTGGCGGTGGCCCGGCGGGGCCTGGAAGAAGAAGAACGTTCCGAAGCGCATCGGTGCAGCCTCCTCAGCTCACCCCAAGATAGCGCGACTTGATCTCCTCGTTGGCGAGGAGCTCCGCGGGGCTGGCGGAGTGAACGATCTGGCCACGGCTCAGGATGTGGGTACGGTCGGCCACGGAGAGGGCGAGCGAGAGGTTCTGTTCCACGAGGAGGATGGAGAGCCCTTCGCGCTTGAGCTCGCCGATCACCCGACCCACCTCGCGCACGAGGAGGGGGGCGAGGCCCTCCGTAGGCTCGTCCAGGAGGAGCAGGTCGGGATTGCTCATGAGGGCGCGCCCGATGGCCAGCATTTGCTGCTCGCCGCCCGACAGCTTGTTGGCCCGGTTGCTGCCGCGCTCACGCAACCGAGGGAAGAGCTCCTGCACACGCTCGAGGCTCCAACGTCCGCGGCCGTTCCGCGCCACCTCGAGGTTCTCGCGGACGGTCAGCGAGGGAAAGACGCGGCGACCCTGGGGCACGAGGGCCATCCCGCTCTCCACCATGCGATATGACGGCCAGTCCGTGATGTCCTCGCCCTTGAAGCGCACGCGGCCGCGTCGGGGCGGGGTGAAGCCGATGATGGAGCGGATGAGCGTCGTCTTGCCCATGCCGTTGCGGCCGAGGATCCCGAGCACCTCGCTCGCCTCCACGCGGAGGGAGATGCCCTGCAGCACGTGGCTGTCGCCGTAGTACGTGTGTATCTCCTCCACCTCGAGCACGGGGCCCGCCTCAGCCACCGAGATAGATCTCTCGCACCTGCGGATTGGCCCGCACCTCGTCGCGGGAGCCGTCGGCGATGACGCAGCCGTAGTGCAGCACGGTCACATGAGGGGACAGCTCGAGCGCGATGTCCATGTCGTGCTCGATCATGAGCACGGTGATGGCGGGATCGAGACGCGCGAGGAGGCCAGCCATCAGCCGCGATTCCGCCGGCGAGAGGCCGGCCGTCGGCTCGTCGAGGAGGAGCATCCGCGGGCGCCCGGCGAGGGCGAGGGCGATCTCGAGCTGGCGCTGCTCGCCGTGGGAGAGGTTGCGCACTACGGCATCAGCGATGCCGGTGAGCCCCACCGCCTCCAGCGTGGCGCGGGCCCGCGTCTGGAGATCGTCGAAGAGTCCCACCGGACGCAGCATGGCGAAGCGCCGCCGAGTGTGCGCCTGGATGGCGAGAAGGCAGTTCTCCCGGACGGTGAGGTCGGGAAAGAGGTTGGTGATCTGAAAAGTGCGGGCCAGGCCATGCGCCGCGCGGTGATGAGCGGGGGCATGCGTCACGTCGCGGCCGAAGAAGGAGATGCGGCCCGAGCTGACCGGCAAGTTCCCCGAGATCAGGTTGAACAGCGTGGTCTTCCCTGCTCCGTTCGGGCCGATGAGGGCGCGGCGCTCACCCGGCTGGACGGCCAGCGCGACGCCGTCGACCGCCCGCAGGCCGCCGAAGTGCTTGCTCACGCGGTCAAGCTCGAGGGCGAGCGCCACGCTCATGGCTTCCGGCCCCGCGCGGGCTCCGCTAGCAGTACTTGCATGGCGGATAGTCGCGCGTATAGAGCGGCATCTTGAGGAACTCGTCGGGATTGTATTTCCAGAACTGGCTCACCGCCGGGTAGGTGAAGATCACGGAGTTCTGGAGCTGGCCTCCCACCCGCTCCACCTTGCGCACGTAGATGTTCTGGATGGGATTGCCCCACTTGTCGATGACCACCGGCCCCCGCGGAAAGTCCTTGAGCTCGACCTTCTTGAGGGCGGCCAGGAAGGCCTCGCGGTCCTCCACCTTGCCATTGATCGCCCGGATCGCCTCGACGATCCACCGCATGTTCGTGTAACACGTCTCCGCGTAGTACGAGGGCACCTTCCCGGCCTTGGCCTCGAAGGCCTTGGCGTACTTCTTGTTGGCGGGATTGTCCAGGGCCGCGGAGTAGTGGAGGGCAGTGTAGACGCCGAGTGCCTCGTCACCCATCTGGGGCAGCACCGACTCGTCGGTGAGCGTCCCGTTGCCGATGAGGGGGACCTTCGCCTTGAGCCCCGACTCCGCGTACTGCTTCACGAACTGCAGCGAGCCGCGACCGAAGAAGACGGCGAAGACGGCGTCGGCATCCGGCTTCACCTGGGCGATGAAGGGCGAGAAGTCAGCGGTGCTCAGGGGCGTCCAGATCTTCTGGATGATCTGCCCACCCTGCTCCTCGAAGGTGCGCTGAAAGCCGCCCACCGTCTCCCACCCGAACGCGTAGTCGAAGCCCATGGTTACGATCTTCTTGTACTTGAGGTTCTTGGCGACCCACTCTCCGAAGGGATGCATGGACTGGCTGCTGTTCCAGCCCGTCCGCACCACCCACCGGGCAGGCTTGCGCTGGGTCAGGTCGTCGGAGGACATGACCGGATAGGTCGTGGGAATCTTGGCAGCGTCGGCGAAGGGATGAAGAGCATACCCGGTGGAGGCGAGGAGCCCGCCCGTGAGAATGGCCACGTGGTCCTGGTCCACGAGCTTGCGCGCTTTGGTGAGCGCGGTGGCGGTGACGCCTTCCGTGTCCTCCACGATCAGCTCGATCTTCCGATTGCCGACCTGACGATTGATCTCATCCAGATAGAGCTCGCTCCCATTCAGCATGTCTTTGCCGAGGGCGGAGGCGTTGCCGGTGAGGGGGACGAGGAGCCCGACCTTGATAGGGCCGGTCTGAGCAGCCGCAAAGCCGGGCGCCGCTCCCACCACCATCGCGACCAGCATCACGATCCACGGTCCCACACGAGAAAGCATAGAGATCTCCTCCTTCAGCGTCGCGCGCGGCGAAAGGCTCCGACGATGCCGTGTGGAGCGAACAGGATGACGCCGATGTACACGGCACCCAGGATCAGGAGCCAGCGCTTCGTGTAGACGCTCACGAAGTTCTTGAGGAACACGATCACCCCCGCGCCGAGGACGGGCCCGATGAGCGTGCCTGGGCCGCCCAGGGCCGTCATCAACAGCGCCTCGACGGAGGTGACGAGCTGCACGTCGGTGGGCCCTACGAAGCCGTTGTAGTAAGCCCAGAGCACTCCGGCAAGGCCGGCGAACACGCCCGCGATCACGAAGGCGAGATATTTGTGGAGCCACACGTTGTAGCCGAGGGCGGCCATGCGCGACTCGCTACCGCGGATGCCCTTGAGGCCGAGCCCGAACGGCGAGGTGACGAGAAGCCCCAGGAGCGCCCAGGAGACGGCAGCCGCGGCCAGCGTGAAGTAGAAGAACGGCAGCGGCGCGCTCAGGCTGAGGGCGCCCAGCTCGGGCCGGGGCACGCCGGACACGCCGTTGTCGCCCTTGGTCAGCGAGACCCAGCGGAAGGCGAGCCCCCACATCACCATGCCGAGGGCGAGCGTGATCATGAGGAAGTAGGTGCCACGCGCCCGGATGGCCACCAGGCCGAACACCGCCGCCGTGACGGCCGCGAGCCCGATTCCCGCCGCTGCGCAGCCGATGAGCCCCACTTGCCGCTCGGTGGCGAGGAGGGCGACCGCGTAGGCGGCCACCCCGAAGTACGCGGCCTGACCGAGCGAGGGCAGACCCGTGTAGCCCAGCAGCACGTCGAGGCTCATGGCGAGAATGCCGAAGATGAGGGCCTGGGTGATGAGGGTGAGCGGATAGGCGGGCAGCAGCGGGCCGAGAGCCGCCAGCACTCCCACGACGATGACGGCGACGAGGGCGCGTCGCCCGATCACGCGTGCGCGGCGGACGCCATCATCAGGCGCGGCCGAAGAGCCCCGTAGGGCGAATGGCGAGGATCAACGCCATGGGCGCGAAGAGAGTGAAGTAGGCCAGCTCGGGGAAGAGCGCCTTGCCAAAGTTGTCGAGCAGCCCCACGAGCAGGCTGCCCACCATGGCGCCGGGCAGGCTGCCGAGGCCGCCCACGATGACCACCACGAAGGCGTAGGGCAGCACCTCGACATCTGCCCCCGGATACACGCCGAGAAACCCTGCGCCGATGACCCCGCCGAGCGCGGCGAGAGCAGCTCCCAAGCCGAACACGGCGAGAGAGAGCCTGGGCACGTTGATGCCGACCCCCTGCGCCATCTCGCCGTCGTCGACGGCCGCGCGGATCATGGCGCCCGCTCGCGTGCGATCGAGGAGGAGCCAGAGCCCCAGTCCCACGGCCACCGCCACCCCCACGATGAAGATGCGGTAGATGGGAAAGACGACGCCGCCCAGCCGCGCGCTACCAGAGAGGGCCGCGGGTACGGGCAGGTTGTACGGATCGCCGCCCCATACGAGCAGGGCCAGGTCCTGGAAGATCAGCGAGAAGCCGATGGTCATCAGCACCTGCCCCAGGTCCTGGCCGCGCAGGCGCTGGAGGAAGTAGCGCTCCATGGCCATGCCGATGAGGGCGATGGTCACGGTGGCCGCGATGACGGACATGGCGAAGCTCCGCGTGCGAAGGATCACGGTCAGGCCCAGATAGCCGCCCAGCATGAAGTAGGAGCCGTGGGCCATGTTGACGATGCGCATGACCCCGAAGATGAGGGAGAGCCCGCTCGCGAGCAGGAAGAGGAGAGCGCCGTACGAGAGGCCGTTGAAGGTCTGGACGACCCAGAAGTCCGGCCTCACCTCGCCTCCTATTCCAGGCGCAACATGCGGGCGGCGTTCTCGCGGATGACGCGCTGCTGGTCCCGGCGGCCGAGACCGACGGTCTTGGCCTGGATGACGGAGAGCGGCCGCTCCACGCCCATGTCGAAGCAGAAGTCCGTGCCGAGCATGACGCGGTCCGCACCGACGGTGGCGATCAGATAGCGGAGCGCGGCGGGATCGTGGCTGATGATGTCGTAGGTGAAGCGGCGGAGATAAGCGCTGAAAGGTCGCTTCGCCGCGCCTTTCGTCTCCGGTCTCACGCCCTGTCCATGCCGGAGCCGTCCGTGCACGTAGGGTAAGGCGCCTCCCGCATGCGGCAGGCACACCGTGAGTTTGGGGAGACGATCGAGCACGCCTCCGAAGACCAGGTGCGAGGCAGCGATGGCGGTGTCGAACGGATTGCCGAGGAAGTTGGCGAGATAGTATGGAGCGAGCCGCTCGCCGCCCACTACCCGCAATGGATGGAGCAACACGGGCAGCCGCAGCGCAGCCGCACGCTCGAATATGGGAAAGAATTCGGGATCCGACAGCTCACGCCCGCCCACGTTGGTGCCCATGTAGACGCCGTGGATGCCCGGCAGGGCGGCGGCACGCTCGAGCTCGGTCAGGGCGCGGGGCAAATCCTGGAGAGGCAGCATGGCGCACCCCACGAAGCGATCGGGATGCGCCACGTGCGCGGCGCTGGCCGCGTCGTTCCAGGCGGTGGCGAGCCGCGTGCCGGTGGCCGCGTCGGCCCAGTACACCATGGGCGCGGTGAGGGACAGGGCCTGTGTCGCCACGCCCTGGCGGTTCATGGCGCGAAGCCGCAGATCGAGATCCCAGTAGCGCGCGTCGAGAGGCGCCGTGCGCGCGCTGCCCACCACGAGGACGGGGCCCTTCGGATTCGAGCGATCGACGCTGGCGCCGAAGGTGCCGCCCGACTCCTCGATGATGCGGATGAAGCTTTCGGGAAAGAAATGGGCGTGGACGTCGACGCCGGCGGGCTCGGCCATTGGACGGGGATTCTACCCTCAATGCGTTGGCGATGGTAGTCTCTAGCCCCGCGGATGGATCAGTTCATAGACCGGCAGCATAGCGGGGGGAGGACGGCGTGAAGCTACCGAAGGACCGCTTCGACTACTCACCCATGGTGGAGCGCCGCCGGTGGATCCTGCCCAAGGGCGCACGCATCGCCGTGTGGACCATCGTGAACATCGAGGAGTGGGACATCGAGAAGGCCATGGCGCGCCAGTACCTGCCCACCCCGCAGGGCGTGACGGTGGTGCCGGACGTGCCGAACTGGGCGTGGCACGACTACGGCATGCGCGTCGGCTTCTGGCGGCTCCTCAATGCGCTCAACAAGCACAAGATCCGCGCCACCACGGCGATCAACGCGAACGTGGTCGAGTCCTACACCCCGGTCGCCCAGGCGATGCTGGACGCGGGATGGGAGTTCATGGCCCACGGAGTCATCCAGGGCGCCATGCATCTCCTTCCCGACCAGCGTGCGGCCATCCGGCAGACCGTGGAGATGCTGAAGAAGTTCACGGGCAAGAAGCCCAAGGGCTGGCTCGGCCCCGGACTGACCGAGACGTGGGAGACTCTCGATCACCTCGCCGCGGAGGGGATCGAGTACGTCTCCGATTGGGTCAACGACGACCAGCCCTACGGGATCCGCACTTCCGCGGGTCCCCTCGTCTCGGTACCGTACTCGATCGAGCTGAACGACATCCCCATGATGGTGGTCCAGCACCACACGTCGTCCGAGTGGCTCCAACGCGCCAAGGACCAGTTCGACCGACTCTACGCGGAGGGCGCCCGCCAGCCGCGCGTGATGGCGCTGGCCGTGCATCCCTACATCTCAGGCGTGCCCCACCGGATCAAGTACTTCGAGGCAGTGTACACTTACATGCGGAAGAAGAAGGGCGTGTGGTTCGCCACGGGCGAAGACATCTACGAATGGTATAAATCACAGCAATGACACGCCGGGGCAAGGTCATTCCGTTTCCGCGGACACGCCCGTCTGAGCCACCGCCCTCGGGTCTGGTCGAGGTGCGGCGCTGTCGCGATCAGGCGGAGGCCCTGGTCGTCCAGGCCCTCCTCGACGGCAACGGCATTCCCACCGTGATGCGCGGCCAGCTCGTGCAGTCCGTACACCCGTTCAGCGTGGGCAACGCCGGCGAGGTGACGCTGCTCGTGGCGGCCATCGACGCCGATCGCGCCCGCCGCCTCCTCGCCCAAGTCTAGCCCGTCTCCCCGTAGAACTTTCCATCGCACTGCGGGCGAAGACATCACGCAAATGCGAGAGGTCCGCGGCCATCGGGCCGATCGTGGAACCCCTTGGGCTCGCGAACCATTACTGCGTTCTCGAACAGCGGAGCTGCTCCAGTGGCCCGAGCTCACGCGCATCTTCCTGGAAGTCGCCGCGCGGTGATCACTGGCCGCTTCACCATAGGGCTGGCCTCATGCTGTGTGCTCCTGATCGGCTCGTCGAGCGGTGTGTCCGCACAAATCGCTCCGAGCGCAGCTGAGCGAGCGGCTTATACCGGACTTTTTGCCGCAGCCGCTCGGGGCGACGCGGACCAGATCGTCGCGCTGATCGCGCGTGGCGCGAAGGCGAACGAGCGGGATGGCTATGGACGTACGCCGTTGCACGTGACAGCGTACGCCGGGCATCACGCCGCGATGCGCGCGCTCGTGGTGGCGGGCGCTGACCCGAACGCACTCGAACGAGACCGCTACGACATCGTGACGATCGCCGCCGTGGCGAACGACGTGCAGACTCTCACGGTGGCGCTTGCCCTGGGCGCGAGCGCCAAGAACGTGACCAGCCGGTATGACGGCACCGCCCTCATCGCCGCGGCGCACCTCGGGCACGCGGAGGTGGTGCGGACGCTCATCGCGGCGGGGGCGCCGCTCGACCACATCAACAACCTTGGCTGGACGGCGCTCATCGAATCGATCGTGCTCGGCGATGGGGGAGCTCGCCACACCGACACGCTGACCGCCCTGGTCGAGGCCGGCGCCAACGTGAACCTGGCTGATCGAAGTGGGCACACACCGCTCGCGCTCGCCCAGGCACGCGGCTATGACTCGATGGTCGCCGTGCTCCGGCGGGCCCATGCGCGCTGAGAATCATGGACTCCCTCTCCCCCGATGGGAGAAATGGATCGCGCGATCGCGGGCGGCTACCGGTAGAACTTCTCCGGGTTCGGATCCTGCCTCTCGTTGAAGGACCGGCCCATCTCCTTGGCCTCGTCGGTGTGGTAGTAGTTCGCCACGAGGTGGTCGATGGTGACGCGGCTCATACCAAACACGCCGTTGTGGCGGGCGTGGAACGCGGCCTTGAGCGCGGCCAGGGCCTGCGGCCCGCGCTTCTTGAGCTCCTCGCACATAGCCTCGGTGCGCGCACGCAGCTCTGCGTGAGCCACCACTTCGTTGACGAGCCCGAGGGCCTGGGCCTCCTTCGCGCTGTACTTGCGATTGAGGTACCAGATCTCCCGCGCGCGCTTGCGGCCCACCGAGTCCTCGAGATACCAGGTGCCGAAGCCCGCGTCGTAGGAGCCCATCATGGGCCCCACCTGGCGGAAGGTCGCCTGCTCGCTCGCCACCGTGAGGTCGCACATGTTGGCGAGCACATTGCCGCCGCCCACGGCGAAGCCGTTGACCATGGCGATCACGGGCATGGGCATGAGATCGATGAGGCCGTAGAGATCCACCACGGGGGGCACGCTGTGATAATGGAGCTGCCCGTCGTTGGGCTCCTTCTCCCCGCCGATGCAGAAGAAGCGATCGCCCGCCCCCGTGAGCACGACCACGCGCACGCTCGCGTCGTTGCGCGCCTCGTTGAGGGCGGCGATCAACTCCAGCACGGTCTGCCGGCGGAAGGTGTTGCCCTTGTCGGGCCGGTTGATGGTGAGCCAGGCAATCTGGTTCTTCACCTCGTAGAGCACGTCAGTGTAGGACATGGGTCGTTCTCCGTGAGGCAGGTTAGGTCAGGGTGATGCCGAAGAGCTTGGCGGCGTTGGCGGTGAGGGTCTGGCTGAGAGCCTCCGGGTCCGTCTTGCGGAGCTCGGCCACAAAGGATGCCGTGAGGCCCACGTAGGACGGCTCGTTGCGCTTCCCCCGATGTGGAGTGGGCGGCAGGTACGGGCAGTCCGTCTCCACCACCAGGCGATCCTCCGGCACGAAGCGGGCGACCTCGGGCAGGGCGCGGGCATTCTTGTACGTCACGGGGCCGGCCAGTGAGATGAAGAGCCCAAGGTCGAGGCATCGGCGCGCGATGGCCCCGTCGCCCGAGAAGCAGTGCATCACGCCGCCGATCTCCCCTGCTCGCTCCTCGGCGAGAAGAGCCAGGGTGTCTTCGTGGGCGTCGCGGCAGTGGATGACCAGTGGCTTGCCTACGGCGCGGGCGATGGCGATCTGTCGACGAAAGACCTGGCGCTGCGTCTGCGGCGGCGAGAGGTTGCGGAAGAAGTCGAGCCCCATCTCGCCGAAGCCCACCACCTTCGGCTCCTCGCGGGCGAGCCGCTCCATCTCCGCGAAGTCCGCCTCCGTCGCCTCTTCGGCGTCGTGAGGATGGATGCCCACCGTCGCCCACACGTCGGGGAGTCGGCGGGCCATCGCCACCACCGCCCGGTTCGTCTCCCGATCCGTACCGATGGTGACCATGCCGCAAACGCCCGCCGCGTGCGCCCGATCGAGCACGGCCTCGAGATCATCGCCGTAGTCCGGAAAATGCAGGTGGGCGTGCGTGTCGAAGAGGCGCATCAGAGGCTCATGATAGCTCAGGGCACCACGTCGAAGCGGAGGCGCCCGATGAGCTGGCCCGAGGCCGTCATCACGTCCACGCGGTAGCGCCCCTGATACGGCGGCTTGAGGTCGACCTTGCGCGAGTAGGTGCGAAAGCCTTCCTTGCGGCCACCTCGCACGGGTGAGAGCGCGATGTGCCCGAGGACCCGCCCGTCCTTCCACCATACGTGCTCGATGCCCTGTTCGAGACCAGCTGGCACGTAGACCGCGGTGTAAGCGGCGAGCCCGCCCCAGTCCGCCACAGTCGCCACGGGTATCGGGCTCTTGATGGGATCGACGGGCTCGAGGTTGGTCACGCTGCGGGCCACCGTGGCCTGCGCCACGAAGAGGGGGGCGGGCGGCACCATGCCGCGAGCGAACCACACGAGGACCATGGCGATCACGCCCACTCCCGCCGAGCGAAGCGCCGCCTGCCCCCACGCAAGCGCGCCTCGCTCGCGGAACACGGGCATCATGGCCACCGCGGTGAGAGCGGCCGCGGTCTCGAGGGCGACGATAGGCCGGAGGCGGAGGAGAGGCAAGGCCACGTTGAGGGCGGCGAAGATCGAGAAGGCGAGGAGGGCGTGATTGAGCCATCGTCGCGGCTGCACGAGAGCCGCGTACCACGGATCCACCGCGGTCACCAGGGCTCCCGCGATCACCCCGGCGAGAAAGACCACGTTGCGCGAGTCGAAGGTGGCACTCGCCCAGTACGCGGGCAGCACGAAGAGGAGGAGCCCGTGATAGAGGGTCTGCACCGCGTAGTCGGCGGCGCTCAGCACGAACCCCCGGCCACGATCCTCGAGGGGCCCCCGAAGTTCCGCTACGGCGGCCACGAGGAGCACGAGAATGAGGAGATAGCCGACGATCCAGCTCACGTGGGGCAGCCCGCGTCGGAATACGAGCAGGGTGCTGAGCCCCAGGGTCAGCGAGCAGAGAGAGATACCCCAGCGCTTGATCCAGGTCACCGCCCTGTCCATGCGTGATCAGGCTAGCCGGCGAGCCGGGCGGCAGGAACGT
>Ga0306920_100002871_pt1 | contig 21791 bp, 23 predicted proteins | sample flu12Cox44000170_FD_204666 | JGI IMG/M metagenome (GOLD analysis project Ga0306920, IMG submission 204666) | Lab enrichment of tropical soil microbial communities from Luquillo Experimental Forest, Puerto Rico - flux4day.12C.oxic.44.000.170 (v2)... | ecosystem: Environmental > Terrestrial >...
TGTGGATCGCGCCGGAGACATCATCGACCGCATCCGTCAGCACATGAAGAAAGCGCCACTGCGAAAGGAACGGTTTGATCTTAATGCCGCGATCAATGAGGTGATGGTATTGGCGCGAAGCGTAATCACCAGAAACGGCGTCTCGGTCCAGACCCGGCTTGCGGACCGTTTGAGTCCCGTTCAGGGGGATCGCGTTCAACTGCAGCAGGTCGTCCTGAACCTGATCCTGAATGCAGTCGAAGCCATGGGCTCGGTCGAGGAGGGGGCACGGGCGCTGTCGATCAGCACCGATCAAGATTGCACAGGCGTCCTAGTGGCAGTGGGCGATTCCGGGCCGGGTATCGATCCGGCGCATCTGGAGCGCGTTTTCGAGGCCTTCTACACCACGAAATCCGGTGGAACGGGGATGGGGCTGTCGATCTGCCGATCGATCATCCATGGTCATGGGGGCCGGCTGTGGGCAGAGGCAAACGCACCTCGCGGCGCCACATTTCAGTTCGCCTTGCCCGGCGCGGAAGTCAGATCATGAATTTTCTTTGGGCGTTTCACCGGACGTGAGAGCTGCGCGAAGACATCGTGACAAATGCTGTTCATCGACCGGCTTGCGAAGGTAACAGATAATGCCGTCCTTCAAGGCGCGGTCCTGGTCAATGTCATTGGGATAGGCGGTCACGAGGATTGTCGGAATCGCATATCCCGCGTCAATGAGGTGTCGGTTGAGCTCGATCCCCGTCATCCCAGGCATGTGGACGTCGGCGATCAGGCAGGCCGTTTCGTTAAGACGAGGAGATGCGAGAAAATCGGCCGCCGATGGAAAGGCCTCGACGGTATAGCCCAGCGACCTCATGAGCCTTCCCATTGACTCGCGAAAGAACCGATCATCTTCAACGACCGAAACCAATTTCTTTTTCATCACAACGCCTGTGGCAATTCGCTCGAACCCGCCGTGCGGGCGCTCCAACAATGCCATCGCTCCGCATGGATTGGGTTGATTTGTGTCAACAATGCCACCGGTGCAATGCCGGTGCCCTGTAAACTTTGGCTTATGTCGGGCGTAAATTGCGCAGGCTGGGCACAAAACCAGCCGCTGAGCCGGGTTGGGGCGCATAGACTTTGACCTACACCGCGCGTGCTCCCTGATCCGTGCGGCTTGGCCGCGGCGCTCAGATTCAGGAGCGTCGGTCCAGAGGGTTGTCCTCAGTCGAGGGGATCGCCTGTTCGACGAGAGCAAAATACTCGTCGAGCAGTCTCTCGGCTTGCGCGCGGGTCACGATCGGCGCTCCGCAATTCACCGACGCCATCGCAAGCTCTGCGGCCATGAAGGTGCGTGCCATATTGGCAGCGTATTGGGTGGAGGTCATAGGCGTAGCTCCTCTCGATGGGTTCTGCGATTGACTCACTGATTATTGGGCTTGGGCGGCTCCTAGCTTGCGAACCCTGCGCCTCGTGCATGCTTTGCTCGCCACTTTGGACCGGGGCCACGCATGTAGTGCAGCTCCGGCCGATACGGATCGAACAACGACGTGGTGAGCCGGCGCCATCGCCGGGCCGTCGCGCCCAGGACCCGCCCCGGAGCAGGGCACGCGAACAGCACTCTGGAAACATACGAATCTGCGAATGTACTCATTTCGGATCTCCCTGGATGGCGGCTTCGATAGCCGTCTTACTGATGTCCGAAATGGTAGTTCCGTCGAGGCGGTTGCTCCATACTACGTGGGGTTGGTCCGCTTGCCGTATTGGTTGAGCCGACCCATACTTAAGTTTATTGTCCCATGTGCCGGATTTCGGCGGGCTCCAGTGCCCTGTCCAGGGATTTGCGACTGGGACTGCACGGCCGGGCCAAGCCTGCGAACGCGAGGCAAAGGCTCATTTCCCGTGATCCTCTTTAATCCGAGTAGCAGCGATGCCTGAGGCAAACTCCACCGTCTTGGTCATCGACGACGATCCGGACGTCCGAGCCTCGGTCGGCCGTCTGTTGCGATCGCTCGGCATGGATGTCCAGCTGTTTGCGTCCATTTCCGACTTCCTCAAGTCCGAGCCGCCTGATCGTCCCACCTGCCTGGTGCTCGATATCAGATTGCCGGGACAAAGCGGCCTCGATCTGCAGCGCGAGCTCGCCGCGACAAACAGGGAACTCCCGATCATCTTCATCACCGGGCACGGCGACATCCCGATGTCGGTGCAAGCGATGAAGGGGGGCGCCATTGAGTTCCTGACCAAGCCGTTCCGCGATCAGGACCTCCTCGACGCCATTCAGCTCGGCCTTTCACGTGATCGGGTGCGGCGGGAAAATGAAGAGGCATTGGCGGACCTCAGGGAGCGCTTTGCCTCGCTCAGCCCGAGGGAGCGCGAGATCGTGATTCAAGTCGCGCGCGGACGCCTGAGCAAGCAGATTGCCTACGATATCGGCATTGCCGAAGCGACCGTGAAGGTGCATCGCAGCAGGGCGATGCAGAAAATGAAGGCCGGCTCGCTTCCGGAGCTCGGCCGAATGGTCGACAAGCTCAAGCTGTTGTCTGACGAGCCGCAACGCTCCTGATCTGTACGGTTTGCACGGCGCGCTATTCGCGTTGGCGGATCAGGGGCCACGCCCCTCCCCTGCTACCGCCATCGACGGCCCGTCTAAGCCCAGCCCGTAAACTTAGGCTTGGCGACCTAACGGCGAGTTTCCCCTGATCGTCGAAGCAATGGCGCGGCTGCGGACAACATGGGTAGTCCGTGGGCCGCCATCGACTATTGCTGCACGAAGAGAAAAAGCTGCATGTCATCGCGACCGAGTCGAAGCACGGGCATCCGAGTTCGCAACGATTTGCTGAGATTTGGACTGCTTTACTCCCACGGAAGCTATTTGTCGAATACCAATCTGCCTCGCGGAGCGTCGAATCGTGGAGCGGCGATAACGAACGAATCTAGGCGTACTCCTAATTCTTTGAATGCGCCGCGCGGCACGATCGCTTCGGCTCCCGGATGTCGAACAGCGAGCAATGAAAATGGGTGACTACGAAAAATGATTGAGACCGCCGCCTTGTCGCGACTGAAGATGAACAAGCGCCGTGGGAACAGGTGCTTCCGTCGGGGCCATCCATGAGCACCATGAACAGAGGAGTTTTTCTTCAACCTGCTCTGAGCCGGAGGTAAGTCATGTCCATTTGGCACATCCTCATGCTAAGCGCGCGAGCGGTCGCCGCATCGACCAATGCTAACGAAGCCGGTCCTTGCTCTCCTGAGCTCTACAGCATGGAGGCGCGCATTGAAGCAAGGCTGAACGCGAAAGCCGCAGCCGGCTCGACTGCCCAGGAGAGCAGCGAAGCCCTTCTCCACCGCCAACCGACGCCGCGCTCGATCGCCGCTGCCGAAAGCACGCTCGGCACCGTATCGCCACAGAAGCTCGAAGCGATCTCGCAGGGCATGGCGCGCGCACGCGAAGCAGACAGTGCCGGCGATCTGTATGCCTGCCGGCGAGCATTATCGGACCTGGAACCGCTATTAAATTAGTAGACTGCGGCAGCGAAGTGGCACCGAAAGGAACCGGAGGTTGGTGCGATGAATCTAAACATCAACGGCGAACACCGGACCTTCGACGCGCACGTCGACATGCCGTTGCTTTGGGTGCTGCGCAATGTGTTGGACATGACCGGCACCAAATTCGGCTGCGGCATCGCGCAATGCGAGCTCGGCCCAATGGTCGACAGGCTCAAGCTGTTGTCTGACGAGCCGCAACGCTCCTGAGCTGTACGGTTTGCACTGCGCGCTATTCGCGCGGGCGGATCAGGGGCCACGCCCCTCTCGTGCTACCCGCCATCCACGGCTCCGTCCAAGCCCAGCCCGTAAACTTAGGTTTAGCCAATATAGCCGCGTCGCTCATATGCGGCCACCCGCGTGCAATAGCTCGCGACGCCCCAAATCGTCAAATTACGACTCGCGAGGATCTGTTGCGGGGATATCGAACGCGAGGTTTCCATGCGCACATCAGGAGCGACTGCAGCTTACGGGCGCTTATCCTGGTCCCAAGGGCCAGCGCTGGCACAATTTCATTCCGATCCAGCACTTCACATGAGACGCGAACAAACTTCGGATACCGACGAGCGATTCTTCGCGGCACGCACCGAACCGGCCCGCGCCGCGCCAATCGAAATTTCGTTCGGACCGTTTCGCCTGCTCCCGACGCAGTTTCTTCTCCTGGAAGACGAAAAGCCAGTGTCGATCGGGAGTCGTGCTCTGGAAATACTCACGGTGTTGCTTGAACGTCCAGGTGAGCTGGTCAGCAAGCAGGAATTGATGGCCCGGGTTTGGCCCAACGTGTTTGTCGAGCCGGCCAACCTTACGGTCCATATGTCCGCGTTGCGTCGCACGCTGCGCGATGGGCGCGATGGCAACCGGTTCATCATAAACGTCCCCGGGCGCGGCTACAGCTTCGTCGCCTCAGTCGCCGTCGCCGGTCGGGCCAAACTAACTGGCGACGAGAACCGCGCCGCGATCCGCGTGCAATCCTGAGCACTGTTCCTTGCCAATTTGGTCGGCCTTGGCAGTGCGGTGCTGAACGGTGCAGCGAATCCAGTGATGGAAATTCGAGATGGACATGGCGATAACCGCGGCTCGAACGGAAGCTTCGCCCGCACGGGGCGCGACGTCGGCAGTCCCGGCGCCAACTCAGCTCGCGTTGCGTCTCGCGGGACTTCCCATCAGTTCCTGGGCCTTTGCGGTCCGCCTCTGGATCGCAGTGATAATATCACTGCTCATCAGCTTCTGGCTCCAGCTCGAGGCGCCTTTCTCGGCAGCGCTGACCGTCCTGCTTCTTGCTGAGCCGACGCGGGGGCAAGCGCTGGCGAAGGCAGGCTGGCGCCTGATCGCGACCATCATCGGTGTGTCGGCATCGATCGCGATCACCGGTTTTCTGAGCCAATCGGGAGACTTGATCCTCGCAGCCTTCGCCGCATGGATGGGCCTTTGCGTCTATGCCGCAGGGTTGCTCGATGGTTACCGCGCCTACGCGGCGGTTCTATCGGGGTACACGGTGGGGTTGATCGCCGTCCAGCAGATCGACAGCCCGCAGCGAGTGTTTGAATCAGGCTTCTCGCGAGGCGCGGCTATTGCCGTTGGAGCCTTGTCCATCACACTCGTGAACAATTTGCTTTTCGCTCCCGATCGTTACCCGCGGCTGATGGTCCAACTGGCGGCAATACACCGCAGGATCCGGGAGTATGCAAAGGCAGTCATGCAGGATGAGGTCACGGATCTGACAGCAACTGCCTTGTTAAAGCGAGAGATTGTTGCGCTGCGTCCCGACATAGCCAGCCTTGCCACGGAAGCGAGCAGCGGTCCGCTCAGAGGTGCGGCAGCCCGCAGCGCGATTGTGGCGTTCGTGGCGGAACTGCACGCCATTCGCGCGTTAGCGGCGCTCCCTGTGGCCGCTGATCCGGCCTTTCGCGAACGGCTCACATCCGTGTTCGATCGGCGCCATGATGAGCCTCCGTCGATATCGCCCGTTGGACACGTCATCGATTCTGCCAAGAACTCGGCCGACGCGACGGCGGCGCCATTGGTGTGCGCACTCAGCGAGTTGCTGCGAACGGATGAGGAGGTTCGCAAGAATCTTGTCGCCCTGAAATCCGGCATGCGACCGCCAAGGGCGTGGCGGGCGCCCCTCTATCAATCGAATCGTATTGCAGTTGAGAGCGGCATACGCGCATCCGCACAGTTCGCAATCGCATCGGCGCTCTTCGTTCTGACTGGCTGGCCGGCCACGAGCGTCCCGCTTTCCATCGTAGCCCTCGTCATCGGGCTGGGCGCCACAACGCCGAGTCCACGCGGCTTTACGACCATCGCTCTTATTGCGTCGCCGATTGCGATCGCGCTTGCCGGCGTATTCGAATTCCTGATTCTCGATGGCGTCTCCGACTTCCCGTTACTGGCAATTGGGCTCGCTCCATTCGTCGTCGGGGCGGGGCTTTTGATCAGCGGTCCGAATCCGGCACTCGCGTCTCTGGGCCGCCTTAGTCTGATTTTCTTCATGGTAATCTTCTCGCCGAGCAATCCACAGACCTATGATCCGCAAGCGTTCGTTTTTAGCTCCTTGTTCGTTTGCCTGGGGATTGGCCTGTTGCTGGCGGCACAGTTCCTCGTTCCTCCTGTCTCACCAGACCGCCGCCGGCGCTGGTTGATCGCATCGGCTCGCCATGAGCTGGGTCTGGTGCTCTCTCGCAGCAATCGGCGATACGCACCCGAAGAGGCGATGTTTCGTGACGCAGTGCGCGTGGCACAGATCGCCGCGGCCGCCGGCACTGATCTGCAGCATCGCATCGCGGTTGAGGAAGCACTTTCGCACTTCGACCAGGCCGCAGCGATTCGCCTTTCCGACGCCAAGCTGACCCAGCTGGCCGATAGTCCCTTGGCAAGTCTGGCCGCCGAAGCTCGTACAGCCCTGGTCGATAGGGATGCGCAGCGCATCCGCGCCAGCGCCCGCAGCTTGCGCGACGCCGCTCCGGGCGACTGCCTCGCGATTGCGACGAGTGCGGCCCTCCTTCTCGCAGGCGCCGTTATCGAAGCGGCCTCGGCACAAGCCGCCAATGCTCCCACGGAGAAAGGCTCATGACCCATACCTTTCGTGAACTGGTGGTTGGCGGCGTCCTTCTCGCGCCGTTCGTCACCTACGCAATTGCGGCTCTTGCGATCGTTCTGATGATCCGACCGGTCCTGCGCTTTACCAGGTTTGCGAAGATGTTCAGCCATGCATCGGTCGCTGAACTCAGTGTCTACGTGACCATTCTCGCGCTTTTGATCCTATTCACCTGACAATGGAGATCGCCATGGAAACGCAAACCAAGCGCGAGCTCAAGCCTGCTGGCGGCATCGTGAGCGCCGGCTTCGACGAATTCCGCTGGCCGCACCCAATGCTTATTCTACGAGAAGAACCACGCCTGGCCACTACCCCATCGACCCAAGCCGATGAAGCCAAAGTGCAGCTTTCCAAGTTAAAGGTGGTGGCACGCCAAGCTCTCCCAAAACACGATCAGCATCCATCAATGCCCAAGGACCCCCAAGCGCCTGAGCGCCGTTCCGTAGCGCGAGTAGTGCTCCCCTGGACAAGCCGACTTGCGACCTTGGTCATTGCACTGGCTGCGGTGCTCGTTTCAATCGCTGCCTGGGGTCATTACGTGAGGGCGCCCTGGACCCGCGACGGCCGTATACGGGTCCAGGTTGCGAGCGTAGCGCCCCAAATTTCCGGGCAGATTACGGAACTGAGGATCGTCGACAATCAATTCGTCCACAAGGGTGACGTTTTATACGTGATCGATCCTTTCGATTTCGAGGTGGCGCTGCGCACGAACATCGCGTCGCTGAAGCAAAAGGCCGCCGATCTGCAGGTGAAGGAGATGCAATCGGAACGAAAGCTGCATTTATCGGATCTGGCGACGACCCCACAGGAGCAACAGATCTATAAGGGGAACGCAATCCAGGCAAAGGGGGCGTTCGAGGCCATGCAACAGCAGGTCGCCCAGGCTGAGATCAACCTGAGCCGAACCCAGGTTCTCAGCCCGGTGAACGGTTACGTCACCAATCTCCTCCTGCGGGTCGGCGACTATGCGCATCAGGGGGCAACCAACGTTTCAATCATCGACACCGACAGTTACTGGGTCGACGGCTATTTTGAAGAGACCCAGATGGCACGGGTGTGCGTCGGAGATCGTGCTGAAGCGAAACTGATGGGTTATTCGTCTCCGATCGTTGGACACGTGACAACGGTGACCCGAGGCGTCAGCGTGTCCAACGCAGCCGGAGGCGCGCAAGGTCTGCCGAACGTCGACCCGGTTTACACCTGGGTGCGGCTGGCGCAGCGAGTGCCGGTCCGCATTGCCATCGACACAGTGCCAGCGGACGTGCCGCTCGTTTCCGGCATGACAGCTACCGTGACGATCCGAGACGAATTCGATGCGGGCCAGCGAACCCGGTTCAATCGCTTGAAGGCGGAGGTCGCAACGAGCCTCTCGGGTGTTTTCAATGGCCCGTCGGCGCGGCCCGGGTGTGTTCCGGCGATTACGACTGAGCACGGACCGACGCAATCGCTCCCCGCGACCCAAGCGCAACCAAGCTTGACCCCGGAGGAGATCAATCCAGGTTTGGCTCCCGGCTTGAACGTCTCACCGCAGAACGTTGGTCTGCCCACCGGTCCGTCTACCGGCAAAAAGCCCCGAGGCAGGATTAGCAGTGATTGAGATCGCCGGCCAGGCGCGCCGCCGAGGCCGCCCGCGCCGGCGCGCCGCGGATCACTTGCTTCATTCACGTGCCCCCCGCTTAGCGCACGCTCATGCATTGGCCGCGCCCGCCGCGCTTCTCGTTCGATGCGCTTGCGGATGCCGGGGAGGCCATTGTACGGGCGGCGGTGATGGCAGTGCGCGCGTTCGTCTGATTCACGGCATATTAAGGCTAACAGCAATTCTTTCTTTCAGTTGATGCGCACCGCACTGCATCTGGCCCTCATTTTGTAAGCTGAGATGTATTGTAACACGGCGGTGTCGGACAAAGACTCTCGCTCGTCATCGTCCGCAATCCAACTTCAACCGCCGCGGTTTACTGGATACCCGCATTCGCGGGTACGACCAGCTTAATGTTTGTTGCCGATGAAGTACCCGGAGCGCCGCAAATGAAATTCGACCGCATGCCTATCGACCGCCGCCGTTTCATCGCCATGGCCACCGGCGCGGCAGGCGCGACGGCAACCGCACCGCAGGTGCGCGCAGCGAGTGCCGCCCCGGCGCCCACCGCGGCTTCCCTCGATGCCGCCCACTTCGGCTTGCGGCCAGGCCACCCCGATGACCAGAGCCGTGCCCTGCAGCGTGCAATCGATGAGGCCGCGCGCAGCCGCACGCCGCTGGCGCTGCCGCCGGGCGTCTACCGCGTGGGCCAGATCAATCTCGCGCCGGGCACCTGCCTCGCAGGCGCGCGCGGCGCCACCATCCTCGCGCTCACCCAGGGGCCGTCGCTGCTCGCAGGCGTTGCGGCCGACCATGTGACGCTGTCCGGCCTCGTGCTCGACGGCGGCGGCCTGCCGCAGCCGAAGGATCGCGGGCTGGTGCATCTGGAAAGCTGCCGGGCAGTCAAGATCGCGGATTGCGAGATCGCACACGCGGGAGGGAACGGGCTCGTCGGCGTGCAGGTGGCCGGCGAAGTGAGCGACACCACCTTTCGCGATTGCGCCGAGGCCGCGCTTCACGTCCTCGACGCCGCGGGGCTGCTGATTGCGCGCAACCGCATCGCGGGCGCCGGCAACAACGGCATCCAGGTCTGGCGCTCGGCTGCGGGCGACGACGGCACCATGGTGGTCGACAACCGCATCGAGGATGTCGACGCCCGTGCCGGCGGGTCCGGCCAGAACGGCAACGCCATCAACGTGTTTCGCGCCGCCAACGTGATCGTGCGCGGCAATCGCATCAGGAATTGCGCGTTCTCGGCGGTGCGCGGCAATGCCGCCTCCAACCTGCATATCGAAGGCAACAGCGCAAGCGATACGCGCGAGGTCGCGCTCTATGCCGAGTTCGGCTTCGAGGGCGCGGTCATTGCCAACAATTCCGTGGACGGCGCCGCGATCGGGGTCTCGGTCACGAATTTCAACGAAGGCGGACGGCTTGCGGTCGTCCAGGGCAACCTGATCCGCAACCTCCTGCCCGTGCGCCCGCCCGGCACCGACCCCGGCGACGCCGCGGGGGTGGGCATCTCGGTCGAGGCGGATACGGCGGTGACCGGCAACGTGGTCGAGAACGCGCTTGCCGCCGGCATCATGCTCGGCTGGGGACGCTATCTGCGCGATGTGGCCGTCACCGGCAACGTGGTGCGCCGCGCCGATGTCGGCATCGGCGTCTCGGTGGCGCCCGGCGCCGGCACCGCGCTCATTGCCGACAACGTGATCTCCGAGACGCTGCGCGGCGCCATTGTCGGCATGGAGCGTTCCAGAGCGGTCACCGCGGATTTGGCGAAGGCGGGCGCCGAGCGATATGCGCATATCACGCTCGCGGGCAACCGCGTGCGTTGAGGCCTTCTCTCCGGCACTGCTCCACTGCTGTGCATGAGTTAGCAGTTGGCACATTCCGGCAGTACCGAGATGCCGGTATTGCAGCCGGTCAAATTCGAAATGGTGATCAATCTGCAAACCGCCAAGGCGCTCGGCCTGAGAGTCTCGGACAATTTGCTGTCGCTTGCCGACGAGGTGATCGAGTAAGCCTGTTGCTGCACCTGCTCACGGCCGGTATTGGCACCGAGCAGCAGTTGTTTGGACCTGAGCTTCACAGCCGCTATCGGAGGTGCTGCGGACCTACGGCGAGTCGCGTCGGATGACCGGCATCGGCGCGAATGATCCAACCGGGAGTTACACGATGTTCACCGAGCGAAATTCTTGGAATATCGTAAGGTCATTCCGGCTTGATGCCCCCGGCCTTGACGACCTTGGCCCACTTCTCAGTCTCGTCCATGATGAGCCTGCCGAATTCGGCAGGAGAGCCTGCAAGCACAGTAGCTCCTAAGTCGGCGAGCCTTGTTTTGATCTTGGGATCGCCAAGTGCCGCATTGATCTCCTTGTTGAGCTTGTCAATGATCCCAACGGGCATGTTCTTGGGCGCGCCAATGCCACGAATATTACTCGCCTCGTAGCCCGGCACGAAGTCGCCGACGGTCGGGATATCCGGCAGCGCTTCAGAGCGGGCGGCGGTCGTCACCGCCAATGCGCGCACCCTGCCTGCTTTGATATGCTCGATCGAAGAGGTTGTAACATCAAAGAATACCTGTACCTGGCCGGAAATGAGATCTGTCAGCGCGGGTGCCGCCCCACGATAAGGAACGTGATTCATCTGAACTCCGGTCATCTCCATGAACAACTCACCAGCAATATGCTGAGCGCCTCCTATGCCGGTCGATGCCATGTTGATCTTCCCGGGATTGACTTTGGCATAGGCGATGAACTCAGGCACTGTCTTGACCGGCAGGGAGGGGTTCACCTCCATGACGTTGGGATCGCGTGTGAGGCTTGCGACGGGCGCGATGTCGCGGACAAAATTGAAGTTGAGCTTTTCGTAGAGCGCTGCATTGACCGCATTCGCCGGCAAGGTGATCAGGAGAAGCGTGTAGCCATCGGGCACCGCGCGAACAACCGCCTCGGCGGCAATATTGCTGCCGGCGCCAGGCCGATTCTCGATGATGAATGGCTGACCGAGCCGTTCCGATAGCCACTGCCCTAACAGACGCGCAACGATGTCAGCCCCGCCGCCGGCCGGGAACCCGATGATGATGCGCACTGGTCGCGCCGGATAAGCTTGCCCCCGCGCAATCCGCGACATCACCGGCAGCGCGACAGCGCCAGCGGCAAGACCCAGAAATTGTCGGCGGGGACATTTCATGACATTTCCCGCTTTAAAAGGAAACAGTAGCACAATTGAAGGAGCTCGCGCAGGCAGAAATGGTGCCGACTAACGAGGGCTTCCATGTCCGTTCTGGCTCGGACGAGGCATGCCAACATGCCCGCCGATGTCTGTTGACTGAGGAGCATGGGCCTCAAAGGCGGCCGCAGGTCTTGACCCCATTGCACACATTAGCCCCTCTATCGTCGGCAGATTTCGGCTATATCGGACCTCGGCTCTCGACAGGGAGGCAACCTTGGACGACCCTATAACACTGTCGTCGCCCACGCGATCGGACGCGGCCTCTACGTGGCCGGATCGCATCTATGCAAACTTCAAACACGCCAGAGTCCGCCAGGTGGGCTACGTGCCGGACACCGGGCATGCTCGGCTCATCACGCTTTGCCAAGCTGATCCCGAGATCATCGACGTCGTTCTGACTACGGAAGCAGAGGGCCCTGGGCTCGTTGCCGGCGCGGCACTCGGTGGCCAACGTGCCGCATTGTTGATGCAGAGCAGCGGAGTCGGTAACTGCATCAATATGTTTTCACTCCTGCAAAACTGCGGATTTCCCTGCCTGATTCTGGTCACGATGCGAGGCGAGTTCGCCGATTTCAATCCCTGGCAGGTCCCGATGGGCTCTATTGCCGAGCAAACGCTCAAGCTCAGCGGGTTTCTTACTAATCGGATCGACAGACCGGAGGACGTCGACGAGGTCGTCGCGTCCGGGTGTGACATGGCTTTTAACGGCAATCTTCGCATCGCGATATTGCTGTCGCAGCGCATGGTCGGTCATCGGAGATGACAACCGCACTGAACCGTCGAGAATTCGTGGCAGGTATTCTCCGGGACCGCGGCGATCTTCTCGTGGTCGGTGGGCTCGGTTCGCCCACCTACGACATCGCAGCCTGCGGCGACCATCCGCTTAATTTTTACATTTGGAGTGCAATGGGAAGCTCCCTCATGGTGGGTCTGGGGCTTGCACTGGCGCGACCGGATCGCCGTGTAGCAGTGATCACTGGCGACGGAGAAGCGCTCATGGGCATCGGCAGTCTCGCGACCATTGGAGCGAAGCAACCAGGCAATCTCGCCATTGTGGTGCTCGATAACGCGCACTACGGTGCAACAGGCATGCAACCGAGCCATACAAAGGCAGGCATTGATCTTGCAATGGTCGCCAGGGGCTGCCGTTTCAAAACGATGATCGAGGTGTCTGAACCTGAGCGCAGCGCAGAAACGAGAGAGCTACTTTTCGCGGGTGATGGTCCGATTTTTGTTCTTGCAAGAGTGGAGGCCGACGATCCCCCGAGGGTCTACCCGAGCCTCGATGGTCATGCGACGAAGCTGCGGTTCATGCAGGCGTCGGCGAAAGATGCCTCATTGTGTTTCGGCCGTCCTGGCTAATGCGAATGGCGTGCCACCATGTCACGATGGATTGCGCCGCCTTGAAATGCTTGATGGTTGGTGACAGCGACGCGGGCTGGCCTGTCTGTGGTGGGATTCCTTGTCATGAGTCGAGCCATTGCCTCTGTGGCGTGTGGCTTCGCGGTTGCTGCGTGCTCTTTTCTCAGCTCATCGCCGCCCACGGACGATCTGCGGTTCGAATCCGAGCCCCCCGCCGCCGAAGTCAAGACCTCCACAGGGCAGACTTGTCGCACGCCGTGCGAGCTCCGAATCCAACTGCTCCCGGAGCTTTCGGCGACGTTTTCGCTCGATGGCCATGAACCGCAGACGGTCTCCCTAAAGCGGGTGCCTTCGCAGCCAATTGGCGCTCCACGGTTTTCGCCAAACCCCGTCTACGTCGAGCTTCAACCCGCGGCGGTCACGCCACCGAAACCTGCGGCGGTCACGCCACCGACGAAAATGCTGACGAAGAAAAAGCCGGCTGTCGCCGCGCGAACAAATAATGCGCCCGTCGCATCGGATGACCCCGGAGTGCCGCCTCCGACAGCCGTGCGTGAGCCGGCCATGCGCAGCACCATCGAATTTCCAGGAGTCGTGCGCAGCATCGAGTGGGCTCAGCCGACTGGGAGATAGCTGCCCAGATCAATGGCTCTTCCCAGCTACGAAGATCACCGAGGTCCGCAAGGTGATCGATCCGACGACGGAAAGGTTAGATTGATCGAATGAAACGGCGCGCGTTCATCACGCTCGTCGGCGGCGCGGTCGCGTGGTCGCTCGCGGCGCGGGCGCAGCAGCCGTCCATGCCGGTGATAGGATTTTTCAGCCCCTGCTCCGCCGGCACCTGCCCGTACATGCTTGATGGGCTTCGTCGCGGCCTTGCGGAAACCGGCTATGTTGAAGGCCGCAACGTGACCATCGAATACCGCTGGGCCGAGGGGCGTTATGATCGATTGCCGGAGCTGGCCGCTGAGCTCGTCCGCCGGCGCGTCGACGTCATTTTCGCCAGCGGCTCGTCTGCCCCGGGCCTCGCGGCCAAAGCCGCAACCTCGACCATTCCGATCGTATTCCAGACCGGCGGCGATCCGGTCGTGGACGGCCTCGTCACCAGCATGAACCGGCCGGGGACAAACGTCACCGGCGTGAGCCGGATGACCGTTCTGCTCGATTCCAAGCGGGTCGAGCTGCTGCACGAAGCTGTGCCCAAGGTGAACACGTTCGCCCTTCTGGTGAACCGGGACAGCCCGCGCACGGATTTCGTGATCGAGCAAGTTCAGAAAGCGGCGCGATCGCTCGGACTCGGTGCGGCAATCGTCAAGGTCGGCGCCGAGCCTGAGCTGGACGAAGCTTTCGTTGCGATCGCACGAGAGCGAGCAGGCGCGCTGCTGGTGAACTCCGATCCGGCCATGGACCGCTGGAGGCAAAAGACTCTGGCGCTAACCATGCAGCACGCGCTTCCCACGATGTTCAGCAACCGCGAATATATCGTGCAAGGCGGGCTCATGAGCTACGATTCCAGCATCGTCGACTCATTCCGTCAGGCCGGAAGCTATGTGGGCCGCATTCTCAAAGGCGAGAAGCCGGCCGACCTGCCGGTTCTGGAGCCAACCAAGTTCGATTTCGTGCTCAACCTGAAGACCGCAAAGGCGCTCGGCCTTGAGATTCCGCTCAAGATGCATGCCTTCGCCGACGAGGTGATCGAATAAGCGGTTCTTTGCTGCATTGCATCGGTAAGACTCCGGTCACCCCGGAGGCTAGAGCGGGATGACTTTTCTTCGAATCGTCATCCCGCTCTACCTCTTTGTTTGAGCATGTCCTTTTTCGCAAAACCGGTTCCCACTTTTGCGGGACATGCTCTAAGCGGCGCTTGAGGCTGGGCTCAAGTCTGCTGCAAGTCGAAGCGGCGCCGCATCATGCGAACGCCGACATCACCTCGCTGGCGAACAACTTGACCGAGTGCAACGTTTCGGCAAGCGTCATGTCGCCGAAGGCGAGCCAGGGCGTCCAGTAATTTGCCCCAGTGGCCTTAATGTCGGAGGCCACAAAATCGGCCACGGTCTGCGGCGAACCGGCGACGGCAGTGCCGAGCGCCATAACCTCGTCGAACGTTTTCGGATAGAGGCTCGCCACACGTGGGGCCGAGCCGTGGCGTTCGAACAGCCAGAAGAAGTTTGCGCGCCAGCGCGGATAGCTGCGACGCGCAATCGCGAGCGCCTGCACGTCGGTCTCGGCGACCACCACATGGCGGCCGACGCCGCGCAAGGTCGAGTCGTCCTTGTTGAGCCTCGTTCGTGCCGAGAGATAGCGTTCGAAGATCGGACGCACGGCTTGCGGCGGCGCGAGCGAGATGATGTTGACGTCGTTTTCCGCGGGCCAATCGGCGTTTTCGGGAAGGCTAACGCCATACCAGAGCAGCGGATACGGGCGCTGCACTGGCCGCATCATCATCCGCACCTTGGCGAAGCGATAGAACGTGCCTTCGAATGTCAATTCATCGGAGGTGATGCCCTTGAGGAGGACCTGAAACGCTTCATGGTACATCGACTGGGTCTGCGCGAAGTCGAGACCATAAGCCGCCGTCTCGAACGGCGAGACGCCACGCCCAATCCCGAGTTCGAGGCGACCGCCGCTCATCTGGTCGAGCATGCAGACCTCCTCGATCAGGCGCAGCGGGTGATAGAACGGCAAGAGATATACCATCGGACCAAAACGCAGCCTGCGGGTGCGCTGCGCCAGGGCCGCCAAGAACAGGCCGGGCGATGCGGCACAGCCGATCGGGGTGCCGTGGTGCTCGGCAAGATGATAAGCGTGGAAACCCGCGCGGTCGAAAGCCTCCGCAAGCCGGAGCCGGTTGGCGTAAAGTTCGCCATGCGGCACGCCCGCATCGTCCATGTGGTCGAACACGCCGAATTTCACGACAGACTCTCACCCACAATACGAGTGTTCGGATCAGGCGGCGGCTCCCGGGCCTGTTGCCAGTAGTGTGCCACGGGCGGCTGCAGGAATGATACTTTTTTGCTGCGGTGCATAAGCGACGCTGCTGGTATGCCCGGGTCCTCGACTGATGCAGGGGCATGTCCGCGGCTGGTGGAAGCTGACATAAGGACCCAAAAGGCGAGGTCTCGGTTTTACCCCCAGCCGACAAAAGCGTGGCGATTTCGCTACCATGCACATGCGCGCGCACCGTCCAGTGTGCTAGATTATGGCCACGTCTGAGGGCAATTCATGCGACGGCGAGAGTTCGTCACGCTCATCGGCGGTGCTGCAGCCGCTTGGCCGCTCGTCACCCGCGCGCAGAGCGCGCGCCGGCGGCCCTTGATTGGCTTGCTGCAGGTGCAGTCGCTAACCGGTTCAGCCCGATATACGAGTGAATTTTTGCGTGGCATGGCGGAGCGTGGTTACGTCGAGGGCCGCGACATCGATCTTGAACGCCGATATGCCGCCGGCGACCTGAACCGCCTGCCGGCGCTCGCAAATGAATTAGTCAAGCTTAAGCCCGACGTTATCTTGACCAGCACTAGTGCCGCTGCTCTTGCGTTCACGCAAGTACCGCAATCAATCCCAATCGTAGCCACCACGATGGTCGATCCTATCGGCTTCGGTCTGGCTACGAGCGAAGCTCGCCCTGGCGGCCAAGTGACCGGGATTCTTATATCGTCGGACACCTTGCCGGGAAAACAGCTTGCGCTGGCACTGGAAGTGGTCCCTGGCGCCGCCAAAGTTGGAGTGCTGATGAATGCCCTCAATCCAACCACTGCAGTCTACTGGGCGGGCATTGAGGCAGCCGCCGCAACCTTGTCGATCAAGCCTGTGCGGATCGAAGTGCGCGCGAGTGACGACCTCAATGCAGCGTTTCAAAAGTTCGTGCATGAGCAAGTTGGGCTCATATTCGTTGCGCAGGATTCGTTGCTCTTGAGCGAACGGGCGCGAATTGCTGCTCTCGCGACCGCCGCGCGTTTGCCAACGATGTACGGGCTCCGCGAACACGTCGAAGCGGGCGGACTAATTTGCTATGGATTTAATGTAGCCGAGAATTTTCGACGTGCGGCAATGTTTGTCGACAAAATTCTCAAGGGAGCAAACGCCGGCAGTCTGCCGATAGAGCTGCCGGTCCGGCTGGACCTGCTCGTCAACCTCAAAACCGCCAAGGCGATCGGGCTTGTAATCTCCGAATCGTTCCTTGTGCGCGCCGACGAGGTCATTGAATGAAGCGCCGCGCCTTCATCACGCTGCTCGGCGGAGCGGCCGTGTGGCCGCTCGCGGCGCGCGCGCAGCAGCCGGGCAAGCTGCGGACCATCGGATTTTCGGGCCTGAGCACGCGTTCGGCCGAAAGCGAGCTAGTCGCCGCTTTTACGCAGCGACTGCACGAACTCGGCTGGATCGAGAATCGCACCGTCGTGATCGAGTATCGCTGGTCGGAAGGCCGTGCCGAGCGCTTTGTCCAGATCGCGGCCGAGTTCGTCCGGCTCAACGTCGACGTTATTGTCACCTCGGGAACGCCACAGGTCCTCGCCACAAAGCAGGCGACATCAGTCATCCCTATTGTTTTTGCCAGGGCGGGGGATCCCGTGGCCAACGGCATTGTCGCCAGCCTGGCCCGGCCCGGCGGCAATGTCACTGGCATGTCGGTCCTGTCGGACGAGCTTGCCGGCAAGCGGATCGAAATCTTGCGCGAGGTTGTTCCAAGTCTGCGCCGGGTGGCGATCTTGGCCAATGTCGATAATCCCCTCTCCATGCTGGAGCTGGGCGAGGCTCAGGCGGCCGCCCGCACGCTCAATGTTGAAATCGATACACTCGAAATTCGCCGAGCAGAAGATATCACGCACGCCTTCGAGGCGACCAAGGGCCGTGCGGAAGCACTTTATGTTTGTCCTGACGGGCTCCTGAACGCCAATCGGATTCGAATCAACACCTTGGCACTGGGCGCGCGACTACCGACGATGCATGGGTATCGGGACTACGTCGAAGCGGCAGGTCTGATGGCCTATGGAGCAAACCTCCCGGACCTGTACCGGCGCTCCGCCGATTATGTCGACAAGATTCTGCGCGGTGCCAACCCAGGCGACATACCGGTCGAGCAGCCGACCAAATTCGACCTCATCATTAATCTGACCACCGCCAGGGCCCTCAGCTTGACAATCCCCGAATCGCTTCTCCTGCGCGCCAACGAGCTGATCGAATAAGGATGCTTTTGCTGCATTGCATATGTCGGCTTATGGCATATCTTTCCCATAAGCTCACGCGTGCGCATGTCCGCGCTCACCACTCTATCCATTCGGCCAACCTATCGAGCGACAACCGTGAGCCTCAACATGACTGACACACCTGAATACACGCCGCCGCAGGTCTGGGTATGGGAGAAGGACGACAGTCCCAAGTGGCGCTATGGCCATATCAATCGCCCTATCGCGGGCGCGACACATGAGAAGGAGTTGGCGCGCGGAAAGCATCCGCTTCAGCTCTATTCACTAGCGACGCCTAATGGCGTCAAGGTTACAATCATGCTGGAGGAATTACTGGCCGCCGGTCATAGCGGAGCGGAATATGACGCTTGGCTGATCCGGATCGGTGAGGGCGACCAGTTTGGTAGCGGATTTGTCAGCGTGAACCCGAATTCCAAAATTCCGGCGCTCATGGACCATAGCGAGCAGCCGCCGCGGCGCGTGTTCGAATCCGGCGCGATCCTGCTCTACCTGGCGGATAAATTCGGCGCCTTCCTGCCAAAGGATCGCGGCAAGCGCACCGAGGCGCTGAACTGGCTATTCTGGCAGATGGCTTCAACGCCCTATGTGGGCGGCGGCTTCGGGCATTTCTATGCCTATGCTCCGGTGAAGATCAAATACGCCATCGACCGCTTTACAATGGAGCTGAAACGCCAGCTCGACGTGCTCGACCGGCAGCTTGCGGACAATCGTTTCATCGCAGGCGACGAATATACGATTGCCGATATGGCGATCTGGCCGTGGTACGGCAACGGGATGTTGAACGGCGCCTCCTACAACGACCCGCGCAAGTTCCTGCAGACGCAGGAATATAAAAACCTGACGCGCTGGACAAAAGAAATCGGCGAGCGACCGGCCGTCAAGCGCGGGCGGATGGTCAACCGCGCCACCGGGCCGCTTGAAGAACAATTGCACGAACGACATGACGCCAGCGATTTCGCGACTAAAACGCAGGACAAGATCGCCGCGCGCGCAACCCCAACGTAATCTCTCACAAATCAAGCCGACGATGCCAACCTCACTTCTGTTGCGTGCTGACGAAGTAATCAATGACAAAGCGCAATGTCGGCTTGTGGCACATCGCGACGAACAGGCGCGCCTTTAATGTTCGGTCGCTATCGGGGGTGTTGCGGACATGGATGGGCGAAGCGGCCCAGCCTGAGACCGGCACGAATGAACTCAAGAGCCATGCACCCGCGGCTAAGTCCTATCGATTATTTACGCTTGCTCGCTCACGTACTCGACCGTAGGCCGGCCGTGCCAAGCAGGCGTCAAACCATCACAAGTCCTGACTTGCTCGTCGCGCTCCGGTATGCTGCGAGCCCTACCAGCTGGCGGGGGCTCGATGAAAGTCAATCATTTAAAACGTCGCGAGTTCATCTCGCTGCTCAGCGGGGCAGTAGTCGCATGGCCGCTCGCGGCAAGGGCGCAGCAGGCGCCGATGCCGATGATCGGATTGCTCGGCACTGAGGCGCCCGATTTATACGCGGATCGTCTGCGCCCGTTCCGCCAGGGCCTGCGCGAAAGCGGATATGTCGAGGGACGCAATGTGGCCATCGAATATCGCTGGGCGGAGGGCCACCACGATCGATTTCCGTCGCTGCTCGCGGATCTCGTTTCCCGCAAGGTGGCGGTGATTGCCGCATTCGCCGGCACGCCACCGGCCCTCGATGCAGCGCGCCGCTCGATAGATTCTCTGGATGGAAAATCGACCCCCTGTGGGCTCCCAAAGATAACCGATACAATCTCGGGCCAGACCCCGACCAGCGGCTGTGCATCGCGCGGCCGCAAAGGTTGTCTGCAGGGAGACAGGCAGGCAGGCCGCCACGAGCCGGACGCAAGCACGCGCAAGGCGCCGGGCTCATTGCGGAAAATGCAGGAATTATACCAATCTTCATTGAATTTGACTCGCTGATGGAGGGAATAGCCTCGCGGCTCGCTCTATGATTCGATGCCTTCGGCGAACTGATTCGCGAGGGGCAACGCGATGGGCGCGGCGATACCATTGCGTACGGACTACAGTGCGTCCGAGCTAAGACTATTGGCGAAACGGGCCGAGGATGCGGGGCAGGCGCGGCGGCTATTGTCGCTTGCGGCCGTCGTCGACGGCATGAGCCGTGAGGAGGCGGCCGAGATTGGAGCGATGGATCGACAGACGTTGCGCGATTGGGTTCATCGGTTCAATGCGAACGGTCCAGCAGGGCTGATCAATGGCAAAGCTCCCGGCCCTCGCCCGAAACTGTCGCCTGAACAGAAACAAGCGTTGAAGCGGATTGTGGAAACCCCGCCCGACCCAATCAAGGATGGTGTCGTGCGCTGGCGATGTGTCGATCTCAGACACATCATCAGGGAACGCTTCGACGTCGATCTCGACGAAGTGTCGATTGGCCGTGTACTCAAGGAACTCGGCTTTGCTCACGTCAGCCCTCGGCCGCGGCACCCCAAACAAGACCCGCAAGTCGTTGAAGATTTTAAAAAAACTTTCCCGCACGGGTGGCGGAGGCAGTCGCCGCTGAGGACATAGCAGCGAGCTCTTCGGTCGAGATCTGGTTCCAGGATGAAATGCGGGTCGGCCAGAAGAACGGTCTGGTCTATCAGTGGGCTGCGAAGGGAACGCGCCCGCGACAACCCAAGGATCAGCGTTACGCCAACGCCTATTTGTTCGGAGCGATCTGCCCAGCACGCGATACCGGTGCCGCCCTCGTTCTTCCTCGTGCCGATGCCATCGCCATGCAGCATCATCTGTACGAGATCAGCCGCCGCGTTGCAGCCGGCGCCCACGCCGTTCTCGCGCTCGACAAGGCCGGCTGGCACACAACCCGCAAGCTGCAGGTTCCGGCAAACATCAGCCTCTTGCACCTGCCGCCTGCAAGCCCCGAACTCAATCCGACTGAGAACGTCTGGCAATACCTGCGTCAGACCTATCTCTCGAACCGAGTGTTCCGTGACTACGACGATGTGGTCGAGGCTTCGAGCTCGGCCTGGAATAAGCTCACTGCCGAGCCAGGCCGGATTGCATCAATCGGCACGCGACGCTGGACGGCCGTCAGTCAAGGTCCGTGACGATTGGTATTACGCTGCGATCGCAAACAGCTTCCGACGAGACTGAATATTCGGCTGTTATGCGGCGTGCCGAACGCTCAGATTTCGCCTAAATCCGAAATCCGGGCTACAGTTGCTGCGTCGCTCAGCCACAGTTCGATGTCCCCGTGATGTGGTGAAAGAGATCGTCGGCAGAGCCGGTCGACGGTACGGGCGGCACGAGTGTCGTGCTGGCGTCGGTCAGCCCGCCGGCATTCGTTGTCAACGCCCCTGCACCCGGATTCAGCCAGTCATTCAGGACGTTGGAAATCTTCTCGCTCACGGGGGTCGGAGAATTCGAGCCGCTGCCAGGAAGACTGCCGATCTGGCGCCAGATCATGCCGTCGTCGCTGTGGGAAAGCCACGTGTCCGTTATCGAAAAAGCGTTCGTGAAGTCGAGTTCAGGGCCGGGGCTTAGCCTGGAGCTTTGCGGCTGCTTGTATCCATCTGTTGCATCTTCCGGCAGAGCATCGCCTGGCGGGTCGACGACGAATGTGCCGCCGGTCTTGTCGGGCGAAAGATGCCAGCTCGATTGCGTGTAGTTCCCGAGTAGGTCGATCGCTACACTGTGGGCTCCATTGCTCACCGTGAGAATGCCCCCTGACGTATTGCCGGAAAAACTCGCGCTCATTTTTCCCTGCGCCCAAGCAAGGTCCGCGAAATCGATGGTATCGTTTGGGGTTAGCCCCGACAGGGTCCCGGT
>Ga0306920_100002873_pt1 | contig 21790 bp, 20 predicted proteins | sample flu12Cox44000170_FD_204666 | JGI IMG/M metagenome (GOLD analysis project Ga0306920, IMG submission 204666) | Lab enrichment of tropical soil microbial communities from Luquillo Experimental Forest, Puerto Rico - flux4day.12C.oxic.44.000.170 (v2)... | ecosystem: Environmental > Terrestrial >...
GGGTTCATGGTGAGTGGCTCTCCCCGTGGGCCCGGGTTCGGCCGTGGCCTGGCTCGCCCGGGTGAAGCCCTGCGGCGAATGCGTGCTTGTCGATGCCGGCGGGTCGGCGATAATGGCCGCGCCGAGCCCCATCATGCCAGCTTTTGGCCGGTTTGCGAAACCCCCCGGCCGAGACGGGCGGCGCGCCCGCGTCAGGCCGGCGTCCGTCGCCGTCGGCCGCCAGGGCACGACGCCCCAACCCGAAAGGAAGCCGATGGTTCACCGCCGATTCGCCCTCGCCTGCGCCCTGGCGCTCACCGTGGCCGCACGCCCCTGCGTGGCGGCTGGCGCCGCGCTCGATTCCCTGGTCGCCGCGGAGCGGGCGTTTTCGGCGCTGTCGGTCCAGAAGGGCATCAAGACCTCGTTCCTCGCCTACCTGGCCGAGGACGCGATCGTGTTCCGGCCCACCGCCACCAACGGCCGCAAGGCGGTCGAGGCCCAGCAGTCCTCGAACATGACGCTGATCTGGGAGCCCGAGTACGCCGAGGTCTCGGCGGCCGGCGACCTGGGCTACACCACCGGCCCCTGGGAGCTGCGCCGACTCGATCCCAACCGGCCCTTCGCGGGATGGGGGCATTTCATCTCGGTCTGGAAGAAGCAGAAGAGCGGGCCGTGGCGCGTGGTGCTGGACGTCGGAACCGAGCACGACCAGCCCGTGCACGGCGTAGGGAACGTCGACTTCACCGCCGGCCCGGCGACGGTGCGGCACGGATCCAGCGGCACGCCGCCGGTGTCGCTCACCTCCGAGGACCGCACGTTCTCGAAGCTCATGAAGGCCAGCGGCATCAGCGCCAGCTACGGCGCGATGGGCGCTCCCGAATTGCGCTTTCACCGCGACCACATCATGCCGATCGCCGGGGTCGATTCGGTGAAGCTGCAGATCGGCCGCATGCCGGGCTACTTCGACTACCGCGCCGAGGGCCAGCGGGTCGCCGCCTCGGGTGATCTCGGCTGCACCTGGGGGGTGGCGCAGCACCATCCGCCCGGCGGCGCCACCAAGGCCGATTCGTGCGTCTACGTCCACATCTGGCGCCGGAACGCTGCCGCGGAGTGGAAGCTGGCGCTCGAGGTACTGAATCCGCTGCGGCGGGAGTAGGGCGGTGCGCGGCGGGTTACCGGCCCGGTGCGCCCGCGCCTCTGGTCAGGTCGTCGATCTCGCGGATGAAGCGCCGCGCGTACGCCTTCTCGTCGGCGTCAATCGGGCATTCCAGCGCCGCCGCGAACTTGCGGCGGGCCGCGGTGAGGCTGCCGGCGTCGAATAGCGCCACACCCTGACGGATGCGTAAGCGTCCGGTGGTCTCACCGATGCGCCGCTCGGTATCGGCCCGCAGCGAGTCGTCGGGTGCGATGGCGCGCGCGCGCCGGAACCACTCCAGCGCCCTGGTCAGCTCACCATGGTTGGCGCAGACGATGCCCTGGTTGTAGAGCACGATGGCGGTGTTGTAGTCGTCGAGCGAGTCACGCCCCGCCGGGTAGCCGCGCGCCGGCGCGCCGGCGGCCAGCGTCAGCAGCGCCACCCACAGCCCGCGGCCGGCCATGCGCACTAGCCCATGCGGCCCGTCTCGGCGGGCGTGACGGGCAGCGGATGGCCGGTCTTCGCCACCTCGCGGGCGATGAACCGCCCCGCGCCGCGTTCGACCGCGAGCGTCCCGTCCTCGAACTGGACGCGCCCGTTCACGATCACCACCGCGGGTTTTCCCTTGACCTTGAAGCCCTCGAAGATGTTGCGATCGCACTTCGAGTGGTGGGACCTGGCGCTGCGGGTGCCGGTGGCGGACGGATCGTACAGCACCAGGTCGGCGTCGCTCCCCACCGCGATCGTGCCCTTGCGCGGGTAGAGACCGAAGATGTGCGCCGGGTTGGTACTGGCGAGCGCGATCATGCGGTTCAGGTCGAACTTCCCCTCGCACACGCCGTAGGTGTAGAGCAGCTGGAGCCGGTCCTCGATCCCGGCCGCGCCGTTCGGGATCAGGGTGAAGTTGTCCTGGCCCATCCGCTTCTGCGCCATCGTGAACGGGCAGTGATCGGTGCCGATCGAGTCGAGCATGCCGAAGGCCAGGCCGTTCCACAGCGCCTCGTGGTGGCCGACGTGCGGCGGCCGGATCGGCGGGCTCATGACGTAGGCCGAGCCCTCGAAGTCGGGCTTGGCGAACACGGTGTCGTCGAGCAGCAGGTACTGGGGGCAGGTCTCGCCGAAGCAGCGCTGGCCCGAGAGCTTGGCGCGCTCCAGCGCGCCGACCGCCTCGCGGCAGGTCATGTGGACGATGTAGGCAGTGGTGCCGTGGAGCCGCGCCATCATCAGCGCGCGGCCGGTCGCCTCGCCCTCGACCAAACTGGGGCGCGACACGGGGTGGAACTCGGGGCCGAGCTTCTTCGCGGCCACCAGCTGCTGCTGCAGCTGGTAGACCGCGTCACCGTTCTCGGCGTGCACCGTCACCACCGCGCCCAGCCGCGCCGCCTGCTTCATGACCTGGTAGAGCTCGGCGTCGTCCACCATGATGGCGCCCTTGTAGGCCATGAACACCTTGAACGACGTGATCCCGTGCTCCTGCACCACCACCCGCATCTCCTCGGCGGTCTTTTCGCCCCAGCCGGTGATCGCCATGTGGAAGCTGTAGTCGGCGACCGCCTTCTTCGACTTCTCGCGCCACTCGCGCAGCCCGTCGAGCAGCGACTGGCCGCGCGCCGGAATGCAGAAGTCGATGATCGTGGTGGTGCCGCCGGCCACCCCCGAGGCGGTGCCGCTCTCGAAGTCGTCGGCCGACACCGTGCCCATGAACCCCAGCTCCATGTGGACGTGCGGATCGATGAGCCCGGGGAACACCAGCAGCCCGTCGGCCTCGATGACCCGGTCCCTGGCGCCACGCTTTTCCAGGTCTTCGCCGATCTGAACGATCCTGCCGTCCTCGACGAAGAGGTCCGCGACGTAGCGATCGGCCGCGGTCACGATCTCGCCCTTCCTGATCAGGATGCCCATGACGCCCCTCCCCCCGCGGGCCCGCCCCACGGCCTGCCCGTGTATTCGATCAGCCTCATCCACGGGCTGGTCGGCGTGCGCCCCTCGTGCGACTCGAGCACGAAGCCCCGTTCGTCGGCCCAGAACGTGTACCCCTGGTCGTCCTCCCGATACCCGCCGCCCGGCGCCGGGCGCAGCAGGCTCGCGACGTAGCGTTTCGCGGCGGCCGCGCCCCAGGGCGTGTCGCGGCGCCCCAGCTCGACGCAGCGGATCCGCATGCGCTCCGGGCTCACCGCCATCCACGGCGGCCCGATCCGGAGCACCGGGAACTCGTGCTCGCCCTCGAGCGCGAAATCGCGTCGCGCCAGGATGAAGGCGTGGTGGAGGGGCGAGGCGAACTCGACCTCGCATCCGGCCGGGTAGTCCCCCTGCTGCTCGCGCACCTCCCCGCCGTACTCGATGCGGGCATGCCAGCGCTCGCCCTCGGCGCCGTGGACCGCGCGCAGCCGCCGCGTGCCCACCGTCCACGCGATCTCGATCCCAGACAACCGCCAGGCGCGCGTCAGCCGCACCCGCCACTCCTGCCGGCTCGGAAACGGGTGCGGGCTCTCGAGCACCTGCTCGCCGGTCGCGACCGGACCGGCCTCGCCCTCCTCGATGCTCCAGCGCTCCTCGCCGCACTCGCGGCCGGCATGGTCGATGAGGTAGCGGCCCGAGGCGATGAACCGCACAGGCGCTGCCGGACCGCGCAGCGACGCGAAGAGGTCGTGGGCCACTCAGTTCCTCCGGGCGCGCCGCAGCCGCGCGGGAAGCCCGCCCAGCAGGACCCGGGCGAGCATCAGCGCCCCGAAGACGACGACGAAGAACAGCATGAACTCGAGCATCAGCGCGGCGGGCTTGAGCCCCGCGACCGCGCCACCGCGACTGGCGAAGAACCAGGCGGTGAGCAGCGCGAGGCAGGCGAGACTCCCGGTGATCGCGAGCGAGAGGAGCCGGCGACGGGCGACGCGAACCGCTTCGTGTTGGATCATGGATTCCCCCGATTCCCCGGTCGGGTCGTGCGCTACAGGTCCACTAGCTCCTCGTAGGTCTCCGGGCGCCGGTCGCGGAAGAACTGCCACACCGCGCGCACCTCGTCGATCATGTCGAGGTCCATGTCGGCCACCACCAGCGCGTCGTCGTTCTCGTTGGCCTGGGCGAGGAAGTTGCCGCGCGGATCGACGAAGTACGACGAGCCGTAGAACTTGCCGATGTTCCACGGTGCCTCGGTGCCGACGCGGTTGATGCAGCCCATGAAGTAGCCGTTGGCGACCGCGTGCGCCGGCTGCTCGAGCTTCCACAGGTACTGCGACAGCCCGGCCACCGTGGCGCTGGGGTTGAACACGATCTCGGCGCCGTTGAGGCCCAGGGCGCGCGCCCCCTCGGGAAAGTGGCGGTCATAGCAGATGTACACGCCGACCTTGGCATAACGGGTCTGGAACACCGGGTAGCCGAGATTGCCGGGCTTGAAGAAGTACTTCTCCCAGAAGCCCGAGGTGTGCGGGATGTGGTTCTTGCGGTACTTGCCGAGGTAGCTGCCGTCGGCGTCGTAGACTGCCGCGGTGTTGTAGAGCACGCCCGGCATGTCCTTCTCGTACACCGGCACCACCACCGCCATCTCGTGCTTCGCGGCGAGCTTCGCCACCGCATCGGTGGTGGGGCCGGGCACCGGCTCGGCGGCCTCGTACCAGCGCTTGTCCTGGCCGGGGCAGAAGTAGGGGCCGTTGAAGATCTCCTGCAGGCACAGGATCTGGACCCCCTTCTTCCCCGCCTCCTCGATGAACGGCACGTGCTTGTCGAACATCGCCTGCTTGACCCTGGCGACCGGCACGGATTCGTCGTTGATCGGGTTACTGCACTGGATCAGACCACCGATGAGCTTGCGGGGCATTGCGATCTCCTGGGTCGCGGGCGGCGATCGAGGGTTGCCTGTCGAGACCATCGTAACCGAAGTCCGCTTCGATCGCGTGTGCGTTCATGGCGCCGCATCCGCGCGGTAGACGGGATCCCCACGCCATTGCGAGTGACCGATCGACGCACCGATGAGGGCGCCGGTCACGAGCGCCACCGGGACAACGACCAGGGTCGCGAGCCCCGCCTCCCCGCTCGACGAGCTGCGGGTGATCCCGGTCATCACGAATCCGCTGGCGAACAGGCCCAGCGCCGCGCCGATGAGCATGCCGCGGTTGGTCATCGTGTGCCCGGTCTGAATCTCCGTGATCTGACTCCAGGGAACCGGCGCCTCCGCGTGCGCGGGCGGAGCGTCCGCGCTCACGAACAGCCCGCTCCGCCGCGGGGTCCAGTTGGCCGAGCGCACTCCCGAGGAATCGACCAGCGGCCGCTCGATGTCGCGCTCGCTGATGGATGGTCCCATGAGGCGGACGAGCTGCTGATCGGCCAGCTTCTGTCGCAGCGCAGCGAGCTCCGAAGCGGATGGCGTCCTGCCGCGGTCCGCGAATCCCGTCGGGGCGGTCCCCGCGGCGGCGAGCGCATCCGGAACCCACGCCGCCGCGGCGAAGATGCCGGCGCTCAGCAGGGTTCGAATCGATCGGGCCACGATCACCACCAGCGGCTGATCACCACCTTATTGTCGGTGAAGAACTCGACCGCGTCCCGCCCGTGGGCCTTGAGGTCGCCGAAGAAGCTGCCCTTGGCGCCGCCGAAGGGGAAGAACGCCATCGGCGCCGCCACCCCGATGTTGACGCCCAGCATCGAGGGCTCGACGCGGTAGCGGTACTCGCGGGCCCACCTGCCGCTCGAGGTGAAGATGCTGGTGGCGTTGCCGAGCTCGTGGCGGCGCACGATCTCGACCGCTTCGTCGAAGTCGCGGGCCTTCATGATGCACAGCACCGGACCGAAGATCTCCTCGCGCCCGATGACCATCTCGGGGGTCACCTCGTCGAAGATCGTGGGGCCGAGGAAGTAGCCGTCGGGGCTGGCGGGGTCCTGGTAGCCGCGGCCGTCGAGGACCAGCTTGGCGCCCTCGGCGATCCCCTTCTCGATGTAGCCCAGCACTTTTTCGCGGTGCTGCCTGGTGATCACCGGCCCCATCGTCACCCCGGGCTTCTCGCCGTCGCCGACCTTGATGCGCTTCGCCTCGTCGATCAGACGATCACGGATCTTCGCGTGCGCGTCACCCACGGCCAGCACGACGCTGTTCGCGAGGCAACGCTCGCCGGCGCAGCCGAAGCACGACTCGGTCGAAACCTGGGCCGCGCGCGGGATGTCGGCGTCGGGCATCACCACCACGAAGTTCTTGGCGCCACCCAGCGCCTGGACGCGCTTGCCGCGTTCCGCGGCGCGCCGGTAGACGTAGTGGGCGACCGGCGAGGAGCCGACGAACGACACGCCGGCGATGCCGGGGCTGTCGAGGATCGCGTCGACGACGTCCTTCGCGCCGTTCACCAGGTTGACGACGCCCTCGGGGAAGCCGGCCTCGTGCATCAGCTCGAACATGCGCACCTGCGAGAGCGGCACGCGCTCGCTGGGTTTGACGATGAAGGTGTTGCCGCATGCCACGGCATGGGGCAGAAACCACATCGGCACCATGGCGGGGAAGTTGAACGGGGTGATGGCGGCGAACACGCCGATCGGCTGGCGCACGGTGTGGCAGTCGATCCCGGATGCGATGTCCTCGAGCGTGGTGCCCATCATGCGATCGGGGATGCCGAGCGCGAGATCGACGTTGTCGATCGCGCGCCGAACGCTGCTGCGTGACTCGTCGAGCGTCTTGCCGTGCTCGCGCGTGCAGACCCGCGCCACGTCGTCGAAGTGCTGCTCGAGCAGGACCTTGAGCTTGAACAACGGCTTGACCCGCTGGACCGGCGGGGTGGCGCGCCACGCCGGGTAGGCCGTGGCCGCGGCGGCGACGGCGCGCTCGACGTCGGCGGCGGTGCCGAGCGGCACCCGTGCCAGCAACTCGTCGGTGGCGGGGTTGCGCACCTCGCCGAATCGGGTGGCGTCGGATGACACCCACCGGCCGCCGACGTAGTTCTGCACGGTCCGGCCACCGGTCGCGGTATCGTGGCCGTTGATCACGGCGGGCGCGCCGCTCGAGGTTGAACGCTGAGCCGTCATGGGATGGAACCTCCGATCGATCGTTCAGCCGGCCGAGTCGGAGCTCGCGGGCACCGTGTCTCCCGGCAGGTCTGGGCGTCTGCCGTGCGCGGAGTGCGGGCCCGATGACGGGCGGCGACCGCGCGGATCTGCGCGGGGCTGGCAAGAGGATACGAAGCCCCGACATCCAGATCAGCATACACCTCGGGGCCGGGGCGCGTGCAGGGGGCGCGAAGCGGTGGGGGGCCGGGTGCGAGCGGCAGCCGCTTACCGCGCACCCAGCCGGCGCTTGAGGTCGCGATAGACGCGCGCCATGTGCTTCCACGCCGGGCGGCCGCCGGTCTTCCCCAGCCGCGCGAGCGGCACCCACTCGGAGCTCGCGGCGTCGTCGGCGGCGCTGGGGATGCCCGAGCGCCAGCGCGCCAGGAAGTAGAAGTTCATGGTCGGGAAGTATCCGAAGCCGCGCAGGTAGTAACGGTCCCAGTAGAAGCCCAGGAACTCGACGCGCCCCACGGAGAGCCCGGTCTCCTCGCGCAGCTCGCGGCGCGCCGCGGCCTCGATCCCCTCGTGGGCGTCGATGAAGCCGCCCGGGATGTCGAGGAAGCCGCGCTTGGGCGGATGGCCGCGACGCAGCACCAGCACGGTGTCGGCCTTGACCACCAGCATGCCGGCGGCGGGGCGCGGGTAGTCGTAGATCAGATAGCGGCAGCGCGGGCAGGTGAGCCGCGGCGGCCGGGTGGCGCGATCGCGGCGGATCGGTCGCCCGCAGCGCGCGCACGGGAACGCGGGACCGGCGACACCGCGCCGCGCGCGCCCCGGGCGCGATGGCCCCCCTCGCGCCCTCAAGGCGCGAGCACCGTCACGACCGCGGGCAGCGGGGTCACGGCGCCCGGCGACTCGATCGCCTGGGCGTCGTTGCCCCAGCGGCCGAAGCTGGCGTAGCGGAAGCGATCGACGCTCACGCACAGCTCGGCCTCGTAGCCGCCGTCCATGCACATCGCGTGGCTCAGCTCGAGCGGCGTCGACTTGAGCAGCGCGGCGAAGTCGGCGAGCGTGTAGGCGCCCTCGCTGGTGATCACCAGCAGCCGCCCGCGCCGGTCCTCGGCCACCACGGTGCGGTTGGCGATGCGGTCGCTGCTGCGCACGCGCAGCCCCCCGTTGCGGTCGAAGAGCATGAAGGATTGCGCCACCTCACGCCATCCCGGGTGCCCGGGGTCCAGCGGCTCGCGCAGCAGATCGAGCACGCGCGCGCCCGAGGACCCGGTGTCGGGGAGCGCCACCAGCGCGGCCTTGAAGCCGGGGTGGAGCCGGCTCGAGACGGTGCGCCCGTCGCACACCAGCAGGCCCATGTAGGAGTAGTCGTCGTAGTACTGGCCGGCGTTGAACACCGCCAGCGCTCCGGTGTCCTTCTGCCACTCCACGATGTTGAGCGGCCGGCCTTCGGGCATCAGCGAGTAGTGCCGCACCCGCAGGCGCACGCGCGCCGGATCGAGCCGCAGCGCGGCGACCTCGGCGGGACCGCGCCGGCACCAGGCGTCGCCGCGAAAGGTGGTGAACTCGGCCCCGGGGCGCAGGGTGCGCCAGTGCGGGCCGCTGGCGCCGCGCGTGATCACCACCGCGGCGACGATCACGGCCAGCAGCGCCGCGATCCGCGCCACCGGAACCACACGGGGAGCCATGGCCGGAGTGTGGGCGACGGCTCCACCCCAAGTCAAAGCCGGGCGGGCGGCGGCACGCGTCGAGGCGACGCGGGGGCGTGCTACTTCGTCGCGGCCGAGTCCGGCCGGCTCGCCGCCAGCGTGACGCTGGCGCGCATCTTCTGACCGGGGACGAGGTGGAGCAGCGACAACTCCTGCGGCTGATAGCCTTGCTTCTCGATCAGGATCGAGTGGTTGCCGGGGTCGAGCGCGTACGTCGCGTTGGTGGGCTCGCGCTGGACCACCCCATCGATGCTGACGCGCGCGTGCTCGGGATCGGTGCGCAGGGCGAGGTAGGCCGAGGAGTCGGTGTACGCGGGGGTATCGGACACCATCGAGGGACCGCGCGCGAGCGCCCGCAGCATCGCCGTGGCCCCGGCGACCGCGGCGTTGGGGCGCGGCGCCGGCCGGGGCGGCGCGGCGCGGGGCGTGCGCATGAGTGGCGGACCGTAGCCGACCTCGCGCGTCACCGGCTTGTAGGTCCACTGCTCCTCCGGCTCCTCGGCCGGGCTCGCGGCGCTGGTGTGCCGTGGCGTCCCGGCGAGGTGCGCCGGAGCGGGCGGTCCGGTGAGGGGCGGCGTCGGCAGGGCTTCGGGCGCCATGGGCCCGGCCGGCAGCGAGGCGATGCGGCTCGGGCTCGGCTCGGCGATCAGCATCACGGCGATCGCGCAGCCGAATGCCAGCGCTCCCGCCGCCGAGACGGTCGAGCGCCAGCGCTCGAGCCAGCGCACCACCGGGCCCCGCTCGGCCGCCTCGTCCTCGTCGCCCGCCGACAGGGGTGGCATGAGCGTGGCGGCCAGCGCGCGCTCGAATGCCGCCGCGCTCGGGTAGCGACGTGCCGGCTCGGGATCGATCGCCTTCTCGATCACGCGCGTGAAATCGAGCGGCAGCCCCGGGCGCCGCTCGCGCAGCGGCACGAACGAGCGCCGACGGTGGTGGTCGGTGAGCTCGGCGAGACTGTCGGTCTCGACCGGATCATGCCCGCTCACCAGCCGGTACAACATCGCGCCCAGCCCGTAGACGTCCGTGCCGGGGCTCGCACTCTCGTCGACCAGCCGCTCGGGAGCGAGCATGCGGTCGAGGGCGTCGGCACGGTCGGGGGTCGGGTCCTCGCGGAGGCGCGGCACGCCACCGAGCGCGCCCGAGTCCATGAGCACGATGTGCCCGGTCTCCTCGCGCACCACACCGGTGGTGCGCACCTCACGGTGGACGACGCCGGCGGCGTGGATCGCCGCCAGCGCCCGGCACACCTCGAGGCCGAGGCGGCGTACCTCGCCGGGCGACAGCGGCCCGTCGCGGAGCAGGTGCTCCTCGAGCGTGCGGCCGCGCACCGGCTCCGACCAGCGGCCCAGCCAGCCGTCTCGACGGCCCCCGCCGTACACGGCCTGAACGCCCGGGTGCCGGACCCTGGCGAAGCGCTCGGCTTCGTCGACGAAGCGCGCCTCGCGCGCGTCGTCGCCGAATGCGGCGGGTCGCAGGTGGAGCATCACCTCGCGGTCGATCTCGGGATGGCGGGCGCGATAGATGGCGCCAAAGTGATCGGACCCGAGCGGCCCGAGGATCGCGAGCGCGCCCCAGGCGACCGGGACCTCCGGCGGCGCGTCGGCGAGCGGGAGCGCCGTCACGGCGCTCGCGGGCAGGACGGGCTCCGCGGGCGGGCGCTGAGCTCGAGGATGATGCTCCACGGAGTACCTCCTGCGCGGCCAGGTCCCAGGGGGTGTGGCCGGGTGCGGTGCGGCGGGCCGGGCAAGCGCCGGGCATGCTACACCCGGAGCGCCGCGTTAGGGAACCTGGTCGTGATCTCACATCGGCGGTTGCGCTGTGTCGATCCCCATAGTCTGGACAAGAATGAGACTATGCAGTCTCCGCCCGGGCTAGCGATGCTTCTTCAGCTTGAACTTCACGTCGGCGGTCGCTCCGGTCCTGACCGTGACGGTGATGTCGGGATGATCCGGAGTGTAGCCGTCGAGGGTCACGCTCACGCTGTGGTCTCCCGGCGCGAGGTGCTCGATGGTGCACGGCGTGGTCAGCCCGGTGTCCTTGCCATCCATCAACACCCTTGCACCATCATGACCCGAGGTCACGACCTTGACGCTGCCCTGAGCCCTGGCCTGCTCCAACTGGCCCGACCCCGCGCCGCTCATCGGTTTGAGGGTGGCGCCCACGGCGCGCGACTCGCCGGCGCCCAGATCCGCGACCTCCATGTCCTGCGGGTAGAAGCCGGTCTTCTCGAAGGCGAGCCGGTGGGTCCCGGGCCCGACCGGGAAGCTCGAGTTGGTCGGCCGGCTCTGGCGATGACCATCGATGGAGACCGTCGCGCCCGGGGGCTCGGTGCTCACGCGCAGCAGGGCCTGACCGGCGGCGGGCCTGGCCGGCGCCGTTTCGGTCGGCGGGCTCGTCGTGGCGGCAGTGGTCGCGGGCGGCGGCGTGACCCCCTTCGTTAGCGGAGCCTCCACGGCCGGCGGCGGTGGAACCACCGCTTGGGCCGCGGGCGTGACCGGTGGCGGGGGCGACGATACCGATGCCGGCGGCGGGCTCTGCGCGCCGGGCGGGGGGACGACTGGAGCGGGAACCGGGCTCACCGCGTCGGCGCGCGGTCCGGCGTCTCGAAGATGGGCGCTCTCGACTCGCTCGGGGGGTGGAGCCTTGCGCGAAACCGTGAGGCGCGTGACCAGCAGGACCGACGTGACGACTAGCGCCGAAACGGTCGCCACCATATATCGCATCTTGAACCACTTGCCGATCTGAACCTCGAACGCCCGCTCGCGACGCACCGGGGCCGCGGTGCCCGTCGAGGCGCTGAGCGCCCGCTCCATCGCGCCGGCGCTGGGGAAGCGCGCGTCCGGGTCGGACTGGGTGGCGCGGTCGACCACTTGAACGAAGTCGGTGGGCAGGTCGGGGCGGCGATCACGGAGCGGGATCGCCGCTCCGGCGCGATGCTTCTCGACCAGCTCGGGTACCGAGCGGGCCTCCAGCGGGTACTGACCGCTCGTGAGGCGGTAGAGCAGCGTACCGAGACCGAAGATGTCCGCGGTGGGCCCCACCGGACCACCCAGCAGCTGCTCCGGAGCCATGGTGAGTGGGGTCCCGTAGATGTTGTCGCTCGACGTTGTAGTCGAGATGCCGACCGAGCCGAAATCCATGAGGACGATACGGCCGCCGTGCTCGCGCATCACGTTCGAGGCCTTGAGATCGCGGTGAACCAGGCCGTGCGCGTGAACCGCGGCGAGCGCCCGGCACAGATCCAGGCCGATCGCGCGCGCCTCGCTGGCACCCATCGGGCCATTCTGCGCGAGGTAGTCTTCGAGCGTGGCGCCCGCGATGAGCTCGGTCCAGATGCCCACGGCGCCGTCACGCAGATCGGCACCGTGCACGATCAGCACGTTGGCGTGCCGCACGCGTGCAAGGCGCTTGGCCTCCTCGAGCAGCTCGTGGCTCGGGCCCGGCGCGACGCGGAGGAGCTTGAGGGCCACCTGGCGCTGAAGTGACGGGTCATAGGCCCGGTACACGACGCCGAAGCTTCCTTCACCGAGCTTCTCGAGAATCGCGAGCGATCCCCAGGCTCCGGGGATGGGATTACCCGCGCCGGCGTCCTCGCTGGAGGCGTCGGACAAACCCGGCAAGTCGGGTCGCTGATCCACACACCCCCCGAACTGGAGCGCCGGCGGCTACGCCCTTCCCAGATGGCGCTTCAGCGCCTCGCGCAGCAGCAGCAGCCCGCCGATGTTCTCGAGCGTGACGAGCCCCACCAGCCGCCCGCGCTCCAGCACCGGCAGGGCTGAGCGCCCGCCCCCGCGCATGCGCGCGATCGCGTCCTCGAGCGGCTCCGCGGCGTCGGCGTGCTGGCCGTCGCGGCGCAGCACCTCGCCCACCGGGGTCTCGATGCCGCGCCCGCGGATGCCGCGCATCAGATCCTCACGGGTCAGCACCCCGATCGGCTCGCCGTGCTCGATCACCGGGAAGTCCTGCTGGCTGCCGGCCATCAGGTAGTCGGCGGCCTTGCGCAGCGAATCGCTGGCCTCGAGGTGGTAGAAGTCGGTCAGCATCGCGTCCTGGACCGGGACCCCGGCGAGCGTGACGCGCGTCAGCGTCATGGCCCGCTCCTCGGCGGCGGCGATGAACACGAACACCGCGACCAGCATCAGCATCGGCAGGTGGAGCGCGAGCCCTGCCAGCGCCATCGCCACCGCGATGGCCTGGCCGATGCCGGCGGCGATCCGGGTCGCGCGCGGATAGGGCAGGCGCAGCGCCAGGGCGGCGCGCAGCACGCGGCCGCCGTCCATTGGAAACGCGGGGATGAGATTGAACAGCATCATGATCACGTTGATATAGAACAGCTGCTCGGGCAGGCCGCCCTCCATGGCGAAGGGCGCCAGCGGGCGTCCGAGCCCGGCGAGCACCACATACAGCAGCGCCGCGATCAACAGGTTCACCGCCGGCCCAGCGAGCGCCACCACGATCTCCTGCCACGGCTTGTCGGGCATGCGCTGCAGGCGCGCCACCCCGCCAATCGGCAGCAGGATGATGTCGCGGGTGACGATCCCGTAGCGGCGCGCGGTGAGCGCGTGGCCCAGCTCGTGGAGCAGCACGCAGCCGAAGATCAGCAGCAGCAGGACGACCGCGCTCAGCGCCGCGCCCAGGTGGCCCCTGAGCAGGCCCTGATCGAGCGCGATCCACGCCACCAGCAGCAGGAACGTGACGTGGAGCTCGATCTTGATGCCGAACACGGTGCCGATGGGGATGGTCCAGCGCACGCGGCGAGTCTCGCACAATCGAAGGGCCCCGCCAATCGGCGGGGCCCGTGAGGCGGAACCGGATCGTACGGCGCACCAGCGGATGGCGGCACGAGCCGCCCCGCCGCTCGCGCGCTCAGGCGGCGCGATCCTCGCGGTCCTCGCCTTCGTCGCCCTCCAGGAACGACCGGAGCGCGTCCAGGTCGCGGCGCGCGTTCAGGTGTCCGGGATGGATCCACAACGTGTGGTAGAGCAGGCGCAGCGCGGTCTCGACCCCGCCCAGCTCGATGCAGGCGCTGGCGGCGAGGTAGTGGAGCGTCGGATCGTGGGGCGAGCACGACAGCCCGCGCAGGGCGTAGGCCAGCGCGTCGCGCTCGTCACCGCGCGACAGCGAGGTCTCGGCGGCCTGGGCGAACGCCTTCGCGGCGTCGGCATTGGGCGGCGTGTCGAGCCCGGGGATGTGCAGCTCGAGCTCCTGGAGCGCGAGCTTGAGCGTGTGCGCCACGTAGGGCTCGAGGCCGGCCGAGCGATGGACCAGCACGCGGTCGGCGAGGTGCGCGAGCGCGCGGGTGACGTCGGTCATCTGAGGACGAGGTGCATCCGGCACGACCAGCTCCCTCCGATGTCGGCGCACGCGGACCACGATGAGGACGGCGCGCCCTGTGGGCTTTATCGGCGGACGGTGCGGTGACTTTAGCCGCGCGCGGCGGCGCGGAGCATCTGGGCCAAAACATTGGCCGCCACCGCGAGGCGATAGGCGCGGTCGGAGCGGATGTCGTCGATCGGTGCCAGGTCGACCGCCAGCGCCTCCTGCGCGCGCGCGCTGGCAGCGCGCGCGGTGTGCCCGAGCAGGGCCTGCTCGGCGGCGCGGGCGCGCACCGTCACCGGCGCCACGCTCCCCCACGCCAGGCGCGCGTGATCGATGCGGCCGTCGCGCCCGGCGTGGAGCAGCCCGCAGCACACCACCTTCGAGATGCTCTGCGCCCGGCGCGTGCCGATCTTGCGGAAGAACGGGAACGCGCCGCGGGGCGGGAACGGCAGCCGCACCGCGACGATCAGCTCATCGGGCTCGAGCGTCAGGTCGCGGTAGCCGCGATAGAGCTGGTCGAAGGCGATGGCGCGCTCGCCGCGCAGCGAGCGCGCGACCACGGTGGCGTCGTGGGCCATCAGGACCGGCAGCGAGTCGCCGGCCGGCGAGGCGTTGGCGATGTTGCCGCCCAGCGTGGCGCGGTTCTGGATCTGCGCCGCGCCGATCTCGGCCGCCGCGGCCACCAGGGACGGGAAGCGCCGCCGCATCAGCGGGTGCTCGCGGATCTCGCGGAACGTGGTGAGCGCGCCGATCGTCACCTGGGCGCGGCCGGCGCGGATGCCGCGCAGCTCGCGCAGGCCCCACAGGTCGAGGAAGCGCAGCCCGCGCTGGGTCCCGGCGTTGAGGTAGACGTACAGGTCGGTGCCGCCGGCGAGCGGCACCGGGCGTTCCCCGCCGCCGTCGCGCAGCGCACGCAGCGCCTCGGTGAGGCGGCGTGGCCGCAGCACCTCGAGCGTCGAGAGCGCCGCCCTCACCGCCGCGCCCCGCGCCGCGCCGGCCGCGCCGCGGCCCGCACCGCCTCGACGATCTTCTGGTAGCCGGTGCAGCGGCACAGGTTGCCGGCCAGGGCCTCGCGCACCTCGTCCTCGCTCGGCACCCGACGCTTCGAGCGGGCGAGCAGCTCCCAGGCCGAGATCAGCATCCCGGGCGTGCAGATCCCGCACTGGGCGCCGCCCATCTCGACGAACGCCTGCTGCAGCGCAGTGAGCCGGCGCCCGGGCGCCAGGCCCTCGACCGTGAGCACGCGGGTGTTCACGGCCTGCACCGCGGGGACCAGGCACGAGTTGACCGGGCGCCCGTCGAGCAGCACGGTGCAGGCGCCGCACTCGCCCTCGCCGCAGCCCTCCTTGGTGCCGGTCAGACCGCAGTCCTCGCGCAGCACATCGAGCAGGCGCTTCATCGCCGGCACCACCACCCGGCGCCGCGTGCCGTTGACGATGAAGGCGAGCGCGAGGGTCGAGGCCACCGCGGCGGCGCGGCGCGCGCTCATCGCGGGCCCCGGTCGGCGAGCGCCGCGAGCAGACGCTCGGGCGTGGCGGGGATGCGGCCGAGCGTGACCCCGGTCGCGTGCGCGATCGCCGCGATGACCGCCGGCGCCGGGCCGTCGATCGGCAGCTCGCCCACGCCTTTGGCGCCGAACGGCCCGTGCGAGTAGGGATGCTCCACGATCTCGATCGCGATCGGCGGGGCGTCCATCGAGGTCGGGATGATGTAGTTCGTGAGCTGGTGGTTCCACACCCGCCCGTCCCGCCAGCGCACCTCCTCGAGCAGCGCCCAGCCCAGCCCCTGGACGATGCCGCCCTCGATCTGGCCCGCCAGCAGCACGGGGTGCACCGCCTTGCCGACGTCGGCGGCGCTGGTGACCTCCAGCGCCCGCGTCTCGCCGGTGTCGAGGTCGACCTCGACCTCGACCGCCGTGGCGCAGTACGAGAACACCCCGTAGGCGTCGCCGCGATAGTGGGCGTCGTCCCACGCGATCCCGGGCGGCGGCTGGTAGCGGCGCTCGACCCGGAGCGGGCCGCGCGCGGCGAGGTAGCGGCGCGCCACGCGCCCGAAGTCGGCGGCCCCGTCGAGCGGCCGCTCGGCGAACAGCTCGAGACGTTCGCGCATGCCGCGCGCGCACCCGGCCAGCAGGCCGCCCACCACCATCACGGTGCGCGAGGCCACCGTCGGCCCGCTGTTCGGCACCGCGCCGGTGTCGGGCGCGCCGATGACCACGAACTCGGGCGGCACGCCCAGCACCTCGGCGATCATCTGCGCGAACACGGTGACGGTGCCCTGGCCGATCTCGGTGCTGGCGCTGAGGGCGCGCGGGCGGCCCTCGGGCGTGAGGTCGAGCGCCGCGAGCGAGGCGAGCGTCACCTCGCCGCTCCCGGTGAAGCCGGCGCCGTGGTGGACCAGCGAGAGCCCGATGCCGCGCCGCAGCCGCCGGCCCCCGGGCGCCGCCCGTCCCGCGCGCTCGGCGGCCGCGGCCGCCGCGTTGGCGCGGGCGTGGCGCGCGCGCCGCGCGACGTAGTCGGAGCGGCGCACGCAGCGCTCCAGCGCCTCGTGGGCGCCCACGCTCTCGCGCAGGGTCTGCCCGGTGGGCGTGACATCGCCGATGTGATGCGCGTTGGCGCGCCGGATCTCGAGCGGATCGCGCCCCAGCCGCGCGGCGATGCGGTCGATGTGGCACTCGGCCGCGAACTCGGTCTGCGGGGCGCCGAAGCCGCGGAAGGCGCCGTTGGGCGGCGTGTTGGTCGCCACCGCGCGCGCCCGGATCGAGACGTTGTCGCAGCGATAGGGCCCGCCGGCGTGGAGCGTGCCGCGCGACAGCACCACCGGCGAGAGCGTGAGGTAGGCGCCGCCGTCCATCAGGATGTCCATGTCCCAGGCGGTGAGCGTGCCGTCACGCCTGACGCCGGCGCGGATCCGGCACACCGACGGATGGCGCTTGGTGGTCGCGGCGATGTCCTCGAGCCGGTCGTACATGATCTTGACCGGCCGCCCGCTCTTCCACGCCAGCAGCGCGGCGTGCCCGCCGATCATCGACGGGTACTCCTCCTTGCCGCCGAAGCCGCAGCCGGTCACGGTCTGGATCACGCGCACCTGTTCGGCCGGCAGCGCGAACAGACGCATCAGCGCCTTGTGGACGTAGTAGGGGCACTGGAGCGAGCCGCGCACGATTAGGCCGCCAGCGGGCGTGCGCTGGGCGAGCATGCCGTTGTTCTCGATGTAGAGCTGCTCGGCGTGCCCGGTGTGGTACTCGCCCTCGACGATCTCGTCGGCCTGAGCGAATCCCGCCGCGAGGTCGCCGCGAACGATTTCGATGTGCTTGAACACGTTGTCATCGCCGTAGAGCAGCGCCTTCCTGGCCAGCGACTCCTCGACCGTGAGCACCGGATCGAGCGGCTCGACCTCGACCCGCACCGCCTGAAGCGCGGCTTCGGCGCGCTCCGGGTCGCGGTGGGCGACCAGCAGGATGGGCTCCTCGGCGTGCTTGATCTCGTGGGCCGCGAGCAGCGGCTGGTCGTCCTCGATCAGCGCGACCACGTTCGCGCCGGGAATGTCGCGATGGTCGGCGATGGTGACGTCGCGCCAATCGAAGGCCGGATCCAGCTCGACCCGGCGGATGATGCCGCGCGGCACCGTCGAGCGGACGGTGCGGCCGTGGAGCATGCCCGGCACCCGCAGATCGTCGACGTAGAGCGCCCGCCCGGTGACCTTGTCGCGGGCATCGAGCTTGGGACCGCTCACCCCGACCGCGGCGGGGGGGCGCAGCACGCGGGTGGGGACCGCCGCGCGGGGCTTGCGTTTACCGGGGGTGGGGCGCGCCATTACGGAAGATTAGGCGCGGGAGCCGCCGCCTGCAAAATCGCCGGCCGCGCGCGTGCGGATGAGTATAGAATTCCGCGCGGGCCATGCCCTGCGCCGCCTCACCCGCCGGAGGACCGCGATGCCAACCCCTGCGCCCACCCTCGACGCGCTCGCGCTTCGCACCCGCGTCGCGCTCGCCTGCCTCGTCATCACCGCCCTCGTCGCCGCCGCGCCCCGGATGTCCCACGCCGGCCAGCTCAGCGCGAATGCGAGCTGCGCGGACGGCAGCCACATCTCCTTCACCTGGACGTTCTTCGAGGACCCGTCCCACCCGACCGGGCATCCGGAGTGGGTCGGCTACGACGTGCTGCGGCGTGATCAGGCGACCTGCGGCGCCCTCGTGCGGGTGAACGCCGTGCCCTACGCGCGCAGCGGAGCGACCGAGACCTTCACCTATGCGGAGACACCGCCTGCGCCGACCACCACCTATCAGTACGAGGTGATCCTGGTCGACGCCAGCCGCCAGCAGCTGTTCCTCGACCCGGCGAGCTGCGACTGCAGCGCCCACGACGGCTGGGCGAGCTGTCCCGAGTTCTCCGGGCCCGTCACACAGGGGACGCTGCTGGATCTGGGATGGGCGTTGCAGGTGCAGCCCTGCGCCGACGGCTGCGGCCCGAGCGTCTACATCACCGGGCCCCAGTCGCTGCCGCTCGAGCGCTTCGCGGGGACCCCGCAGGTGGTGCGCTTCTTCGGGCAGACCGCGTGCGGCTCGATCGAGGGCTGCGCGCTGACCCTCGACCACTACGAGCTCGCGGCCTGCGGTCCCACGCCGGTCGCGCGCCACACCTGGGGTCAGGTCAAGGCGATCTACCGTTAGAACGGTTCAGACCAGCCGCCGGGTCGTGAGCCGGATCTGGAGCCGCGTGTCGCCGCGCTTCACGTCGAGCCGGTACGCGGCACCCGGCTTCCTGAACATGCCGCGCACCTCGTCGAGCTTGAAGCCGCCGGCCGGCCGGCCGTCGATCGCGACGATCTCGTCGCCGCGCTCGAGCCCCGCCTCGCGCGCCGGGGTGTGATCGGCGACCGACTTGATCGTCACCCGCGAGAAGTCATCGCCCTCGCCGACCAGGAACATCCCGCTCATGTCGTAGTCGAACGCGACCTCGGGGCCGGCCGCGGGCTCGAGGATCAGCCGCTGGTGCGGGTAGTCGAAGGTGACGCGGTAGTGGCGCAGCAGCTCGCCGCCCACGATGCCGTCGGGATCGCGGTCCGCGAACACGCCCGCCGTGTCGCGCGAGCACATGGCAGTGGGCCGCGCGATGGTCACCGTGCCGATGCTCATGCTGGCGAGCCGGCCCATGTCGCCCCTGGTCTCGCCCCCGGCACCGCCGCCGATCGTGCCGCTGATTCCCGACCCCTGCGGGCCGAGCAGGTGGTGCGCGAGCGAGAACGGGTGGAAGAGCACCAGCGTGGTGCGTACGCCGGTGTCGATGATGAAGCGGCACGGGATCGGTGTCTGCCCGGCCGGCGTGATCGAGCCGCGCGCCACCACCAGACCGTATTCGAGCCGGATCGGAATCGTCACGCCTCCGGCCGGCACCTGGAACGATGCCGGCTCGAAGACCCGTAACGTCTGGCGCGCGTAGTCGATGGTGACGACATGGCCGCGCATGAAATCCTCACCCAGCAGGCCCTCGACGCGGCGCCCTTCGTAGGGCGACACGTGGTCGAGCGGAAAGACCCGCAGCGCCGGGACGCTCATCGTGTCGCTCGCCAGCGACAGGGTGACATCGGGAGTGGTCGCGACCCCCACAGAGACACCGGCACCGGCTCCCAGGTGCGTGCTGACCGGCTCGCTCAACTCGAGCTTGAGCTCGTCCGCGCAGCGCCGCGCGATCACCGAGCCGCCGGAGCAGCCGGTGTCGAGGATGAACCACCGCGGCGTCGAGCCGTTGATCGTGACCTGAACGAACGGCTTGTTGCTGGTGATCTCGAACGGCACCTCGAGCGGCGCGGTGGTGGCGATCGACGGCGCCGTGGCGATCAGTCCGGCAATGGAAAGCGAGACCGTACCGGTCATGGGGTGGGCCCTCCCGCGCGCCATGGTGCGCTCCGGACAGCGTCGCACAACCCGGCGGCGACCGGCGCGGGCCGCCCGGCGACGAGCGCGCTTGAGGGTCGAGGGCTGTAACTCATGTCCCCGGTCTGATTTGTTACCAGTGTGCCCGGTCTGAACCAAATTCTTCTTGACGGCCATGTGGGGGCAAAGGATCGGCACCTCGCGTCCCTCGACTGGGCCGGCTCCAGGCGCGCCGGCAGCGCCCCTCACTGCTTCTATTTCGTCGTTCACGCGAGCGATCTCGTAACGAGACGTCTTGTCTCGCCCACGAGGCTGTACGAGCGTCGGAATTGCTCGTGATATGAATGCGAATGCCCCCGGCGTCCCGCCCCCGCGGAGTCACGCCTGTGAGCACCTATTCATTGAGCCACGTTCCCGACGCCGCCCTGGCGCGCGATCTCGCTGCGGCCGCGGCACGCGATCGCGCCGCCACCGCAAACCTTCTCGCGCATATCGCCGAGTTCGACGCGAGGAAGCTCTACGTGCCGGCGGCGCATCCGTCGATGTACTCGTATTGTGTCCACGAGCTGAGGCTCTCCGAGGAAGCCGCCTTCAAGCGCATTCACGCAGCCCGGGCGGCACGGCGGTTCCCCGCCCTGTTCGCGGCCGTGGCGGATGGCCGCCTGCACCTGAGCGCGGTCGTAATGCTGGCTCCGCACCTGACGCCCGAGAGCGCTGAGGAGCTGCTGGCCGCCGCCACTCACAAGAGCAAGTCCGAGATCGAGCAGCTTCTGGCCGCGCGGTTCCCGCAGCCCGACCTGCCGGAGCACATGGGGGCGATCGCCGCCTCGCAGCCGGCCCTAGCGATGGTGGAGCAACACGCCCCGGGGCGTGTTGGGCAATCGGTGCCCGAATGCGCCGAAGACCGTGCACCGCAGAGACTTGCGCCGCTTTCTCCGCAGCGCTACGCCTTGCAGGTCACGGTCGGCCAGGAGACCCATGACAAGCTGCGCTACGCCCAGGCGCTGCTCGGGCACCAGCTCCCTTCGGGCGACCTCGCTCGCGTTCTCGACAAGGCCCTCGATGTCCTGATTCGCCAACTCGAGAAGCGCAAGTTCGGGGCGACCGAGCGGCCCCGCCGCGGCCGCCGACGCCCATCACCGAACCCGCGGCACATCCCGGCCGCCGTGAGATCCGCGGTCTGGGAGCGGGACCAGGGCCAGTGCACGTTCCGGAGCGACAGCGGCCGTCGCTGCCCGGCCCACACGAGGCTCGAATACGACCACATCCACCCGGTGGCGCGTGGCGGTCACGCCACCGTGGAGGGCATCCGGCTCCGATGCCGGGCGCACAACCAGTACGACGCGGAGTGCGCGTTCGGCGCCGGGTTCATGGAGCGGAAGCGCGAGCAGGCGCGGGAGGCGGCGGCAGCCGCCAAGCGCCAGCAAGCCATTGACGAAGTGATCCCGTATCTGAAAGCACTCGGCCTCCGTGCCGGCGAATCACAAGCTGCGGCCGCGTTGTGCGAGCGCGACCCGCGTGCCTCCCTCGAGCAACGGGTGAAGCTGGCTCTGACGTACTTTGCCCACCGTCACTGCACGAGAACAAAGTATGTGAAGGCAGCCGCGAACACGCCCTGATGCCGGAGACGCAGCTACAGCACCACGTCGCGATTCACATTCTTGTAATAGATATAGCGCGCGGGCTCCGAGCCGGTGACGAGGAAGCCCTGCGGGCAGAAGGGGCCCATCCAGATGAAGTCGCCGGCCTCGACCTCGCTCCAGGTGTCGCCCAGGTAATAGTCGCCGCGGCCCTGGAGCAGGTAGA